>Ga0310786_10010259_pt1 | contig 11799 bp, 7 predicted proteins | sample AusTroGonzalo_MG_FD_203881 | JGI IMG/M metagenome (GOLD analysis project Ga0310786, IMG submission 203881) | Bovine rumen microbial communities from tropical cattle in Woodstock, Queensland, Australia - Gonzalo_03 (v2) (version 2) | ecosystem: Host-associated > Mammals > Digestive system >... | reverse complement strand
AACAGCGTCAAATTTATGGTCGTGGTCCAGCAAACGCGCATCCTGCTCAAGCATTTTGGACTCTACGTTGGACAGGCGGTTGACCAAGCCGCCATTTCTGAGCAGAACATGCCGCATTTCAACGAAAGCATCCATGATTTGGATGGTCGCCGTAATGGCCGAATCGCTATGCAGAACGGAAGCAAGCATAGCTATACCCTGCTCCGTGAAGGCGAATGGCATTTTACGGACACCGCCCCAACTTGAAGTCACAATTTGTGACTTCAAGTTTTCTCCCCTCGTTGAAGGCCGTAATTGCGGCTTCAAAACCAAGAATTCATCTTTTTCGAGTTGAAAACAGAACCTTTCTGGGAATTTCTTGGGATTTCGCATAACAGCTTGATTAATAGCCTTCGTTTCCACCCCGTAGAGTATGGTCCAACACAACAAAAAATATAGGAGCTATTTCAAAAATCAAGCATTCCAATTTCAATTTAGCATAGATTAATCATCTTCTCTTTTCTATCGGTATTGTAATATCCCGTGGCCGATTTTTTCTTAACGCATCGTCTATAATCTTTGATGCGGTACTTTTCGGAGTCATTTCGCCGATGAGCAAAGGTATATCCAAAGCCCCATTCAAATTCAATATTTCACGATGAAGTTTTTCAAATGAGATTAACGCAGCAGCATCATTAGGAGATACCACATTAAGCGTATCCCTATTGGCAGCAAGTATTACTGCCAATTCGATTCCCTCTTTTTTACATACTTTCAACGCATCAATTATATCAGAACCAAGACTCATTTGATGTCTAAATGTTACTCTTATCCATGTCGTATTCTTTACGTAATAGCCCGAATTTCCCTCCCAACCATTATCCAAAAATTTCCTATCAATGATAGAATTTAATGTTTGTTGCATTCCCTTCGGGGCGTGTTTCCCAGCATGTGCTAGTGCTTGCCTTTTTGCGTAGAAATCCACAGATGCCGAAGCCCAGACATTTTCTTCAAGAATATCTATAGCTTCTTTAGCTTCTTTTGTGAGATTAGGTTTTCCCCAAGGAGGAGCTACCAATCTAACTTTCATATGCCACCTCTTTTTTTATCCACAAATACGGAGCACGCGGACATTCGCCATCATACGCAAACGCAAGATTCATGCTACCAGGATTAGGCAACATTTTGGGATAATTTTCAAAAGAAATACGATGTATATGATTTGCATTCATAAGCAAATTAGGTATATCTTCATAATCAATGTATGATTGAAAATCCTCCTTTTGCGTCAAAGCACATGGTCTTCCATCAATATCATTAATCAACCTGATATTTTCTTGTAAAGCATCTATTTTCATACTAGACAACATATTGTATGATGCACTTTCCGGCAATCCATCCTTTCCTGTTATTTCAAACTGAATTCCATCCAGTGTAGTAAACAACCATATATCGTTTTCCTCATCATATTTTGCACCTTGACAAGAAGCTTTACAAATAGATATGAGTTTTTCACGAATCATGTTGCTGGTAGTTTTTTCAAGCTCTATGGAACTCCACAGTTCTTCAAGCGCTCTCGTCTGATACGAATTACGAATTTCTTGTAACTCAGAGGCGCTATTATCAACAATGTCATCATCTAAAACAGCATTCTTAATACTCTCCGCTACAACATCTGGAAATTCACCAATTGCGATATTTGATTCTTCTAGCCTTCTCTGAATTCTATGGTACATTCGAGCTTCAATGCTAGATGGGTACCACACATTATGAATATCAACTTCCTTCGCAATCTGGCCCAATCGTGCCACTCTACCTATACGCTGTTCAAGTCTTGCCGGTGTCCACGGAACATCAACATTTATCAAAACTCGTGCACTCTGAAGATTTATACCTTCCGAAGCAGCATCTGAGCAGAAAATAATTTTGATGTCACCTTTTTGCAAACTATTCTTCAAATAATCTTTAGAACAAGATGTTTCGTTTTCTCCTTGGAATATCACTGATTTTTGTCCAGTATATACTCCAAACGGGAAATTCCTGAAATCTACACTATCTTTAAACTCGCTTATGAGCGCTTCAACAGTATCTGTATATCTGGAAAATAATAAAACTTTATCTGATTTTTTCAAATGATCGATAGCAACACTAATCGATCTTTGAATTTTCATATCACCAAATCTAATCAATATATCTTCTATCTGGTTTAACAAAGGTGTGATGCTGGTTATTTCTAAATCTGTAGCATGCGCTAATTCCTGAAAATCTACACTAGCATTCGAATCCGCAATCAATTCCATAAGATTGCCGTCAACAGCAAGCAATTCATCTTCACCTAAATTGTCTACACCATCTTCTACAGAAAAAGACTTAAAGTATATATCAGTCTTTCCAAGCCGAGACATAAGTTCTTTTTTTAATGCAGATAACTTTTCCAACCTTCGCATCAAACTTTTTTTACAAGAATACAAAGATGAAGCCACGCGTTGTTGATAATTAGCTCTTATAAATCCAATATTTAACCTTCTCTCTGGATGAAGAACCCTTTCTACAGAAAAGCAAAATCCAGATATATACTCATTCACATGTTCATAGAACAATCTAATTTCATCGGAATTCTCTATTGATTCTTCTATAAGATTCCTCTTTGGAAATACATAACCCACACGTTCCAACGATTTTCTTGTGTTTCTCACAGTTAAAAGATGTGCTGGATGCATTTTTACAAACACTTTTTTTAGCAAAGGCCAGTTTTTCTGGACATACGATGCGACATCATACTGATCACAGTCCTGAGCAATATTCTTCAATCCAGCTACCACATTCAATTCTTGTTCATCTAATCTTTTAAGCGAAGGTTTCATCATCGACATAGTAGACCTGAGCAACTTCCCTGCAGTATACGCATCGTTAATATCTGGAGTATTTTCATTGGCAATCAAACGCAATGAAGTGTCATAAGCCCTCGACTTTTCCCATGCTTTAGGAAGGCCTAAAAGTTTAAGCATAGAATGATATTCCAGTGGGTCCTTTTGCATTGGTGTTGCCGAGGCCAAAATTATATGAGGCACCTTCTTTGAAAGCAACGCCATCATATCGTACATTCTTGTTGACTTCGTCTTTCCACTAATATCTATTCTAACTCTAGCCGAATGAGCTTCGTCAAGCACAAGCAAATCTGGTAATATTGCTCCCTGTGATTCAAAAATACTTTTTTTCCCTGTATTTCCTCTAGCAAATTGAGCAGACAACAGCATCACTTGAGGCGAACCACTTCCAATAGGACATCGATTACCCATTTTAATTATATTACCATTCGTATTTGTATATTGACGATTGGCTGAATCATACGCCCATGCGTCGATGCCAAATTTTCTAAACAGCTCATCTTGCCACTGGTATAGCACTGCTTTAGGAGTTAAAATAACAACTCTCTTTACATTACCATATTTAATCAAAAATGATATTGTAGCAGCGGCCTCAAAGGTCTTTCCTAATCCCACTTCATCAGAGAACAGCACACGAACAGGCCATCTTGATAAAGCATCGATAACAGCACGTTCCTGATGTTGGAAAAGTGAAGGAATTTCTCCGGATACAAAATAGTTAGCCGGCATTTTTGATGCATCCTTCAAAACACCCTGAATTTTATCAGAAAAAAGAATTAAATTCTTGCTATACGCCGGTCCAACCGCAGATTTTATCAACTCTGCTAATTCGTTTGTGACATCTAAAGTGATGACATCATCATTTACATTATTCCACAACGAATCAAAAAAACAGCACTGGTCATCAACGGCATCTTTGGATTCCCAAGAATATGCGACCATAAGTTGCTCATAATTATCACCTAAGCCCTGCCTAGTCTCGTTTGGACTACCAACTGCAGCAATCTTTTTCCCTATCGAGTCCTCCAAGATTAATGTTTTAGGATGAAAAATGCCTAAACCTCTAGTTGAAGCAACCTTGATTTCCAGCAAGCCATCATCCACCATCCACGCAATGGTTGCAAGCCGCCTCTTTATCAGTTCTTCACTAATTAAAGCTATTCCTTCTTCAATTTCCCTTCTTACTTCGTCAATCTGATTTCTCAAATACTCCTGTTTTATAATCGCATCCAACATTTCTTCTGGAAAACTGTGAACGCCAATAATCAGACGCATTTTTCCTCTATGTTTATAAAGAGAATCAATTCCCTGCGAAATAGCTATCAGAGAATCTATAGTATAAAAACTTGTAACTCTGTCATATGAAATAGAGGCATTCATTGCAGGAAGCAAGAAATCATGAAGAATCTTTTGTCCCTGCCCCGTATAACTATGCTTTAGATGCAATCCTTCGAAACCATTATTCATTATTTCTCCATCGCATCTAGTATTTTATCACAGATTTCCTGATCACCATCAATGCTGTTACGAGCAATCGCCCCTTTAGTTATAATCTTATTAAAAATAGCGATTAACCAATTAATCTGTTTTTCAGACAACACCTTTCCAATTTTTTTCTGAGCTGATATACTTTTCAAAAATTTTACTTCTTTATCGTTTAAGGCGTTGAAATCCTCCCCCTTTTTTAAAGCATGTTTAATAGCACTTGCGCTTAATCCAGAAACTTTTTGTTCTATTGTAGGTCCAGAGATTCCAATCATAGACTGATAAAAATATTTGTCAGCATCATCTGCAACAGGCTCCCCCTTCTCTTGTTGATACTTGCTATATTCAACCAAAGCATGTCTGGCTTCTTCTTCGCTGGCGCATGACAGAATTGTCCAAGTTGTCTTGGGAGGATTAACTTTTGATATCAATCCAATAAGTTCATCATCAAATTCTCCAAGAGAAAGCAACGCAGCCAATTCAGATTCCGTCGTATGTACATAAGCCGCAGTGCTCTCAACATCTAGACCTGAAGCGTAAAATTCCGTAGATATTTTTAATATTTTTTCTCCCAAACTTGCTGACTCATTGTTCCATATTTCCTTTATTGATTCCAAAGCGTCGGTCTTATTCATCAGCAATCTCTCCTTTTGCAGTTCTCTTCCAGAGCCATTCATTTCGAATAGTTCTGGCTTCATAGGCATCATAACTTAGCGTTTCGACAAGAAGTCTATATATAGCATCGGATGTCGCTACAATCTCCATCAATTCCCAATTGGGATTCTTTTCAAACAAGGGATGATCCCTGAATAGAATCACTTGTAATTTCGCTACATCTTCGGTATCATCATAAATGTAATCAAATGCGCCCCTGTTTTTATCACTTCCAGACTTTTCAAGATAGCTTATCAGAATTTCTCCTTCTTTTTTTAAGACAAGAGACCTTTCCTTAACGATGTTTTTTATGGCACCTTGTACGCTTTTTCCTGTATCGTCTGCCGTCTTTGATGGTTCAGAAGTCTCCGGTTCTGTTTTTGCATCAATCACGGGATCTTCTCCATAATCATTACGAAGGTCATCAACTATCTTTTTTAACACAGCCGGCTTGCTGACATTTCCCTGTTTACTAACGGTATTTGATGCTTTTACGATATCCTTAAGATACTCTTTCATGTGGACATTTATAATAGTCCATTTTTCATCTTGTTGTAAGCCTTGCTTATAAAATGTCGCATCAAGGAAATCCAGGTTCACTTCACCTATGATTCTGGAAGTCATAAGATGAGCTCTGAACCATGACTTATCCCATTTAAGCACCAATTGATTATTTCTATATATGTTGAACCCATACAATCCATCATTGTGCGTGATTTTATCAAGAGCCATCCAGCCGGTAATTCTAAAGCAATCATTGGGCCCACATGCTGTATCAATATCTATTTTTGTACCCTGAATAAAATCATATTTTTTTGGCTGAGCAAGATAACTTCCAGAATCATCTATGACAACGATAGAATCACCAGTCTCAATGTGTCCTTTGAAAGCTTCTCCCAAATAACTTAATACTGCACTAACAGTTATATTTTTATCCTTTAAGTGACTAATAACAAACGCAGTTCCATGAGATTTATTTTCCAACGGCCCATTAATATTAAAATCAGAATCTTCTATCTGTACATCCCAAGCATCTGCTCCAGAAGGTCTAAGACTGTAATCAGAGATATCAAATGCAACATGGTATTCCTTTTGATTACCGATGGGTCTAGTATATATTTCATAAAATCCACCTAAAGTGGAGCAAGATGTTTTAAATCCCATGCCAAAATGACCCTTAGCGCCCTGTCCTCTTTCGATATGCTGCGACATGTCTTCTGCTATACAAACAGCCTTTTCAAGCACCGAATCGGTCATTCCTTTTCCGTTATCAAGAACAACAATCTTACCATCTCTCATGTCCACGCAAATTTCCATTTTTTCATCGGAAATACGCGCGTCAAAACAGTTTGCCACTAATTCACCAATCGCTTCAGAAGGTTTTTGATTAGTCGCGCCAATTGTTTCCATCAAACGTGGAGAAGGATAATTTTTTACAATTCTTATTCCCATTTTGACATTTCCTCATCTATTATCTTTATGTTTTTAACATTTCAGATAACAATGTTTGCCAGTCAGGCTTGATTTAATTTTAAGCACTGACCAAAAAAAAAAATTACTTATTGTCGAATTGTACTAATATATACATTTTTTTCAAATAGATATTTTCCCAATATACAAGAAAATAACAGATATATCCAGTCTACAGACGTAATCGATTTGAGACATGGTCTGTAAAAAAAAAGAACTTAGGCTAGCAAAACTCAGAAATTCTTTCTGAGAAATAGTTTTACGTTTTTCATTAATAATGTCATTTTTTAACAATAACATTATATAAATTTGCATAGTTCAAAAATCAGAACATGGTTATATTGTTAAAATGCATTAAAGGTGATTTAATGAATCGAGAATATAGGATTAAAGGCAAAAAAACATTATTAGCAGGACATTCAACGCCACCAAAAAACTTATATTATTGTCGTAATTTATTGGAGCCTATATCTGTGTCTTTCAAATATCCGAAACCCGCAAAAATTGTTGACCAGAACTTTTGTGAACCTATTGCCAAGTATTGCGCTAGCGCCGATCAATGTAATCTTTTCAATAACGCAGTTCAGACGAAATCAAGCGATATTCGCGTCATTGAACTTTTTGCTGGAGTCGGCGGTTTCCGCATAGGACTTGAGCACGCCTCGCAAAGATACAAGACCGTCTGGAACAGCCAGTGGGAGCCATCAACCAAAACTCAGGACGCTTCTGTAATTTATCAGAAAAGATTTGGTGTTGAAGGACACTCAAACGTTGACATTTCAACAGTTCCTGTTGACGATATTAGGCCAGGCAATCTTCTTGTCGGCGGATTTCCTTGTCAAGATTACTCCGTTGCATCGACATTAAAGCGCTCTGGCGGCATCGAGGGTAAAAAAGGTGTTCTTTGGTGGCAAATTCACCGCATTCTTCGTGACAGCAAAAATCCACCAAAATACCTCTTCTTGGAAAACGTTGATCGTCTTTTAAAATCTCCTGTCAAGCAACGTGGACGCGACTTTGCAATCATATTAGCCTCACTCTCTGATCTTGGCTATTCTGTAGAATGGCGTGTCATTAATGCAGCCGATTACGGCATGCCACAAAGACGCCGCAGAACCTATATCGTCGCTTATAAAGATGGAACAAAACTCGCAAAAGCAAGTTCGAAAGTTGCCGCAGACGAATGGATACTGAATGATGGAATTCTAGCTCAGGCGCTAAAGTGCAAACTTTCAGAAAAAACAAAGAAAAATGAATTCGAAATTGTGGGTGACTTGGTCAAAGTCACTGAAGAATTCAACAAGGGACAAAAAAACTCTCCATTTTTTTCCGCAGGTTTCATGAATAATCGCAAAGTCTGCACTTTTGATGTTGCAGCAGACTATTCGGGAAAGAAATTGACACTTGGCGAATTACTGATTGATGAAAAAGACGTTCCTGAAGAATTCTTTATCGATGAAAAAGAATTACCAAAATGGGAATATTTGAAAGGTGGCAAGTCAGAAAAAAGAAAGACCGCAGAAGGATTCGAGTACAACTACAGCGAAGGCCCAATGGCATTCCCTGATTACCTAGACAAGCCCTCCCGTACAATTATTACAGGCGAAGGCGGGAAAGGACCATCTCGATTCAAACACGTTATCAAGACAATATCAGGACGTTACCGCAGGCTAACCCCGATTGAATTAGAGCGTTTAAACATGTTCCCTGACAATCATACAGAAGGCGCCAGCAATTTGCGCCGAGCCTTCTTGATGGGCAACGCACTCGTAACCGGTATTGTTGAAAATGTTGGTCGCGTTCTAGAAAAGTGGATTTGATATGAACGAACCTATTTTGCCATACGATAAATCTTCCAAGGAGTCTATTCTTGAGCATGCTAGAAAAATGCTTGGAAAGACCCTGTGGGAAATGCATGGTGAAGCAAAGTTGGTTCAAACAGGAAAAGGCGGCTTAGGAAATGCCGTCGAGAAATACCATTTTCAATATGAACCAAACTCAAAATCGGAACCAGATTTCAAAGAAGCGGGTGTTGAGCTAAAGTGTACACCGCTAAAAAGAGCTTCTGATGGCAGCATGCTTTCGAAGGAGCGCCTTGTTCTCAACGTTATCGATTATGTTGAAGAAGCAACCAAGACATTCGATACAAGTAGTTTTTGGAAAAAGAATGCCCTTCTGCTTTTGATGTTTTACTTGCATGAGGAAGGTAAGCTTCCGTTTGACGTTATTTTTAAAATAGTTCGGTATTGGAATTTTCCTGAAACTGATTTAAAGATAATTAAAGATGACTGGACTATAATCCATAATAAAATACTTGCAGGAAAAGCTCACGAAATTTCAGAGGGCGATACACTTTATCTTGCAGCCTGCACAAAGGGTTCTAGGGCCGGCGCCGAAATGCGTCATCAACCAAAATCAAAAGAACTGGCGCCCCAGCGAGCATATTCAATCAAATCAAGGTATGTAAACACAATTATCCTGGATTCGCTGAAGCATCCAGAAATGTATCACGACCTTTTTATAAGTGAACTGCAGAAGAAGAAAATTCTAAAAGCTCAAGAAGCTGCGGAAAGTGTAGTTCGCGACATATCTGATTATCACGAATCGGAAACTTTCGAGCAACTAATTGAAAGAAAATTTTCTCCATATTACGGCAAGACGATTGAAGAAATAGAGAAGATTTTGTGTGTAGAATTCGGTCAAAGCAAATCCATGGCTTACAATGTATGCCGTGCGATTCTTGGTATTAAGTCAAATAGAATTGCTGAATTTGAAAAAGCCGAGATTGCCGTTAAAACGATTAGACTTAATGACGACGGAACCTTAAATGAACATATGTCATTCCCTAATGTTAATTATAAAGAAATCGTTCAAGAGTTCGATTGGGAAGAATCGGCATTGTATAAATTATTTACACGACGTTTTCTGTTTGTCATTTTTAGAAAACCTAAAGTAAAAGATGACAAAAAGGTAAAACTAGATCGAGTGATGTTTTGGGCTATGCCCGCCAAAGATTTGAAACATGCGGAAATACTTTGGCTTGATACAAAGAAAAAAGTTGAAAGCGGTGATTACGATCATTTTATTAAGCCTAAGGAAAGCCTAGTTTGCCATATACGCCCTAAAGCACAAAATGCTGCCGATACCACCGAAGGTGCGCAAGGATTCCAGGTGAAAAAGAAATGCTATTGGCTGAACAAAGAATATGTGTTGAAGCAAATAGGAAACAAAAACTAAAATCCCAACACGAAAAAAAATCATGTTGGGATTTTCTCATTAAAACATGACCAAAAATCAATAATCTATCGAGTGCATATACCACTGTTCAAAGGATAGGCGACTCGGTCCCATTCTGTCCACAAGAGTATCGCAGACGAGTTCAATGTGTAATTTGCGGGAATCACCTGATTTAGTACTAACTTGATTAAGATTAATCGCATTTGCCGGGACAACCAGCAAGTGAAGCTTACGGGCACGAGTGTCATTTAGAATTATGTTCCAGTCTTTATCAATTACTGAAACATTTGGAGTCATCCAATACACATCCTGAGTTCTGTTAATAGAAGCAAAAGTCGGCATACTGTCAAAATCATATTCATGATCCTGGAACAAGGCGATAGCTTGCGCTTTCTTCATGTCGTTTGCAGCCGGAGGTTCATCATTCCTTGCTGTTCTCGTAGTTCTATTTGCAGGGCGAACATTATTCTGTTGCTGCGGAACATTTAGCGGATTTGCAGAATAGCTAATGTTTATAACCGTATTACCGTTTTCGTGAACATTATCTTCCTCAGGGCTCACCAAATCAAGAAATTCCTGGAAATAATCCATACCATCAACCGTATATCGGCTGTGAAGTTGCTGCCTTACATAGGAAGCCACATTTGGGTCGTCACTTATGTTGTTTTTTATTTGACCATTTCTTTCATATTCATTATAAATTTTGCCTTTAATCTTTGATTTCGGGCTTAAATAATAATTCATGGGATGCACCATGCGAAGGAAACAAATCTCCGCCAATTTCCTGGCACTAGATTTTTTTTCTTGAGGGATATCAAAATTTGTCCTGCAATATTTTTGGGTTGTTGCGTCCAAAGTCCAGTCTGCAACTCTACCTAAATCAAAATATTCATTCACTATGGCGGCCATGCCAATCGTTCTTCCATTGAAAACGCATTTATCTCCAGCGTCTATGATATGCGCCAAGTAATAGCCGGCACCCCCTAATCCAGGATTTCTTCCATTAACAATGAAGGATGCTCTTTTTTTTTCCTCTTTGTCCATAAAATAAGGGAACCGCACAGGGAACTTTTTATTCTTCATTATTCTATAGAATTCTTCTAAATTAGGTTCCCAGTCAGCGTCATAGGCCAGCTTATAATAATAATGAGCGCAGAAGTTATCTGCATAAAAAAACGAATAGCCGTCCGTTGTGACCGTTTCCCATCCTCTTCTTAACGATCCAGCGACATTACCCGTTCGAAAGCCTAAAACAGCATCGGGCTTGCGAACATATTCCTTAAGGACCTTATGCCAAGCGATTACTTTATTAATATCCTGAGGCAAGTGCGGTTCAATAAAGGTATCGTAATATTCCTTGATTGTTCGCGCAGTTCCGTCTTCCATGGTCTGTAGAGCGGGCCTATTAATCATTGAAATTTTATCTTGAAGAGACATTTTAAACCTCTGTGTTAAGCAATTATTCAATACAATAAAAAAATATACATTCAATTATTTGCTTTATCGCTAATTACTCCTCAATTGTAAAATTTTCTTACTCCCATGGCGCAAGCGCCAAATGCTAGGCTCAATTATAAAAATAAGCAAGCTTATTTTTGCAATATTCGCCTTACGCATTGGTGCCAACTTTTTTGATTTTAGATACATTAATGCAGCACGTGATTCTCTATCAAATGGAGAATCGCGTTTTGCGTTTTTAGAACGCTAACGCATTCGCCTCGGCAATGAAAATAAGCAAGCTTATTTTCGCTGCTCTCGGCTTAGTGCGTTTTTTTTATTCTGTAATTTCAGAATTAGGGGACGCCTCTAACATCAACCGGTCACAAATTGTGACCACATGGAGGCAAAAAGCACCTATCATGAATTAAAATATTGACAACTTGTCAAAATTTGATTACATTATAAAAAGATACACGATCAGAATAACTCATAAGGCTTTAAAGAACCTTGATAAAATGCCCAAGCCAGAACAGGAAAAGTTCTTCCGTTTGAAAACGGCTTTGGAAACAAGAGGTCCTGAACAGCCCTCGTTTATGAATTATTCTAAACTCGGTATGAACATGTATCATTGCCATTTGTCAAGAAA
>Ga0310786_10010258_pt1 | contig 11800 bp, 10 predicted proteins | sample AusTroGonzalo_MG_FD_203881 | JGI IMG/M metagenome (GOLD analysis project Ga0310786, IMG submission 203881) | Bovine rumen microbial communities from tropical cattle in Woodstock, Queensland, Australia - Gonzalo_03 (v2) (version 2) | ecosystem: Host-associated > Mammals > Digestive system >... | reverse complement strand
ATACCAAGGATCTGAAGGCCATGCTGAACTTCGTATCCGAGAACAATAAGGAGTTTGAGGCGCAGTACGGAAAGATGAGCCCCACCTCCATCGCGGCCATCATCCGTGCGCTGACGGCACTGGAAATGGCAGGCGCAGATCAGTTCTTCGGTGAACCTGCCCTGAATATCATGGATCTCTTTACCCAGGACATGGGAAAGGGAATGATCAATATCATTGACAGCAGCAGTCTGATCAACAATACGAAGCTGTATTCCACCTTCCTGCTGTATCTTTTGTCAGAGCTCTTCGAGCGGCTTCCGGAGGTGGGAGACATGCCCCGGCCGAAGATGGTCTTCTTCTTCGACGAAGCACATCTTCTGTTCAACGACGCACCGAAGGCCTTGCTGGAGAAGATCGAGCAGGTAGTAAAGCTGATCCGGTCCAAGGGCGTGGGCGTATACTTCTGCACCCAGAATCCCAAGGACATCCCCAACGGCGTCCTTGCACAGCTGGGCAATAAGGTACAGCATGCACTCCATGCCTATACGCCGGCAGATCAGAAGGCGGTGAAGGCGGCAGCGGAATCCTTCCGTGCCAATCCTGCATTTGACACCTATGAGACCATTCAGTCCCTGGGCAAGGGCGAGGCTGTGGTATCCTTCCTGGGAGAGGACGGCGTACCCGGAATGGCCCAGAAGGTCTATATCCTTCCTCCGGCCTGCAGCTTCGGCGCCATTGATGATGCAAAGCGCGATCAGGTGATCAAGGGAAGTATGCTGTACAGCAAGTATTATGAGTCCGTGGATCCGGATTCTGCCTATGAGTTCCTGGAGCGCCGGGGTATAGAGATGGCGGAGGAGGCCGAACGGGCAAGAGAAGAGGCTGAGGCGGCAAAACAGGCAGCCCTGGAAGAAAAAGAAGCGGCAAAGCAGGCAGCCCGGGAAGAACGGGAAGCACAGAAAGCAGCGGAACGTGCGGAACGGGAGGCACAGAAGGCCGAAGAGAAGGCGAAGCGGGATGCGGAACGTGAAGCCGCAAAGGCGGAAGCCGAGAAGCGCCGTGCGGTGAAATCCGTAGGAACCACCATCACCGGAACCGTGGGACGCGAGGTGGGCAAGACCGTGGGAAGCTCCTTCGGTAAATTCGGCAAGACCCTGGGCGGAAATGTGGGTGCCAGCCTGGGACGTGGCATATTCTCCACGTTATTCGGTAAGAAAAAGTAGTCCGGACCGGTTTTTTTCGCCAAAGTCACGGTTGATACTTGACAGATCCCTCAGTTTATGGTTTAATATCGGATGTGCGTTTCGTTATTTTCGTGCGCGCGGATTCCACAACTGGAGGGAGGGATAAAGATGTCGAGCGTAACTGTTAAGGAGAATGAAACTCTGGATAGCGCACTTCGCCGTTTCAAGAGAAACTGCGCAAAGGCAGGTATTCTGCAGGAAATCCGCAAGAGAGAGCATTACGAGAAGCCTTCAGTAAGACGGAAGAAAAAGTCTGAGGCTGCAAGAAAGCGTAAGTTCAATAAATAATTAAGATCTGTCAGCACCTCGGGTTTTCCTGGGGTGCTTTTTGTTTTATAAATCGGGGATACCGATCTGAGAGGTGATCACAATGGGGTATAAGGAAACTGAGGTCTCGCTTCCGGCCGGGAGCATGCAGACCGTGTTCGGTCAGTTTGACCGGAATATAAGAAAGCTGGAGCGGGCCTTTGATATCAGCTATGTGGTACGGGAGGACCGGCTGATCATTTCCGGAGAAGAGGCCTATGTGGAACGGGCCGCTGCGGTCCTGGATGATCTGGGGAAGATGGCGGCAAAGTCCCAGGAGATCACGGAGCAGTCCGTGGATTATGCCATTTCTCTGGTGATGGACGAGCGTTCCGAGCGGGTCAGCGATCTGGACCGGGACGTGATCTGCCACAGCGTCAGCGGCAGGCCGGTGAAGCCCAAGACCTTCGGCCAGCGGAAATATGTGGAGGCCATCGATAAGAACATGATCGTATTCGGTACCGGTCCTGCCGGTACGGGAAAGACCTATCTTGCCATGGCGAAGGCCATCACTGCGTTTAAGAAGAATGAGGTGGAACGGATCATCCTGACCCGCCCCGCCATCGAAGCCGGTGAACGGCTGGGATTCCTGCCGGGGGATCTGCAGTCCAAGATCGACCCGTATCTCAGGCCCCTGTATGACGCCCTTTACGATATCATGGGCGGAGAGCAGTTCACCAAGAATATGGAGAAGGGACTGATCGAGGTGGCGCCCCTTGCCTATATGCGCGGACGTACGCTGGATAACGCCTTTATCGTCCTGGATGAGGCGCAGAATACCACCCCGGCCCAGATGAAAATGTTCCTCACCCGTATCGGTTTCGGCTCCAAGGCCATCATCACCGGCGATGCCAGCCAGAAGGATCTGGCCCAGGGAATGGCCAGCGGACTGGATGTGGCGCTGAAGGTGATCCGCGGTATCGAAGGGATCGAGGTATGCGAGCTGACCTCCAAGGACGTGGTGCGTCATCCGCTGGTGCAGAAGATCGTGGAAGCCTATGAAATCTACGATAAAAAGCAGGAAAAGCATGCCGGCGGACTTCACAACACCCGAAAAAAGGTGTAAAATATATCAGTTAACTTCGTAATCTTTTGATCGTTCAGGAGTATAGAGCATGTCTGTTTTCATTACCAACAATTATGAGCCCATTGCGGATTATCCCCTTTCCGAACAGGAAATGTCCGATATCGTAAAGGAGATCATAGAGGAGGCTGTCTCCTATGTGAGCTGTCCCTATGAGTGCACCGTGGAAGTGACCTTTACCGATGACGAGGAGATCCACAGGCTGAATCTGGAAACCCGTAAGATCGACAGTGCAACGGATGTGCTTTCATTTCCGATGCTCACCTTTGAAGATGAACCGGGAGATCTTTCCTTCCTGGATTCCGTGGAGTTCGTGGATTCCGAGGATGAAGACGACGATGAGGACGAGGGATCGGATGAGGATCCTGAGGACGAGGAAGAAGAGGACGACGAGGAAGAAGAGGATGAGGAGTTCGTGCAGAAGCATGTGGACTACTTCGATCCCGATTCCGGCGAACTGCTCCTGGGGGATATCGTGATCTCACTGGATCATGCCAGGGCCCAGGCCGAGGAATACGGTCACAGCCTGAAACGTGAGATCGCCTTTCTTACGGCACACAGCATGCTGCATCTCTTTGGCTATGATCACGTAAATGATGATGATCGTATCCTGATGGAGAAGATGCAGGAGGAGATCCTCAGACAGAAAGGATATACCAGAGATGTGGCTGAACCGAATGACTGACCGAAGAAACGGTCAGAAGACGCCGATCCATGGGATAAACAGAAGAAAACGGCTGAAGCTTTGGGCGTTCATCCTCTGCCTTGTGACATTGATGAACGGCTGCGGTAATTCGAATAAAACGGATGGATCCGATGGGAAGACCGAACTGCCTCAGCAGGAGCTTACGGTAAGCGAAACGCCGCTTCTGCACAGTCCTGTCGGCATTATCATGATCAAGGATGACATGGTGAAGAATCCCCTGACCGGCCGCTGGATCGATAAGAAATACGCGGGTGCGCGTCCCATCGCCGTTCTGATCGAGAATTCCTGGAGCGCCATCCCGCAGTACTCGCTGTCCTATGCGGACATCACCTATGAAATGTATGCGGAGGACGGCAACACCCGTCTGATGGCCATTTTTACGGAATACGACAGGGCAGAGAAGTTTGAACCCATCCGTTCCGACCGGCATTATTTTGACCGAAAGGCTGTGGAATATGATGCGATCAATGTGTTCTGCGGTGCTTCGGATTATGCAAACGACAATGACCTTTACGGCAACCAATATCCCTATCTGGATTTTATCGATCTGATCCGGGATCCGGGACTGAACCGGGATACCGATCGATATGCGCCCCACAACGCCTATACCGTTCCGGAGCAGATCTCTCAGCAGATCGAAGCCAAGGGCTTCAGCCGGACCCATCGGTCATACTACAATAACGGCCATAAGTTTAACGATGAGTTCACGGAGCTTAAAGATGGCGTAGTGGCGGAGAAGGTGGAGATCCCCTTCAACAACAACGAACCATGGTTTGAATATGACGCAGATGATCTGGTCTACTACCGTTATCAGTTTAACGGTACCCATTATGACTATGATGCAAGGAGACAGATCTGGTGCACCAATATCCTGATCCAGCTGGTCACATATACGGATCTGCCGGGTTATGAATCGGAAGGCAATCAGGATATTGACTGGACCGGTTCCGGTGAGGGCTTCTACTGCACCGGCGGAAAGGCTATCCACGTCACCTGGAAATATGATAATTATTCCACCAGATGGTATACCGCCAACGGTCAGGAACTGAAGATGAATCCGGGCAGGACCTGGGTCGCCGTGTACAAGGATTCCGACAAAGAAGGGATCGTTTTCTCAAAACAGGAAGAAAAAAATGAAGAAGAACAATAAGACAAATTCGGATTCGGGCTATGTGTATGACGCCTGTGTGATCGGGGCCGGTGCATCCGGCCTCGTTTGCGGGGCTGTGCTCGCGCGTCGTGGAATGAATACCCTGATCATCGAACAGAATAAAAAGAGCGGCAGAAAACTCTATGCAACAGGTAACGGCAAATGCAATCTGGCAAATGCCGTTATTTCTGATTCTGCCTACTATGCCAGCGGCTTCGCCAAAGAGGTGGTGACCGAGGGATCGGCTTTGTTCCTGCACCGTTATCTGGAGCAGGCGGGGATACCCCTTACGGAAAAGAACGGATATTACTATCCCCAGAGTCTGCAGGCCTCCAGTGTGGTCTGGGCCCTTACCGACGGGGCAAAGCTGGCAGGCTGCGAATTCGCTTACGAAACAGAGGTCATTGGCATACAGCGTACCCCGGAGGGTGGTTTTATCCTGAAGGTAAGAAATAACGGGAAAAATGCAGGAGAAGAGGATACGATTCTCTGCAACCGGCTTGTGCTTGCCATGGGCAGTCCCGCTGCACCGCATCTCGGTTCCGGAAAGGAAGAGGTGATCTGTTCTCTTCTGGATGAACTGGGGCTGGGCTATCAGCCCTTTGAACCGGCACTATGTCCCCTGGAGGTCAGTGAGGATGTGAGCGCGCTTGCGGGGGTGCGTGTACGTGCAAGGATCAGTATCGGTCTTGCCATGGACCGACCGGGCTTCGGTGAGGATCTTACGGAAGAGGGAGAACTGATGCTTACGGAATACGGACTTTCCGGTATCGTGATCTTCAACATGTCCACCATGGTCCAGAAGGGTGAACAGGTATCCGTTGATCTGCTTCCGCTGTGGGAGGATAAGGAGAAATGGCTGGAAGCCGTACGCGGGCAGGAACAGAAGCGTACCCTGTTCGGTGTACTGAACGGTATGCTTCATGAGAAGCTCTGCAGGTATTTTATCGAAAACTGCTTTGGAGAAAAGGCTGCAAAACGGCCGGTTTCCTCCTATACCGATGAAGAACTGCAACAGCTTTTCCTTCTGCTGAAGGACTGGAGACTGACCGTAACCGGAAAGAAGGCGGATATGGGACAGGCCTGCCGGGGCGGTGTACTGACGCAGCTCCTCAGTCCGGATACACTGCAGGTAAAACGGGATCCGCGGATCGCCGTGATAGGAGAGCTTACCCAGGTGACCGGCCGCTGCGGCGGCTACAATCTGATGTATGCCATGATCAGCGGAATCCGTGCCGGACAGAGATTATAGTAATTACTCACGGAGGAAAACCATGCTCCGCATACAGAATATCAAGCTTCCCGTGGACTATAGGGAAAAGGATCTTCGGAAGACCTGCGAGCAGCTGCTTCGCCGAAAGGATCTTCCGGAGGTGATGATCCTGAAGCGTTCCCTGGATGCCCGAAAGAAGGATCAGATCCATTATCATATCACTGCCGGGATCACAGGGTTTTCCCGCAGGGAAGAAGAGCGGATCCTTCGACAAGTTCACAATAAAAATATTATGTTAACAGAACAGAAGAAATACCGATTTCCATGCACAGCCAGAGAGGGTATTCCTTCTCCGGTGATCATCGGGACGGGGCCTGCGGGCTACTTTGCAGGTCTGATGCTTTCCCGGGCAGGATTTCATCCGATCCTTCTGGAACGGGGGAAATCTGTGGAAGAACGGAAAGCGGATGTGGATCGTCTCTGGGAGGAAGGACAGCTTAACACAGAGAGCAATGTGTCCTTCGGTGAGGGCGGAGCAGGTACATTTTCCGACGGAAAACTCTATACCGGGAATTCCGATAAGGACGGGACGCAGAGCTTTGTGCTGGAGACCTTCAGTGAGTTCGGCGCAGACCGGAGGATCACCTACGATGCCAAACCCCATATCGGTACGGACGTGCTCTATACCATTATGCAGAATCTCCGAAAAGAGATCCGGGATGCAGGCGGTGAGATCCGGTTTCAGCATAAGGTCACGGATATCCGGGAGACCGGGGACGGTGACTGGCAGATCAGGGTTGAAGCACCTGAAGGGGAGTATTCGCTGGAAACCGGGGCGGTGATCCTGGCCATCGGTCACAGTGCCAGAGATACCTTCGGCATGCTGGATCGACGGGGCTTCTCCATGGAGAAGAAACCCTTTGCCGTGGGACTACGCATGGAACATCCGAGGAAGCTCATTGACCGGGCAAGATACGGTGATGCTGCGGATAAGCTGCCGGCGGCGGATTATAAGGTGACCTTCCATACCACAGAGGGTAGATCCGTATTCTCCTTCTGTATGTGTCCCGGAGGGTATGTGGTAAATGCTTCCACCGAGAAAGGTGGCATCGTGGTCAACGGCATGAGCTACAGCGGAAGAAACGGCGAGAATTCCAACAGCGCCATTGTTGTAAATATCCTGCCGGAGGATATCCCCGGGGATTCGCCCATGGACGCCGTCAGGTTCCAGCGTGAACTGGAACAGGGATTCTATCGTGAAGGCCGGGGTCTGATCCCCGTACAGCGTTATGAGGATTTCTGCAGCAACCGGTCTACCACAGCTTTTGGGTCGGTTCAGCCGCAGATCATGGGGCGTTATACCACCGCAAATCTAAGGAATTGTTTACCGGATGAGGTTGCCCGTGCTATAATGGAGGCAGTACCGGGCTTCGAACGGGAGATCCCGGGCTTTGCCCTTCCGGATGCCGTTTTATCCGGTATCGAGAGCAGGACCTCTTCACCGGTAAGGATCCTTCGGGGAAATGATCTGATGGCCGAAGGACGACCGGGCTTCTTCCCCTGCGGGGAGGGAGCCGGATATGCAGGCGGGATCACCTCTGCAGCCGTGGACGGGATCCATGTGGCAGAGGCGGTGGCCAGGTATCTGGGATGTGAGGGATAAGATCCCACAATAAATATAGTTGAAAGGTTTGGCAGGCAATGAACGTTGCAGAGTGTACAAGAGAAAGCTTAAAGGATCGTTTAAAGGATAAGAAACGTATCGTGATCAAGATCGGTTCCAGTTCGCTGGTGCATAAGGAAACCGGTGAAGTGGATTATATGCGGATCGAGAAGCTGATCCGCATCCTCAGTGATCTGAAGAATCAGGGGAAGGACGTGGTGCTGGTATCCTCCGGTGCCATCGTGGTGGGATGTAAGACCCTTGGTCTGAAGAAACGACCGGAGGTGCTGTCCATGAAGCAGGCCTGCGCCGCACTTGGACAGCTGGAACTGATGATGCTGTACCAGAAGCTGTTCCTGGAATATAACCACAGGGCAGCCCAGGTACTTCTTACCTTTGACGTTATCTCCAATCCGGAACGCCGGATGAATGCAACCAATACGCTGAAGCAGCTGCTGGATCTGGATGTGATCCCGGTGGTAAATGAGAACGATACGGTGGCTACCGAGGAGATCGAGTTCGGTGACAACGACACTCTTTCTGCCATCGTGGCATCCCTGATCAATGCGGATCTGCTGGTGCTCCTTACGGATATCGACGGACTCTATACCGATGATCCCCGGAAGAATCCGGAGGCAAAGAAGCTTTCCGTAGTGGAGCGGATAGACGATAAGCTCCTTTCCATGGGAAAGAATACCGCCACCGGTTACGGTACCGGAGGAATGGCCACAAAGCTTTCCGCTGCACGGATCGCTACGGACTCCGGTGCGGATATGGCGATCTGTGATTCTTCGGATCTGGAGATCATCCTCCGTCTGCTGAACGGAGAGGATGAGGGAACGCTGTTCCTTGCCCACAATGATGATGACTTCGATATCACGGATTTCATCATCAACAAGCGATATCTGGAACGGTAAGCCGTATGCAGGACATATCGCAGACGGGAGCACGGACGAAAAAAGAAATAAGGAAAAGGATCCGGGAGGAACGGAGCAGGCTGACCGTGGAGGAAACGGAAGCGTATTCCGCTGAGATTTGTCGGAAGATCTGTGACCTTCCGGAGTACCGGGAAGCAACAGCAGTGCTCTGTTATATGGCATTTCGGAATGAGGTTAACCTTAAAAATGTTATGTTAACTTCTTGGCGCGAAGGGAAGAAGATCTTCCTTCCCAGGATGGATGCAGATATCCTTTCTGATGCCGGATCAGGACAGATGGAATTCTTTCTCCATGCCGAGGAGGACGAACTTCCGGTAAATGCCATGGGGATCCCTGAACCACGACCGGACAGACCTGCATTTCCGGAGCTTTGCGAAGCGGGAGAGCGGGTACTGATGATCATGCCGGGAGTGGTGTTCGACCGGGAGAGAAGAAGACTCGGCTATGGCGGCGGATTCTATGACCGATATCTTTCCCAGGTTTTCACGGATAATGAGAAGAACACGGAAACAGGAGCTGTCCGAAAGCTGCCGGAGATCCGTCTCACCACCATGGCGGTGGCCTATGAGCTTCAGCTGGTGGATGATCCTCTGCCGGAGGAGGAGACCGATATCCGTCCGGATCTGCTGATCACGGAAAAATACATATATCGGTAGAAACCGATCCGCCGGTGCGGATCCATGTGATAACGATAATAATAAACACAGTATAATACAGGAGAAAAACATGAGTGAACTGATCGAACTTGGGAAAAGAGCAAAGGCTGCCTCATATGAAATGAGTAAGCTGGGAACCACAGAGAAGAACAAGGCGCTGCTTATGGTGGCGGATGCACTGATCGAGCATGGCAGCGAGATCCTGAAGGGGAATAAGATCGACCTGGCAAACGGCGAAAAGAACGGTATGTCACCGGCCCTGATGGACCGCCTAAGACTTACGGAAGAGCGGATCCAGGGTATCGCCGAGGGCGTACGACAGGTTGCCGCACTGGATGATCCCATCGGTGAGATCCTGTCCATGAAGCGTCGTCCCAACGGTCTGGAGATCGGACAGATGCGGGTACCCATCGGTGTTATCGGCATCATTTACGAGTCCCGCCCCAATGTTACCGTGGATTCCTTTGCTCTTACCTTTAAGGCCGGAAATGCCACCATTCTTCGCGGCGGCAGCGACTGCATCAATTCCAATCTGGTGCTGATCCGTGTGATCCGGGATGCACTGAAGGAAGCAGGCGTTCCCGAGGACAGCGTACAGCTGGTGGAGAATACGGACCGCGCCGTGGCTACCGAGCTGATGAAGATGAATAAATATCTGGATCTGCTGATCCCCCGGGGCGGAGCGGGACTGATCCGTTCCGTTGTGGAGAATGCCACCGTTCCCGTTATCGAGACAGGAACAGGAAACTGCCATATCTATATCGATGCCACGGCAGATCTGGATCAGGCCGTGCAGATCGTTCGAAATGCCAAGTTGCAGCGCCTCGGCGTGTGCAACGCCGCAGAATCTCTGGTGATCCATAAGGATATTGCCGATCAGGCCCTTCCTCTTATTGCGGCTGATCTGGCCAGTGACGGCTGTGAGATCCGCGGAGATGAGGCTGCACAGAATATCAGCAATCTTGTGGTTCCCGCAACGGAAGAGGATTACGGTACGGAATATCTGGCGAAGATCATTTCCGCCAAGATCGTGGGATCCCTGGATGAGGCCATTGCCCATATCAACAAATACAGCACCGGACATTCCGAAGCGATCCTTACAAAGGATTATAAATCCGCACAGCGGTTCCTTCGGGAGATCGATTCTGCAGCCGTATATGTCAATGCTTCTACCAGATTCACCGATGGCTTTGAATTCGGCTTCGGTGCGGAGATCGGTATCTCCACCCAGAAGCTGCATGCAAGAGGTCCCATGGGTCTTCTGGCGCTTACATCCACGAAGTATGTGATCTATGGGGACGGTCAGGTACGTCCGTAGTCTGATGGGCGGAAACGGATACATGAGTTAAGGTGTGTTTGAATAACGGGGGAGGGTTAATGTATGGACGATTCCTATCTTGAGGTTCCGCCGGAGAAAGAAGAGAAGAAAGAAGAAAACTATCTGGAGGTTGACCCGATCTCCGTATCTCTGAGCGAGCTTCCGAAGAATGATAAAGTCGGTCCGGAGACGTCCGGTGGTTCCGGGTCAGCGGATCAGGATCACACGGAAGTAACGGATGCAGCCTATTCCGAAGTGCCGGATATGGAACATGCAGGAGCAGCGGATACTTCCTGGAGTGAGGTTTCCCTCAGTCCTGCGGCTGATGCGCCGATGATACCGCTGGATCCGCCGAAGACCTACGGTCCCGAGGATGTGGGCCTGGTGCTTGCCGGCGGCGGCGGAAAGGGCGCCTATGAGATCGGCGTTCTGAAGGCGCTGGCGGAAGAGGGGATATTGAAAAACGTAAAGGCGGTCGCCGGGACATCCATCGGTGCCGTCAATGCGGTGCTTTACGCCCAGGGGGATTTTGACAAGGCCTACAAGGCCTGGGATGATATCGACATGAGCGTGCTGTTTGATCTGGATCCGTCGAAGATGATGGCCGGTAAGGCTCTTGCCTCCCGGAACGAGATGAACCGTCTGATGGATAACTATGTGGATTACGATCGGATCTCTTCCGGGGAGATGGAGATCTACTGCGGGGTTGCGGAGGATCTTGGCGGTGATCGGTATAACGGGGAGTATATGCGGCTGAATCATAAGTCCACCGGCGAGATCCGGAATATCCTTATGGCTTCCACCGCCATGCCGGTGATCTACGACGCCGTATCCATCGGAGGAAAGAATTACCGGGACGGAGGTCTTGTGGATAACGAGCCGGTTAAACCCCCCTATGACGCAGGGCTTCGGAAATTCATTGTGATCGTGCTGGATTCCGAAAAGGTATTCACTTTTCCGCAGTATGGGGATGCAGAGTTCCTGGTGATCTCTCCCAGTCATGATCTGGGGGATGTATTCAGCGGAACACTGAATTTTTACGAGAAGGACAAGGCCATCAAACGTCTTCTGGGTTATAAGGACGGAAAGCGCGCCATTAAGACAAAGATCGAGAAGGATGAGAACTACATCGCTTTGGAACGGGCATTTGCCATCCGGGACTATGAGGAATGCGTAAAACAGGTTACACATGAGGCAACTGTCTCCAGACTGGAGCAGGATATCAACAGCCGTTTTGATTACATCAGCGAGATTGAAAAGAAATACGATATCTAAAGTATACAGGGAGGGATGAATTATGGAGAAGGTTCTGATCACTTTAGGACGTCAGTTCGGTTCAAACGGCAGACTTATCGGGGAGAAAACAGCAGAGAAACTTGGAATTCCCTGCTATGACAAGCAGCTGATCAAGAAAGTTGCCAAGGATACGGGGCTCTGGGAGGAGCTTCTGGATGAGCTGGATGAGAAACCCACCAACAGCTTTCTGTATTCCGTAGTCATGGATCCTTATGCATTTTCCTATAACTTTGAGAATCAGGGT
>Ga0310786_10010257_pt1 | contig 11800 bp, 18 predicted proteins | sample AusTroGonzalo_MG_FD_203881 | JGI IMG/M metagenome (GOLD analysis project Ga0310786, IMG submission 203881) | Bovine rumen microbial communities from tropical cattle in Woodstock, Queensland, Australia - Gonzalo_03 (v2) (version 2) | ecosystem: Host-associated > Mammals > Digestive system >... | reverse complement strand
GGACAGGCGGATAAGCCCACTCCATCGTTGAAATCTCAAAGACGGTTGCGCTCGTCCGTTTCAGGACTTGCACGGGGTAGTTCGGATGCGCGAGATACATGACATCGGCGCACTGCACATATTTGATCCCAGCGACTGCGGAGGCCGGATAGATCGTACTGGAAAGCTCCATGACGAAAGCCCGGTTCCGGTAGAACCGGATATAGTTATGACCGAACTCGCAGATGTAGACGGTATCTGTCGAAAAGACAAAAGGAATCAGCCGGACAGCCTTTTCCGTCTCTTTTGTGTTTGCGACAAACAGCGTCCCCGGCCTCTTTTCAACGCTGCCATAGGGACGCACGAGGAAGTTCTTGACGGTCTTGCAGCCTTTGGAATACTGCGACACGTCCACGCGCGCCTTCATCTTCTCCGACAGCTCCCCGGCATTGAAGCTGCAAATCGCCCGATACATCGACATGATTACCTCCACCGCGCTTTCAGGAAGGTTGATTCTTTCTGCTCCGTCTGAAAGAACGCCTCGTTCTCCATGCTGTCCTTCGCCTTCGCCTTCGCCAGAAGGTCTTCGGCCTTCGTCTGGTAATAGTTCACCACGTTCATATCCGACGTGTTCGCCATAGCGATTTCCCCGGCGAGCTTGTATTGCAGAGCCTCCGCAAACAGCGGATCGAACTCCTCGGAATCCTCAATACGCGCCACGAAGAAGATGTTGCAGAGCGTGTTGACGAGGATGCTGCGCCCGACAATCAGATACGGCTCGTTATGCTCCGTCTTGACGAGGGAAAGGAAATTTACGGGGAGCGCGCAGACATACGCCCAATCGTCAATCGGCTCTTCGTTCTTTGCGACGAGCTTATGGATGCGGAGCGCGAAGCTCCACGCATGATCCCGCAGCATACGATCCCGGACTTCCGGGAAGAAGTTCGCGCACTGCCGCGCCTGTGTGTTCTCGTCCTGCAAGCTCGTAATCAGGTTGATGCCGAGCATGGAAAGAGCCATGTTGCAGATTTCCAGAGTATTCATGTTGTTCCTCTAATTTGGTTAAAGCGTCCCCCCGGATTGCTCCGGGGAGACAAGGCGCGGAAAAGATCAGCCGTACTTCGTGAAGAAGATTTCGAAGGCGATGATCTTGTTCTGCGTCAGAGCCGCGCCGCCAGTCGTCAGCGTCACCCACTGTTCCTTCGGGAACTCGTAGGAATCGGCGAGGACGTTGGCTTCCAGCGACTTCGTAACGGCGGACGTGCCCGGAGCTGCGGCGGCAAAATATCTGTCGTCGTCAGCCTCGTCGCCGACCTTGACGGTCAGAGACGCGTTCTGTCCGGCCTCGAAGAAGAGTTTGCTGCTGTTCAGGATGCGCGCACCCTTCGGGAGACGGACGAGCTTGATGATCGTGCCGGAGGCGTGAGCCGCCGTAGCCTTGAACTTGCCGCGCACGACGTAGACCGTGCCGTCGAAGTCAGTCGGCATGAGCTTCTCGTTGTTGCCCTGCACGTAGACCGTCGCGCCGCTCGGCAGGACGACGTTGTCCTGTTTCTCGGCGATGTCAGAGTAGAAAGTTGCCATGATTCACCTCAGCTTTCAAGGCAGGGAAGCTGCACGACCTTGTTGTCGTCGATACGGCCAGCCCCGACCTTCATGATGTTGTGCGCGTACCAGTTGAAGTTCATGTCCGCGCGTTCGGTGATGTGCGAAGTCAGCTCCTTCGGCATCATCAGCTTGATCGCGGACGGACACCACGCGACGCAGGTGCGGATGTTCGTGCTGCTGTCCTTCGGGAGCAGCTGCGTACGGACGAACTCGAAGCCCATGAAGGAATTGACTTCGCCCTTGACGAGAGCCTTGACGGTGTTGTAGTCGTCGCTTCTCACTTCCGTGCTGCGGAGAAGATCGTCGAGCTGCTTCTGGGAGACGGCCATAATCAGGCGGTTGCCGGGATCGTTGAGATCAACGTCGGCCTGTCCAAACAGGGACTTCGCCTGAATCAGCTTTTCGATGTTCAGCCCGGTATTGCCGGAGCTGCCAGCGGTCACGCTGATCTTCTGGGAATCCGGGAAGGCGACAGTCTTGCTACCGTCTTTGCCTTCGCGGGCAGCGTCGATGAAGCCCATCTTGATGATCGCTTTGTCGATCTCGCGGCCCATTGCATACGCTCCGGCGCGCACGATGTCACTGTTGGGATCGATCAGCAGATTGACATCATCCTGCCAGTCCACCATATCGCCCCACGCCCATTCCGTCGCCACGAAGTAGCGCACGTCAAACGGCGTGTGAATGATCGGACTCTTGTCATACTTGGAATTGACCTGAATCGCTTCCGTCGAACCGACGCGAGGGCACGTCACGCTCTCGCCCTTCATTTTCAGCGGCGTGCAGTACTGGCGGAGACGGCTCCCGTTCTGCTGTGCCAGCTGATACACCGTTTCCGCATAAGTCCGGACAACGGCATCATCCAAAGTTGCCATGTTTCACCTCTCTGTGTTAATGGCGGTTGTTGATTTCCCGGCGAAGATCGCCGGACGGTTGCCCGATTGCCCATTGCTGGATCGGATATTGTGTTGTGTGCGCCAGTCCGGGATCCCGGAGGATTCCCCCAGCGGCGCACGGGGACTTATTTCTTGTGTACGAGCGGCGCGAGACGCATCATTTCCGCCACTGCCGCTTCGTGTCCGGGATTGGAAGCATCCCAGAACGCGCTGTTCTTGTCGTTGAACAGCTCGTAATATCTGGCCTTCGCGCTGTCCTGAATCTTGCCGCCCACGCCCTGAATCGTGCTTTCGCCCATCTTGTCGCAGATGCGGGACATCATCATAAGGAACTCATAGTTCCGGCCAAGACCGAGGCCGTTCACGTCCAGCTCCGGGCAGAACATCTGGCATGCCGCCGTGATCTGCTGAATCTTGTCGTCGAACTTGCTGCCCCATTCGTGCCGGAGCTTCTGCTCCGTCTGTTCGCACTGCGCCCGCGCGGCCTGTTCCGCAGCCTCGTAGCGGCGCGATTCATACGCCACCTGAAATCCCATGATCGCCTGTGCCTGATCTTTCGACAGGCCAAGCTCCAGAGCCTTTGCGGAAAAGTCTTTTGCCAGCCCTTCGTCGAAGGAAACACCGTTCGGCAGCTCTGCCGGCGCAGCCAGACCGTAGCCGTCCGCTGCATCCGGGACACCGATCGCCTTGCGGTACGCGGCAATTTCTTCTTCCGTCGCGTCCTTGCCCGGCACAAAAGTCTTGTCGCCGCCGATCTTGTGTTGCGCGTGAATGTAGCTCTTCACCAGATTCGGCAGCGTCTTGATCGCCTGAAGAGAACCGTCGTTTTTCAGCTCTTCCGGGAGGCCGTCGCGCCAGTTCTCGGAAAAGATGCCGTCTTTCGTGACGACCCCGGAATAATCGAAGGGAGCGGGATCGCCCTGCGGCGCGGGATTGTCGGCGGGAGCCGGAGCCGGATTGTCAGCGGGAGGATTGTTGAGAAGGGAATCGTCAGCCATTATCTCTTCTCCAGTCTGCGGATCAGCTTCACGCGTTCGGTTTCGGTCAGATTGTACCGCTTGCACCAATCCTTGAAGCCCGGCGTTTCCGTGCCGAGCATCTTGTCAAACGGCGGAAGCGCGTCGTCCGGGATGTCGTCGATGTCAACGGGAGGCGTGTCTTCCAGCTCCAGCTTCGGAGCTTCCTCCGCTGCGGGCTTCTCGCCGACCGTGATCCCATTCTGTTCCATCCAGACGTGCAGCGCCTCTTTGTGCGCTCCGGCCATTCCTTTCTGAAACACGATCTTGCCGTCTTTCACCTCGGCGACCGTCTTCCCGTTGGAAAGGAATTTTCCATTCTCGAAGCTGTAATCAGTTTCAGTCATTGGTTTGTCCTTTGTTGGTTTTTTGTTTGATATGGAGGAATACGCTCAAACGGCCTTGCATATAGGCGTTCGCGCGCTCGTTGTCCGCAATAAAACCGTCCTCATCCGCACCGCAGAACGCGGCCAGATCGGCCAGCACCTTCTTGCTGCTCTCGCCGCCGTCGAACACAAAACGGTAACGGTCTTTCAGATCGTCTTCCGGAGTTTCTTTGTTTTCGCTCATACGCCTTGCCCCTTCATCATCAATGCCAGCGGGGAGCCGCTTTCAGGAGCTTTCCCGAACGCCGGGAGATTCTTCCCGCCTTCCATAAGCATTTGCTGCGCCTGTTGCTGCTGCTGCGCTTCCGCTCTGGCAGCGCGCGCCTGATCCACCTCGTTCTTGCTCTTGAACCATTTCGGCGGCGCGCCGTTGGATTCGGCAATGTCGCGCGCAATCTCGTCGATATTGAAGTTGTCGAAGAGATCGGGCTTCACGGCTGCAAGCCCGGTTAGGCTCTGTTCCGTCTGGAGCCAGCCCAAGACCTCGATCTTCCGGATCGCCAGCGCAATCTTGCTCACGAACACCGTTTTGAAGTTCGGATTCTCGGTCAAATCCATTGGCATTTCCGGCAGCTCCATACGCCGGGACAGGATCGCGTAGCACCGCTGGATCACGCGGGAGAACAGTTCGGAATGAAGATTTCCTGCAATCGGCGCAAATGGGACGAGCTTGCCGCCCTCGCGGATTTCCGCTTCCGTCGCCGTCATGTTCCGAAGCTCTCCTAAAGGATCGAATATATCCCAAAAGAAGCCTTCCTGAATACTCTTCCGCTCCGCCTCGATGTCCTCGCGCAGATGCCCGATATCGTTCCGCAGCATTACAGGCTCCGGCTTCTCGCCGCGCGCCCCGGCGCGGTAGATATGCAGCTTGCCCGGCGACTTGTCGAATTTCTTTGTGTCAACCACGCTTCCGTCCGGGATCAGCCAGCCCGGATCAGCCATGTGTTCCAGAATCAGCTTGTATGCTTGCCGCTCGCGGTTCAGCATCTTGATATCCGGCAGCATGTTGACACCCGGCCCGCGTCCGTAGCTCTCGTTCACGCACTTCTCAAATCTGCAAATTGCAAACGGGAATTCATCATACCCGCCTTCGCGCATGACGATCTTCGGCTTCGACAAGATATAGTAGTCCGCATAAGCCTTGTTCGGCTTGTCCTGCTTCTTCGGATCGCGCTCTTCGCGCGGGAAGACCGCGTGAACTACGGTAAACTTCGTATCCATCTGCTTAGGATCGTTCGCCTTCGCGCGGACTTCCTCGCCCACGTTCTCTTCGCCGAACTCGTTCACCAGATTCCGCGCCGTTTCTTCATATTCCCGGAAAACCGTGTCGATCGTGCCTTTCGAGTTCTCCGCATAGCAGACTTGCTCAATCGGGAAGCAGCGGAAATTGAAAGGAGCCTCCGCGCCGCCGTCTTCGGTGTAGATAATCCCGTCCAGACCACAGGCCAGCTCGTTCAGCACCATAATAAGATTCGCGCTCCAGTTGGAGTTTGCCAAGCCCTGCATGATCTTCGCGGTCACGGCGGAAAAATACGTCCGGACGCTTTCTTTCTTCGCCAGCTCGTCGTCGTCCGCAGTCAGCTCGAACCACCTTTTATCAGGAGGAGCCATCCACTGATAGATCCCGGAGGCCAGACGCTGCCGCGCCTGTTCCGCCGTCGTGTCGTAAATGTCCGTCCCGCGCTGCCCGCCTTCGGAGCGGTCAAAGTCGTAATTCGGATAGACGTATTTCCGCACGTCGCGCCACAGTTCGCTCCAGTAGCCCGTCTTGACGGCCTTCAATGCCTTGTGTCGGTTCAGTATGGTTTCAATATCCATTGGTTGCTCCGTTGTTGTTCCCCGTCTGGAATGATTCGCACATGGGACGGGGAGCCATGTTCGGAAAATGGCCGGGGAGCGCCTGTTCCCGCGCGCTCCAGTCGCAGCACATCACTCCACAATGCTCTTCGCCGCGACCGCATTGCCGAAAGGAGAAAAAAGCGGGTTATCCTCCAAGAACCGTTTTCTTTGCTTCATTGGTTGCCGCGTTTCCGGCCAGAAGAGTATTCTGCCGTCCGTATGTTGCCGCTGCGCGCTTCTTCGCCTCGCGGCGCGCGCCCTGCACTTCCGAGCTGCTGTCGCTCGTGATCGTCGGAGACGGATCAGGATCGGGAAGGCTCGCTGCGGTTGTCGTTTTCGGTGTTTTCGGTGATCCCATTTGAAAAATCTCCTCTGTTGGTTCGTTGGAGATAATATATCATTTTTCGTTTTTCTCCGTTTTACTCTGCCGCAACAGATACAAATACCAAAGATTTCCGTTGATATGCCGCCCCGTCTCCCAGAGACAGGAGAACCCCAGACGCTGCACCAGCATCGACAGCCGCACGTTTTCTGCGGGAACCGAGGCGTAGACAGCCGGATACCGTTTCCGCAGGAACTCAATCCCCGCCTTCATAGCAGACAGCCCGACACGCGGATCAACGCCGGGATCGCCGTTGAAATGGCAGATCACGCCCAGCCCGCACAAATCCGTGACGGCCAGAACGCCGACCCATTTCCCGTTATGCAGCACCTTCCAGACCACGCCGTGATCCACATGCCAAGCATAGGCATCGTTCAGAAACCGCTCCAGCTTCCACGCCCAACCCCGATCAATCAGTTCAAATTCGATCATGATAAGCCTCCAGTTGCTTCAAGTCCATATCCCCCGCCGCTCCAGTATCCCTGCCCGCCGCCGTTGTTGCTCACGCGCCCGCTCCCCCATGCCACAGCGAACGTCCGGAAAGCGTCGCTCGCGTGACTGCTCCAGTCGTGCAGCGGGTGAGATTTCCAGCAGCCGTGCTTATCGTCCCATTCCCGCTTGTACGCTTCCAGAGCCTTCCGCCCTTGCTCCGTCTTCGCCTCGTCGAACCAGCAATAATCCAGAATCTTCCGGACAGCATCGATCCCGCCCGGCAAATCGGCGTTCGTCGGGATCGCCTCGAAATCCAGACCGAACCCGCGCGCCGTGTCGATTCGGGAAACGCCCGTCCCAAGCTCGCGGTGTGCTATATCATGCGGGCCGAAATGCCGCGCGTAGCGATAGCCGCGCTCATTCACGATCTTCGCGTAGTGCGCCAGCCCCTCGCCGCTGTTCTCGTAGTAATCGATCACGCGGATTTCCATGCCGACCGCTTGAACGAACCAGATACACGTCTGATCCGACACGCCCAAGTCCCACGCCGTATAAACCGGATATTCCTCCAGATATGGCACGGCGCAGACCCCGTTCCTCCGGTACAGCTTTATGAATTGCCCGCCGTAATAGCTGCCGTCCTGCGCCACCCTGAAAGCCTCCTCCGCGTAGCTCGGATATTCGCGCCACATTTCATTTCCCAGCGTCTTTTCCATGTTGGCGTACCAGAGCTGCTGCGCCTCCGTGCAGCTGATTCCCTGCCGCTCATACAGATCATCGAAATACCGCAGCAGACGATCCGGGATCACGCCTTCCCCTGTCGTCTGGTACTCCGGCAGCGACCACCACGGATAAAAATGCAGCTTGAACTCCTGAATCCCCAGCTTCTTTTTCCGCAGCTTGTCCGCCAGCCCGTTCATTACCATCTGGTAAAAATAACCCTCGCTTCCCATTGCCGTAGATTCGACAAAGATATATCCTCCAGCGTGAACAGCCGGGAAAGAGCCTGTCACAATCTCTTTCGCCTTCGCCGGAGACTGCGCGCAGATCGGGCCGAACTCGGAGACGTGCAGGAATTGACACGTCCCGGATCGCGCCGATACCGTCACGCTGATCTTGCTTCCGTTGGAAAAGCTCATTTCGCCGTCCTTCGTCCGCGTCACCAGCTTGACTTGATCCCGGATTTCCTTCGGCAGTTTGTCATACGCATAGGACACCTTGCTGTCGAAAATCTCGGCGGCCTTCGCCTTCGTCTCCGCAATAATCATTGCCTTCGCGTTCGTATGGAACAGCACATAGTCCAGAGCCATGATGTCGATCAACGTTGTGAAGCCTTCCTGTCGCGCTTTCAGGATAATGTTGCACGTCCAGACGTTTTCCAGAAAATCCCGCTGCACCTCGCGCAGCCGGAAAGGACACTCCTTCCCGTACTGATCGATCACGCTGTACAGATTGGCGACCCGCCATTTCGGATCACACAACGCCACAGCCAGCTCTTTATTCGTTTTCGGTTTCTGCTGCATCTACAAGCTCCTTTCCAGCGGAATGTATTAAATTGAAGATGCTCGCCACCTCTGCCGACACGCCAGCTTCCACCTCGACTTTCTCCCGGTAATGCTCGCGGTCATTGTTCAGCAGCACGAACCGCGCAAACGCCGGATTCTGCCGCCCGTCAAGCGCGCCGACCAGCCGATTCTCCATGATCTTTTGATGCAGCATTTCCGCCGCTTCCGCCAGCTCGATATTGTCGCTGTTGCGCCATTTCCAGAAGGTACTTTGGACGATGCCGAGATAATTGCAAAGTCCCTCTACCGTGTACGGAGCCGGATTTTCCTCCTCAAATTCCCCGTCCTGCGTGTAGACCGTCTTCGTTCTGGAATCGCACCGATTGAAATATTCCTGCGCCTTTTGACACAGAGTTTTCGCCGTCCATCCCTCCTTTTTCTCCGGGGAGATGCTTTTAACGTTCGGTAAAAGTTCGCCCATGTTTTTTCACCTCGTTTTCATGTTTTTTTGATGTTTTTTGAAAAAAGTGAGTAAAAAATGCTTGACAAATCCGGAAACCATGCTTCGCGCCGTTATCTGGTACGCGGCGGCAGCCCGTCCATGAAGTCGCGCAACGCCCAGCCGGAAATGAAATATCGCCTGTCTCCGCCGCGTCCGCCGCGATCTGGGACACGACACGCGATTTCCTTGTCACGACACAGCTTTCTTAAACGCGCTTCCGAAATACACAGAATTTTCGCCGCATCTTTTAAGCAGTAGCATCTGTTTTCACAGAACGGGATTCCTGATCTTTTGGATTCCCGAAATGAAGGCTCGGTATCGAGCAAAGTGTTTTTAGCCATTTCGACCTCTGATAATCAACAAGTTAAATCTTCTTTGGAAGTTTTTCCGGGTGAAACAGTCGATGAACCCCCTCTGAACAAACTCTGGAGATAATCGAAAACCGTCCCAACAACATTTGAAAAAGACCTCCAAGACGCGCGCGCGAGAGCTACCCCGCTCAACAACCTTTAAGCTGAAAGCCATTCAAAAAATAGCGGGAGAATATGATTTTCCCGACACTTTCACCTCCTGCCCCCGCACATTCGCGCGTCGATTTTGATCCGAAAAACCTCTACCGGAAGTTTCAATTTGCTGGAAAGAGTGTTGGCCGTCCGGTAACTCACGGCGCGCCCCTTGAACGCCGCCCAGACCGTCTGGCGGCTCAATCCTGCGGCCTCCCCGATCTTCGCGTACATGAAGCCGTCCGACACGTCGAACCCGAAAAAAGCCGACATGCGCTTCTCGATCCTCCGGCAGACACGCTTCCCGCGAAACACCTTCTTGACGGTTGCCTCGCTGCATCCCACCTGATCCCCGATTGCATGGAAAGCGTCGAACATGTTCCCCTCACCGATTGAAAACAGCGTTGAGATCGGCGTTGATCTGCGCTTCCTCGAACCCAAGATATGCCAGCGTCGTATCAAGACGCGCGTGTCCCAGAAGCTTTTGAACCAGACGCGCCGCGTTCAGCGTGTCATAGCCTTTCCCCTTGTAATACTCGTACATTTCAAAGGCGAAAGTCTTTCTCATCCAATGTGTCCCGTGGTACGGGCCGAGCTGCGCCCGGAAGAAGTTGTAAACCGTGTCGTAGCTCAACGCCCGCCCGTGCGATCCACGGAAAAGATACTCCTCCTGCCCGCCATGCCCCCGCATGATCTCCCGGTTGTAATGCCGTCTGATAAGCGGCTGCCAGCTGTCCGGAACAGGTAGATCACGCCAGTCCGACGCGAATTTCTCCTTCCGACCGAAACGCCCCTTCTTCGTTTTCAGCTTCGGGAACCGCACCGGATTCCGGAAGTCCCCGAACTCGTTGAAGACATCCCCGACGCGCAGCTGGAGGATTTCAGCGATCCGGCAGCCGCAGGACACGCCCAGCGCGGCAATCGCCGCCATCTTCGGCGGGAAGCACGACACCGCCGCTTTCGCATCCGTGAATGATAAACGCTGCATCCGCCCCATTACAGCACCTCGAACAAGATCAGAAGGCACAGCGCGGCCATAAGAGCCGCGCTGATAAGGACGACGAGGCAGGAAAAACGTTGTTTCTCTTCGCCCCGTGTCATGGTTATGCCCCCGTGCTGCCGTAGCCGCCCGCGCCGCGCTCCGTCTCGGAAAGCTCCACGGCCTCCTCCAGAACCAAGTCCGGAACCGGGACGATCACCAGCTGCGCGATCCGCTCGCCCGCCTTGTACGGCGCATGCCCGAAGTTGTAGAAGCAGACCGTGATTTCCCCGCGATAGTCCGAATCGATCACGCCCACGCTGTTCCCCATCCACGCGCCCTTCTTCACGACGCTGCTGCGCGGGAAGACGAGAGCCGTCCAGCCGGGAGGAAGCTCCAGCGCGATCCCGGTATGGTACTTGTAGCACGTCGCCGTATCCTCCAGCCACGTTGCGGTCAGATCGAAGCCAGCCGCTCCAACAGTTGCCTTGCGCGGTTCCACCGCAGTGACTGTAAGACGTTTGAATTTGATGTTCATGTTGTTTTGCCTTTCTGTTTTTTTGTGTTGAAGTATAATCTCGCATTCTCCGCCGCGTCTGCCATGAGTTTTCCGAACAGTTCGCAGGTTTCGAGTTGTGTTGTATCGTAGTTCCTTGTTCCAAATGAAAGATCTTGTCCGATCTTAGAGGCAGCACGGTAAATGTCTATGTAGTCACCGAATATATCCTGATGCCCAAAATCGATATCGAATTCGCGAGGTTCCTTGACCTCATACCACGGCAGGAGATAGAGGCCGTCGTACTTCTCTACAAAATATCGATCGATGATTTCTTTCTTGACCAAATATTTCATGTATTCCCGCTTGATTCGCGGGCGATACTTACCGAACTCTCGGATACATCTTTCCCGGCTCATTCCGGCGAAACCGCTCATAAAACGGTTTCCGTAAGTGTAATGAAGTCCGTTTTCTTCGATGTCGTATATTGTAGCGTCTACTTCGCGTCCGTGTCTATCATGTCCGATGATATGATCTCCGGGCTTGACGAATAGAAGATCTTGAAGGTTCATTTCTCCTCCTCGCCTTGTTTAATTATCTTAAAGCGATTATCATTTAAACATTTTTCAATTCTGTTTTTATCGTATGCGGGAAGACGTTGTTTTCTTTCCTCGCCGTTTACAGTCCCGGTTACAACAAAACCTTTCGGGTTGATTCCGGTAATCGTCCATTCTGTATTATCATAGATGAACTTTGTACCGATTGTGAATCCTGCCTTGATGTAAAGTTCAAAACATGCTTCCCCGTCTTCATTATCTTCTTTTTCGGTTCTTTCCATTTCGGTTTCGAGACGTTGAAGAAGTCTTGCGATATTATCTTCTATGTCCCAAATAGCGTGTTTAATGTCAGAAACGATGTCTTCGTCTTTTTCGTTCATTTGTTCACCTCGCTTTCCTTGTTGAGTTCCGAAGAACATTTTTTCTTTTTGCTCAATTCCAAAAAGAACTTGTCGATTTCCTCACAAGCGTCTTGCGGTTCAACAAGAACAATCTTCTTGCAAACCTCTTGTCCTGCTTGAAGATACTGAATAAACGTGTAAAGGGATTCCGGCGAGAATCGCACCCAAAACGAACGGCTACAACTCATTTCTTCCCGCCTTTCTTCTCCCGGCAGCGTTCGACGTTGCGGGCGATCAGCGCGTTCATTTCAGTCCGCTGCGCGCAGCCGAGGAAGGTATGCGCCAGAGAATGATTCCCCTGCTCGATGCAGAGCGCGGC
>Ga0310786_10010256_pt1 | contig 11800 bp, 8 predicted proteins | sample AusTroGonzalo_MG_FD_203881 | JGI IMG/M metagenome (GOLD analysis project Ga0310786, IMG submission 203881) | Bovine rumen microbial communities from tropical cattle in Woodstock, Queensland, Australia - Gonzalo_03 (v2) (version 2) | ecosystem: Host-associated > Mammals > Digestive system >... | reverse complement strand
ATATAAGTAATGCGTATCTGTTTGGTGTCATCATTATTAGGTATCGTGAAACAACCTTCTGCGTCGGTAACCGCGATTGGCTTACCTTTTACGGCATCATGGATAGTGGCTCCAATGATGGGTTCTCGTGTATCCTTATCAAGTACTGTGGCGCGTAAAACTCCCTGTGCATGGGCTGCTTGGAGTGTGAATACGGCTAAAATTGTATAAATTATCCTATATATATGCATCTCATCTGTAATGGGATACAAAGGTACTAACTTTCAATCAAGCCTGCAATACTCAAAAATTAGGATTTTAATATATGGAAAGGTTTGCTCAGACACCCTTGGCCGTTCTAGCGTTGCCGTATGACTTTTACACCTTCGCAGAGGTCGTAAAGGATGTGACCGTTCTTTGTGCCTTTGCCAACATTGACGCGACGACTGGCTGGCAGAAAGCCGCAGACGATACGTTTGATGTGCCGACTAATATTAAACTGCTTGGGTTCGTCAACGCCAATGCTCTCTACTCGAAGACTGAAGCGCCCGATTCCTTCGATAACCACCGTCTGCCCATTGGCCAGTCGATGCTTCATAAGGTCTTGAAGCTCCATCACACCTCTAACGAAGGCTCCTTTAGAAATGCCGCTGTTGGTTGCCGCCTCTTTGGCCAGTTCCTCTATTGTCACTTCGCCTTGGCTCACTGCCTTTGCAAAAAACTTACCGTATGAACTACTGCTCTTGATGTTGTTCTGTATCAGTTTAATGTGTACTGCCATTTTTTATAAAGTTACATTATAGTTATTAATTGTTTGAATATCGGTTTATTTGGTTGCTTTTGTCTTTCGTTGGAAACAACACCGTTCTGCGCGACCACAAAACAAGTTGTTTTGTACTTGTTAAGATAGTCTTTTAGATTGAAAGATGACGTCCCTGACGGAACAAAACAAGTTGTTTTGTGGTTGAAGGCAACCTTTCCTTCACTCTAAAAGCTAATCCCTTACCCTGCCGTTTGCAGTCGGATGATTTAGAGAATCCACTTCCCGTTCAGTTTTATCCGCTCTGCCGCAAAACAGACCTCTTCTCAATTCTTTCCGAGTTGATAATTGTTTTTTTCATATACTCTGGTTTAGTTTATGATATGCAAAGATACAACAATTTTATGAGAGATGCAAACGTTTTACGCAAAAGCTATCGAAAATAGCGAAAAAATATAGCCTTAATATAGTATTTGTCATCTAAATAACATGCTTATATATGGCTTGTAATATTGAAGATGCAGTTATGATGTCATGATAAGAAAATAAAAATGTTGATGAGAAGATGATAATACCTGTCAATACCTACTTGTTATTAATCCTATATGGTAGGCGTTTCCAAGTGCAGGAGTCTTAAAACACTCAGTTTTAGGTATTGCGCACTTTAATTATTTGCCGTACCTTTGCACCCGAAATTCAGAACCATGCCGTGAGGCTAAATTAATCAACCATATACTTTTTATTCAGTAATTGTTTATAATAAAAATAGGTAAAAATGAAAAAGATTGTAATGATGATGTTTGCCGCTCTGTTTACAATGAACGTGATGGCCGACAATGTAAAATTCAAAGTGAACAACATGCACTGTGAGAACTGTGCAAAACGTGTTGAGAAAACCCTGAAAGCTAACGATGCAGTGAGTGAGGTGAAGGTTAATCTGGAGTGTAAGGCTGTCTGTGTGAGTTATGATGCACAGAAGACTAACGTAGAAGCATTGCAGAAAGCGCTTTCAGACGCCAAGTTTGAGGCGGAGATTGGCAAGCAGTGTAACGATAAAGAAGGATGTAAGGGCGAAGGTGAGCATAAATGCGGACACAACGATAAGAAAACACAGGAGTAACATTTAATTTCAAACAACAATGATGCGATTATTTAAATTCGCACTGGCAGTTCTCATCTGCCCAGTGCTGTTGGCCTCATGCTCTGATGATGAGGCAGAAAAGAAGATTGACGTGACGTTTAATGCCATTCCTAAAGTGGCGGGTGCCCTTGACATTTCTGCCTTAGCAGGTACGCCTGTACAGTTTACTGAGGTACGAAACCAGGATACCAAATCATTCTCACTGGATGCCAACGGAAGTGTTATTGCTTCTCTGCCTATGGGTGTCTACAACGTATCTATTGAGAAGAACATCACCAATGCTCAAGGGGAGCAGGTGGTCATCTCGCTGCGTATGGAAAACGTAAACGTGAACACTGACGGACAGGTTATTGATGGCTATGTCAACTCGCTGCCAGCCAGTGCGTTAGGCAAGGACTTTATCTTCAGTGAGGTATTCTTCAACGGTGAGACCAACTCGGGTCGTATGATGCACCCCGATCAGTATATCGTTCTCTTTAACCCTACGGAGGATGTGCTCTATGCCGACGGTGTGAGCGTAGGTGTAACGATGCATATCTCATGGTGGCCTAAAGAGTTGTGGTATGACAGCTACTATCCTGATCAGGTGCCTATCGGCGGCTTCATCACCATTCCCGGTAGTGGCAAGGAACATCCGGTTCTGCCTGGTGAAAAGCTGGTGATTGCCTTTACTGCAATCAACCACTCAGAGGTTGTGAATGGTGAGATTGCCTATGATCACGCCGTAGACTTGAGTGGAGCAGACTTCGAGGTGTACTATGGTCCCGATGCCAACGATGTGGACAACCCCAGTGTTCCCAACGTGCTCATCACAGAGAATGGTGACTCTTACGGTTTCTTCTTCCAGCCTCGTGGTTATGTCTCGCCTGTGATGTTCCGTTTGGAGAATGGTCAGCAGTCGACTGTCGACGCTTTCGTCAACAGCCACACCACACTCTCGAAGACCCATGTCGATGCAACTGAGACAACTCCCGAGGGCGATATAGATATTCATATCTTGGCTATTGAGACTGAGAATATCATTGACGGCATCCAGACCAGCGACGTGCCTCAGGACGTGAAGACACGTGTGGTGCCCGAGACCGTAGACCGCGGCAAGTTCCTTGTCAATGGTTGCCACCGTCAGGAGCTCTGCATCCGCAAGGAAATTAAAGTAGGTGACAAGACTTTCTATCAGGACACCAATAATAGTAGTGAGGACATGCAGGATGTGAACGAGCGCAAGGCAGCGGGTAAAGTACAGACGGCATTCCCCGTTGGTTGGCGTAATAATAAATAATAATGTATCTTTCAAATCATATTAAATTTTGTTTATTGATCCTTCTCCTGCTGTGTAAGGCGACTTCCATTATCGGACAGTCCTACACAGTCAAGGGGAAAGTCATCACTGATCACGATGGCGAGGCTGCAAGCTTCGCCATCGTTAGTATACAGAATCAGGAGTTGCGTACACTCTGTGATATCAACGGATATTTCGAATTACGCAATATTCCTGCCGGCAAACACATACTTGAAGTGGAATGTCTGGGCTATGCGAAGTTGAAGAAGTCTATAGTGGTCAGTAAGACCCAGAATCTTCAACTACAGCTTCAAAGTAGCAGTTTCGCTCTGCCCGAATTCGAGGTGATGGCCAAAAGAAGCCGAAAGGGAAAAGTTGTTGTTGATGAGGCGGCCTTAGAATATATACAACCAACGTCGCTTGCCGATGTGATGCTGTTATTGCCTGGCAGTGTGTATAAGGAGAATAATCTGACACAGTTCTCGCAAATCAGCAGCCGTCAGGTCGGTACCGATGCCAATACTTCCCTTGGCGTGGGGATTGTCACCGACGGCGCTCCCGTTTCCAACGATGGTATCCGTTCACAATTAGTGGGTATCACCGAGGGGAGTGGCACCTATGACAGTGAGGTGAGAAACCGTACGGGCATCAACCAGGGAACTGATATGCGATATATCTCTACAGACCATATACAAAGTGTGGAGTTTACCCGAGGAATCTCCTCTGCCCGTTATGGTAATCTGTCGAGTGGCATGATCAGTATCTCCTCGAAGCACGGTGTCACGCCATTACGTGTTCGTTTGAAGACCGACCTGAAAAACAAACTCATATATATGGGAAAAGGTTTCCGACTGGGAGAAAAAGCTGGAACATTGCACGCTGGTATAGACTATCTGCACTCTATCGATGACATCCGTGAGGAAATGGATAAATTCTCGCGACTGACAGGACAACTCTATTATAATAATAAGGTGAAAGTAGGTGGCTACAACTTGGATCTTGACGCACGACTGAGTCAGACCATTACCACCAGCAAGATGAAAAAGGATGAACTGACTTACGAATACGACGAAACCTATAAGGCCGACTATAGTCGTACGGGACTGATGATGAAGGGGTGTATGACTTTCAGTAAGACATGGCTCGACCAGATAGAGCTTACCCTCTCTGCCGACTATACCCGCGACAAAATCAGTCGTCATCGTTTGGTACTCTCTGGTTCTGGACCGATGAACATGCCTTTGGCCTACGAAGAAGGCGAACATGAGGGAATCTATCTGCCACGAAAGTATTATAGCGATTTCTACATCGACAACCAGCCCGTGAATATCTATGCCCAACTCAATGCCAACTCACGTATACCGCTATTCAGGAATATGATGCTAAACTTGATGTATGGCGCAGAGTATACCAACGTTAAGAATCATGGCGCAGGAGCTGTGATTGAAGATGAGAAGCGTCCGCCTTTTCCATACGATAACTCCTACATGCGCCCTCGCCCTAACTGGGCTATTCCTGCCCTCGGTACTGGTGCTGGATATGTCCAGGCGGATTTTATCTATGATGATAGTAAGCGTAACATTCTCCAACTCTCTATTGGAGGTCGTGCCTCTATGCTGACAAACCTGCCGTCGGACTATTATCTGCACGGCCGAGTGCTGACAGATCCTCGAATAAATCTCTCCTATACTGTGGGCAGAACAGTTAAGAATACCTTTAGAATTGGCTTTGGCACAGAAAGCAAGACGCCAACGCTTGACTACCTCTATCCAGAGAAACTCTATAAGGACTTTTATATGCTTAACGCTTATACCAATGATCCACAATATCGTCACCTCATTACTTATACAAATATATATGATGTGGCCAATCGTGAATTAAAGGCTAACAAAAACAAAAAGGCGGAAGCTGGATGGGATATTGACTATCAGGGATTGAGCATTTCACTTACCGCGTTTTATGAACAGTCGGATATGGGATTTGAGTATTTTACAGAGTACTATCCGTTAACATACAATCTCTACACCACACTGAAGTCCGATGTAAGCATCGAAGGCCGTACACCTCAGAAAAACGACTATATAGAGGAACAATACAGCATCTTTACTACATCGAAGAAGGTCATGAACTCCAGCAAGGTGACAAAGCGTGGTATAGAGTACCGACTTATCTTTCCAAAGATAGTGCCCCTGTCGACAACGGTAGAAATCAATGGCGCCTATTATCAGACAGACTATGCCTCGTCGTTGCCACTTTACTATTACCCTGCCGTGAAGATCGGTGGAAAGGAGTATCCTTATGTCTGCATCTATGACAATGGAGCCAAGAACCAATATCGTCGTCTGAATTCCAATATATGGCTGAACACACATATCCCGAAGTTCAAACTCTTCCTGACGAACTTCTTCCAGGTAGTGTGGCTTAACACCTCACAGTATAAGGATAACCACGATTATATCCCCACCGAATACATTGACATGAGTGGTGCCCTTAAACCCGTTGATGACATTATTCGTGCCCAGATCGCAGCCGATGATGGTACATTCCGTTATTTCCGCCGTACTATTCTGCCAGTGAAGTATGCCCGTAATGAGAAACCTGTGTCACTGCTTTGGAATCTGAAGGCCACCAAGGAGTTCAAAAAAGGAACCAAACTCTCGTTCTTTGTCAACGGCTTGCTCGATATCAGTCCTAAATACCTCTCTGGTAGTAAGGTCACCCAACGCGAATGGCATGACCCTTATTTCGGACTTGAACTGTTTTTTAATTTCAACTTATGATACGCAAATTACGAATATACATATCACTCGTAGCCATCATCTGTGGTTGTCAGGCATCAGCCCAACTGCTGCTTGACCGCGTCACTCATCCTCTGTCACCGCAAGAAGACCGCAGCCTTACTGATAATGTCGATATTTCGCTGAGCAACAGCTGTGCCTTGTATGCCAATCCCGTTTTCACAGAGTGGCGAAACTGTAATGACACGATGCTTCGTCGTCGTACGGCTATCGTTTATGCAGGGTTGGCAAGCGGTGACGGAAAGGGGGATTTCATCCCTTATGAGGGTGACGGTTCTTCGGACTATCGTGTTGGTGCGTATGGTGAGTATACCACACCCCGTAGTGGTACGCTTTCGGGTAACATCCAGTATGCACAAGGTGACCATCGCAATATCGGGTGGAGTGCCATGCGGTTGCCAGAACTTTACTTCCCTTATATATCCACAGATTCATGTGGTGGTGACTTCAAGTTCGATAGCTATTATGCTGAAGGAAATTATGCATTGAAAGTTCAGCAGTGGGTTCTTGGCGTAAAAGGTTCGTTCTATGGCGAGCAGGCATATCGGCTTTCTGATCCACGCGCCTTGAACAATACAACCTGGCTGCGCTTTAACATGGGAGCCGCACGTGATGTGAACGGACATCTGCTGATGCTTGATTGGGGGTATGGCCGTAACAAACAGCACATGCAATTACGATATTGGCGTCCTGGGCAGCAGGATCGCTTCTTCGTGTGTTATGGCTTTGGTCTCTATGATACACGTCAGAGCGGCGTGTCATTCGGCAAATCGCGTATGTATTATGTTGATGAGTATAATGCCCGTTTGCAATACCTCTCACCACAGAGAAACAAACTGCGTTTTCATGCCTCACTGGCTTATGCCTATCAGCATATGGAAACCGAAGAAAGTGATATTTATAATCTCTATGAATCATGTTCGCATCACCTCACTCCAATGCTCAGTCTGGCATACGATCCGAAAAATAGCTGGCGCTTTGAACTGATGGTACAAGCCGACCTCATGTTGAGAAAGGGCTATGAGAATATTATAGAGGAATACCTAATTGACAATGCTAATAATATCTACGATTTCCGTACTATTGACACCCGCCAGAATTACAGTCGTAATACTGACCGTATGGAGGTTGCTTTGAGAACTGCAAAGAATATGGGCCGTTTTGAATTAAGTCTGCAGGGTGGTATTGCCACAGATAGATATGACGAGAAATACAAGATAGGTGATTATCGAATCAATGTAAGAAGGCTGACTCCTCATGTTAAGGTGGGGGTGAACTGGCAGGGTAGTCGCAACGCTTTGGCTTTTAATTTAGTTTATGCTTGTCAGCGTATTGGCTCTCACGACTACCATGTTCAGATGCAGAATCAGAAGATAACCCACCTTGACTTCCAGCATGCCTTTGCTCCCTATGCCTATCGAACAGCCAATCTTCATAAGTTTATTGCGGATGTGACGTGGCAACATCGGTTGAAGAGTGTCATTGTAGGCATTAAAGGGAAGGCTTATCTTGCCAATGGTCATCGTCTTGATGATGCATGTTATACCGATGTTATCGGTTTTCCTTCAACGGCACCTATGATTTCGGCATATCCTGATAAGCATAACGAACAGTGGGGCAGTACTTCTTTATTTATAATGTTCTAGTATATACCTAATTATGATTAATATCCTATTACTTAGGATGCAATTTTGTAATGACAAAACACTCAGTTTTAGGTATTGTGTGTTTGGGGGAATTACCGTACCTTTGCACCCCGAAAGATGAATAAATCATGATAAGGTACAGTTGTTATAAGAAGCAATTTATAAAGTTAGAGAGGACTCGCATGGGTGCGGGTTCTCTTTTTTTATGAACAATTTAGAACTTTGTTCGTTTTTAGCGTTTAAAAGACTATGCAGATAAAAAAGGATTACACACGTGAACATATATTAAGGGTGTCAAAGCAAGTGTTCCTGCGCGACGGCTACGCCAAGACCTCAATGCGCGATATCGCGAAGGGGGTGGGCATTGGAGTGAGTAATATCTATAATTACTTCAAGAGTAAGGATGGGTTGTTCCGTCATATCGTCGGGCCGCTTATTCAGGAACTCGAGAGAATGATGCACGAGCACCACAATGTAGACAACCAAGAGGCCTTCCTGAGGTATGCCAGCGGTGAGTGTAACGAGTTGATTGCCAATAATGTGCAGGAGTACATGTGCCTCATCAACAACCACCGCGATGAACTGAAGTTGTTGCTCTACCAATCGCAAGGCTCCTCGCTCGAGAATTACATCGATCAGTATACCGAGGAGTGCTCCAACATGGTATTGGAGTTTATGAACGAGTTGGGCTGCCAGTATCCCGACTTCAGCACCATCCATACGCCTTTCACCTATCACATTCATATGGTATGGATGTTCAACTTCATCTCTGAGGTCATCAAGCACAACCTATCGGCGCAGGAAACCAAAAAGGCAATCGAGGACTACATTCTGTTTGAATTTGCAGGCTGGCGAGCACTGATGAATCATTAATAAAGAAGAAAGATATATAAAGTTTCAATTATGGTAAAAAGATGTTTATTAGGAATTGGTTTTTGTATGTGTAGCATGGTTATGGCTGCTGATGTTGACAGCGTATTGACCGTAAAAGACACAGTGAGATTGCGAGAGGTCCAGGTGATGGGCCGCAGCAGAATCAGAAAACTTAAGGAGTCGGGTATGCCCGTCACCGTGATTGGACAGCACCAGTTGCAGGGTACGGCCAACAATATTAATGATGTACTGTCGCGCACCGTGGGCGTCACTGTACGTAACACGGGTGGACTTGGCAGTGCCTCGCGTATCTCCGTTCGTGGACTGGAGGGCAAGCGCATCGGTATGTATATTGACGAGGCCCCGATGTCGCAACTTAGTAACTTTGTTGCCCTTAACGATGTACCAACCGATATGATTGAGCGTATCGAGGTGTATAAGGGACTGGTGCCCTATCGTTTTGGCGGATCAGCATTAGGTGGCGCCGTTAACGTGGTGACTAAAGAATACCCACCTCTATATCTCGACTTCTCTTATGAGATAGGCTCGTTTAATACCCATCAGGTGTCGGGTGTGTTCAAACGTACTGATAGTAAAAGTGGCCTGCAATTTGGCTTAGGTGGTACCTACTCGTTTGCCAAGAATAACTATAAAATGCGATTAGACCATATAGACGGCCGCTGGGTGGAGCGTGACCACGACCAGTTTGACAAAGCCATTTGTGGCGGTTCTATCAAAGCTACGAAATGGTGGTTCGACGAGCTGAAACTGGAATTGATAGGTATGCATACCAAGCAGGAGATACAGGGAATAGACATTGATATTCGCGAGGCCTACAATTACTCCGACAACTATGTGGCAGCGCTGAAAGTAAAGAGGAACGATTTCTTTCTCGATGGTCTTGACCTGGACTTGGATGCAGGCTACGTATTGGGCTACTCAGGCATGAAGGACAAGGCCATGCATCGCTACGATTGGGATGGTAATCAGATGCCGCCCACATCGGTTTATGGTGGCGAGCAGAATTCCTACCCCAGCGATGGACGCACACGTACCAATGAGGTTACCTGCAAACTAAATCTGGGATATACAATCGACCTGCACCACTCGCTTAACCTGAATGTGTATGCCGATCACAGCTCGATGCACCCCAACGACTCGCTGATGGATAAGGCGATGGGATTCAAAGCCAACTTTCCCAGCAAGATGAACACTGTTACAATCGGTTTCTCGTACGACCTGACGTTGTTTGACGGCAAGTTCCAGAACGCTTTTACGCTCAAGGACTACCATTTCTCGTCATCGTCGCGTAGTATTGATGTTTATAGCGTAAGCGAGCCAGAGTCAGTAGAGATCTCCAAGAACTATTTTGGTTTCAATGATGCCATGCGCTATAAGTTTGCCCGCGATTGGATGATTAAAGCCTCGTTTAATTCCGAGGTACGCATACCTACTACCGAAGAACTCATTGGTAATGGATTCAGTATCCTTGCCTCGCCCGCACTCAAGCCAGAACGTACCAACGGTGTAAACTTGGGCTTGATATATCGTCACCTGAAAAGTGATGGTGGTCTGTTGGAGATGGAACTGACGGGCTACTACAATCAGCTGGAAGATATGATACGTTTTACTCCCGACATTATACCTACCATGGCTCGTTATCGTAACTTTGGCACGGTTCGTACAAAGGGAGTGGAACTTGAGTTGAAAGGCGACGTCACCAGGCTGCTTTACCTTTATGCCAACGGCACCTGGCAGGACCTGCGCGACGTGCGCAAGCTGACTCCAGGCACCAATGTGCCTAACCCCACCAAGAATCTACGTATACCCAACGTGCCTTACCTGATGGGCAACTTCGGCGCCGAGCTCCACAAGGAGAACCTGTTTGGCGGCAAGGGCCAGAACACCCGTCTGCTGCTCGATGCGGCCTATATCCATGAGTATTTCTACGACTTCGAGGTGAGCAAGTATCAGGAGCGCAAGATTCCCACCTCTTTCACGTTGGATGCTGCCCTGGAGCATAGTTTTATGGACAACCGATTGACGCTGACCCTGAGAGCCAAGAACCTGACCGATCGCCACGTGGTGTCGGAGTTCAACCGACCCCTGCCAGGTCGCTATATTGGCTTTAAAATCAGATATGTATATAAGTAATTAATAATTATATTATCAGAATGAAAATGAAAAAGTACAGTTTATTGTTTGCAGCCATCATGGCTTTAGTTTGTTCATGTAGTAGTGATGACGACACCCCCAACCCCAGTAATGGGCAGGCCGAGGGCAACTTCACGGGTATCATCTTCGCCACCGCCATCACCAACCCAGAAGGCAGCAGCGGCAGCTCCTATATGCAGGCCATTGCCGGCATGATTCCCGGCAGCTACGACAATCGCAACGCCATTCCCTTCGGCTTTGGTGCCACGCCCATCGTCACCTCATCGGGTAGCATCTACACTTTCCCCGACTATATGGGTAACTCGAAGGCACAGATAGAGCGCTATACCGTAGATACCCAGGGTAATTGGGTAAAACAGGGCGCGCTGTCGATTCCTGCCGAGGCCTCGGCTGCCAACATTGTGGAACTTAACAGCGAGAAGGCCTACGTCACCCTGCAGAGCCTGGGACTCGTCACCGTGTTCAATCCCACTACGATGACCAAAATCACCGAAATTGACCTGAATAGTCTGGCGCAGTCCACTACCAACGTATCGCCTGCTGTGATGGTGATTCGCGACGACAAACTCTTTGTGGGTCTGAATCAGATGAATGCCCAGTGGATGCCCGAACAGAACACAATAGAACTAGCTGTCATCGATACCAAGACCGACCAGCTCGAGAAGCACATCGTCAACTCGTCACTGGGCTTTTGCTTTGCCACCCGTCCTGTCGACCCCAACTCGATGTTCATTGATGAGCAGGGCGACATCTACATTAACTGCATCGGCTCCTTTGGCTATATCCCTGGCTTCCGTAGCGGCATCGTGCGCATCAAGAAAGGACAGACTGACATCGATCCCGACTACTCAATAGCCTTCGATCAGACCGAGGTTGCAGGTTTGAGTACGAAGTATGCCGACTTCCTGGCTGCTGTGTGCTATGGGGGCGACGGCAAGCTCTATGCCTATGCCAACTCTAATGCCCTCGACCCCGATGCGATGTCAAACCCCTACCTGAGCATGACCAACCTGCCCGTCATCATCGACCTGAAGGCGAAGACCATGCGGGTCATCGAGGGTATGGAAATCAGCAACCCCCACACAATGGCCATCGGCCTGCATCAGGGTCTCGTGGTCTATGGAAGTTCTAACAAGCAGGCCAACGGCT
>Ga0310786_10010255_pt1 | contig 11801 bp, 8 predicted proteins | sample AusTroGonzalo_MG_FD_203881 | JGI IMG/M metagenome (GOLD analysis project Ga0310786, IMG submission 203881) | Bovine rumen microbial communities from tropical cattle in Woodstock, Queensland, Australia - Gonzalo_03 (v2) (version 2) | ecosystem: Host-associated > Mammals > Digestive system >... | reverse complement strand
GGGTTAAACTTCCGGGATAGCTGGCAGTGCGGAGTTGCCAGCTTGCAAAAATAAGCAAAATTCAGCAATTTGCAACCGGCCTGCCCGTTATTTTTGCAGTTATATAGCGGGGGAGGGTTCCCCCGCAGCCCCCTCTGTCGCTTCGCTCCGAGTACTACTATTGAATAAAAGATGTAACTTTGTGCCCGCAAAAGCTCGTCATTCGCCGGCTCCGACCGGCGAATCTCTACAAAAATGGGAATTTGGGAATCCATCCTGCTGGCAGCGTCCCTCTGCGCCGACTGCCTCGCTGTCTCGCTCTGTTCGGGCGTGACCCTGCGCAGCGTGCGCTGGCGCGAGATTCTGGGCGTTGCCCTGGCCTTCGCCGTCATTCAGGCGAGTCTGCTGGTCGCCGGCTGGGCTTTCGGCTATCTCTTCGTGGGGATGGTCGAGAAGATCTCCCATGTCATTGCCTTCCTGCTGCTGCTCTACGTCGGCGGCTCGATGCTCATCGAGGGCATCAAGGGGGAGGCGGAGGTGCGCGACCTCAGCAGCTGGCGCAACATCATCATCGGCGGCCTGGCGACGAGCATTGACGCGCTGGCCGTAGGTGTGGCGCAGTCGATGGACGGCGCCGACTGGCCGGGTTTCCTGCCGCTGCTGGTTGCCGTGTTCGTCATTACGGCCCTGTCTGTGGTCGTCGGCCTGCGCGGCGGCCGTGCCATCGGCGAGCGCTTCGGCCGCTGGGCCGAGATCGTCGGCGGCGTCGTGCTGATCGCCATCGGCGTCAGCGTGCTGGTGTAGCTATTGGCATCTGTTAAAAAATACTATCTTTGTAAAGTTTCTTTACACAAAGATGGCATCCAAGCGTGGTAAAATCCTGATCGTCGATGACAACGCCGGCATCCGCCGGGCGCTGGAAATCCTGCTGCCGCTGCACTTCGCCGAGGTGAAGACCCTTCCCTCGCCGGCAACGCTCGTCAGCACCCTGGAGCAGTTCCGCCCCGACGTGGTGCTGCTGGACATGAATTTCAACACGAGCATCAACACCGGCAACGAAGGCCTCTACTGGGCCGGGGAGATCAAGAAGATGGTTCCCGAGGTGGAGGTCGTGCTCTTCACGGCCTACGCCGACATCCAGCTGGCCGTCGAGGGGATGAAGCGCGGCGCGTTCGACTTCCTCGTCAAGCCTTGGGACAACGACAAGCTCGTCGAGGTTCTGACCGCAGCCCGGGACAAGGCCCGCAAGGCGATGGGAAGAGATGGCCGGTCGGAGCCGGCCGCGACGGCTTCCGTCAACCCCGGGGATCCCATGTTCTGGGGCTCCTCCGCCGCGATGGCGGCCATCCGCAAGACCCTCGACAAGATCGCGCCCACGGATGCCACGGTCCTGATCACGGGCGAGAACGGCACCGGCAAGGACGTGCTGGCGCGGGAGATCCACGCCAGGAGCCTGCGCAGCGGCAAGCCGATGGTGGCGGTGGACGCCGGCGCCATCACGGAGACGCTCTTCGAGAGCGAGCTCTTCGGCCACGTGAAGGGCGCCTTCACGGACGCCCACACCGACCATGTCGGGAAATTCGAACAGGCCAACGGCAGCACGCTCTTCCTCGACGAGATCGGCAACATCCCCTTGCACCTGCAGGCCAAGCTCCTGCGCGTGATCCAGAGCCGCAGCGTCGTGCGCGTAGGCGGCACGCAGGCCACGCCGGTGGACATCCGCCTGGTCTGCGCAACCAACATGGACCTGGAGGCGCTCGTGCGCGAGGGCCGTTTCCGCGAGGATCTGTACTACCGCATCAATACCGTCCACATCGCGCTGCCGCCCCTGCGGGAGCGCAAGGAAGATATCGTACCGCTCTCGCAGCTGTTCCTGGAGCGCTACGCCGCGAAATACCACCGTCCGCTGAGCGGCGTCGCGCCGGACGCGGCCGAGATCCTGAAGGCGCAGCCCTGGAACGGCAATATCCGCGAGCTGCAGAACGTCGTCGAGAAGGCTGTGATCCTCTCGGAAGGCACCTCTTTGACGGCGAAGGACATCCAGCTGGAGCCGGCCGCCAGGACCATCCGCGCGGTCAACGAGGCCGAGGAGGAGCGGCTGGTCCGCGAAGCGATGGAGCGGGCGGCGGGCAACATCTCCGCCGCCGCCAAGATGCTGGGCGTCAGCCGCCCGACGCTGTATGCCAAACTGAAAAAATATAATTGCTAGATGGAACAGGTGCTGCTGCCGACAACCCTTCGCAACCTTCGGTTGCTCGTCTTTCCCACCTCCGGTGGGCCCCTCCCGCTCATGATGCCGCGGGCGGCACAGGTTGCTGGCAGCACACCTGTTCCATCCACGCTTGTGATTATAATCGTTGCCGTGGTGGTCGCGTTGATTGTCTGGCTGCTAGCGGCAATGTGCACGAGGAGGAAGGATATCAAGAAGGTGGCGTACATGATGGACGCGCTGGAGGACGGCGAGCTGAACTTCCGCTTCAAGGAAAGTAACAAGTTCAACCGGACGCTGAACCGCATCCGGACTATCTTCGAGATGCAGCGCCAGCAGCACGAGCAGGACTCCTGGACCAAGCTGATCCGCGTGCTTACGCACGAGATCATGAACACGGTCTCGCCCATCGCGTCCCTCTCCGACGCGATGGCCAAGTCGATGGACGAGCACGGCCACAGCGAACTGGACATCAAGGCGGGCCTGGAGACGATCTCCGACTCGTCGAACAACCTGATCGGCTTCGTGCAGACCTACCGGCAGCTCTCCGGCGTGGCCAAGCCGGTCCGCAAGGCGCTGGATCTGAAAGAATTGATGGACAGTGTAATCGCACTGAACAGCGAATTCGCAGCCTCCTGCGGCGCCGTCTGCAAGTACCGGCCGGAGGCGGACGACCTGATGATCTACGCCGATGAGGGACAGATCTCCCAGATTCTCATCAACCTGATCAAGAACGCTCTGCAGGCGGGCGCGAAGCACATCGTGATCGGAGCCCGGATGGGGCAGGACGACGAAGTCATCGTCCTGGTGGCCAACGACGGCGATCCCATTCCCGCCTCCGCCCAGGAGCAGATCTTCATTCCTTTCTATACGACCAAGAAGGAGGGCTCCGGCATCGGCCTGAGCATTTCGCGCCAGATCATGCGCAACCACAACGGCACCATCGAACTGACGCGCAGCGACGCCGAGCGGACCATCTTCGAGCTCCGCTTCCGGTAGTTTTTTACACTGGGTATTGTGGTTTTGCAAGAAACCATCTGGTATATATCTTTTCGATGAAAGGGCACTGCCAAAAGAAATAAGTTCTCTGCCTTAAAGTGTAAAAGTGTAAAGCCGAAAGTGTAAAGTGTTGTAAAGACCTTTACACTTTTTTTTGTTGCGTTCCTCTTGCTTTAGTTGTTGATATTCAGTGTTTTAAATACTTTGGCACGGTGGGTGTTGCGGGGGAAGGCGATTAAACAATATTCTATGCTGACTAAATCTATTAGCAATTGGTTCTTGATGGCCCTGGCGCTCGCCGCGACGGTAAGCGCTCAGGGTCGGGAACCGCTGAACGTGCATGACTGCATGGAGTATGCGATCTCCAATTCCACCAAGATGCGGATCCAGCAGGCCGCTATGGGCGACGCGCAGATCGCGCGGCGCGAGGCGGCCCTCTTGCTGTTCACCCCGCAGATCAATGCGACCACCTACGCCTACTACAACTTCGGCCGCAGCATCGACCCGCAGACCAATACCTATTTTAATACGACGTCGTTCCACAACAGCTACGGCGTCAGCGCCGGGATCGACCTCTTCAACGGCTTCAAGGCCTTGAACAACTACAAGATCTCCCGGACCGGCCTGCTCATCGCCGGCTCGCAGGAGAAGCAGGTGGAGGCCGACATCTGCCTCGCGGTGATGGAGGCGTACTACAATGTGGTCTATTACAAGCGCCTGTGCGATGTGTTCGAGGAGCAGGTGGCCGTGGCCGAGCAGGCCCTCAAGAAGGCGAAGCGCCAGGAGGAACTGGGCCAGAAGGGCCACGCCGACGTGATCCAGATGGAGGCCGATCTGATCGACCGTCAGTACGAACTGACGAACACCCGCAACCAGTACAACAACCAGAAGATGACCCTCGCGGACCTGATGTTCTGGCCGCTGGACGAGGAGCTGGAGATCGTGACGGAGATGCCCGATCAGGTCGGGCATGACGGTTCTCCTGTCATCCCTGGCACCTCTTCCGTCATTCCGGGCTTGACCCGGAATCCCGACGAAGTCGTTGACTTCGCGCTGGAGCATAATCCGGGTGTCCAGATCGCCTCCTGGCAGGCGCAGAACGCGAAGCGCGAGCTCAGCACCGCCAAGTGGCAGCTGCTGCCCTCTCTGGGCCTCTATGCCGGCTGGAACACCAGCTACTATTCCTACCAGGGGGCGGCGACCGCTTCCTTCGGGGAGCAGTTCCGCAACAATGGCGGCGAGTACGTCGAGCTGTCGGTTTCCATCCCCATCTGGAATCGCATGAGCCGTCAGTCCGCCATTTCGCGTAAGCGCAACGCCCTGAACCGGGCGACGGCCGAGCTGGACCAGAAGCGTCGCGACGTGGAGAGTGAGGTGCGCCGCGCCATCCAGGACCGTGACGGTTCTGCGCTTGCCTACGAGCAGGCGCAGCACAAGGCCGAGGTGCAGGCCGAGGCTTATACGCTGAACCTCAAGAAGCTGGAGCAGGGGCTCATCTCCCCGCTGGAGTTCCAGACCGCGAACAATAACTACCTGAAGGCTCAGGCCGACGAGATGAACTCCCTGTTCAAATATCTCATCAAACAGGCGGTAGTAAAATATTACAATGGAGTTGAATACGTTAATCAATAATATGGATAAGATCATTGAGAAGAAAACCGGTTGGCGCGTGGCGTTTACGCAGAAGGCGTTGCCTTATTGGCTGGGAGCGCTGCTGGCAGTGTTTGTGATTTACCTGATTGTAAGACCGAACAACAAGACCCTGCGCGTGGATAAGGATACCGTGACCATCTCAACGGCCGTCAAGGGTGAGTTCAACGACTACATCCGCATCAGCGGCCGCGTACAGCCGATGACGACCATCCAGCTCAGCCCGCAGGAGGGCGGCATCGTGGAGAAGATCCTCATCGAGGAGGGCTCCGCGGTGAAGGCCGGCGACGCGATTCTCATCCTGAATAACGACAACCTGGACCTCCAGATCCTGAATTCCGAGGCCGAGCTCGCGGAGAAGGAGAACATCCTGCGCAACACGCAGATTCAGATGGAGCAGCAGAAGCTCGACGTGCGCCAGAATGTGCTGGAATACAGCACACAGGTGGAGCGCCTGCGCCGCGCCTACGAGCAGCAGAAAGCCCTCTACGAGGACAAGCTCATCGCGAAAGAAGAGTATCTCAAGGCTGAGGAAGACTACAGGTTGGCGAAGCAGAAATTCGACCTGATCCGCGAGCGCTCCAAGCAGGACAGTCTCTACCGCGGCACGCAGATCGACCGGATGGAGGAGTCCCTGGAGAACATGCAGCTCAACATGGGGATGATCCGCAAGCGCAAGGGCAATCTCATCGTCAAGGCGCCGATCGACGGCGAACTCGGCCTGCTGGACGTGGTCCTCGGCCAGAGCATTGCCGCCGGCACCAAGATCGGGCAGATCAATTCCGTGGGCACCTACAAGGTCGAGGCGCAGATCGATGAGCACTACATCGACCGCGTCGTGGAGGGCCTGGAGGCCACGTTCGAGCGCCAGGGCGAGACCTATTCCACACGGATCCGCAAGGTCTATCCGGAAGTCCGCGAAGGCAAGTTCAAGGCCGACTTTAAGTTCGACGGCGTGCAGCCGGACAACATCCGCTCCGGCCAGACCTACTACCTGAATCTCCAGCTTGGTCAGCCCGAGGAGGCGGTCATCATCCCGCGCGGCACCTTCTACCAGAAGACCGGCGGCAAGTGGATCTACGTAGTGGGCAAGGACGGCTCCAAGGCCGTCAAGCGCGAGATCCGCATCGGCCGGCAGAACCCCCAGTACTACGAGGTCCTCGAAGGCCTGGAGTCCGGCGAGCGGGTCATCACCTCCGGCTACGACAACTACGGCGATTCTGACGTACTGGTGTTTTAAGAATCTCAAAAAAGAACAAATATTTAAAAATCAAATAATTATGATCAAAGTTACCAATCTTTCCAAGATCTTCCGCACGGAAGAAATTGAGACCACGGCGCTCAATGGTGTTTCCTTCGAAATCAAGGACGGCGAGTTCGTCGCCGTGATGGGTCCGTCGGGTTGCGGCAAATCTACGCTGCTCAACATCCTGGGCCTGCTGGACAATCCAACCACCGGCAGCTATGAGCTCCTCGGCACCGAGGTGGCGAACCTCAAGGAGAAGGAGCGCACCAAGTTCCGCAAGGGTAACATCGGCTTTGTGTTCCAGAGCTTCAACCTGATCGACGAACTCAATGTGTATGAGAACATTGAGCTTCCTCTGCGCTATCTGAACATCAGCGCCAGCGAGCGCAAGACCAAGGTCACGGAAATCATGAAGCGCATGGCCATCAGCCACCGCGCGGGCCATTTCCCGCAGCAGCTCTCCGGCGGTCAGCAGCAGCGCGTGGCCATTGCCCGCGCCGTCGTGGCCGGCCCGAAGCTGATTCTCGCCGATGAGCCTACCGGTAACCTTGACTCCAAGAACGGTAAGGAGGTGATGGACCTGCTGAAGGAACTCAACTCCGAAGGTACGACCATCGTGATGGTGACCCACTCCCAGAAGGACGCCGCCTGTGCCCAGCGCACGATCGACCTCTTCGACGGCCAGATTGTCTCCGACGTAAAGAACGAACTGTAGGAGATTCGCCGGTCGGAGCCGGCGAATGACGAAATATTGTCGGGAATGACGATAGAATGAAGACTAAAAATGACATACTGATCAAGGTGCTGTCCCTGGGTATCGGGCTGGCCGTGGGCATCGTGCTCATTGCCAAGGTGTTCTTTGAGCTCAGCTACGACAGCTTTTATCAGGACGTGGACCGCGTTTACCGGATTCAGACCTGGTTCTCGCAGCACGGAGATGAACGCGATTTCGAACAGGTGAGCGGCGCCGTGGCCGTGGGCTTCATGGAGGAAGTCCCCGGCGTCGAGTACGGCACGCGTATCACGGGGGTTTTCCCCGGAGACACCTATGTGGATGAGGATGGCAATAGAATCAAGGCCACGCTGGTCTGTGCCGACACCTGCTTCTTCAAGGTGTTCGACCGGCCGATTCTCGCAGGCGATCCGGTGAAGATCCTCGGGGAATGGGGCGGCGTGATGGTGAGCCGGAGCTTCGCGGAGAAACTGATGAAGGAGATGCCCGGTCAGGCCGGGAAAGACGTAAGCAGCGTCATTGGCCGTCAGGTCTATAACGAGGATATGGCCGGTCTCAAACTGCCCATCGCGGGCGTGTTTGAGGACTTCCCGAAGAATGGCTCCCTGGACTACGATATCCTGCTTTCCATGGAGACCTATGGTAAGTCGAGCACCGACAACTGGATGGGGAACGACCGCTACAGGGGCTATGTGAAACTCTCTCCGGGCGTGGATCCGAATACGCTCACGGATGCCATCCGGAAGATGCAGGAGGCGCATCAGTCGCTGGAAGAATATGAGGCGCAAGGGCTCTTGCTGAAGTATTACCTCGCGCCGTTCAGCAACTTGCATACATCCGATCCGGAGGTAAGGGCGCAGATCATCCTGCTTTCCATCGTGGCGGCATTGCTGATTATCATCAGCTTGCTGAACTACATCCTCATCGTGATTTCTTCCCTGGTGAAGCGTTCCCGGGAGGTGGGTGTGCGCAAGTGCTACGGGGCCGAGGCCAAAGACATTTATGCCATGCTGACGAAGGAAGCCTCCCTGCACCTGCTGCTCTCGCTGGTCCTGGCGGCGCTGATCATCTTTGCCGGCCGCGGCATCGTGGAGAACCTGGTGGGCGTGCCGTTCCAAACCTTGTTGGTGCCGCAGAGCGTCGCGGCCATCGTGGGCGTGATGCTTCTCGTCCTGACCATTTCCATCGTGGCCCCGGCCGAGCTCTATCAGCGCATTCCGGTCTATGAGGCGCTGAAGAACTACACGGAGCACTCCAGAAAATGGAAACTGGCTCTACTGGGCGTGCAGGTGCTGATCAACGTCTTCCTGGTGGTGATGATGTTCGTCATCGGCGCCCAGTACCAGAAGGTCTCCCATGCCGATACGGGTTATGACTACAAGCATCTGGACTACTTTGATCTGTTCGACGGGGACCGTCAGGCGCAGGTCCGTGCGGTAGAAACGCTTCGGAGCCTTCCGGAGGTGAGCGGTGTTGCTGCCAGCTACAACCTGCCCATCCACGGGTCCAGCGGTGACAATGTGTCTCTGCCGGGAGATACCTACCAGGAGCTTTTCAATATCGCTGACCAGTATGAGTGCTCTGCTGAGTTTTATGACCTGATGGGCATTACGTTCCTCGACGGCCGGGCGCCGCGCGACGCTTCTGAGGTCGTCGTGGACGAAAAGTTCGTCGAGCGGATGGCCGCCTTCGCAGATTGGAGCGACGGTGCCGTGGGCAAGCAGGTCTTCATCACGGGACACGATGACGGAAAAGAAGATACACCGATGAGCTACGTCACCATTTCGGGCGTTTACAAGAGCTACCTGATCGGCAATCTGCAGGATGTGGACGCGCGGCCGAGTGTGCTGTTCTATGGCGAAATCGGTTCGATGGGCCACTGGATGCCGCATCTTCTGTTCCGGGTGAGCCCGGACGCGCTGGAGAAGGCGCGCGCTGCGCTGGCGGCGGCCCTGCCGGAGCGGGAGATCAACATCTTCTCCTACGAGGAAGATATGCGTGCTGCCTACGAAGACAGCAAGAAGATGCGCAACACGATGGCGCTGGGCGCCGTGTTCTCCCTGCTGATTGCGTTGCTCGGCCTGATCGGCTTCACGCGCGACGAGAGCCTGCGCCGCAGCAAGGAGATGGCCGTCCGCAAGATTCACGGAGCCACGACCCAGGACATCCTGCGTAGCTTCGTCAAGAACATCCTGATCCTGTCCGCCATCATGGCTGTCGCGGCCTCCGTGGGGGCTACCTTCGTGGCCCGCAGGTGGCTGGAACAGTTCGCCGAGCGGATTTCGCTGAACCCGCTGTATTTCATCGGTGCCTCGGTTCTGGTGCTCTCTGTCGTCTTCTGTGTGGTGGTGCTGAACTGCCTGCGGATTGCCCAGACCAACCCGGTGGAATCGCTTAAAAATGAATAGATTCGCCGGTCGGAGCCGGCGAATGACGAGAAGTATATGAAAAGTTATCTGAAGTTTTTATCCCGCAATAAGTTATATGTCGCCATCGAGGCGGCGGGACTGATCGTGAGCCTGGCGTTCGTGCTGTTGATCGGGGCCTATGCCCGGCATCAGTGGCGTACCGCCCACGGCGCGCCCGCGTGGAAGCATTATTATGCCGTCAGTAACGTCGGCTACACCATGGTGGACATGGCGCCGCGGGGCCTGGCGTTCCTGATCAAGGAGAATCTGCCGGCGGTGGACTATGCGGCGATGTACTCGTACTGCCACCTGGATCCGTCGCTGGACGGGGAGCCTATTGAAGAGGACTGCCTGGCGACGGTCGAGCCGGACTTCTTCGAGATGTTCCCGGTCGAGTGGGTGGAGGGTGATGTGAATTCGCTGCTCGGCGGCGGCGTCGCCATCAGTGAGCGCCTGGCCCGGAAATACGTCAGGGACGGTGCGATCCTGGGCCGGACCATGGTCAGCAGGGGCGAATCCTTTCCCATCGCAGCCGTGTTCCGCTCCGAGCCTGCCGCCCTTTTCAGTGAACTGGACTTCTTGATGGTCGAAGAGTGGAAAGAATTGTCTCCGGGAGCCGCAGGCGGAGATGTCTGCTTGATTTCGAGCAGTTTGCCGGAAGATGAACTGGTGGCTGCGCTGGATCTGGCGCTGGAAGAGCACGGCCGCCTGCGCTGGGGGCGCGACGAGTCCCGGGCTTTCAAGAACGGGTGCATCGAGCGGATGGACCGCATGTATTATTCGGATCTCAATAACGATACAGCCTTCCACAAGGGGAATCGCTCCCTGTTGCGGATGCTCTTTGCCGTGGTGATTCTGTTGCTCATCTCCGCCGTCTTCAACTACATCAACCTGAGTGCGGCCCTGGCCGGCAAACGGACCAAAGAGATGGGGATGCGCGCCATCCTTGGCGCCTCACGCGGTCAGGTCGTTCGGAAGTATCTGGCTGAATCGCTGGCATTTAGCTTTGTCTGCGCCGCCGCGGCGATTCTGGTTGCGCGGGCCTTTTCGCCAACCCTCAGCCACTTTTTGGAGATCCGGAATGGAAGCCGCTTCGTGTCCGCCCCGTTCTCCTGGCAGCTGGATGCCCCCACGGCCGCCCTTTTCATCGGCGTGGCGCTGCTGACAGGCCTGCTGGCCGGATGGATCCCGTCGCGGATGGCTTCGCGATACAATCCGGTCCAGGTGGTCAAGGGCGACTACAGGCTGCGGAGCAAGCGGGTCTTCTCCAAGATTTTTATCGTCTTTCAGACGGCGCTCTCCGTCGTGCTGATCGCCTTCGCGCTGGTGATGGAACGTCAGTATTCGCACATGATCCACCAGGACGTCGGGGCGGATGTGGAGAATATGTATGTCCAGGACATCCTTTCGGACTCGCATGCGGATGCCGTGCGTCAGCTCCCTTTCGTCAAGGAGTCCGGCTGGTCCAGGGGCTTTCCCGGACATAGCTATATGTACGGTTCCGGCTCCGGCAAAGATGAAGTGAGCCAGTATTCTTGGAGCGCCATTATGTACGACCCGGACGCATTCCGGATGTGCGGATATGAAGTTCTCGTGGATTTCCATACCCCGCAGGGGGCTGGCCTCTGGGTGTCCGAGACCACTTGGAAGGGTCTGGAACTTGAGCCGGGAGAGCAAACTTTTCCGAAATGGGCGAACCCTTTCGGTTTTCCCTCCCAGCTGGCAGGCGTGCTGAAGGATTTTGCCGTGACCGATGCCGCCCACATTCAACCGGGTACGTGGGGTTACATTGTGGTGGATGGCGAAATGAATAGCGGGGACACGATGCTCCTCCGGATTGAAGGAGACAAGAAGGAGGCGAAAAAGCAGCTGGCTGCCCTGTATGAGCAGTTTATCCCGGGGGCAACCCGCTATGTCCATGATTCGAGCGACAACGGCTATGTCGAGGAGAAGCTGAAAAAAGGATTGACGGAAGCCGAAAACTATATGCGCCTGATCGAGCTCTTCATGGGCTTGTCCGTGCTGATCTCCCTGCTGGGCCTGCTGGCGATGTCCGCGTTCTTCGCGGGCGGCCGGACGCACGATGTGGCCGTTCGCAAGGTTTTCGGCGGCACGGTCGGGGGAGAGGTGGTCCGCGGCGTGCGGGAGTACATGCTGCTGGTGGGCATTGCCTGTGTGCTGGCGGTTCCCTTTGCGGCGCGGATTTCAGAGCGCTACCTGGAAGATTACAACTACCGCATCAGCGGCTACTGGTGGATCTTCGCCGTGGCGGTCCTGCTGGTCCTGGTGATCTCCTTCGCCTCGGTCCTTTGGCAGACGCTCAAGGCCGCCCGGACGAATCCGGCGGTGGAATTGAAAAAAGAATAAGATGAAGAGTTATCTGAAATTTCTGAGTAGGAATAAGTTGTACACCGCCATCGAGGCGGTGGGGCTCATCGTGAGCCTGGCGTTCGTGCTGCTGACCGGACACTTCGTGTGGCAGCAGCGGCAGATGACCCGCAACGTGCCGGACTACCAGGATGTCTATACCTTCTACCGTTCGTTGGCCGGACGCTCGGGTATCGGGCACGCCTGGGG
>Ga0310786_10010253_pt1 | contig 11804 bp, 9 predicted proteins | sample AusTroGonzalo_MG_FD_203881 | JGI IMG/M metagenome (GOLD analysis project Ga0310786, IMG submission 203881) | Bovine rumen microbial communities from tropical cattle in Woodstock, Queensland, Australia - Gonzalo_03 (v2) (version 2) | ecosystem: Host-associated > Mammals > Digestive system >... | reverse complement strand
TTGCAGTCACTTCAGACATACTTTCCGACAAGCAGTTGGTGAGCACGACGATGGGCTCAGTGATGGTTTCATGGGGGTCGGACAGCGATGGGCGCACGTCGGGCAGCAAGGGCCCGTAGTCGTAACGCCCCACCCCGTTCTTCTCACGGTGATAGCCTATTTGCAATGAACTGTCTTGAGGAATCAGCGCACCTATCACGTAACGAAAATCAGGGACAAGACCTCCTGTATTGCCGCGCAAATCGATGATGACACCCTTCAACGTGCCGTTCTTCTTCATCTCCTGAATCATGCTGAACCAGTTATTCCAGGTATCCACAACAGTCTGGTTCAGCGCCAGAACGCTCTGCGGCGCTGAGGGGAAGAAATCTTCATCCTTATTTAAGTAAAAATAGAGATGAAATTCGCTGAATTCCAGATAGGCCACACCATCGTCGATCACACATGACGAGAGTGCCATACCTTTTTCTGCATAGTCAGGATACATCTCAATGGCGGAAGCGGTTATGGTCGAAGCAGACTGGTAGCGGCTTAAGCGACCCTCATTCCGATAGTAAGAAAGATCGGGATTGAAGCCTGCAGCCACACTGAAGTCTTCACGATCGTAGATACGCAAAGCACAAGGATCGGCAGTGATATCATTACCTGTGGCGTGATTCTTGAAAATAGCAATCATGTGGCTATCATGTAAGGGGCGCACAAGGTCTTCTAACAGACTCTGATATTCCTCATCCGTAATCTCCTCGCCGTTTTCGAGCCGCTGATCGAGGGCCTCAAAGCGCGGCAGGAACGCATCATAGACGGCATCCCAGTCGAGGCCGAACTCACGCTCATAGTCCCAGAGCCCATAGTTCTGGTTCATGGCATGCCAGAACAGCTTAAATTCGCCCGCATAGCTCTCATTGGCTTCCTGGAATCTTAATACATCGTTTTGACCATAGCTATACAGGGCATCGCTCTCCTGGCGACACGAGGTGACTGTGAGCAGCAGGAGCAGCGCTCCAAGGAGAAATAGCTTGTGTTTCATACCGTCTGTCTTTTAAAGTGGTCGTTAGAAGAAGTAGCACACCCCTGCCTGTAAGGCCAGCGTAGAGTTGTATTTGGGGTCTTTCACACGCATATAATCCTTCTGGGTGCTGACCACGCTGTGGTAATAGCGCATCTCTACCTGGGCTGCCCAGTGACTGGCAAAGCGGTACTCCATACCGAGGCCGCCTAAGAAGCCGAAATCCCAACGCTGGTCGCGCTCGCTGTCAAACGGGATATCCTCATCTATATCATAGGATTCGATAATAAGGTGATTAATCGCAACGCCCTTGATCCGGCTATTGAGCCAATAGCCACCATAGGCTCCGACATGGCAGAAACCGCGCAGCTTCGTGCCGCCAAAGCTGAACGAGGCCATCACGGGCAACTGCAGGTAGCTGTTGGTGATACGACAGTCAGTTTCTTCCAATGTACGCATCTGCTGGTGGTTTTTCTGCACATAGTCGAGTTCGGCACGCACGCCCAACCAGTCGAGAATATCGTACTGGCCCATCAGGCCGAAGCCGACACCCCAGCGGTCTTTATATTGATAATCATCGAAGTAATGCTTGTCGATGACGTAATGGTTATACATGCCACCAACGTTGACGCCGATACGCCACTGGGCTGAAGCCTGCAGCGTGGCAAAGGCAGTTAAGGCCAGAATTAGAATCTTTTTCATAATGGTTGGATAAATTGGTTGTCTTTCTAAACGATCTTGAAGCGCACGCGGAAGGAGCGCTCGTGTTCATCCCAGTTGGTGCCGAGCATCTCGAAACGGCCGATCTGCGCGGTGCTGCGTACATGCTTGCCGATACAGGGACAGACGTCGTAGTCGCCGATACGCACCAGGCGGATGGTGTCGGAGGCATCGTCGGGCAGGCGGGTCTGATCGATCTCCTCAGGCAGCTCGTCGCGGGTGACAAACTCGAACGTCACGGGCAGATCTGCTTCGATGAGCTCGTTCATGCGACGCTCTATCTCTTTTTCTTCCTGGCGACTGGGCTTCTGATCGAGATGGAAGCTCATCTTGCTTTTCTTCCGCTCGATATGGGCATTGTAAGAGCGCTCACAGCCGAAGATCCGCTGCATGGTCTGATTCAGCAGATGCTCTGCGGTGTGAGCTGGGGGAAATTCTTCCTTGTTATGGTCATTGAGTATATAATCGGCCATTTTCTTAAATTTTTGGCGCAAAAATACAAATTTAATCTAAAAAAAACAAATGTTTTGCAACTTTTTGGTGGGTTAGTACGTCAAACAGACAAAGAATAAACAATTAAAATGTGGAAGTATATGAAAAAGGTATTGTTTTTGATGGTCAGTGTACTGGTGCTGACTTCGTGTAATATCGGCGTCGGCAGCTGGGGAAGTGGCGAGCATATCGAACCGAGTGATGAGACCGTGAGCGAGACGTATAAGCTGGCACCGTTTGAAGAGGTGCACATGAACTGCTTAGGCATCGTGGAACTGATTCAGAGCGAGGAGAAGGACGGCACCGTGGAGCTATCGGCACCCGAGAATTATGCAGAGCTGTTAAAGTTTGAGAGCAAGGGCGGCAATCTCGATATCGATTTCACGAAGAAAAGCATCAATATTGATGCCCATAAGATCAAGATCAAGGTGTATACCAACGACCTGGTTAAGATTCAGAATAGCGGCGCTGCCGGCATCACCATGGAGAAACTGGATACCGACAAGCTGAAGGTGATCAACAGCGGCGTGGGTGAGATCAGGGTGGCTGGCATCACCGACGATGCCGAGCTGGTCTGCAGTGGCGTGGGAAGCATCGAGGCCAAAGACCTGAAGGCGCTGAATGTGAAGGCCAGAGTATCAGGTGTGGGCAGCATCAGCTGCTATGCATCGAACTCGTTGGAAGGCAGTGTGTCGGGAGTAGGATCGCTGAAGTATGCGGGCCATCCGAAACATCTTGAGAAGCGCCGCACGGGCGTAGGAAGCATCAGTGAGATGTAAATAAAGAAGCCCCTCCGGCTGGAGGGGCTTTTCTTATGCCTTGAAACTCAGGACGACGGCACCGTTGCCGGGTACTTCGACAGAGACCGCGGCATCGCGTTTCAGGGTGATGTGCACCTTGCTATCATCCATCAGATTGACGGCAATGGCGTTCTTCTCCTTGAGCTTCAGATAGTCGAACGCATGGGCGGGAATGTTGACGTTGACCATCGTCGTATTGTCAGCAAAATTGGTTATCACCAGAAGCACTTCATTGCCTGCCTTACGGAGGAAGGCATACTGGCGCTGCAGGTGGCCGTTGGCATACATCAGATCGAAGCAGTTGCCTGCGGTCACAGCTTTCTGGTTGACAGCGATACTGATCACCTTATCATAGACAGCCTTGAGGGCCTGCTCTTCAGCAGTGAGCTTGTGTTTGGCAGCACGCACGAGGGTATCCACACTCCAGTAGTCGAAGATGGTGGTACGTCCGTCGTTGCCACTGAAGCCTTCCTTGTCCATACCGCGCTCGCCATATTCCTGACCTGCATAGATCATGAGCGGGTTCTGCTGCAGCAGGGCTGAGACCACCAGACCCGGCACACCCTTGCGACCATTGCCTGCGAAGAAGCTGCTGGCCACGCGCTGCTCGTCGTGGTTCTCGAGGAAGTAGAGCATGTGGTCGCGGATATCGTCGGTCTGCTGCCAGGCGCCCGTGATGGCGTGGGCAGACTCGTGTCCGCAGATGACGGCACGAACGGTGTCGTACATGCCTACCTTGTCGTAGAGATAGTCGAAGCCTGCAGCGAGGTAGTTGCGGTATTCAGCAGGGTTATACACCTCGCCGATGAAGAGCATCTCGGGATAGCGGAATTTCACCTTGTCGGTGGCCCAATGCCAGAATTCGGCAGGCACCATCTCCGCCATATCACAACGGAAGCCATCTACACCCTTTGATGCCCAGAAGAGCAGAATGTCGGTCATCTTGTCCCAAGTGTTGGGGATGGGTTTGAAGTGGCCCACGCGACCTGCATAGTAGTCGAGACCGTAGTTGAGCTTCACCGTCTCATACCAGTCGTTCATACCTGGGGCGTTGTGGAAGCAGTCGTTACCTGTGGCCTTGGCGGGCTCTTCGAGATAGGGCTCCACTTCGCCGTGATAAAGGTCGAAATAGGGGGTGAAACGCTGACCCGGACAGTAATAAAAATTGTTCTGTGGATCGAAGCCGAGCTGAGGGTTGTCTTCCTCACCCAAATCCTTCACGCCCTCAGGCTTACAGATGGAGTGATACTGGCGCGCCACGTGGTTGGGCACGAAGTCGATGATAACCTTCAGACCTGCCTTGTGGCTGCGTGCCACCAGGGCCTCGAATTCCTGCATGCGCTGATTGACATCGGTGGCCAGATCGGGGTCGATGTCGTAGTAGTCGGTGATGGCGTAAGGTGAGCCTGCCCTACCCTTCACGACAGCCGGATGCTGACGGGGAATACCATAGGCGGAGTAGTCGGTCTGAGAGGCGTGACGGATCACACCTGTGTACCAGATATGGCTCACGCCCATCTCCCTGATGCGTTTCAGGGTGGTGGGCGTGAAGTCGTTCAGTTTGCCGCAGCCGTTCTCCTCAATCGTGCCGTACTCCTTGCGAGTGACCTTACGATTGCCATAAAGCCGCGTAAAGACCTGATAGACAATGAGTTTATTCGATGCCATGAGCGGAAACTGCTTTGTTGATTTTCACGATCATGCCTTGCAGGGCCTTACCAGGACCACACTCAGTGAAGTCGTCGGCACCATCGGCAATCATATTCTCGACACTCTGTGCCCAGCGTACAGAAGAGGTGAGCTGTGCGATCAGGTTGGCCTTGATCTCAGCGGGATCGGTATGAGGCTTGCCATCCACATTCTGATAGACGGGGCACTTCGGAGCCTTGATCTCCGTAGCCTCGATGGCTGCCTGAAGCTCATCCTTAGCGGGCTGCATCAGCGGAGAGTGGAAGGCACCACCCACCTTCAGCACGAGGGCGCGCTTGGCACCAGCCTCTGAGAGCTGCTTACAAGCCTCCTCGATAGCCTCGATATTACCAGAGATAACGAGCTGACCGGGGCAGTTGTAGTTGGCAGGAACGACCACACCCTTACCCTGCTTGCTGACTTCGGCACAGATCTCCTCGATCTTATCGAAGGGCAGTGCGATGATGGCAGCCATCGTAGAGGGCTGAGCCTCACAGGCCTTCTGCATAGCCATCGCACGGGCATAGACGAGTTTCAGACCATCCTCAAAGCTGAGGGCACCTGCGGCGGTGAGGGCTGAGAACTCACCCAAAGAGTGGCCAGCCACCATTTCGGGCTGGAAAGCCTCACCCATGCAGAGAGCAGAGATCACGCTATGCAGGAAGACGGCAGGCTGTGTCACCTTCGTCTGCTTCAGGTCGTCGTCGGTACCGGCAAACATGATGTCGGTGATGCGATAACCAAGAATGTCGTTAGCTTTCTCAAAGAGTTCCTTAGCCAATGGGTTGTTGTCGTACAGATCCTTACCCATTCCTACAAACTGTGCTCCCTGTCCGGGAAAAACAAATGCTTTCATTTTCTTCTTACCTTTATATTACAAATTAAACTTTTTCTTGCTTTCAGCGTGCAAAATTACGACATTTTTCTGAAAAATGCACCTCCAGAGGCAAATTTTTAGCGAAAGTGGTGCCAATATCGAAAAAAATGTGTAAGTTTGCACATAGAAAGAGAAGATACACTGGAAAATGAAGCTCATCGTAATGACCAAACCCACCTTCTTCGTGGAAGAAGACAAGATACTGGCCAACCTCTTTGAGGAGGGCTTGGAGAATCTTCACCTGTATAAGCCAGGCGCTTCTCCGATGTATTCGGAGCGGCTGCTGACACTCTTGGGCGACGATTACCGCAACAGGATCACCGTGCACGGACATTTCTATCTGAAAGAGGAGTTCCGCCTGAGGGGCATCCATATCGACGATGCCCATACAGAGCCGCCTGTAGGCTATAAAGGCAATGTGTCGCGCACCTGTCATGCCATCAGTGAGCTGAAGGAGGCGAAGAAGGAGTCGAACTACGTGTTCCTGCACTCCATCTACGACAGCCAGACGAACAAGGACGAGAAATCGTCGTTCACACGTGAGGAACTGGAGGCGGCCTCGAAGGAGGGACTGATCGACAAGAAGGTGTTTGCCCTGGGAGGCATGAACATCGACAACGTGAAGGAGATGAAGGAGCTGGGCTTCGGAGGCGTGGTGATCTGCGGCGATCTCTGGAACCGCTTCAACATCCACAACGAGATTGATTACAAGGCGCTGCTGACCCATTTCGAGCGTCTGCTGAAAATGATTGATTAATTTAAAGAGATTATAAGATGTCTGATAAAAACTCTTACATGGTATTCTCGGGTACTGCTACGAAGTACCTGGCAGAGAAGATCTGTCAAAGTCTGGGCTGCCCCTTAGGACAGTTACTAATTACGAAGTTTTCAGATGGCGAGTTTGCTGTCAGCTATGAGGAGAGCATCCGAGGAAGGGATATCTTCCTCGTGCAAAGCACCTTTCCCAACAGCGACAACCTGATGGAACTGTTGCTGATGATCGATGCCGCCAAAAGGGCATCTGCCCGTACGATCAATGCCGTTATCCCCTACTTCGGATGGGCACGACAGGACCGTAAGGACAAGCCCCGTGTGAGTATCGGCGCGAAGCTCATTGCCGACCTGCTGAGTGTGGCTGGTGTGAACCGTGTGATCACTATGGACCTGCACGCAGACCAGATTCAGGGCTTCTTCGACGTGCCTGTGGATCATCTCTACGCATCGAATGTGATCATCCCCTATCTGGAGAGTCTGAACCTCGAAGACCTCGTCATCGCATCGCCTGACGTCGGCGGATCGAAACGAGCCAACACCTACGCTAAGTATTTCGGATGCCCGCTCGTGCTCTGCAACAAAACGCGTGCAAGAGCCAACGTCGTGGCTTCGATGCAGATCATTGGTGAGGTGGAAGGTAAGAACGTGGTGATCGTCGACGATATGGTGGATACGGCTGGTACCATCACCAAGGCTGCCGACCTGATGAAGGAGCACGGTGCCAAGACCGTGAGAGCTTGTGCATCGCACTGCGTGATGAGCGGACCTGCCAGCGATCGTGTGCAGGAATCGGCCCTTGAGGAGATCATCTTCACCGACTCGATTCCCTATACCCAGCGCTGCGCCAAGGTGAAGCAGCTGAGTGTAGCAGACATGTTTGCAGAGTCAATCCGTCGCGTGATTGACAACAAGAGCATCAGCGATCTCTATATCATCTAATATGAGTATCAGATCCCTTTACGGACTGGCAGCAGCGGGCATCGTGCTCTGCTCCTGCCAGTCTAATACGTTTCAGATTGACGGCTTTGCCCGTTCATTTGCTGAGGGCGACACGATTTGTCTGATGAAGGAAGGCGGAGCACCTATTGCCATCTCAACAGTCAGCAACGGCAAGTTCTCTTTCTATGGTGAGATACAGGAAACAGGGTTTTACAGCGTGATGGCAAAGAAGGCACCAGCCTGTCAGGTGAGCTTCTTTACGGAACCTGGTACCACCACCATCGAGCTGAACAGCCAACCTGGCACCTCTCGTGTGTCAGGTACGAGGCTCAACAACGAGTGGCAACAGCTCACGGATTCCGTAGAGTTGATGGGCTATGAGGTAGCCAGGCTGCTGCGTCATCCCGCTGCCGACACCACAGCCCAGAAGGCACTAGCCAACCGTGTGGACAGTCTGCACCGCAGAATGTCGGCTTGTATTCTAAATACGGCCCAACGCAACAAGGACAATCCCTTAGGGAAATACATCAACGAGAATTATAAAGCGCCCGAGTTTAAATAACCCGGGCGCTTCGTTTATACTTGCTGTCTCACATTAGTTGTTGCATTCAGGCAGCTCCAGCCACTTCACGTAGCAGAAGTCCATGCGGTGAGGCAGGTTCTTATTCTTAGGATACATACGGATGGCACTCTTATACTGACCGAACTGACGCGGAGCCAGCTTAGCCTCGAAGGTGTAGTTGTTACCATCGTGACCTGTCATAGTCAGAGGCTCTACAGAGAATACTTTCTCATTACCATCCTTGTCAATGAGTACGTTCACCTTCTCCAGAGCAATGGCATCATCGAGACCCTGCTCGTTGATGACATACTTCAGGGTGTACTTCTGACCAGCCTCAGCACCTGCTGCGGGGAAGGTCCACTCGCATGATACCACGTTGATGGCATCCCAACGCTCCGCAACGGCTTCCTTCCACTGGGCAATCTCCTTAGCCAGACGATTGTCGTTCTTGGAGAGCTCCTTGAAGCGCTTGGCCTCTTTCTCGTAGAACTTAGAATAGTAGTCGTCGAGCTGACGCTTCATCGTGTAGTGAGGTGCAATCTGGGCAATAGAGTTCTTCACCACCTTGATCCAGCCCTTAGAGATACCGGTCTTCTTGTCCTTATTATAATAGAGAGGTACAATCTCATTCTCCAGCAGGCTGTAGATGGTAGCAGCATCGAGCTGATCCTGATAGCCCTGGTTCTGGTAGGTGCGCTTCTCGGTAAGAGCCCATCCGGCACCCTCACGATAGCCCTCCAGCCACCAACCGTCCTTCACAGACAGGTTGACAACACCGTTCATCTCGGCCTTCTCACCAGAGGTACCTGATGCCTCGAGCGGACGGGTCGGCGTATTCATCCAGATATCAACACCTGATACCAGACGACGAGCCAGCAGGAAGTCGTAGTCCTCAAGGAAGATGATCCTACCCTGGAACTGAGGCATCTGAGAGATCTCGAATATCTTCTTGATCAGACCCTGACCAGCACCATCAGCGGGGTGAGCCTTACCAGCGAAGAGGAACATCACAGGACGCTCGGGATTGTTGACAATCTGATCAAGACGATCCAGGTCGGTGAACAGCAGGTGAGCACGCTTATAGGTAGCGAAGCGACGGCAGAAACCAATCACCAGTGAGTTGGGGTTGATACGCTCCAACAACTTCACAACACGTGCAGGATCACCCTGGTTCTTCAACCATGTCTCCTGAAACTGTACCCTGATATAGTCGAACAGCTTCTCCTTCAGAGCCTTACGGGTAGCCCAAACCTCCTCATCGGGACAGTTGTAGATACCGTGCCAGATCTCCTCGTTAGACTGATCGCTCATGAACTTCTCATCGAAGTACTTGGCATAGAGTGCGCGCCACTCAGCAGCAGCCCATGTGGGGAAGTGAACACCATTGGTGACGTAGCCCACGTGGTTCTCCTCAGGATAGTAGCCGTTCCAGATCGGAGCGAACATCTTCTGAGATACCCAGCCGTGAAGCATAGACACACCATTGACCTCCTGACAGGTGTTGCAAGCGAAGGTTGACATACAGAACTTCTCGCCCTTGTCATTAGGATTGGTACGACCCATACCGATGAACTCGTCCCAGGTGATACCCAGCTTAGCAGGATAGCCACCCATGTACTTGCCGAAGAGACCCTCGTCGAAGTAGTCGTGACCTGCAGGAACAGGGGTATGTACGGTATAGAGGCCGCTGGCACGAACCAGCTCCATAGCCTGATTGAATGACAAGCCGTCTTCCTCGATATAATCGCACAGACGCTGCAGGTTGCAGAGTGCTGCGTGACCCTCGTTACAGTGATAGATATCCTTCTTAATGCCGAGCTTCTTCAGCAGCAGCATACCACCGATACCCAGCAGGATCTCCTGCTTCAGACGGTTCTCCCAGTCGCCGCCATAGAGGGCGTGCGTGATGGGCTTATCAAACTCAGAGTTCATCTCGTTGTCGGTATCGAGCAGATAGAGCTTCACACGACCCACGTTCACACGCCATACATAAGCGTGAACCTGATAGTTGGTGTAAGGCACATCGATCACCAGCGGGTTACCATCCTTATCAAGCTGACGCTCGATGGGCAGAGAACCGAAGTTCTGGGTCTCGTAATTGGCGATCTGCTGTCCGTCCATAGAAAGACTCTGTGTGAAGTAACCGAAACGATACAGGAAACCAACGGCACACATATCGACGTTAGAGTCGGAAGCCTCTTTCACATAGTCACCAGCGAGCATACCCAGACCACCAGAATAGATCTTCAGAGCAGAGTGGATACCATACTCCATACAGAAGTAAGCCACAGAGGGGCGCTTGCTATCGGGCTTCACGTCCATATACTTACGGAACATGTCGTAAACGCTCTTGATACGCTTCATCAGCGCCTTATCCTTCAGGATCTCCTCCTTACGCTCAAAGCTCAGACGCTCAAGCAGCATCACGGGGTTGTGCTTCACATCATGGTAAAGCTCAGGGTCAAGGTCACGGAACAGGTCACGAGCCTCGAAGTTCCACACCCACCACATGTTGTGGGCAATCTCATCCAAACACTTCAGTTCCTCAGGAAGGGTAGCCTTGACGGTCAGAATCTTCCACGAGGGAGCATTTGTGTAATCAGCTTTAATTTTCATATTCTCTCAATTTATGAATTTGTTTCTAATTGTTTATTTCATTGCCTGCTTACGTACCTCGGCTTTCGTCAAGGCGATATCGTAAGCCTCATAATAGAATTTGATGAACTCACTCCAGAGGGCTTTCTTCGACAGCTCGCCTGCATGCTTGCGGCAGGTGTCGATCTGCTTCTTGTCCATAGCGGAATAAGCAGCCACAGTGTCCTTGATGTTATCGGCCACCTCAGAGTAGTTATAGTCAGTGCGGTGGATCACCTTCACACCATCCTCTATTTCGCCATACTTGCCAAACACGGTGTTGGCCCAGAGTCCGAAACCTGCGAGGTCGGTAGTGATACAAGGCACCTTGAATGCCACAGCCTCCAACGGGGTATAGCCCCAAGGCTCATAGTACGACGGATAGATGCACAGGTCGTTACCCAGCACAATATCGTAATAAGTGAGATTCACTATACCATCCTTACCATCGAGATAACAAGGCAGGAAGATCACCTTTACCTTCTCATCCTGACGGTTGTGCATATCGTAGTATTTCATCATGCCCAGCACGTTGTCGTGGCTCATATTGTGGAGCCAGTGTGTCACCTGAGGCACATCCAACGGTGTGTCGTATTTCTGTCCGCTCTTCAGGCGCTCCTGCAGATCCTTACGGGGCTCTCCCACCCAACCGGGCACCTCGATGAAGGCTACCACCTTCTTCTTCAGGTCACGATCGCGCAGCAGACGGTTCATGGCTTCCACGAATACATCGATACCCTTATTTCGGAACTCATAACGGCCTGATGTGGAAATCAGCAGTGTATCGTCATCGAGATTCTCGCCTAACAGGGCATTGGCCACATCCAGCATCTTCTTACGGGCAGCCTTACGCTTACGAGTGAAAGTCTGGGCATTGGGTACGAAACTGTCGTCGAAACCGTTGGGCAATACTACATCCACAGGTTTGTCAAGCAGCTCAACACACTCCTTGGCAGTGATGTCGCTCACAGTTGTGAAGCAATCCACGAAGTGAGCAGTCTGCTTCTCGATAGAGTGCTTGGACTGCATATTCAGTTCTCCAGCCATCTGATCACCATTATAGGCAAACAGATAGTCGTAGAGAGGTTTCATGTTACCAGCAATGGAGCGACCGATACTCGTGGCATGGGTCGTAAAGATGGTACCGATCTGGGGCAGCTTGTTGTTGATATAGAGTGCACCCAGTCCGCACATCCACTCATTAGCATGATAGATGACCTTCTTCGACAGGTCGAGATAATGGTTGTAGAAGCTCTCCACCACAAGGGCTGCGGCATACGAGAACATTGAGGCCTCGTCGTAGTCGCCATA
>Ga0310786_10010252_pt1 | contig 11805 bp, 5 predicted proteins | sample AusTroGonzalo_MG_FD_203881 | JGI IMG/M metagenome (GOLD analysis project Ga0310786, IMG submission 203881) | Bovine rumen microbial communities from tropical cattle in Woodstock, Queensland, Australia - Gonzalo_03 (v2) (version 2) | ecosystem: Host-associated > Mammals > Digestive system >... | reverse complement strand
TCTCTTTTCCTTCTCTTTCTGCCCATGCGATTCCGTTCCCCGCGCTTGCTGACTGATTCCGCCCTTCGCCGCCGAGGTCGGCTACTATGGCTTCTGCTGACTTCTCCCCGCCCGCAACCGTTCCGCCGCCCTCCGGGCGCACCGGCTCGGATTTTGCCGCCTTTACCGGCAATGCTTCGACCGCTTTTGCGCGTGCCGGAGCGGAGGACTTCTTGGGGTGCTTCTTTTTGACGACCTTCCTTTCAACGGAAGTTCCATCTGCCCGAATTGCCGCCGTGCTGCGCCCCCCGCAATGCAAAGGCGGCGATCCCGATTGCCGCGATTTCAATCAGCGCGACAGCGGGCAAGACCGTTGCAATCTTGGGCAGCTTCATCTGCGTTCCCTCATTTGACCATCAAGAAGGCGGCGAGTGCATCGCCCTTCGGGCCCTCGACATCCACCATGGCGACATAGCCGCCGCAGGAATTCACGGCAACACGAATGTTGTCACTCGCCGTAACTTCCATTTCTTCGCCTATGCAAGAGTCAAGAACGCCTTTTGGATCGTCCTTGAATCCCTTTAGAATCCAAGTCCCTTTGCCAAGGAATGAAAGATCAATCTCCACCGTCCGCGCCTGACTGGCATTCTCGACAGCAATGAACCATCTGTAACCCTTGCGCCGTGCCATCGCCACACAGTTGCCGATAGAGCTGCACGGGAGAATGATCGTCTCGTCGTATGTCGTCGGAAGGCTTTTTATGATCTCCAACATCGGAGAGGTAAGATAGTTTGACGGATAGTCGCCGAAGCAAAGAAACGGACATGCCATCACAACACCCTGCGCCAGCTGTCGCGGCCACGTGAAGTGGATGAGCTGTTCCTTCTGGAACACCACAGGCGTATAGTCGCCGTGCCCCTGCACAAGGCGGCAGAACGGCAAGATCGTATCATGTTCAGGCGGCAGTATACGATGGTAGCGCGTTATGTGCCATTCGTGTCCACGTATAGCCTCGCGCGCCAACTCATGCGGCCAGGTACGTTCGCGTCCCGTTGGCTTCACAGCACCGTGGAAGTTCACGAAGAGTCCCGCCGCCGCCGTGTCCGCAAGCGTCTCTTCATACCACTTGCACCACTTGGAATCGCATGGAGGCATATAGTCGATCTTTATCCCGACGGCACCGGCCTTGGCAACCTTGGACAAATACGTGCGACGTTCAGACGCAGAGGCAAGTTCTCTGGAATGCACCCAAATCGCCGTCTTTACACCAATCTTCAGTCCGTATGCAATGGTCTTTTCAAGACAGACCCATTGATCGTCATCGCCATCGCGCCAATTTTTCCACCCGCCGTCAATGAGATAGTATTCGAAACCGAGAGCCTTAGTCTTGTCGTACCAGGCCTTCTGGTCTTCATAATGGGGGGATCCGGCCGGAAGCCACTGCCACACGGCACGCCCAGGCTTCGCAAGGGCGATAGACTTTGCGTTCGTCGGAGGTGGGCAGAGCCGACGGACGAGATTACAGTTGAAAAGTTCGTTCAGGTCTTTCGCAACAATCATCACCCGCCAAGGCGTCGTGTTCGCGCCAGTCTGCTCAAACGGTCCTTTTTCCGCGTGGTATCTCGCGGTGAATCGTCCGCCTCCTTCGTACACCACGGCAAGGTCTGTGTAATCGACAAGGTTCGCCTCCGTTATCAGCCGATACGTTCCATCAGAAAGTCTGAAGGTGATGGGCAGAGCAAGCACGGCACCTTTTGGAACATCGTGTACCTTCCCCCACGAATAAGGCTCCTCGTACCCTGCCCCGACTTGATACCAGCAGTCCGCGCCTTCGGGAAGTGTCCATGTCGTATTCTCGCCGGATATAACACGATGACCGTCTGGCAACCGGTAGCGTACGGCGATGCCGTCAGGCTCATGCCGCCATTCCGCATCACCGACGGTTCGCCCATTCACAACAACTCCGGACGCGTCAAGCTTTGGTTCACTGGCACCACTACCGCGACAGTTGCAGCATCCCGGCAAAAACGCCACCGCAACAAAATACAATCCTTTAACCCCCAAAAACCTTCGCAAGCAAGACATTTCAGCGCTCTCCTTTACTTTCTTTTCCCCAACGGCGAAGTGTGACGGGGCCGAGAAGCCCTGCCGGGCGCGCCGACGTACCCTTCTGCGGCGCGGCATGGGTCCAAGTTTTGCGATCTTCCTCTGGCAGTCCCTGATCAAAAACAAGGCGGTTGAACCATGTAGAGGTCACTCCCACGCGGAGCGCGTTCACCCCATCCTTCACGAATGCGCTGATCGCGCACCGATACGGCGGCGACCAAAGCGTACACACCGCCTTCCCGTTCACGAACACCTCGGCAACCGTCTCAACCTCGCCCAGATCCAACTCCACGGTCTCGCCCTTCCGACCCTCGAACGATGTGCTGTAGGTCGCCGTCCCTGAGAAATGCCGCCCCTCCTCGCCAATCGGCAGGGCTGTCCATGACCGCAGACGATCCAGCTTCAATACGTCTGGTGCCCCCCATCCGGCAGGGAACGAAAGCGTCCAGTCGCGTAGGTTCCGCAGATTGAGGAAGTCCCTTTCATCCGGCAGCGTCTCGGTAGGTGGCATGGCGGCACCCGCCTTGTGCGAGAACACCACAAACATGCATTCCGCTGGCGCAAGGTCAAGGCGGATCGTGGTGCGCTGATCTTCAGCGTGCGGAATGGCCGGAACATAACTCGTCCCGGTCACGGGATTCCACACCGTGACATTCCCCTCCATGCGGAACGTCACCTCACCCGTATAGGCATCCATGCCGTTCGCCGCCACAAAGTACCAGTCGGCCGTTTCGTCCCGGCGGTGAAGCCAGTCGATTGGCTGTTCATCGCGCCGCCAGTCAGTGAGTAAACGCCCATTCTCGTCGGGACTGCAAACAACGTCTGGAACGATGCCCGCGATCACGGATTCGACGTATCCGCGCACGACATTTCCACCCGCCTCGCGGAACTGGGCGAGACGCGCCGCCGCCACCGGCGAGACCCACACGTCGGAAGGCACCCACAGCACCTTCCATGAAACGCCTTCAGGCGTGGTGAAGAGTCCGTCCTTCACGGCAATGCGGGAGAGCAGCGCGTCACGGTTCACATAGTCATACTTGTAGCCGGGCGGGAACGGGCTCTTCTCGCTCGGCTTATGATCAACATCATCGCCGAGGAACCAGAGGATGTCGTTCGTTGGCTTCCCCGCCTCCAGCATCGCGCCACATCGCGCCGCCCAGCGCGTAAAGTCCGGCATGAATCTCCACCACGATTGGCCACGGATGAACGGCGTGCCAATATGTGTGCCGAAACTCGAGCCTGGCGGTTTCCAGTCCGTGCGCGGATTGTGAGTGTATGTATGGAAGACGAGATGCGTGACGCCGCGTGCGAATGCATGGTTGGCGCAGGCCTTGAGACGCTTCGGATCCTCGTCCCACTTGAGGTGCATAGCGGTGAACGCCTCCGTTGCCACGCGCCCTTTCCCGTAGATATGCGCCGCCGAGGCGCAGGGAATGATCGGCTTGTAGTCGTCCTGCCCCACGCTCGCTTCCGCGCGAGGAAACCAGAATTCGCACATGGGCGTATCGCAATGCTTCCAGAACGCCATCAGGTCGCCTGGCAGCACATCGCCGAATGCCGTTTCGTATTGCGCCGTCATGCCATATTCGCGCGCCAACTCGGCCATGCGCGCATAGTAGTTGCGCTCCACAAGTTCGCCGAGCGTTTGCCGCCAGTCGCGCAAAAACGTTTCCGTCTCTTCGGGTGTGTCTATGACCCATCCGAACACGGCGGGGAGCTTCAGACGGAAATCATAGCCGCACAACGAACGGAAGTCCGCCTCCAGATTTGCCGTCCACGTCTGCCGGCGGCACTCCCAACTATCGACCACGAACCCCTTCAGCTTGCCGTCGGCTATCGGCCCCTTGGCAAGACGCCCGATATAGGCAGCGAAGTGCGTATCGATTCCGGAGCGGTCCATCTTGTTACACTCCCATCCTGTCGCCTCCTTCGGTGCGGGACCGTTGCGCGCACCGTTGTTCACGTGCCCGATGCGAAGCACCGTCCACTTCCCTTCGGGTGGCGTCCAGTCCAACACACCGTCACGGTAGCGATCCGTCAGCTCTATCACGGTCCTGCCCTTCACGCAACAGGGTGCCGACCCGAACCGCGCAGACGGTCTCCCTTTCATACCTCCGCGCAGAACCCATCCCGCCTTGCCTTCCCAGTTTCCGAGGCGTAGCCCCGTCCACAGACGCAGGAACGGTAGCTTCAGCGGATGCGGATGTGAGATCGAAACCGTCCAGGTATCGGTCGGCTCAATCGCACTACTTCCATCTGGACTGTCTTCGCACATCACGGTGAACGGTACGGCATCTTGCCAGCAACCTTGCGGAATTTCCGTCGAAGCGACCTGATGAAGCAATGCGCCGTTTTCGTAAACCGCATTCACAGCCACGCGCGCATCCAGCCGATACGCCCAATCGTGGTTCATCTGGCGCATGGACGGCAGTTCCACCGACCTGACGATAACAGGACACGCGAAACGGAATGTGCGGCGAATGACATCTTTCGTGTCGTTGGTCTTGATGGAGATTGGCGCGAGGTCGCTTGGCTCATCGCCTTCAGGCGTGGAAAACGCCAAAACGAAGAGATCATGGTAGTCGCGGTCTGCGTCAGAAATCCGAATCTCCGGCACGGGCAGATTTGGCACGGGCAATTCAATCCGAAGCGCTTTACCACCCTGAACGTCCGTGCGCGAATAGGTGAGGTTGCGCATCGCGTTCGAAGGCGCGATCCACGGCCCACCGCTCATCGACCAACCTGGACAGTTCTGCATCTTGAACGTAAGCCCGCGCGCGGCGCAGCCCTCGGCGGTGAAACGGATCATGTCGTCCCATTCCCGACTAAGACACGGGATCTGGTTCGTCACGCCCGGCCACGGACCACCGAACTGTCCATGGAAGAGCTGAATGCCGGAGATGCCCGCCGACGCAATCGCATCGAGGTCGGCTTCAAGACCGGGCTTCGCCACGTTACCTCCAATCAGGTGAAACCAGGTTTCGGGGAACTGGTCGCGCGAGGGTTGGAGAAAGTACTCCGACTCCAGCGCCAGCATCGAACCGGTGCCAAACGCCACCAGAAGCATCATGTATCGTTTCAAGACTTTTGCACCTTTTCGTTTCCGTCTAATTCTGAACAGAGTCCCTATTGTCCGAGATGAGCCATCTTGCCATCCAGCAAGCGATCCAGAACCCCGTCCAACAATGCCGTTCCCTCCGGCGTGTCCGTTAGAACATCAAGTCCCGAAATACGAACGTGACGCCCTCCAGAAACGGTCCTGCTTTCGGAAAGGTAAAGTCCCGCATGATCCTTTCCCTCGCCTGCGGCGATTACGTCCGATGGGGACAGGCCCTCGACCGGCAAACGCATCGGCTCCTTGACGATCCTGAAGAACAACGGCGACAAGAACGGTTCAAATGGCAGATGCTTAAAAATCGCATGCGGCTTGAACGCCGTCCCAACCTGTTTTCCCGCAAACCACCATCCCAGACGATTGTTAGGCTCGCCGGTCTGGTTGGACAGCGAAACAACGTTCCGGCCAGACTGAAACGCCGCCATTTCCTCCGCCGAACCTGCCCGCACGATGACCGCCTTTGCATCCGCAGCCCCGAATTCAAGAAGCCCCTCGTAACGCCCTTCAAGTGCCGTCCGAAGCTCCGAGACGGCAGCAAAGCCCTTCAGCGCCCGACGTGCACGTTTGGGAAAAATCCAGAATGGCCGGTCGTTCTCATGCCGAAACGACCTCCCGCCAACTGTTCCCGAAACGGCGAAACGCAGGTCATGGCGAACCGCCTTTTCCACTGGCGGGATGGTCACGGCGGTCGAAAATACGCGACGGATGCCGCCGAGCGAGACCGTTCCGAGCGACTGTCTGCCGGATGTTTCGCCAAATGACCAGTCCAGTTCCGCGTTCTCGATGTCCCCTCCTCCATAGTTGTCAACAAAGAAAGCAAGAGGTATTTCCTCCCCTGAGACATAGACTGCTTTCTCGCGGTCGGCATAGCGGTAGCATTCGGTATCCGGCCAGTCGAACTGGCAACGGTTCCAGGAAAGCGCCTTCGGTGCGTCTGCGTCTTGCACAGCCGTATCGACGAAAACGCCAACCGGCGAATTGAAGCGCGCGAACTCATACGGTTTCCATCCGCCTTTCTTCGGGCGCCAGAACGGATCGAGATAGCCGTTGGCGCTGCACGTGACGCCGTCTTGCGGCCACCCGATGAAATCTACCAGCGTCCAGAAGCAGAATCCGTCGCAGAATGGATCGAGACGAGCCTGTTCGATGCCGGCCTTCTGCCAGTACGCCTGAAGCGCATGCTGCGCATCCTGAAGTCTCTCGACCCATTCTGCGCCGAGGCCGCGCTCCCCGAGCCACTTCGTCCGCGCGGCCATGGTCGCCGCTGGGCAATAGACGCCCGTATAGTCCTTTTCAAGGCGCGGATCGCACTTTGCCGTCAGGTTAAGGTACTCGTGTGCAACGAACGGCACTCCCGGCTCGTATGCGCCACGTTCCCAGATGGCCATCGGACCCGACCGAAGGTCGGCCGTCCCGAAGGTGTTGTCCCGTCCACCGTCCTGATTGATCACGAGCCGGTCGGGATCAAGTTCCTTGACGAAACGGTAAAGTTTACGATCAGCCGCTTCGCCCAGCCAACCCTCGTTCCCGAAGGAATACGTTACGAAACTTGGATGTCGCCGAAGCTGCAAGTGCATCTGAAGGGCATCACCACATCCATTGTAGGAGAAAAATCCCTGGCCCTCGTCCATATTGTACGACAGTTCCGGCTGAACGAGAATACCGGCTTCGTCCGCCGCCTGAAAATACTCGTCTATTTCCGTATGCGTATGCGTCCGCACGTAGTTGAATCCGGCTGCACGCGCCGTCATCAGGTGCTGACGGTGGAAGTCACGGTCGGGCGGCGTCAGCCCGGTCAAGGGATAGACGCTGTCATCCCCGAACCCCCGCACGAAAAAGGGCTTTCCGTTCAGGAAAAATCTATTGCCCCGTGCCTCGAACTTGCGGATGCCGAAACGCTCGTAGCGCGTCTGCAACACACGCCCGTCACGGGCGACAAGTTCGACCTTCGCCGTGTAGAGATTCGGCGACTTTGGCGACCAAGGCTTCAACCCATCCGGCACCGTGGTCACAATTCGGGCCGCGTTCGTGTCCCCGCCCAGCGTGACGCGGACATCGGCGCGCATCGTCTCGAAATCTCCGCGCACATAGACGTCGTCGATCCAGACGTCCTTCGGCGTCGCCTCCAGCTCGACATCCCGCCAGATGCCACCCCAGCGCGAATAGGTGTCCAGTTGCGTGTTCCTTGTCGGATAGTGATTCGTGACCTCGACGACAATCTTGTTTGGACGGTCATATCGAATCAAGTCCGTAATGTCGTATTTCCAGGTTCCGATGTAGTCGTCAAGTCGCGCAACCGCCACGTCATTCACCCAGAAGCGTCCGCGACCGCGCACGCCACCGGTCTTGAGCCATATCCGCTTGCCCTGCCAAGAGGAGGGAACCTCGACAAGCCGACGATACCACCCGCTGCCGTTTGCGACATGCAAAAGCGAAAATCGTGCCGCTTCCGGGTGGCCGAATGTAATCCACTTGTCTGAAGGCTCGCCCACACCCTGCGATTCCCAACAGCCGGGAACATTGATCTTCCTCTCATCTGGCCACCGGTCGAACTTGTTGAAGGAATGTATGCGAGCGGCATCGTTGTACTTGCGAAACAGGAAATCCCATTCGCCGCGCAACGAAAGGACGCTCCCCACCTCGACAGGGACTGGTGGATTCACGACGGCCAGGTGGCGCGGACGCCCTGCCCAGTCGTCGTCAGGAGAAGAGAAGTCCGGAGTCATTTGCGCAGGAACTTCCTTCGTCTCGACAGCGCGAAACGATACCGTACTCTTCGATGCATCGGCCAGATATCTGGAGCCGTCCTTCGCATTGTCCGTCACGTCAATGAGCAGAAAGCCGTCAGTGACCTTCCAATCAACAACGAGTTTCGTCGCGTCGCCACGGAGCAAATGGATATCGACATTGACATCATGCACGTCCGACAATCCCTTCACCGGCACGCCGAACCGCACGAAGTCCATGCGGTCAATGATCGCGTCACGTTCGGTCCATCTCGGACGCGGCATCGCCAGCCAGCCGCGCACACCCTCGCCCAAGGGCAAAACAACGGAGCGGCTTTCGCCTGAAAGGCACACCATCGACACACACGCGGCTAACAACGGTAAGAGCAATCTTTTCATGTCAATCCTGTTGGGTTTCGGCGGCACGCGCCTTGAGCGTGACGGTGACACGCACGCCCTTCTTCAGTTCAACGCGGTGGACGTAATGATGCTCATCGTTCGCCAAGACAAACCGATGTCCTTTGGCTGCCTTGAAACGCCAAGTCGAATCCTCGATCAAACCACACGTGCGAAGCTCTTGAATAACCGCATCACCCTGTTTTCCGACAACGCTCCTCCATCCCCGTCCCGTCTCCAGATCGTCATCAACCGTTGCCCCGACAATCCTGAAATCATCGTATGCCGTAAAGTACGTATCTTTCCCGCCTAACAGACAGATATCGGCGGTTAAATCGCGTTTCGGGACAAACGAAAAAGAATATTCAGTCCATTCGCATGGAGCCTTGCAGGGAATGAGGCGCAGGATGTTCGCGATTTGGGGTATCGGTTCACAGTTAACCAGTTCTTCAGCAAAACACTCTTTCTTGCTCTTGGGGATCTTTGACCATCCGAGCGGGCGGAACTGCACAGCGACAGGCCCAGTTGCGAGCGCGTTATAGCTCGGATGCGGAGACTGAACGATGCCAACCGCTTTGCCGAATTTGACCGCCGGCGAGAAACGCCGCTCAGAATCGCAAAGCCCGGCTTGCGCAAAGCCGAGATCGCCGCCAAGTGCAGCAAAGACCCTGCTGCCCGGCTCCAGCGTCCAGTCGCGTCCAAGGAAGTCGCGGCATCCAGTCTCGTCCTTCAACTTCAGGTTGTCCGCCCAGACATTGCCACGCTTCTCGACATCCTTTCCGGGCGCATCCTCGCCGCAGCCTACCTCGACGTTGCCGACAAAGCGGTTGAATAGCGGCCAGTGGGCAAAGCCACCGTCATCCAAGTCCAGAATCCGCTTGGTCTCCGGGAACCGCGCGGCCCAAGTGGGATTCTTGTACCGCTTGGCCAGCTGCACCCAGAGGGGGCCCTCCTTCCCCTTCTTGGAGCCGTTCGGGAAAGTCGTGTCGATTCCACGGTTGCCCTGCTCGAGCGGGCGACCGCACGAAACGAGAAGGTTGCTTTCGACAATATGGAAGTTTCCGCCGCCACCTTCGATGCCGATATTCGCGCGGTTGATGAAATTATAACGGACCCGGATCCCGCTGGACGAATCGTCGAAATAGAGGGCCTGACAATGGCGCGAGCGAGGAAGCCGTCCCGAATTGTGGATGAAGTTGTGTTCGATCAGCGTACCGCGCATGTCCGTCCAGCCTCGTCCGCCCTGCCCACAGCAGTAGATGGCGCCAGCATCGTCGTTGTGCTGCAGCGTGTCGTGGATGATGTTCCAGCCGATGTAGAGGTCGGTGCAGTTGAACATGATCGCCTGATGGTCGGTATGGTGGATCAGGTTGTGCGTGATGGCATTGCCCGATCCCTTCATGCAGACGCCTGGCTTGTAGTTCGCCACCACCTTGCCAAAATGGCTGATGTGGCAGTTGTCCACGACGTTGTCGCCACGTGCGAGCGTGGCCGTGTCACCGCCCTCGATCCAGATGCCACCTTCGCCAAGATCGTAAAAATCCGAACCCGTGACCCTAAGCCGACATGCCCCTGTTGCGCGAATCGCCTCTTTCGACGTATGGCGGAAGCAGCAGACATCCACGACGACATTGGTGACGTTCTCAAACAGGAAGGTCTCGCACCTCGTTCCCTCGAAGATGATGCCCTCGAAACGGACGTTGGCAACTCCCTTCGCCGTCACAAGATGGTCAAGCGACGCAACCTCAACATCATGGATGTCGCCCTTCGGCCAGACATAGATTTTGCGGGACTTCCTGTCAACTGCCCACTCGCCTGGACCTCCGATGGCCGAGAGTGCATTGAACACGTAGAACTCGCAACCATCCGCAAACCCGAACTTGACCATCGTGTCATCTACCCGGATCGTCCGCTTCGCGACATCCACGTCCAGCACGCGGCACTTTGCGTCCGCCCACTCGCACTTCCATAGGCCATGCGCCCACAGATCCTTTTCGCGCGCCCAGGCCGCGACATCCGCGTTTGTGCCGACCTGCAGAAGGCCACCGGGCATGTCGCCAGACGGCAGAACTTGCTCGACCTTCGCCCACGTCCCCGTCTTCGGCCAGCGGGCACACGTCAAGCGGTCGCCCTTGGCGAATACGGAAATCGGCGTCTCCAACTTTTCGAGATCGATCTTATGGAGGCAGCCAGCCGACGACCAGCCCGGAATATCCCCCTTGCCGGGAATCGTCCCGACCCAGACATTGCCGCCACACAAATCCGTCTTCTGCCAGTCGGAGATTTTGACAGCGCCGGAGACGACGACCTTGCCCCGGTTCTTGGCGCGCCAGACGACCGGTTTTTCAGGTGTTCCCGACCGCTCCGAGTCGAAGGCAATCGGTGCGTCGAGACGATAGACGCCATCTTCCAGTTCGACAACATTCGTATTTGCGACGCATCCACACAACGTGGCACAAGCCGCAACGACTGTCAATCTTGTTTCGCTCATGCCACGCTCCGAATCATCTGAAACTGACGACAAAGCCACGGAGTCGTCCGACATAAAGGCGATTGCCTGCCTTCTTTACGAAAACGTCATGTTTTGCGTCGCCTTTCAAGCCAACACGTTGGACATCAAACCCAGACAAGTTGGCCGCCTCGACAAGCGTGACCTTCGCATCGCCAACAAGGTTCGAGACATCAACCTCAATCAGTGCATCCGTCGCCGCCTCCAGCGTCCCCGAAAGAACGATCTTACCACACGTATTGCCTTCCCCGACTGTGAACAAGAGCTTCGCCGTCGCCGACTCGAGCCGCAGGTTGGCCGCCTTGAGCGTGCCGCCAGAACCGATTTCAACCGTGCCGTCTCCGCCGTGCGATACAAGGACATCCTTCGCCGTCTCGAACGTGCCACCCGTCATCTTCAGGACGCCCGTGCCCTTGCGGTCTGTCGTCAGCACCGTGTACTTGGCCGGCAACGGACCGTCATCCTTGGACATACCGCCCACAATCACATTCTCCGTGCCATAGTACCGGCCGCCGGACATCTCATATCGACCGTTACCGCCGCGGAAACCGATAACGGTGTTGTTCACGTAAGGTGTTGCATCCGGGACGGCCGCGAAAACGCCGCCCGTCTGATAGACGGCGCCCTTCGCCGCGCCTGCGCCGATCGCCGTCCATGCCGTAACCCCCTTGTTTGTAATGGCACCACCGGAAAGATAGACTATGCCAACATTGCAGTTGGTGTTGCCAGTGTTGGAATTGATCCCAAACCCGATCCCAAATCCTGACAAACTCTGATCGTCCTGACCGTTCAAAATCAGCAGCCGCCCACCGGAAATGCGCAAAACGCCTTGCGCGGGCGTGGTTGAATTTGAGACTTTATGGCCGAGGAAAAGACCATATCTCATAGCCTCGGCATCGTTTGCGAAAACGGCTTGATCGGAAACGCAAAGCTCGCCATTCCCGTTAGCTGCATACCCAACATACACATAAGGG
>Ga0310786_10010251_pt1 | contig 11806 bp, 5 predicted proteins | sample AusTroGonzalo_MG_FD_203881 | JGI IMG/M metagenome (GOLD analysis project Ga0310786, IMG submission 203881) | Bovine rumen microbial communities from tropical cattle in Woodstock, Queensland, Australia - Gonzalo_03 (v2) (version 2) | ecosystem: Host-associated > Mammals > Digestive system >... | reverse complement strand
TCTTTTTCGCTGTAAGATACTGAGCCTAAATAGCCTTTATACGTCATTGTGTTCATATTATGTACCTCCTATTTATTTAATTAAACCAGCTTCTTTTAATTCCTCGTAAACCTGTTTCATGGCATATCCTTTCACGATGTTGCCAGGATGAGGTTTGTGCAACATGATGGGGCGCTTGTCTCCATTCTTGAAGATGACGCGCGAACCAGATGTTCGTCCCTTGTTACTCTTTTCGTAGCCATAGCCCTCCAAAAGACGCTGCATCTCTTCGAAAGTAAAGTCTGAAGGTTGTTTCAGAAACCTTTCACGTAACTTTTCTTTTGTTCCCATTTCGTCAGTATAATTTTGCCTGCAAATGTAACTGCATTTTAGTTGCAATCCAAATTTTTTCTCACTTTTTTTATAAAAGAGAGTGATTATTCGGAAATTCTTTGTACTTTTGCCATCAAATATCGCCGATTCGTCGTAAACGGCACTTGTTGAAAAGCAAGATTCCCTGAGCGCAGGGTGGCGGTATGACATTGTGGAAATAACTAATACAGCATTAATGTTGTTGGTAATATCTGGGAACCTGAGAAATTCTATAGATATAATATACCCAATTGACAAGATTGATGCCTATGCGATAGCGTAGGCACCACTTATCAGGGTATATAGGCAATTCTCAGGGCCTCCAGATATGGTAAGTAGCGTGTTCTACGCTTTTTCCATTCCTGGAGGTCTTGGTTTAGTCCTATAAACATACTAATGACGAGTGTGCTGCCCAAACCTATCGTGTAGCATGGCAAGGATATACGACAATCTTGAATCTAAATTTGTTCAGGGCTTGCAAGACCTCATCACGGATGTGGGAATCAAGCGTGTCGATTTTTGTGTGGGTTATTTTAACCTGCGTGGTTGGAATTTGGTGGTGAATCAGATAGACCAAATCCCTGGAGATTATATATATGAGAGAGACAAGCAAGAGTTTCGACGTTGCCGACTCCTGATTGGTATGCACCAACCTGATGAAGAATTGGTGCGTCGTCTTTACTCTGACCCACAAATACCTGATGCTGCTTATGTGCAACAATGCAAATTAGAGATTGCACGAGATTTCAAGAAGCAACTTTTGTTAGGTGTCCCTACGCAAAGAGACGAGTGGACATTACGCCGTCTTTCAGCCCAATTGAAGGAAGGCAAAGTTTGTGTAAAACTCTATGTGGCAGAGCCTCTTCATGCCAAACTATACCTTGCCTATAGCCCTGATTCCAACCGTAATAGGATTTCAGCTATCTTGGGTAGTAGTAACCTCACCTATTCAGGATTGACCAAACAAGGAGAACTGGATGCTGACATCGAAAACAATCGTGATTTGGAAGCATTGGCTGAGTGGTTTGATAATCGTTGGGAAGACCGTTTCTGCATCGACATCACTCAAGAACTCATTGAGGTTATCGACAATAGTTGGGCGGGTGAAGAAATCATTCCACCTTATTATATCTATCTGAAGACAGCCTACCATCTGAGTGCTGATGCTCGAAGTGGTGTGAAGGAGTTTTCTTTGCCTCCAGAGTTTCAGCGTGAATTGTTCGATTTCCAGCAAACAGCAGTCAAGATTGCTGCTCGTCATTTGAACAGCGAGAAGCGAGGCGGTGCCATGATTGGCGATGTGGTAGGTTTAGGTAAGACCATTACGGCTTGTGCCATTGCCAAGATTTATGAGATGACCTATGCCAGCAGCACCCTCATCATTTGTCCAGCTAATTTGCAGGACATGTGGGACAAGTATCGTAAGCGTTACGACTTAAAAGCTGACATTATGTCGATTGCTAAACCTATAGATATAGACAACGCACGTTACTATCGTCTCATCATTGTGGATGAAAGCCATAATTTACGTAATGAGCAAGGTAAACGCTATCAGAATATCAAGGCACTTATTGAGCGTCAAGACTGCAAGGTGCTCTTGCTGACAGCAACCCCATATAACAAGGATTTCTCAGACTTGAGCAGTCAGTTAAAACTTTTCATCAGCGAAGATGATGATTTGGGCATCCGTCCAGAAGAATATATTCGCGAGTTGGGTGGTGATCGTGCTTTCCTGCAAAAACATAGCGAGGTGTTCATCCGTAGCATCAAGGCATTTGAGAAGAGCACGAATCTTGATGACTGGCAGGAACTGATGAAACTTTTCCTTGTTCGTCGTACACGCACTTTCATCAAGGAGAACTATGCCAAGACGGATGAAAAAACGGGAAGGAAATACTTGCAGTTTAACGATGGGCGCAAGAACTATTTCCCAGACAGGAAGCCCAAAGCCATCAAGTTTGACACCACGCCAGGTGACCAGTACAGTCGACTCTATTCAGAAGAAATGATTTCCATGATGGAAGAACTGCGTCTGCCTCGTTATGGACTTTCACAATATGAGGATATAGGCAAGACAGCCGATGCTTCCACTACAGACAAGCACTTGTTGGAAAATCTCTCTCGTGCAGGTCAACGCATGATGGGCTTCTGTAAGAGCACCTTCTTCAAGCGTATTGATAGTAGTGGATTCTCATTCTTGTTGACTCTTTATCGCCACATTCTGCGAAATGCCGTTTTCATCTATGCTATTGAGAACAAATTGCCATTACCAATTGGCGATGAAAATGAACTGCCAGAAGAATGGATTGAAGACGAAGACATCAACGACATCTTCAGTCATGATGATGAAGAGGAAGACCGCATGGGAGGTGACAATCTGATAGAGATTCCTACTGACATGAAGGTCTATATGGAAAAGGCACGCCAATACTATATGCTGTTGACCCAAAAGAACAACGTGGCTTGGATTGAATCAACTTACTTCAAACGAACCCTCAAATCTCATTTGAAGCAAGATTGCGAACAACTCATCAAGATGATTCTGCTTTGCGACAAATGGAATCCGCAAACCGACCAGAAGTTGAATATGCTGGAGGAGTTGCTCAATAAGACACACGCGAAAGACAAAGTGCTTATCTTCACCCAATACTCCGATACAGCTAACTACATTTATCGTCAACTCAGGAAACGAGGATTTACACATACTGAGAGAGCGACAGGAAAAAGTAAGAATCCTACCAGCATCGTGGAACGCTTCTCACCTCTGAGTAACAAAGCAGATGTCAGTTCTGCCAACGAACTGCGTGTACTGGTTGCCACAGATGTACTCTCAGAAGGTCAGAACTTGCAGGATGCTCATGTCATCGTGAACTACGACCTTCCTTGGGCAATTATCCGACTTATTCAGAGAGCTGGCCGTGTGGATCGTATCGGACAGGAAGCAGAAGAAATTTTCTGCTATTCATTCTTTCCTGCCGAGGGTGTGGAGAAAATCATCCGTCTGCGCAAACGTTTGAACGACCGCATCAACGAGAATGCCAATATCGTGGGTAGTGACGAGGTCTTCTTTGAGGGCAATGAACAAAACTTGCGAGATATGTACAATGAAAAGAGTGGCACTCTCGATGATGAAGATGATAATGATGTCGACCTCGCTTCACAAGCTTACCAGATATGGAAAAATGCGACGGATGCCAATCCGAAATTGAAACAAATCATTCCCAATCTCAGTAACATCATCTATTCCACCAAACAAGCAACCAATGCTATGGAAGATGGTGTCATCACTTATGCCAAGACCCACAACGACTACGATGTGCTCACATGGTATAATTCCAAAGGGGAGATCATCAGTCAGTCGCAAAAGAAAATCTTGCAAGCATTGGCTTGCTCTGCCAAAGAACCAGCCTTACCGACACTTGACAATCATTTCGATTTAGTCAAGAAAGCCGTTGACAATATGAAGCAAGAGACCACTAATGTAAGTGGAATCTTAGGCAATCGTTTCAGTACCCGTTATCGTATCATTGACCTCTTGGAACACTACTACCAGCAACCACCCAACATCTTCTTCGATGGAGAGAAAAAGCAGTTGTTGAAACTGGCGATTGACGATGTGTACAATTATCAACTGCTCGAAGGTACCAAGTTCATCTTAGGGCGCATGTTGCGTACCAGCACCAACGATGACATTGTGGAATCCATTCTGGAAATGCACAAGAATGGTACCCTTTGTCGTATAGACGAAGACAAGAACAAGCAGAAAGACCCAAGCATCATTTGCTCGATGGGATTAAGATATGATACCACTAATAACTAACCACCTATATGAATAAGAGAACATTCAATCAGTATATAGCAGATAGCAACTTCCGTGAGTTGTTCATCCGAGAAATGGGTTGGAACAATCCCAAAGGACAAACCAACTTCGATTTCACGATGGAGGACACCCTCTATGAGTTTCAGCAAATAGCCGACAAGAATGGTTTTCAGGTACTGACTTGTGAGGTGCAGGAGACACCCACTTCATCCATGTGCAAGAAGATAGACACTCGTTTGCGCAGACTTGCCAACGACTACATTTGTATCTATCATCTTCCCCATTCAGAACATCACTTGTGGGTAGTACCTGTGAAGAAAGTGGAGAAGCGCGATTTGGTTTTGGTGGAATACGAAACGGCAGAGAAAGCAGGCTTTTTGTTTGAGAAGATGTCTGATTTATGTTTTGACTTCGACGAGCACACCACCATCATGGATGTGAAGGACAAAGTGCAGGCTGGCTTCATTATCAATTCAGAGAAGATTACAAAAGATTTTTATAATGGATTTCGTAAAGAGCACACCAACTTTGCCAAGTACATCACAGGCATTGATGATGAGATTGCGGATTTGAAGAAGAATCGCAACAAACAATGGTACACTTCTGTCATGCTTAATCGATTGATGTTCTGTTATTTCATTCAGAAGAAAGGCTTCCTTGACAGGAATGTGAACTATCTACGTGACAAACTGAATTGGGTGAAGCAAGAGAAAGGTGCTAACCGCTTCTATGGTTCATTCTATCAGGGTTTCTTAGTCAGCCTTTTCCATGATGGGCTCAACTCGCCCCGTCATCAGCAAGACTTTGTACAAAAATATGGACGCATTCCTTATTTGAATGGTGGTATGTTCAGCATCCACGAATTGGAAGAAAACTATCCCAAACTCGATATTGCTGACGAAGCCTTTGAAAGCCTCTTTGCTTTCTTTGACCAGTGGCATTGGCATTTGGATGACCGTTTGACTGCCAGCGGAAAGGACATCAACCCTGATGTATTGGGCTATATCTTTGAGCAGTATATCAACGACCGTGCCCAGATGGGTGCCTACTATACCAAAGAGGACATCACAGAGTATATTGGACGCAACACTATTCTTCCTTACTTGATGGATGCTACTAAGAAGGTGAACGAGAGTCCTTTCAAACCCAATGGAGAAGTATGGTCGTTCCTGCGTGAAAGTGGTGATACATATATATTTGATGCAGTCAAGAAAGGAAAAGATGAAAAGATTCCAGATGAAATAGCAATAGGTATAGACACAACAAAACCCAATTTGCTGGAGCGTCGTAGCCATTGGAATGAACGCACTCCTGAAGCTTTAGCTTTGCCAACAGAAATCTGGCGTGAAACCATTGAACGCCTGCAACGCTATCAGACAATCAAAGATAAGATAACGAATGGGGAGATAACGGAGATAAACGATTTCATCACCTACAATCTGGACATTCGCCAATTTGTACAAGACTTGCTTGCAAAAACAGAAGATCATTTGTTTGTGAAGCATTTCTATGCTCAATTGCAAAAGGTAACCATTCTTGACCCCACTTGTGGCTCTGGTGCATTCCTTTTTGCTGCCCTCAACATTCTTGAACCACTTTATGAAATTTGTATTGAGAGGATGCAGGAGTGGCAAGAACAGAATCCGAACCTGTTCAAAGAAGAGTTGGAAGAATTGCAAGGCAAGTATCGTTCCAACATTCGCTATTTCATCTACAAAAACATCATCCTTCGCAACCTCTACGGAGTGGATATTATGGTGGAGGCAACAGAGATTGCCAAACTACGCCTATTCCTGAAGATGGTGGCTGTGGTGGATGTCAACCCTCGTGACCCGAATCTTGGTCTTGACCCTCTGCCAGATATTGACTTCAATATTCGTTGTGGCAATACTTTGGTGGGCTATGCCACAGCAGAGGAATTGGAAAATGACTTGAAGTTTGGCGATATGTTTGCCAATATGGAGTTCAAAGATAAGGTTCACACAGAAATGGATGTTGTAGCTCGTGCTTACAGCACCTTCAAGAAAGTACAATTAGAGCAAAGTTCTGACCTTGAGACGTTCCGTAATGCCAAAAAAGAACTGAAGGAAAGGCTTAAGAAACTGGATGAACTTCTGAATCGTAAACTCTATTCTGCTACTGCCACATCTACGGTTATGTCTTACGACGCCTGGTTGACATCACATCAGCCGTTCCATTGGCTGGCGGAATACTACGATATTATTAATGGTAATGGGGGATTTGATGTGGTGATTGGAAATCCTCCATATGTAGAATACACGAGGAAAAACAAAGAAACTAAAGTCTCCGTTTCTGATATATACAAAATAAAAAACTATAAAACTGAGACTTGTTCAAATCTTTATGCATTTGTAATAGAACGTGCTATCTTGCTTGCGAAGGACATAAATAACATCAGCTTTATCGTCCCCTTGACAATTGCCTCGAACAATAATATGCAGGTTGTAAGAGATATGATTTGTGATTTAGGAATTATCTATTTTAGCCATTATGAGATTAGACCTGCCAAATTATTTGAAGGTGTTGAACAACGACTTACAATTTTTGTTATAAGGCAAGGCAACGGTAAAGCATTGCATAGTACATCTATTAGACGATGGAAAGCAGAACATAGGGCTTTATTGTTTAAAACACTTTACTATTCTCCTTCATTTAATAATGGCAGCATATGGAGAACATCTTCATTGATTGAATCAAGTGTTTATGAAAAATTTGAAAAGCAGTTACCTGTTAACTATTACTTGTCATCTGTTAAAAATGAAGAATGCAAGATATGTTATAGAACAGCAGGTGTTAGATACTGGATTATTTTTTTAAATGAAGGTTTTAATACAGAATCTTTAAGTAATAAAGACAATTATTTCAAAGAGAAAGATATGTCATATTATTATATGGCAGCATTGAATTCTAATCTGTTCTGGTGGTATTATTCGCTTAACTTTGATATGTTCAATTTAAAAGACTATATGATTTTTGCATTTAGATTATCATATTCGAAAGACGATGAGCTATCTAAACTCGCAAAATCATTAGAAGAGGACATGAATCGGAATAAATTTGAATTAGTTGTTAATAGTAAAACTCGTGGTGTTGTTAGTTCATATGTGTACAAAAAGAAAATCTCCAAACCTATTATCGATGAAATAGACAAAGTCCTTGCTAAGCATTACGGCTTCACAGAAGAAGAACTCGACTTCATCATCAACTATGACATCAAGTATCGCATGGGCGATGAGTTAGGAGAAGAGGGCAATTCAGATCCCCAACCTGAAAAGCCCCAGCCAGCGAGGCAAAGGCAGAAACCTTTTGAACAAAAACTTGTCGAGCAGAAACCGGAGCCAAAGGACAAAATGCTGACCATGATAGTAGGCAAGGAAACAATAGAAAGGATTAAGAGTGGAGAGAAAACAACCTTTAAGCGCTATCTTGACGATGAAGAATTCGCTAAGGAAGTTCTGGTAACAGAAAATGGAAGGATCAAACTCTCCAATGACCATTGCCCGTATACTGCCAAGGATATCACCTCCATCAAGTTGGTCTGTGATGGAAATTCTCTCGTAAAGGCGGTCACAAAGATCACCTTTAGGACCGGCATCAACCAACAAGGAAAGACCGCTTGGAAAATCATCTTCCATTTCTAATGGATATGGACTATTTGGGTAATATAGAACTGTTGAAGTTGCCTAAAACGGCATTCTTGGCATCAAGTAAGATTCCTGTTGACTTGGTGCTAAATTGCTATGACTGGGCTTCGCAGACGGCCCAATCAGAACAATGTGTTGTAAGCGGTTTCAGTTCTCATTTGGAGAAAGAGGTGCTACATTTCCTGATGAAGGGCAGATGTCCCATCATTCTTGTCTTGGCTCGTCAAATGTATAAAGATATGCCAGAAAAACTACAGGCATTGCTTGACAGTAATCGCCTCTTAATCATTTCCGTTTCCAATGCAGTCAGGCAATCCAAAACAACTGCCCACACTCGAAACAAATACATTTGCGAGATTGCAGACCAAATCCTCTTTGTTGGAGTGACTGAAAAGAGCAGCCTCTTCAAACTATCATTAGATTACAAAGATAAAGCCGATAAAATAAAATGTCATAAAATTTGCATGATTAAGAATTAACCACTACTTTTGCACATCTAAATCTATTAACCTCTTGAAATATAAGTATGGGATTTTTTACTCATTTTTTGATGTATCTTGGGGCTCGAAGCGTCATCAAGGAAATCGAGAGGAACCAAGCTGAACAGCAACGCATCTTGGCTGAGATGCAACGTCTGGAACGTGCCAGAATAGCTGAGGAAATGCGCCTCCAACAAGAATTGGATGAGCTGAACAGGCTCGAACTGATCTTAGAGCAAGAGGAGAATGATATCGATGATATGGATGATTGTGACAAGATGGAAGAAGAACGCATCGAACGTGAAAAAGTGGCGGAAAAGGAGACGCTCGTCCAATTACAAGACATTCACCAAGAGGAAATCGACAAACTGAATGATCAGTTGTTAGACATTCAGGAGAGGATTGATGATTTGGAGTTGCAGGGAAACGACCCTTTTGATGAAATCTATGACTTGGAGGAAGAGGCGTTGGAAATCCAAGACAAGATAGACGAACATCAATCCATCATTGACACCCTGAATGAAAAAATATACGGATATAACCTTGTTTAAATCATTCATTAAATCAGAATCCTCAACTCCTCTTCATCTTCAGCCTCACGGAAAGGGATTTATATTTCACACAGAACCTTTAGCTCGACGTAGTCAAAACACAGAAATCACAGAAAGGATAGATTTTTGAACACTAATCGCACTAATCACACTAATATTTTTTATTCGTTAGATTTGTGAGATTGACTTCGTCGAGCTAAAGGCTCGTATTCGTTCTTTTTTCTATGTTTTCTGTGATTTCTGTGTGAACTTAAAATTATCTTTCCGTGTGAGTGTTTTCTACCTCACGGGCGAGATGATATAAGTGTATGTGTAGTCCTGATATGGCATCTGGTACTCGCTGCGAGGCCATGCACCCCAGGAGTTGACACATCCGACACCCATGCTGCGGAGGGCGATGTGGAGGTCGGTGAATGGACGTTCGATGAGGTCGCCGCTGTGCCACTGGGCTTTGTTGCGTGATGGTTGAAGGTCGTCTTCGGTGTAGTTGAGCGCCTGCATCTCGAGCGGCTGGATGCCCTCGAAGCGGAGGCCCTTGCCTGCCTTGTTGGTGATGTTCCAATAGCGGACGCCTGTCTTGGTGCCGGTCTCCTGCGGACGTACATAGCCCCAGAACTGCTCGGCGACGGTCTGCTTCCAGATGCCGAGGTTCTGGCTGTTGGCACGGTCAACATAGTTCTCGTGAGGTCCCTTGCCGTAGTATTCAATCTGTGTGAACTCCTTTGGCATCTGCATCTGCATACCATAACGGAGGAGTTGTGGCATGGTGAGGCGACCACGGTCGTCCTTGCGGTTCTTGGCTTCCTCGCTGACGCTGAGATCCTGCTTCACAACGAGCTTGCCCTCGGGAGTCATCGTGTAGGTGAGCTTCACGGTAGCCTCGACAGCCTGGATGTAGTATTCGGCAGCGACCACATAGTTCACGCCATCCTGCTTGATGTCGAAGGCTTTCCTCTCGAGACGAGGATGCTGCCAAGCGGCAAGACGGTTCTGCATGCCTGCGCCGAAGTCATTGTCGGTGGCAGCACGCCAGAAGTCAGGAATGAGCTCGGCATCGTCGGCCATCATTGGTGTGCCGTCCACATCGATGTAGGAAATATAACCCGAACGCTTGTTGAAGGTCACGTTGACACCATTGGCAGAAAGGATTGCAAAGATGGCGCGGTCGTCAAGCTTGACTGCCTGCTTGTCCTGCTGCTGGGCAGTAACAGCTTCTGCCGTTGGGAATGTGTAAGGAGATAGTTCGAACTGCTGATGAGCGATGACGGTGCCAGACTTGAGGAGCGGTTCGTTTTGTGCCAACATGAACTCGAAGTTCACCAGGAGTTCCTTACCCTTGTATGCCTCATTTGCTACAGCCTTAGCTATCGCGTTAACTGTGACAACGGCACGTTGCTGAGGCTGAATGTTTAGGTTGTCCAGCAAGATTCCACCTTCGTCTTCCACTTGTCCGTCCACTACAATGGCATAGTTCATGGAGCCCTTCAACGAACGGAAGAAGTTCTCATTGTAGATTTCCACCTCACCTTTCTTGGCATCCATCAGGGTGACCCAGATGTTCTGGTAGTAGTACTGAATCTCGTAGGCATGAGGATTGGGTTCGCGGTCAGGATTGATGACGCCGTTGCAGTTGAAGTTGTTGTCGGAGGCAGGGAAACGTCCGAAGTCGCCACCATACGCCCAGATGGGCTTGCCGGTAATCTTGCTGGTGCTGCGCAGACCCTGGTCGATGAAGTCCCAGATGTAGCCACCCTGATAGTTAGGCAGACGGCGAATCATGTCCCAATACTCCTTGAAGCCACCACCAGAGTTACCCATCGTGTGGGCATACTCGCATTGGATGAGTGGACGGGCATTACCCTCACCACAGTAGCGCTCGCAATGGCCATAGTCAGCATACATCGGGCAGTAGATGTCGGTCTTGCCACGACTGCCAGCCTGCTCGTACTGACAAGGACGGGATGGGTCGTAAGCCTTCACGAAATCGTAAGAGTCCTCGAAGTTCTTGCCATAGCCAGCTTCATTACCCAACGACCATACGATGATGCTGGGGTGATTCTTTAATACATATATATTATGACGCTGACGCTCGATGTGCGTGTCGTGGAAACGGGCATCCTTGGACAGCGACTTCTCGCCATAACCCATTCCGTGACTCTCGATGTTCGCTTCAGCAGTAACATAGATGCCGTATTCATCGCAAAGGTCGTACCAACGGGGATCGTCAGGATAGTGGCAGGTACGAACCGCATTCACATTGAGTTGCTTCATCACCTGAATGTCCTGAATCATGCGCTCCACAGACACAACATAACCGCCATCAGGATCTAATTCGTGGCGGTCAACACCCTTGATGAGGATGGGCTGACCATTCACAAGGAGTTGCTGGTTTTTGATTTCCACCTTGCGGAAACCCACTCTTTGCGGGATGCACTCCAAAAGTTTGTTACCATCATAGAGGGAAATGCAGAGATTGTAGAGGTTAGGAGTTTCGGCTGTCCACTTCTGCGGATTGGGGACGAGCAGTTCGGCAGTCCCTACCCCTTTCTTATCAATCGCCAATTCACCCACCTGTCTGGGTGCCACATCCTTGCCCGATGGGTCGAAAAGCTGAACTTTATATGTCTTGCCTGCAGCAGCAGGTGCTGTCAACTTGATGGAGAGTTTGCCATCCTGATAGTTGTTGGTCAGGTCAGGCGTAATGAACACATCCTCAATGTGAACCTGTGGACGAGCATAGAGATAACACTCACGAGCAATACCGCAAAGACGCCAGAAGTCCTGGTCTTCATTCCAAGAACCATCGCACCAACGCATGATCTGCATGGCAATCAGATTCTCCTTGCCAGGGATGATGTACTTAGTAATATCGAACTCGCAAGCCACTTTGGAATCCTCAGAATAGCCAACATACTTGCCGTTCACGTAAACTGTGATGTT
>Ga0310786_10010250_pt1 | contig 11807 bp, 8 predicted proteins | sample AusTroGonzalo_MG_FD_203881 | JGI IMG/M metagenome (GOLD analysis project Ga0310786, IMG submission 203881) | Bovine rumen microbial communities from tropical cattle in Woodstock, Queensland, Australia - Gonzalo_03 (v2) (version 2) | ecosystem: Host-associated > Mammals > Digestive system >... | reverse complement strand
GAGAGCTGACGATAGTTACGAACCTTCAACAGAAGGATGTACAGCTGAAGAATTATTAGCTTGTGTAACAGCTGATGATTACGATGCTTGTATAGCTGCTTGTAGCGATACTGAAGAACCAGAAGAACCAACAGATCCAGAAGCTTGAGTTAAACAAGGAAAATTAACAGTTTCTAAAGCTAACTCTAATATTGAAACAGTTCCTACAGGTGTTCCTGGAGTTGAAATGTGAAGTATTAAATTCTCTGCTGGAGATGAAGATGTTAAATTAACATCTGTGACATTAAAAGCAAAATGATATGGAAATTATACTTATTTGGATAATGTGTTCTTACAAGATAAAGATGGTGTTAGAATTACAAAAACAAGAAATGTTAATGCTGAATGAGAAGTTACTTTATGATTCAACTGAACATATACATTGAAAGCTAATTCTACAGCTACATTTACTATAGTAAATACTATAGATGCTCTAGCAACAAATGGTATAACTTATGGATATGAAGTAACTGAAGTAGAATGACCAGAATCTGTAAAAGGATTACCTGTATCAACAGACTTAGTTACAACAACAACAATTCAAAATCTTTGAAAAGTAACTGTTGGTGGAAACACAACATATAATACAGATGTAAAAGTATGAGAAGATTCTATTTTATGAAAGATGGATGTTACATTAGCTAACAACAAAGAAGATGTTAAATTAGTTTCTGTAAAATTAAAACAAACAGCTACTAATCCAGCTTCATTAGAAGATTCTTTTGATAATTTATACTTAAGTATAAACTGAGAATCTGTTACATCAAAGGCAGTAGTTAACGGAAAATATGTAACATTTATATTTGAAGATGGTTGATTTGTTATCTCTAAAGATAGAACTAGCGCAACAAAGATAGATATTATGTGAACAGCTACAGCTGAACCAGGAAAAGATATTAAATTAGAAATAGAAAATGCTGAAGACTTTGTTATTAAATGAGAAACATATGGATATAATTTGGATAATTGAATAACAACAGCTGGTTTAACTACTTGTGCTGCAGCTGGTCTTACTATTTTATCATCAGAAATTGCAACATCTTTCGAGAAAAATGTTGAAACAGATATCTTAGCTACACAAGCTAATGTAAGTCTTTGAACATTAAAGATGAAGGCAAGTGATACTAATTTCTTATTAGAGAAATATGTTGTTGAAGTAACTTCTTCATTAGCATATACAGATGCTGATGACTTCAACAGTCACATCAAAAACGTTAAATTATGATGATTAACAGCTGATAAGGTTGTTGTTAATGCTACATTTAATAAAGCAACATATACATTTGAGGATATTAATTTGCCTGCATGAACTCAAAGATTATTAGAGTTAACATTTGATGTAAAATGATTAACTGCAGCTCAAACATTAACTTGGGATCTAGATTTAGATAATGCTGGAGTTGCTTTACATGATGAAGATAATGATAAATCATATGACAACTCAAATATAGCTAACGTTGTTTCTTCTACAGCGTTTGCTAATACTGTAAAAGTTGCAGCTGCAACTTTGAAAACATATAAGACAGCAATGCCAGCTGCAACATATGTAATAGATGCTTGAAAAGAAATAATAGTTGCTAAATGAGTGTTAGAAGCTTGAAATAACTCAGATGTAACAGTTACTGATATGGTATTTAAACACACACCTTGAATAACAGATTTGAAGAACAATATTAGTTCTGCTAAATTAGTTATAGATGGTAAAGAATACAAATGAACAGTAAATGCTACAGATATAGATATAAATAAAGAAATTATAGTTAAAAAAGGTTCTGCAAATAAATTAAGCTATGAACTAGTATTAACATTAAAATCTGCTGCAGCTGGTTGAGATATTGATTTGAAGCTTAATACAATAACAGCAGAAGATGCTGAGTGAACTGTTGTTACTCCTACATGAACACCTGTAACATTCTCAAAAGTAACATTATGAACTGTTTGAACATTAGGTGTTACTTATGCTAACACACAATCTAATAAAGTTTCTAAATCTATATTATGATGAACAACTTGAAATGTTGTTGCTGTTTATGATATAGTAGCAAACAATGAACAAATTAACGTAAAAGATTTGGAAGTTGTTTTTGATACTCCAATTGAAGCTAGAGTAAATAGTGTTACATTAAATTATAATTGAACAGATTATACAGCTAATGTTGATTCAAATACAGCTACATTTACAGATTTAAATATGGTTGTTGATACAACAAAAGCACCATTAACAATTAGTATTGATACAATTGCTTTTGCAGATAATACAGATACTTTTGTTAAAAACGTTACACTTAACGATATAAATGTAACAAAAGCTTATGGTGTTGATTCTAAAACAACAATGATAACATGGAATGGTACATTAACAGCTTCTGAAAAATTTGATTTAGTTCCTGCAACTGTTGTTGCTAGTGTTACAGAAACAAGTAATACATCTGCTAAATTAAATTTAGTTGTTAATAAATGAGACAACAAAGCTGCTACTAATACAGAATATAACGTATATTTAGCAGACTTAATTATATCAGATGCTTCTGCAGTAAACGTTAATGGATTGTCTTCTGTTAAGGTTGAAAACGAAGCTGGTGACAATGTTGTAACATATAACATTAAAGCAACTTGTACTGGAACAGAAATAGATAAGTGATTAATTAATGCTTCTGAACATTTGTGTATTGATATAGATACATCAAAAGCAGCTAGTCAATACCTATTGAATGAATGAGAAAATGTATTTACTTATACATTTGTTCCTGGATCTGCACAAAATCCTTCTTACACTATTAAATTAGAGAAAGGAGATGCTATAAGATATGTTGTTGATGGTACAACATTAGCTACTTTTGCAACTATAGCTGCTTCTACACAATTAGATAATAGACAAGCTGATGTTTTAACATTAGTTTCTAGATAGTTCATTATTGTGCAAATATAGAAAAAAGAGGCCTTCGGGTCTCTTTTTTTTGTTTGATTTTTATTGGATTCTATGTATAATAGTCTAAAGATTAAACTAAGAAAATATTATTATTTAGCTAAAACTTTTATAAAATGCAAGAAATTTGAACTATAGGGTTTGAGATACCATGAAACAAAAACTATGTTGGATATTATGAAAATCGTTCATTAAGTGATTTTGATATTGTTATTTTTTGAAATCGAGATGTGGATATAGACAAAATAATAGAATGAACTCCTTTTATTACAGATATATCAGCTAAAAATTTTAAAAAAGCAATTCAACACCGAAAATCAGAAATAGATACATTTACTCGTATGGGAAAAAATATTTATGTTATGCTTTGAAATAAAAACGAGTTTAGTGTGGAATTATGAAGGCTTCGTAAAGGTAATGTTACGAGATATTCATGAGAATTATATGATAATTTTTCATTTTTACCAGAAAGTTTTCCTATAAAAAATTGAACATGAAAACAAATTATAATAAAAGATTCAAGGTTTAATGAATATTTAAATTTTTGTACATGATATTTGTCGTATTTAGATTTACAAAATGAAATTTTAGAAAGAAATTCTATTTTTGTATCAAAGGATGGCTTAAAAACTCTTTGACAAATTTATCCGTACAACTCATGAAGTATAATATTTTTACCAGCAATAGATTTTGAAAAAGATGATTTTATAGAGGATCGCGATGATGGTAATCAATATCGAAACGAAAAAGGACTCCAAATATGAAAAAAATTTTTAAGTTTTATCGCTTGAATTAATAAAATTTTGAAAGATAACTCAACAAAAACTCCTGAGCCAGGTCGAGTAACTTGAAATTCAGATTTTTTGTTAAGTGAAAGTGTAAAATTAATGGATGAAATAAAGAAATCTAAATTAAAACTAGAAACAATATATACTAAAATAAAAACATTGGATGAAGAGTTATCAAAATCAAAGTTGATTTTGGATTTACTTTATGAAAAAGGTAAACCATTAGAATATGCTGTAAGGTATGCATTGCAAACACTTTGATTTAATGCAGAATGATATGATGATGGTGTTTTAGAATTAGATCAAGTAATAACTAGCCCTGAATGATTTAGGTATATTTGAGAATGCGAATGAAAAGATGATAAAGCAATTCATATAGAGAAAATAAGACAACTTGAAGAATCTATTAATAGAGATTTTGAAAAAGATAATGTTAATGAAAAAGCAAAATGAATTATATTTTGAAACCCACAAAGATTAAGACCTTTAGAAGAAAGAAATGAAGATTTTTCTTCCAAACTATTAACGGCGGCCAAAGGTGACCATATAATATTAATAAAAACTGTTGATCTATTCTTTGCCGTAAAACATATTTTAAATACAAATGATGAAAATTACAAAAAACAATGTAGAGATGCTATTTCTAATTGTAACTGATGAGTCTTTTTTTTTCCTGAAATCATGAAAGATTAAAATATGTTTATAATTTATAACTATAATACGATGAGAATAATAAAATTTGAACCAATAAATATAACGACAATATTATCATTAATAATTACATTAATAGCGTCAATTGCAGCTATTTGATCTCGAAAATCAGCTTCTTTAAATAACGAGATTTCTAAAAGAGTGTTATCTATTGAAGAATATAGAAAGCTTAATGAAAACAAAGAAAAAAGCTCTGAATTACTCGGTAATTTATATGATAAACTTATGTATCATGATTGATTATATGAAATTTATGATAAAATATCACACAATACATTAGTATGAAATGAAAAATACCTACAGCGCTTCATTGATGAATTTGAATGACTATGAAATAGATACTGTAATGAAGAAATATATTATAGCGATTTAAGAATTTATAGCTGATTTTTTGCTAAAATATGTGAAAACAAAACCATAGAACAAATATATTGATGATCCAAAAATAGTTTATCAAAAATGTGCTTTGATTTGGGCTTCCATTGAATGTGAGATAGTTTTAATGGTGCTAATTGTAATGTTTTGAAAGATAATGAATAGGTTTATATGCCTTTACCCCCAATCTTCAGGCTTTTGGAAAACAGTTGTTCAATTTGTAAATTTATCTGGGAATTGAGAATTTTTTAGGTGTGATTCTGCTAAAGAGAGTATTTCGTCACATGATTTTTTCAATGATTTTCATTTCCCTCAAAATGGGAATACAACAGAGAACTCTTTATGTAATTTTTCTTTAACCCTTGAAACAGCTGGTGCTATATCATTATCTCATGTTATTAGTATAGCCTTGTCATATAAATTTAAAAATGCATCCGAAACTATTTCTACAGCAATATTTACATCTGTCTTTTTCTCTTCAAGTGTATAATATGATATATTAAACTTTTCTGCAAAAGAATTATCTGATTTCATGTACTGTTTTAAAAAATTTTTTACCTTAGGTGGCACTATTTTTAATATATCATTTGTAGAAGAAAAATTTTTCTTCACTCTTTGGTATTCTCACTTTATAGTGTGTACTCACTGTGTCTCTAAAGCTTTGATATATAACTTATGCTTTCTTTCCCTGTCTATATCTTTTTTTGTTTTTTTCTTATTAAATTTTCAATTTCATATCGTAGGATCATATATTGCTGTGAAATATTTTATATCGACAATTTCTTCATCAGGTTTTAAAAATATTTTTGATAACTCTCTATAATTTAACCAATTATATTTTTTTCAAAATTTATCATCCATTGAATGATAAACATTAAATCAATCTATATACACTATTATTCTTTTCATATTTTTTTATAAAAACAAAACCCCCACTTTTGTGGAGGGCTCGATGTAGACCGTAATCTACATGGTGAAAGATTATACTCTTACGAGCATTCTTTACTTGGTGTGTCTATATTATATTAATTTAATTTTAAAAATCAACTTTTTTGACACTTTTTTAAATCGATGTTATATTGCCCAATCCACATCTAATAAAAATATAACAAAAACGATCAATAAATCAAGAGATTTTTTGACTAATACTTAAGAATAAAAAACTATGATCCAACTGGGGTATAATTTGTACCCTACCTGAAATAGTTGGTAAAGATTGAAAAAAAGAAATATTACAACATCAAACATAGAATGGAGACTTAGTAGCATACAAAGCTAGAAAAGAATTGGAACAACAAAGTTGAATAGATCCAATTTCTGACAAGAATTACTTAAAAGAAATTAAAAATAAAGCATTAAAAAAGAAAAGATAGAAAAAAACCTTCCTTTGGGGAGGTTTTTTTTGTTTTTTGTTATTTTTTTGGTAACAAAAAAGACAACCTTTCGGCTGTCAATTTCGAGAAAGTCACCTTAGGCACCAACACCGTTCGGTATCTTTCCATCTGGATGTATACAGTATACTAATTTTTTTTTAAATTGTAAATTTCTCTATTTTTTTTCTTTATTTTTTTGTCAAAAAAGATTTGCATTTAAAAAATTTTTATGTATAATGAAAGTGTATACATATGAGAAGGGGTCCGAAAAGTGTTAGTGCTTTAGGTACCCTTTTCTTTTTTTATCAAAAATTTTTAAAAAGATATCATGTTTTTTGCATCATTTAGGTGAGAAAAATAATGATTTCATAGTTTTTTGTATAAGGATGATGCATATTTCTTACAAGGGAATAATACTTTTAAAAATCTATTTTTGTTTAATAAGTAGTCTACTAAAATTTTAAAATCTCAGTCACCAGATACCAATACAATTTTTTCAAAATCATTTGTATCATCAATAAGACTTTTCATTGTATAAAAAATCAAATCACTATCTACATTTCATTTTTTATTAGTTTCCATTAAAAGACTTTGTTCTTTAAATATTACTGTAAATCAGGCATTTTCTAAATTTGTATAAAGTCATATATTGTTACTTTGTGAATATCAGATGAAATAATAAGCTTTTTTAATTTTGTATTTATCAGAAAGATATCTCCTAAATTTCAAAAAATCAATTGTCCATCAGTCAATTTGAGTCCCACGATATAAATTCTGTCAATCTATAAAAGCATAATTTCACATATCTAAAAACACATAATAAATAACATTAGTATAATATACGTTTTTAATATAAAATCAATAGATTTTTTGACTAATACTGTTATAGAAAGGGCGACCGCGAGGTTCCTTTATTTTGTTGACAAATCTCCCCCCACCCCCTCTTAAACCCCTCTCCCGATTTCATCGGGATCTCCCATTATCAAGGGAGAAAAAGAGGGGAACTACACCACAATAACCCCCTTGATAAAGGGGGTATCAGCGCTGTGCCCGGCTTTAGCAGGGAAGCTGAGGGGGATTTGTATACACACAAAGGGAGTTGCCACAGAGTAGGAAAGTTTTTCTTTTTCTATTGAATTTGTCAATAAAATATTTACAAAACACGTATTATTTTAGTTGTTTTATTTTTTGTGAAAATGAAAAAAGGAATTAATATCATCAAAAATGTGTGGACATGGATAATTATTGCTGTTATTTTAGTTGCTTGTTCTTTGGGAGTTTTTTGGAAAAATGTTAGATACTCAGAGGAGTTTACAAGTGGAGTTAGTATTTCAATCCAAGGAAATTATTTTAATGAAGAAAATAAATCAGAAATCGATGATTTCTTGAAAGCAAATTGATATGAAGATACAAATATTTATGTAGATAACCAAGATGATATTACTACCATCAAAATCCAGACAAAAATGGATAATGATAGCGAAGTATCAGAATTATCTACAAAATTTAAACAATATCTTATAGAAAAAAATGTCATAGAGACAGAAGATGATGTTGTTCAACAAAAGATTACATGACCAAGTGTTTGATCTTATATGAAAAAAACTACAGTTACAGCTTTGATTATTTGACTTATATTTATCGTAATATACTTGCTTATCTCATTTGCTAGTATCAGAAATTATGTATCACCAGCTTCTTTGTGATTAATCGTAATCATTACTATGATATTTGATTTGTCTTTGCCATTGTGAGCTTACGGAATATGGATGGCTGTAAATGAAACAATCCAAGTAGATACAATATTTATCATAGCTTTGCTTACTATCATGTGATATTGTATCAATGATACTATCGTGATATTTGATAGGATTAGAGAAAACTTGATAAATAAAAAATCATCAAAAGATATGATATATTGAGAAGTTTTTGAAAAGAGTATTAGAGATAGTTTACAAAGATCTATAGCAACATCTGTTTCAACATTATTGGTTGTGGTATGTATGTTTATATTTGGTACATGAGTAATTAGATCATTCTCATTCACAATATGAGTTTGAGTAATATTTGGTACATTTGCTTCTATATTCTTGGCTGCTCCAATAGCATATTTATTGTCAGGAAGATACAGCAAAGAAAAAGGAAAGTTCTAAAGAAATCAATATATAAAAATATGGTCGACAGACAACCCCCACTAGCTCCGCGAACAGCTCCCCCTATCAGGGGAGAAATTTCCTCCCTGTTAGGGGAGGTGGCCGGAGGCCGGAAGGGTTGTCTGCCGACTTTTTATTTATAAAAACTATATGAAATTAAATCGATACGAAGATAAATATTTCTATTACTTTCGAAAACCGTGTGGAATTCCCAGCACATACGGTAATGAAAAATGTTTTCTTGATTATCTAATTGTGTCAGATGATAAGAATATTCAAGCTATTATGTTATGACAGAGAGAATTTTTTTCCAAACAAGATGAATATGGTTTGGTAAATAGGTTGGATAATGATACTACTTGACTGCTTTATATAGCAAAAACACCTCTTTTCAAAGAGAAGTACAAACAAGCACAAAAAGATTGAAAAATAGAAAAGTATTATGTGGCAGATGTTTATGGAAAATTTCCAGAAAACGAAAAATTTATTTCATACCCTATAACTCACCATAAATTTTCTTCTGATCGCATGGTTGTAATTTCAGACACGAAACAAACTGGGAAAATTGACACAAAAAGAATACAAAATGCAAAAACATTTGTTCAATTTCTTTATTACGATGAAAAAACAAATACATCTACATTGCTGGTAACGATTTCAAAATGAGTCAGACATCAAATTCGTGCTCATTTATCTAGTATATGATTCCCAATTGTTTGAGAAAAGATCTATATCAAAAAGCCATCAAATGAAGATTTGCACTTGTACTCTATTTGAGTTAAAATAGATGATTTTTTGTAGAGAGTTTTTTGGTAAAATAATGTCTAAGTATTTTAAATGTAGTTGAAAAGTGACAAATTTGGCACATTTTTCTACCAAAATTTATGTCAAGTTGTTTCGCTTGGACATAAAAATAAGTTAAAATTTTTGTCTACTTTTTTTATATCACTAAAAAATTTTGTCTACAAATTTTTCTACTGAAAAAAAATTTTGATGAAAAAATTTGAAAAAATTTTTTTAAAAAATGATAAAAAAAACAAAAAAATTCAAAAAATTTTTCAAAAACATTTTTTTACAAAAAATTTGAACGATTTCGCCAAAAAAACAAACGTTTTTTCTTTTTTGAACAGTGGTTTCTTACACTACAACAACACACCAACAAAAGACCGGTCTTAAAATATGTATTGTTGTGTGCTTGATTCTGAATTTGATCTCTGAATTTTCAAATCCGTGAAAAAGAAAAAACACTGAAAAAAATTTTTTGAACAAAAAATTCACTACTTCATATAATTTATTCACTGTCTTATAGAATTTATTCACAAATTCATAGAATTTGTGAATAAATTCTTGCTGTAAATTTTGTATGAAAAAATTTGCAAATAAAATTTTTTCGATTATAATTTCACTGTTTCATAGAATTTATGAATTTAAAAATTAACAAAATTTGTGAATTATGATCCACCCATGAAAAAAAATTATAGAAGAAATTAGAAACAGAGGCTGGACACAAAAACAGTTCGCAGTTTTGGTATGAAAAAAAAATAGTGAAGTCAATGAATTGATTAAAGGAAAGAGAAATATCACAATCCAATGGGATTTGATTTTATCGGAAATTTTTTGAACTCCGGAAAAATATTGGATCAACATGCAGATGGATTATGACTATGAAATAGCAAAGAAAGAAAGAGAGAAAGAAAAAATAAAAAAGGAACAAGAATTTGAAGTGATTTCAGATATTGAAAAAGATAAAATAAAAGAAGCTCCAGAAAAAGAAGAATATTCTTGAAAGAAGTCTGAAATAAAAGATTTTGGAGAAAATGTTGTGTCATTGTCAGAGGAACAAGAAAAATCAGAGATTTCAAAATGACAAGAAGAAAATATTTCACTGATGGAGGAAGACTCCGACTCATCGAAAAAGGTGGTTGAAAAAACTTTACAAAGAGACCACGAAGATGATGAAAAACAACATCACAAAGCAATGCAAAAAATATTTTTGAATTTTTAAAACAAATAAAAAAATAATATAATATAGAATGCTCAAGTAAATCAAAATTTAACAGATTGAATTTAATATTGTATTCAGTCTGTTTTTTATAAAATATCCGAGATTTGTTTGATTAGAAAAAAGTAAAAAAATAATTCACAAAAATAGTGAATTTTTTGAGTCCAAAAATTGTCGACATTGTCGAAATTAGACAATATTTATTGATTCAAAACATCAATTATTAACTAATGAAAAAATAGATTGACAACTTTTGGTTATCGACAAGATATTGAAAAAAATAATGTCAACTTCTTCCAAAAAAAACGTATAAAAAAATAATTCACAAAAATAGTGAATTTTGATTATAAATATACTTTTATATGTGGTGTTTTAATTGTTTTTTACAAACAAAAAAGAGTTGCCAATCTGACAACTCCTTCGCACTGCTTTCAATCGACAAAAAAGTAGTCGATAAGAGCAACCACTTCATCTGTGAAGTCCTCGAGGAATTCTTCATCTTCAAAAACTTCTGAATTGAAAACAATTTCTTCGCCATTATCGAGTGCAGAAATTAACTCTCCAATCCTTTTTGATGTATTTTTGGCTTCTGGATCGTTTCTCAACTTATCGATCACAGTTTTCCTTGCCTTAAACTCCTCTCGCAGTGCTTCTACTGTTTGTGAATCCAAACAGAATGAAATTTTTGCATTTTTCTCCATTTTCTTTGTTTTTTGGGTTGTTTGTATACTATATATAATTAAACGACACAAAATGTCAATACCAGTATTGGTATAAAATTCCAAAATTCTTAATTATTAATTCTTAATTTTTAATTAAATAAAATCATCTTGAAACTAAAAAAATATTTGATACCATAAAATAAATTTATTTTCTAATTTGTCGATATGGCAAAAATAAATTTAGCTATGGCTGGAGGTGGTACTTGATGACATGTTTTTCCTGTGAAAAGTATCATAGAACACATAAACAAACATCCAGAATATAGCCAAGAGATATCCAAAATAATTCGATTTTGAGAAAAAAATTCACTGGAACATGAAATATACGACAAGATATCGACAACGAATCAGAATTTATTTTTTCAGACGATAGTATCCGGGAAATATCGTAGAGAAACACCATTAAAATCAAAATTAAAGAACATTCGCGATATGTTTAAATTCACATGATGAATCGGACAAGCAATATACTATCTAAAAAAATATAAAATTGATGTAATTTTTTGTAAATGATGATATGTAGCACTGCCTGTGGTTCTTGCTTGAAAAATATTGTGAAAAAAGATAGTTGTCCACGAATCAGATGTGCATTCAGGACTTGTAAACAAAATAGCAGCCAGATATGCTACTACAGTTTTTACAGGTTTTGATAATGTTTTACCTAATTCTGTCACAGTTTGACAAATATTGTCAGATGACATAATTTCGCATGAAAGTA
>Ga0310786_10010248_pt1 | contig 11808 bp, 9 predicted proteins | sample AusTroGonzalo_MG_FD_203881 | JGI IMG/M metagenome (GOLD analysis project Ga0310786, IMG submission 203881) | Bovine rumen microbial communities from tropical cattle in Woodstock, Queensland, Australia - Gonzalo_03 (v2) (version 2) | ecosystem: Host-associated > Mammals > Digestive system >... | reverse complement strand
CTTCAATTGTAATTGCACCATTACTATCAATCTTCTCCTGAACCTTTGGCGGATAATGTATGATATATGGTTGAAGATAATCTGGTACGTCTACCGTCCCATTTGTCATGACCACAATATCTTGGATAAAGCCTTCTTTACGTAATGACTCAAAGGATTCTAATGCTTTTTTCAGTATTGGAGACAATAATGGTTCTCCACCTAAGACACGGATCATTCTTACCTTACCAGGCGGCAGCCTCCTTATCTGAGAACAGAGAAAAATGATATGACGTTCATCCATATCTTTGACATTTCTGTGCGTGTTGTAAATCTGTTCAGAATTACATAAGCGGTTACAATGTCTGCACTTCAAATTGCATCGATGTGTTATGTCAACCTCAACAATCCATCCTTCATTTATAAACCTATTCTGAATATTCTCCATAATCGTCAAGTGTAAAGCAAATCAAACATGTCAAATAACCTTCTTCTTTCCGAAGGAAGACGCTCGCTAATAAACTGCTGTTTTTTGATAAGATCCTTATATGTTTGAGTTTTTCGGAACTCATATAAACCAGACCTTACAAATACAAAACCTGATTTCACTAGAACTTCTATAGTGGCACCGCCAGGCCTGTCACAGATACACATATCATATTTCCCAATTGCATCAGAAAGAGAAGGGCTATCGTCGGTTTTGACAGCATATCTCCATGAGTCAATGATATCCCGTGGGTCTTTGCGAATATAAACATCATAATTCATCTCTTTCAGTAAGGCAATCTCATTTATAATTCTTCCTTCTTCTATACCAAGCATGGTTCCGCTTATAAATTTTTTAGCACGGGAAGTCAATATATACAGACATTTTCTTCCTAACCCTATCCTGTTTGCAACAATGGATGATGTCTGTAGTTTGAAACCAATAGCCCCTTGCTGAAAAATGTTGTCAGGAAAAGAATGGCGATATGAAAAATAGTTGTTTAAAAGCATCTCTCTGGAAACCCATGAGACATACCTATCAGCAAGAAGGAAATCCAGATACAGGATGGGGAAGATATCTGTAAGTATTAAGTTCTTCTGATGCTGGAGAACTGTGATATGATGACCACTTGACTTGAGAAGGTGATTGACACAGCATTGGCCAGGCGCAAGGGTTTGGTCTGTGATAACATCACCATCGTAGTGTTTTATTAACGGATATAGCCATTGGGTAATTGTAGGGAACATCCCTGATGCACGGTTAATATAATGATACAGAATCTCTCTTAATGGAATTAGGGCATCATGACTTACTAATTTCTTGGCCTCAATTTGCTCCATCAGAAATATCAAAGCAGAATTTCTCTCCTTATCATTGATTATTATAGGTTCAGAAGAAGGTTCAAATCTAAAATGTTCTCCACAATAAGAAAAACAAGGGCTGGCATCATGATAATTTACCAGCAGGCGCTTATTCTTGTATTCTTCCACACCACATGCATATTCCTTAAGCGGACTTGGTACAAAGAATTCCACGTCATTAAGAATTGATAGGAATTCTTTTAAAGAGACAGAGGGTAGGTTTTTATTATAAAGTTTAAAATCAAAGTAGAATCCGTCTTCAAGCACCATGTCATATGAAGACATATCTTGTCCTGTTTGAATATGTCGCAACATAGAATCAATCTCCTTCAGAACCGGATAATACAGAAGATATATCCATCCCTTAACAGATGTAATACTATCCGTTTTACAGATTATTTGATATAGTGCAAGGTTCCTATCCATCTATTATACTCATTAATACTTCATAATGTCTGCCTCAGTAATCTGAATATTGTATTCTGAGGCAATTTTACTAATAAGTGGGTACTTGAATAGAAATCCTTTGAAGTCAATTTGATGTACCAACTTGGCTCTACAAATCTCCCTCTGGAAAGACAACCGAATAAAATCCGCACCAATACATAATTCTTTGATTACAAGCTCGTGATAGTATCTGTTCCAGTATATTTGATCATAGGGAGAGCGGACAAATGCTCCGTCTGATATATCCCTATGAACTCTGTCCATAAGGAAATTTCCGACTCTTCTCATATCTGTCAGGTGGCCGACAATGAATCCGCCATTAATAAAGTTGTCCCAATTTAATTGGCGAGTAAAGGCAATTTCACTTTTCTCGATGGTATCTTCGATATCATCCCATTTGTCAAGGGTGATAATGTCAGGGTCTAAAAGAGCATATATATTATCAGTATTAGAATCTTTGGAAACCTCACGTAAAAAACACTCCCATCTGGCAAAGGTATGAAAACGTGTATGGTCACCATCTGAACCAATAGATACCAATTCCTCCTTTATTTCGGGATAATGACAAACGTTGACGCCTTCATGGGAAAGTGCATTCATATATTGTTTGCATATGGATTCATCTGTTGTAAGAAGACATACACAGGAATCTGGATTAGCTCTTTTATGGGAAATACAAGCCAAAGATGCCATCTTCAGATAAAAATCATGACCGGCAGAATAAACGTATATGTTCATACTATAACCCCCTCTTTTTGTAAAAACTCTAACAGATTTTTTTTGTAACTGAAAGTGAAAGCACTTTCATAGTTTTTCTGGGCCATTTCTCTCTTGTGTTTCGGGGCTAAATTTATAGCAGTAATGAGTTTCTTTGAGAAGTCCTTAATATCATAAGGATCATCTAATGGAACGCATTCCCCTATAGAGAAACTGTCTTTGATTCCATCTTTGAAACTTGCCAGAATTACATAATTCATATCTTTTCCAAACAACTTTGCTTCAATTGGGGTATGGGGATTAGGATCCATGGTGGAAGCTAAACATACAACGCCAGTCTTATCGTATCTTAAGAAATTCTGCCAAATTTTAGAAGAGAAATCGTCAATGTGATATGCTCTTTGAACCGACTCCACTTTTCTTTTAAATTTCTCAAAATAAATACTCTCTTCAATACAACTAGTCGGAGCCTGTATTATTAAACAATAATCAGGATAATCATTTGCAATAGCATCCCATGCCAGAAGAAGTTCATAGAAGCCCTTTGCTTGAGACAGACGCCCCCAACTAAAAATAATCTTGCTTTCACTAGATAATTCTGGAACTATCCGCTGAATATCTGTAAAAGTACATCTTTGGTTTGCAGGAATTGTATAGTTGTCAAATAACAGACCGTTAACCAGATAGTCATGCTCTGTAAAAGAGACTCCATAGTTTTCTTCTAAGTGACGTGAAAAATTACGGCCCGTAGCAATTAACCTTGAAGAAGGGTTCTTCATAATAGCAGAAAAACACAAGTCTTCATATTCCAATCTTTTCTTGTTCCAGGATTCCTCAGTATAGTAGTGGCATTTCCCTGAACTGTGAGGAAGATAGTATGAGCGCAGGGTTTGTTCCAATTCTGAACGTAACTGACGCTTTGCTATTTCAAAATATAAGAAAACAGTATCATGCAGCATGATATAATTCTCATCTTCTGGGCATAAGATTGTATTTAGTGCAGTAACTAGCGAATTGCATGCAACTTGCCAATTAATAGGGTCTTTCCATGTATCATTCTCCTTCATACCATTGCTGTCATTTGCAAGATAAATAAGATGGCCATTATATTTTCTGACTAATCCCTCACATCTCTTGTAAGTATTGACATCATAGGCTACTCCCTTTGGATTCAAGGAAACGCCTGCAATACTAATCTTCAGTGAAGGACACATATCCATTTCGAATAATGTCCTGATGGTATTCTGAATAATCGTCCCGACACCTGTATAATATGAAAAGACACCATCATGGGCCGCAATAATTAGGTGTTTGTGTGTCATAATAATCGTTGTTCTTAAAATACAATAATTAATTTAATTATGTTGTATAACTATATTAACATCCATTATTTGAGATAATAATGCTCTTTTTCCTTATCCGTCAATTTCCGGTTGTTGAAACGTTTTTTCACCTCCTTGATAAGATCACACAATGCGGGATAAGCCATTTCCCAAGTTTTACCACCCCAATAAGATGAAATCAGTATTTTTGTTCCGTCTGGACTGAATGACGGGAGTGTCAAAGCACCTTCTTTACAATGTAATACTGCCAAAAGGATCCCCGAATGAACATCCCTGATTTCCATATAATCCATCTTCCCTTTTCTTAAAGCAATTAATCGACTATCAGGGGAGAATATCACTCCATTGTCTTCTGGTAGACTGCATAACAACTTTCCGGTTTCTATCTCATATATTTTCGATCCTGTTCTATGTGTTCTTATGGCAACTATCTTGCTATTAGGTGATATGCAAAGATGATTTGCCGTAATTAATGTCGGAATCTGTCGGAGAAGAGATGCTGTCTTTAAATCATATACCCAAGTTCCTATTCTATCAAGTACTATTAATAATTTTCCATCAGGACTTATACAAACATCTTCAATATAGCGTTTGCCAATATTAATGGTATATAACTTACTTTTTGTGTCGACATCCCAAATCACTAAAGTCGAGTCTTCTTGTTGATAAGAAATTGCCATGACACGTTCTTTATCAATGAAAACAGGACTAATCTCTCTCTTGTTTATGACTGACAATTCACAACATTTTGATAATTTCCCTCTTTTATAATCCCAATTATAGAGGTCTCCACTATACAAGTTTGTTAAAAGAAGACGGTTCTCTGGGTAGAAAATCTCTTGTTCTGTATATGGATTTTTCAGACTTCTTATGCTTTTTTTTTCTTTTGTATCCCACACATGGATAATACAGCTATCATGTTCATCATGCAACCCTCCTTCCCATTCTTTCAACTTTAATAAGCTCCCGTCAGAGTTATACGAGGACTCTATAATGTTGGGAGTTTCTAACTCAGACACAACTTCATCTGTTATTTTTTGCACAAATAGATTGATATAGTCCTCTGTTGATAGCAACAAACTGCCATCAGAGGAGAATGAGATGCTATTAATCATTGATTTATGATGATCATTGGATTTTACAAGTGTCCCATTATCTCTCCATATTTGCACCTTACCATCATTTGTTCCCAAAGCAACGTACCTATTGTCTGGACTCCAGGCTACGGAACAGATTGCCGTAGTATGGGCCTGCCATGATTCTAAGAGCGTTTTTTGATTCACATCCCATATCATAATTTTACCGCCACGAGTACCTATCGCCAATTTCTGGCTATCATGACTAAAAGCAAATGTATTATAAGCCCGAACTTTAATCATTGGCTCTATCCAATGAAGTACCCCAGCTCTTTCCCATGAGGCAGTTCGATAAACAACGACATCTTGTGTTCCGCCAATAAATGCTGCCAACAGTTCGCTGTTGGGACTGAATGAAACACGATATACCCCTTCAAGCTCTTTAACTGCACGTCCTGTTTTAGCATCCCTGATTTTTATATCTCCACGATATGATGTCGTGGCGACCCACTTCCCGTCACGGCTATAATCAACAGATAGAACACCACCAGGATGTGCCTTTTGATACCAAATTTCGTGGCCGGTCTCAATATCATATACGCCTATGGATCCACTATATGTATCAAATCCGACAGCAACAAATTGGCCGTCGGAACTAAAGGAAGCACATGATAATTTTGGTTTATTTTCTATGCATAAAACCTGTTTCTTACCCGTCAACACATTGAACTCATATAATAGAAGGTCTTTTGGCCCCCTATTGCTGACTGAAACGATTTTTTTCCCGTCATAAGAGAAATCAGAAAACAGTTTTTTGCTTTCTGGATATTCAATCATGGCATAGTCGTAATTAACAGCTCGCCGGAAAGCAGCCTCGGCCTCCACAACATAGGGACGCTCAGGATGAAGAGTATCTTCCGGCAATACGGAAAGAGCAAGCAATTGTGCTGTAAATGGGTCGCCCGCCTCTATCAATTGGTTGGCTTTCTCTGCCACAGCCCTTGCTTGGTTCTCCATCATCCGCCAATTTGACTCTTCTAGTTGAATGTTCTTATACCATATCCAAGCCGCTATTCCCATAACACAAAGCGTAACAGCAATAGCAAGTCCTATCATTGTTCTTTGCTTTCTGCGTCGTTCACGCTCACGCCTTTGCCAAAGAGAATCGAATTCCAAGCCAAACATACGAGCAACTGTCTTAACAACAGCAACCTCCCGACCGGCCTCATTGATATTCACCCCTAATAATTCTTTTTCATCCGATAACAATCGTAAGGCCAGCGGGTAGCATTCCTCCTCAGCATTGTCTGCAGAAGGCTTGCCACCAACAATAAAAGGAATGATGTATTTGTTGCGTCCCATGTCAATGAAGTACTGAACCTCTTTACCGACCCACTCAGACTTGGATGCACGAGGCGAACAGATAACTATCAAAAACTTAGATTGCTCCAGGGCTTGTTGAATCTCTTCAACTAAAATACCAGCGGACAAGTCGGTAGTATCCTTAAACACTGGACGTATTTCTTTAGGCATATCGGTATTTGCCTGACGTATGTTTAGTGGCAACCGATAGTGTTCAAGCTCATGCTGAAGCCATTGAGCCCATTTTTCATCCTCACGCTTATAACTGATAAAAGCAAAATATTTCTTCATTATTGTGCAAAGATAATAATTCTTCTTCAATTACCCTTTGTTTTTCTTGTTTTTTTGTAATTTCTGAATGATATTGCCATTATTTGCCCAGAATCATCTTCTTTGCATTAGGGTCAGTAATATACGACCAGCCAAACCAGAGTTTGCAATCGTATCTCATTTCCCACGGATCCAATAGCTCTATCCTTCTGTATGGGAGGTATTCATATCTCTCCATTTTCATTAACTGCCGTTCAACTCTTCTGAAAAGTCGGTTGCACAAGATTTTAGAACTTTTGTTGCCTTTGGTCTTTCCTGCACCAGCTGGATTCTTTCTAAAACTTCTACTCATAATCTCTACTATTATTGTCATATTTCAATAAGGTATCAAAAAAGGATGAAAGTTTCACATATTGATTGTGTTTTTTGCTAAAAAGCATAGATATATAATAATGAATTCAAGAAAAAAGCGTAATTTTGTCCCCAAATTCCTTCAAGGTATGAATATAAGGTAATGCTGTTTAATAAAATAGAAAGATGAGTATGGACGTTTTTATTAGTTACAGCCGAAAGGACATAAAAGTTGCGGACCGTCTTTGCAAAGAGATGGAGAAAGTTGGTATCTCTTATTTTATAGACAGGAAAGGCATAACAGGAGGAGATCATTTTATTAAAACGATATCTAAGGAGATTGTATCTTGTAAAGTGTTCGTTTTTATAGGCAGCAGTGCGGCCTACCAGTCAATCTGGACCATGAAAGAGGTGACTTTTGCTTTCCAGGAGAAAGGAGGGAAAAATGTTATTCCTATATTGACAGATAAGTCACCTCTGCCTGAAGAATTGCGGTTTCTTTTCACGAATGTCAATGTGATTCAGCCTGGCGATGACTCTGTTAATCAAACGATTAACGCCTTGCAGCGGATGTTAGGACGGACTCTTTCTGAACCATTCAATTTCCAGGATACCTTTATGAAACTCAAAAATTTACGAAAGAGCCAGATGGACGAGCTCTTATTCTGGAAGTTTGAGGAAACATATGGCCCCATCTCTGGTTTTGACCTATACAAATCACCTTATTTAAAGGAGGTGTTATTTTCTATTGACTTGCCGTTTAAGATTGTGCGCCCAAAATTCCCATGCACTGACAACTATGACTGGGAACTTTTTATGCGTCTCTTCATATCATCAGATAAATATGATGTAACATCATCCTTTGGTACAAATTATTTCTTTGATTTTTCAAAAAAATGGAAACTGAACCCTCAGAGCGAACCTGAAGTCATTTTGAAAGTACTTGGAAGTAATGGTGATGGTTTCTGGGCAGACAAGGGGATCCATGAAATGGGGGAGCGTGAGGTCTATTGCATACAGCAAGACTTGCTAATGGAATTACTAGATTCTATGCTCACATGGGAGTTTTCGAAAGACAGAGATACTGCAATGGAGGATAGTTGTTCCAAAAAGATGAAATTAGAAAAAGAAATAGCTCTCATAGAAAAGTCTGTGTTCCATGAGCGTACAAAACTTTTTGAAAAGGTGGGTGACTTCCATGAGGATAGAGCAAAGGTCTACCTTAACTACTCCATTGGTTTTATTGATACAAAAGGGAAACTAATAACACCTGTTGAGTGGGAAGATGCCAGTGACTTTAGCGAGGGACTTGCTTGTGTGTGTGATGATGAGAGTGACTATGGTTACATCGACAGAGAGGGCAATGTTGTCATCCCCTTTGTATGGTTTACTGCTGGTCCTTTTAAGAATGGTGTGGCAGAAGTTCAAGATGAGGACTGCAATCATTATCTGATAGACAAAGAAGGAAACATAGTTGATGATTGAGGGGGCGTTCTTAAATAGAACACCCCCAGCCTTAAGCCTAAATTATAGGTTATCACCACTTCTTTTGAAATAACCAGGCTTACCCACTTTGTCTATGCGTGCATATTCATAATTAATATGTTCATCATTATACACAGTACCATTTCCACCAACGAGACCATAGCACCCTGCAAACATATCGTCCATATATTTGAGTTGTGATGTTCGCCACTCGTTGCGCACAAAAATACTCTTTAAACTAGAACAACAGAAGAACATCCTTTCCGTGTCCGTCACATGATTCGTAGTGAAACCGCTCAAATCTAAAGTTGTAAGATTGCAACAATTTTCGAACATCCAGCACATATCTTTCACATTATTTGTATTGAAATTGCTCAAGTCCAGGCTCTTCATAGCGCAGCAGAAACTAAACATACTACTCATATCAGTTACTTTATCAGTGGTAAAACTGTTTAAAAAAAGGCTGCTAAGATTGGAACAGAAAGCAAACATACTACTCATATTCATTACATGGCTCGTGTGGAATGAACTTAGGTCAAGATTTGTAAGACCTGAGCAACCAAAGAACATATCACCCATGTCCGTGACATTTGACGTGTCGAAGTTGTGGACATCAAGGTCTGTCAAACCCGAACAGCCGTTGAACATTCCGTTCATATCCTCTACATTTGAAGTGTTGAACCCTCTTACATCAAGGTTCGTCAATCTGGAACACATATAGAACATATAACTCATGTCCGTTACATCATCCGTTACAAATCCGCTTATGTCAAGTTCTCTCAAAGACTCGCAGAATGCGAACATATGGCTCATGTCAGTTACATTTGATGTATCGAAATTACTGACATTAAGGTTCTGGATGCTTGAGCAGCCATCAAACATGAAGTACATGTAGACGACATTGTTTGTCGCAAAGCCGCTCACATCTAGCTTTGTAAGCTTGCTACAGCCACAGAACATACAGCTCATGTCGGTCACGTAGTCTGTCTTAAGGTTTTCTATTCCTTTCACATCTGTTAGCCTTGTAAATCCGGCAAACCAGAAAGCAATACTGGTAATAGTAGTGCAAGCAGAAAAGGTGTTGTCAAAGACAACAGTCTTTATATCGCTTGCATGACCGCCCCAACGCACACTGTCATGCCTGAAAGGCCCGATGTCCAGGCCTTGGCGGGATTCTTTCTGGCCATCGTAATAGAATGTCAGTACTGTATTGTCATTACTCAGTACAGCATAGGGCTCAGATATAGGGAAGCTACTTTTCTCACTCATATTTACAGTGTTTATTGATCGTTTTAATTCACATTTATGCTCTCGCTGTCTTATACATTATTTAATTTCGTATTGATAGTACCAATTGTGATGATAGTGGCTCCCGTTCTTATAATAATAGACAATAATGTCGCATCTATGACTACCTTTACTCTCCTGTTTGAGTTGGATTTTATGAGAAAATGGCATACAGTACTCAGTTGCGATATAGTTTTTGTCCCAATAAAACTCCACAGAGTCTATTTCAGACAGACCGTCAAGTGCTGGAGGTACATTGACATTAATCGTTTCTCCATTATGAAAGGTGAGGAAATTATTCTCACTTTCATCTTCCTTTGTGCATGCTAATTGAAAAATAGCAAGCATACAGATCCCAATAATTAATAACACTTTCTTCATAACTTGTTTGATATTTAATCTATAATTAACATTAGAACATTTTTCTACTGATTTTCACTTCATCAGGTTCCTTGCAGAGATCATATAGAGACTTGGCTCCTTTCCAGAAAGCACATCGGTACGTACCATCGGGCATTAAATCTATCTGCTCAACACCGTCAGCACTCGTCTTGTTGCTGATAGTACGCTTATAGTTCCGCAAATCGGGATACAGCCACCATGCTCCATCTGTATCATCGTACCAGAAGTCTGTTCCATTAAACCTGAACACGTCGAACCGCCCTGTATATTGTAAACAACTTGTATAAGCAAATTCCGAACCAGTATCGTGATGATCCATAATGGGAATATACAGGCTCCTTAACGACATCACACAATGAATACCAAATCGTTCCTTATCGGGCGAGTCCTCATAGTCATAAGGAAAACCGTTGCTGGCAGCAACCAGCTGATCCCACCACATACATCCGACTTTTACATCCTTTTCATCCTTGATGGTAAACTGTCGGCGTTCCACTTCCCCGTCTTTCTTAACGGCATAGACCGCAGCCTCGTCATAAAAGAATAGATGTCCTTTTGAATATATAAACAAGTATATCGTGCGTCCTTCTTTGCCTTTAAGTGAATATACATACTTGGGGTATACACATATTTCAGGCTCACATGATATAAGGGTATCCACGAATATCTGATTGTCAGTCTCAATACGGCAAACGATGGAGTTATCAATTGTGTCCATCCTTGCTTTACCATCATCCGATACTATTGGCCTCTCCATATATGATTGTGAAGGTGGGAACTCACATCTCATGATTAATGTATTATAACCTAAACCAGCAACGATGCCATTACCCGCAAGCCCCAAAAAGTTGCTAAATTTTTCCACCTCTTCCATTCCAAAAGCCTGCAACTGTTCTACCATCCTATACAATAAGGAATCAGAAGTCGATCTAATCTTGATACTCCTGGATATCTTGGCTTTGTTGATTTCCATGTTGCGAACCTCAATCTGCACAGTATCTTTTCCAATCCCTTTCTTATAAAAGATTTCACCAAGCCTCAATTTGCCAAGTCTTAAATCGGCATCGCTTTTCTTGAATCCAAGAGAGTCCAGATACTCCAGATAAGGCATATCATCTACATCACCAGTTTCCTTCTCTACCAACATCATCGAGGCAAACCTTTGCAAGTCAGGTTGGGAATCTAGCGCCATTCTCTGCGGCGAGTTGCATCCCAGCAAGCCCATAACCATACTTACAAGTACAATAAACAAACACTTTTTCATTTTCATATTTATTTTTATAACTCGTATTACAATAGGTATAAAAAAATGCAATATGTAACAGTTAATTGATTAATATAAAATGTATGTCTCGATGAAAGCAGGTGAGATAGTCGGTAGTTAGTTGCTGCCTCACAGCCACGGCATAACATTTTGATATTTTTCAATAATTATCTACAACTCTTCCACCATCTTTAGAAATCTCCTTCATATAAAGGTGTTCTGAGATGGTGGTAGATACATTTTTGGTGGTAGATAAAAAAGAATCGACATAATGTTTGGAAAACACTCAAAAATGTTATATCTTTGTAGGCTGAAATTAAAGTTGAAATAACCGATTATAAAAGACTATGGACTCTAACAAAGATATCAAGCCGTTGAAAAGGCAGTTCGACTTTGCCGATGTGCCCTCATGGTATGTGCTCTGTACCAACAATCAGTGCCCCATGCAGACCAGTTGTCTGCGATTCCTGGCAGCACA
>Ga0310786_10010247_pt1 | contig 11808 bp, 7 predicted proteins | sample AusTroGonzalo_MG_FD_203881 | JGI IMG/M metagenome (GOLD analysis project Ga0310786, IMG submission 203881) | Bovine rumen microbial communities from tropical cattle in Woodstock, Queensland, Australia - Gonzalo_03 (v2) (version 2) | ecosystem: Host-associated > Mammals > Digestive system >... | reverse complement strand
CGGTAATACAGATTCACGGCCGCCGAGTCGGAAGCCACCGTAAAATGCTTGTCTTTAAACTGAACCAATATCACAGCTACATGCTTGGTGCCCAGCGAGCCTATCAGGGAACTCTCCAGTGTTCCTATCCTATGCTTTGCCTTTCGCACAGCCACCTGTGGCTCATGCAGGGCTAAATAAGCTTCGTGGGTATAACCTGTCAGACAGAATCCGCTGTCAGTCAACTCTGCCACAAATCCTTCGTCTGTCAGAAAGTAAGAGAGGTTCTCGTCACCGCAACTGGTCAGCATCACAACACTTCCGTCTGTCAGCGTAGCCATAAATCTTCTTCGCTCAACAGGCACGGCCCATAACATAGAGACCGTCAGCACACACACAACAAAAGCCAGTATATGTTTCTTTCCTAACATTATTCTATATATAATCGCTTACAAAATTACAATATTTTTTCAGAAACCTGCAAAAAAGCCTGTTCAAATTTGTCTGTTTCAGAAAAAAACCCTAATTTTGCACTCGCTAAACGCAGCATGGGGGATTAGCTCAGCTGGCTAGAGCGCTTGCATGGCATGCAAGAGGTCATCGGTTCGAGCCCGATATTCTCCACAAAAACATGAGTAAGAGGTTTGTCTTTCAGAATAAGATGAATCTCTTATTTTTTTGTTGAACATCTTTCCAGACAACCTAAACAAACATTAATACACTATGAGCGAGAACATTAAAGACACATTGGCAGAAAATGCCTTCCGAGAACTGAAAGAAGGTGAAGAATACACCCCTCTGATGCCAAAAGACACTAATCCACGCGAGGTTACGGCATGGTCTGTCTGTTGGGGCATCCTTATGGCCGTCATCTTCAGTGCAGCGGCAGCTTATCTGGGACTTAAGGTCGGTCAGGTCTTTGAGGCCGCCATCCCCATTGCCATTATTGCCGTTGGCCTGAGCAGTGCCACCAAGCGCAAGAATGCCTTAGGCGAGAATGTCATGATTCAGAGCATAGGCGCCTGTTCGGGCGTTATAGTGGCAGGAGCCATCTTCACCCTGCCAGCCCTGTACATCCTGCAGGCAAAATACCCGGAGATGACAGTCAATTTCCTCGAAGTATTCATGGCCAGCCTTCTGGGTGGTATCCTGGGCATACTATTCCTCATACCCTTCCGCAAGTACTTCGTCAAGGACATGCACGGGAAATATCCGTTCCCTGAGGCTACTGCCAGCACGCAGGTACTGGTAAGCGGCGCCAAGGGCGGAGAGCAGGCCAAACCCCTCCTCATGGCCGGATTGCTGGGAGGTCTGTACGACTTCGTTATAGCCACCTTCGGACTTTGGAACGAGAATTTCACCAGCCGTGCCCTGATGTGGGGCGACACCATAGCAGAGAAAACGAAACTTGTTTTCAAATGCAATACCGGTGCTGCCGTTCTGGGACTGGGATACATCGTCGGACTCAAATACGCCTTTATCATCTGCTGCGGTTCAGCCCTTGTTTGGTGGGTCATTGTGCCGGGAATAGCCTTCATCTTCCCTGACATTCAGGTACAGGAAGGAGTCACTGCTGCCACAGCCACTGCCGAGGAACTTTTCAAGTATGCCAAAAGTATCGGCATTGGCGGTATAGCCATGGCTGGTATCATTGGCATCTTCAAGAGCAGAAAGCTCATATCCGGAGCCGTCTCACTGGCAGCCAAGGAAATGGGTGGAAAGAAAGGGAATCAGGTTAACGAGGAACGTACCCAGAAAGACCTGCCTATGACCTTCATTTCATTTGCAGCTGCCATAACAATACTTGCCGTTGGACTATTCTTCTATTGGGATGTCATGAACGAAGTTGCCAAATTCGCAGGTATAGCCCTTCTGGTTACGGTAATTATCACATTCCTCTTCACCACGGTTGCCGCTAATGCTATTGCCATTGTTGGCACCAACCCCGTCAGCGGCATGACATTGATGACCCTCATCCTGGCATCAGTCATTATGGTTGCCGTAGGTCTGAGCGGTACAGAAGGCATGGTAGCCGCCCTAATCATGGGTGGCGTGGTATGTACAGCACTCAGCATGGCAGGCGGGTTTATCACAGACCTCAAGATCGGCTACTGGCTTGGCTCTACCCCACGCAAACAGGAGACTTGGAAGTTCCTTGGCACACTGGTAAGTGCCGTTACCGTAGCAGGCGTTATCATGATTCTGAACAAGACATACGGATTTACCAGCGGACAGCTGGCAGCCCCGCAAGCCAATGCCATGGCAGCCGTTATCGAACCGCTTATGCAAGGGAACGGAGCACCTTGGACACTCTATGGAATAGGAGCCGTACTGGCACTGATACTTAACGCATTGGGCATCCCGGCATTGGCTTTCGCCTTAGGTATGTTCATTCCTCTGGAACTGAACCTACCCCTGTTGGTCGGCGGTGCCATCAACTGGTATGTTACCACCCGGAGTCAACAGAAAGAAGTCAACACTGCACGTGGCGAACGCGGCACCCTTCTGGCCAGCGGATTCATAGCCGGCGGAGCCCTGATGGGTGTTGTCAGTGTAGCGCTTCGTTTTGGTGGAATTGAATTCCATTATGAAGAGTGGTGGAACAACTATCTGAGTGAAATACTGTCACTTGGCATGTATTGCATCCTAATAGTTTACTTTATTAAGGCCAGCATGAAGGCAAAATATACATTATAAATAAAAAAAGTTGGAGGTTTTGCATCCCATTCCATTTAAATGTTGTACATTTGCGCGCCGTTACGAGTTGACGGCATATTTCAAACCTATAAATAAAGTTTAATTAAAATTATGGCAACAAAAATTAGATTGCAGCGTCACGGTCGTAAAGGCTATGCCTTCTACAGCATCGTAATCGCTGATGTAAGAGCTCCACGCGATGGTAAGTTTACAGAGAAGATTGGTACTTACAATCCAAACACCAATCCTGCCACTGTAGATTTGAAATTCGACCGTGCCCTCTACTGGGTAGAGTGTGGTGCACAACCCACTGACACGGTTCGTAACATTCTATCTGGCGAGGGTGTTTATCTCATGAAGCACCTACGCGGTGGTGTTAAGAAGGGCGCTTTTGACGAGGCTACCTGTGAGGCAAAATTTGCAGCATGGAAGGCTGACAAGCAGAAGGGTCTGGAAGCATTTGAGGCTAAGTTAGCTGCTGACAAGAAGGCTGCAGACGCAGCACGCTTGGATGCAGAGAAGAAGGCCAACGAAGAGATCGCAAAGAAGGTAGCTGACAAGAAGGCTGCTGAGGCTGCTGCTAAGGCTGAAGCTGAAGCTGCTGCCAATGCTGAGGCTGAGGCTGAGACTGCAGAGGCTACTGAGGGTGAAACAACTGAAACTCCCGCAGAGGCTTAAAAAATCAATCACAAACCATTATTTCAATTAGACTTTTTCCAAACAAACAACAAGAAGGGCGCTACCGTGAGGTAGTGCCCTTCATATTTTTCATAACTTCCGGCAGATTATTCAGCAGAAGTTCCTTTGGATTTGATGACTTCCAATATCTTGTCCGTAAGTTCCTCTGACAACTCAGGATTGTCCTTGAGAACCTTCTTGACACCTTCCTTGCCCTGAGCCAGCTTACTGCCATTGTAGCTGAACCATGAACCGCTCTTCTCGAGGATACCGTATTCAACACCTAAATCAACAATCTCGCCTACCCTGCTGATACCCTCGCCAAAGAGAATCTCGAACTGAGCACGACGGAATGGGGGTGCCACCTTGTTCTTGACAACCTTCACCTTAACCTCGTTTCCGATAACCTCGTCACCATCCTTTATGGCTGTGCTCTTACGAATATCAAGACGAACACTGGCATAGAACTTGAGGGCATTACCACCGGTAGTGGTCTCAGGGTTACCGAACATGACACCAATCTTCTCACGCAACTGATTGATGAAGATGCAGGTGGTATTGGTCTTATTGATAGTAGCGGTAAGCTTACGTAAAGCCTGGCTCATCAGACGAGCCTGCAAACCAACCTTATTGTCCCCCATATCACCTTCTATCTCAGCCTTGGGAGTAAGGGCTGCTACAGAATCGACAACAACAATATCGACGGCTGCACTGCGGATAAGCTGGTCGGCTATCTCGAGTGCCTGCTCGCCGTTATCAGGCTGAGAGATAATCAGGTTGTCAACATCAACACCCAACTTGGCAGCATAGAAACGGTCAAAAGCATGCTCAGCATCTATGAAGGCAGCGATACCGCCAGCCTTCTGTGCCTCGGCAATGGCATGAATGGCCAAAGTGGTCTTACCAGATGACTCAGGACCATAGATTTCTATGATACGGCCTTTGGGGTAGCCACCGACACCCAGAGCAACATCCAATGATATGGATCCGCTGGGGATTACATCTACATTCTCTATTTTCTCTTCTCCAAGCTTCATGATAGAACCTTTTCCGAAGTCCTTCTCTATCTTGGACATTGCTTCCTGAAGAGCCTTCAGCTTAGCGGCCTTCTCATCGAGCATATCGCCAATTTCTTTTTTTGCCATTGTTGTTGTTTTTTTTTGAGGGGTTAGAGGTTTGAAGTATGAGAATACTTTCGACTCCTGACCTTCATGCCTATAACCGATTTACACATTATCTTGTCTTCTAAATTCTTTCTTAATCCCTAATCATTCAATATTGAGAGGTAATGGTTGAAGGTTATTGAGACTACCAAATCACGTAACCTTAACCTCTCCCCCCGGGGAGTCGGAGGGGGCTCTACAACTCCAAATCTACATCATGCAACTCATGCCAGGGGAGGCCCTGCTTGTTGAGCTGTTCCATAAATGGATCGGGATCAAACTCCTCTACGTTGTGAACGCCGGGCTTGCTCCACTTGCCTGTGAGGAACATCATGGCACCAATCATGGCAGGAACACCAGTAGTGTAGCTGACGCCCTGCATGCCCGTCTCCTCATAAGCAGCCTGATGTGAACAGTTGTTATATACATAATAGGTATGCTCCTTACCATCGTTGCCAATACCACGGATACGGCAACCGATAGAAGTCTCACCGTCATAGTTCTGACCCAGATCCTGAGGATTAGGCAACACAGCCTTCAGGAACTGCAGGGGCACAATCTTCACAACTTCCTCGCCAGAACCGTCAGCCTTGGGAGCCTTGTACTCTACCTCGTCGATACGAGACATACCGATATTCTGGATAACATCGAGATATGTAAGATACTGCTGACCGAAAGTCATCCAGAAACGGGCACGCTTGATGGTAGGATAGTTGATGACGAGTGACTCAATCTCCTCGTGATGCAGCAGGTAGCTCTCCTTGGGACCGATATTAGGATAGTTCAGGGGCTTGTGAATCTCCATAGGCTCTGTCTCTATGTACTTGCCATTCTCGTAATAAAGTCCCTTTTGGGTAATCTCGCGAATGTTAATCTCGGGGTTGAAGTTGGTGGCAAATGCCTTGTGGTGGTTACCGGCATTGCAGTCCACTATATCCAAGTACTGAATCTCCTTGAAGTGATGCTTGGCGGCATAAGCGGTATAGATACTGGTGACACCGGGGTCGAAACCGCAACCAAGGATGGCGCAAAGGCCGGCCTTCTCGAAACGCTCGCGGTAAGCCCACTGCCAGCTGTACTCGAAGTGAGCCTCATCCTTGGGCTCGTAGTTGGCAGTATCCATATAGTTGCAGCCAGTCTGCAGACAAGCCTCCATGATGGTAAGGTCCTGGTAAGGGAGGGCCAGGTTGATAACCAACTCCGGCTTATAAGAACTCATGAGGCTAACCAACTGCTCTACGCTGTCGGCATCTACCTGAGCAGTCTTAACCTGTGTACCATATTTCTTATTCAACACATTAGCCAAATCAACACATTTCTTCTCTGTACGACTGGCTATCATCACCTCAGTGAACACATCACTGTTCTGGCATACCTTGTGTGCAGCAACGGTTGCTACACCGCCAGCACCGATAATAAGTACTCTTCCCATAGTATATTCTTTTTGTTATGTTTTCGTTCTTTGGAATTCAGTCTGCAAACTTACAAAAAAAAGTCCAAAGCAGCAAAACTTTGGACTCATTTTATGTTCCGTTCCCTATAGGGAATGATTATTTAACGTATATTTTCTTGCCGTTGACAACAACAATACCCTTATAGCTACGACCTACACGCATACCCTGCAGATTATAGCAGGCTTCCTTGACGTCGGCAGACTGCACTGCCTTTAAGCCATCAGACATGGTAACCGTGAAAACACCGTCCTCATAAACAAGATTGTAGTTGACTGCCTGACCACCCGTTACCACAATAGGATATTCGCCAACAGGACTCTGGGCCGTTGCCGTGGTAGCTACCTGAGGTTTCCGGGTCAGCGCGCTCTCATTCTCCCCGTTCTTCCAGCCTTCATAGCTCAGTGACAGTTCCGGCATTGCAGAACCCTCCTCCATAGTGGCATCATTAGCCTTCACCGTCAGCGGAGCCTTGGCAATAGTCAGCCTACCATTGACATAGGAATCAACATCGGTAGTAACACTACCCTTCTTGATGACAATAGGATACTCGCCAACGGGACTGGCCTGGGTAGCAGAGCAAGTAATCTGGGGCTTACCCTGGATATCGGCACCTGAGGCAGTAAAGCCGAAAGTGGGATTAGGCTCTCCATACTCGCGGGTATAGCTCATAGCCGTAATAACAACAGGCCCTTGAGATGTCAGGCTGAAGTCGTAAGGCTCGTAGTTGTAGGCTCCCATCGTGTTGTCATTCTCGCGTTCGTCAAGGAGCACCCAACCGTCATCCTCAGGATCTTCTAACCGGGTATTGCTACCATAGAGTCTCCATGATACAGGGTTACGTTCAGGATGGGTACCTGTATCATTGGCTGTATAGATACGGTAGCCATAAGGTGTAACCGCAGACTTCGCATCAAAGAGGAAATAGGCATAATCATAGAATGACGAATTGCAATATTTAGTCTTGACACTGTTATCTGCAACATTTGGCCAATTCTCCTTAGAGATATTGGATTCCGTACCGTCATATATGGTGAGTTCCTCTACCTCGTTGAAAGATCCGTCCAGAATATCGAACTCGGAGAACTGGATACACCAATCACTCTTGATGGCGGTTATGACAAGATTATAATAACGGTACTTCTTTGCATCAGGATTGTAGTTGGTGTAACGTCCGTCCAGCAGATAGACCATACCGCTGCTCTTACTAAGTACAGGATAGGAATCACGCGCCTTTCCGTTATCAATATTCTGATGCCACAGGCCATTGTCAGCGTTTCCGTTAAGCTGACAGCAGAGATAGCCGCTGGCAACCTGCTCAGCCGTCATGTGGTTGGCCTGCATAGAGGTAAAGTCCCAGCAGTTATTGACAGACAAGCCCTTGGCAGCGAAGGCAAAGTCCTTACCCTCTGTTACCCCCTTGAGCGTACCTATATTGTAACTGTTAACCACAGCTGCATAACCATCCGAAGGTCCCACAAGAGCTGCCGCATTGTACGAGGCTGAAACGGCACCTATATTGCAGCAATCGGAAACCTGGATTGTTGTCGATGAGTTTCCATACCCCACAAGGGCGCCGGCCATACCTTCTACAGCAGTTACAGTACCATGATTCTCTATACCAGAGATGGCAATATTTCCGTTGCGGGCATTGCCAACAAGCATACCTACCCTACTCTGTCCACTTACAGAGCAGCTCTCGTCAAAGACTATATTGCAAAGCGTACAGTTACCCACATATCCGAACAGACCGGCATTCTCACCACCGCTGATATGCAAGTTGCGAATAACGTGTCCCTTACCATCCAACTTACCGACAAAGGTGTTTGTGACGGTACCAATAGGCTGGAAATCCTGACTGAGATGCTCCATGTCAATATCTGCAGTCAGCACGGCACAGGCATCAGTCTCGCCGTATTCATTAACCATCTGACTGAAAGTACAGAGGTCCAATGCAGATGCAATCTGATAGACGCCGTTCTCCTCGCGGAGACGCCCATAGGATAGCATCTCGTCCATCCATTCCACACGCTCATAGACAAAGTTACGCACACGGTCAACTTCAGCATCCCACGAGCCGGGAACCTCGGGATTGAGGGAGATGTACTGCGTAAGATAGGGCCAACGTATGAAGTTGAGGTCGGCAGAGGCACGTATCTCTTCACGAAGGGAATCGACATCGGCAGCCACATCCTCAGGATTGAACTTACCGCTTTTACGCAGTTGGGCCCACATCTCCTGCAGTTGCACAAAAACCGACGGGTCTGAAAGAACACGGGTCAGGAACTGGTCCCAATGCCCCGTAGAACAACGAACCTTGTAGGTCCAATCCATTCGCTGGTTGGCAGGATAGGTATTCTCATCGTTCTCAAGTGCAAGGTCGGCATCCCAGATAGGACCTGTATAGAAATGGTCATCACCACGTTCCTTGAACTTGAAAACCTGACAAATCATATCCGTATTGCCATTAAACTCACTTACCAGGAACCACTTAAGGAACGACTCAAGATCGAGGACTGAACGCAGACCTTTCTCCTTATCAGAATAATTGGAACTGAAGACTACACTCTCCATATTGTTCCAGGTGTTCTTTACGTACTGAATCTGCGCATCCTGTATAATATCCTCGTCGGGGTCATGAACAGACAGTTTATTTCCCTGCGAGGACCTGAAATGAATGGGTTCCTGGTCATAATAATTATCCAATTCAACAAAGTATCCGCCCGTGAGAGCCTCCCCGTCAGTATCATCCGCAGTCATCTCTGTAATATCTATACGATTCTTGCTTATGGTGACAGCATCCGCCAGGGTATAGGTACCACGGTAATCTCCGTTGACAACCAAGTCAACCACCTGGCTCCATGGGGTCCACGACCTTTCTGCACGCTTAGACATAGCCCATGCCACAGGATTACGCATCAGGGTCTTGTCTCGATAGCTATTGATAAGCACCCACTTCTTGGCTTTGGCAGGCGACTCATTCTTGCCACCCCTCATAACATGGTGACTCTTACCATCATTGTACTTCATACGGAAGGCCTTGTTCTCTGAGGCAGTGGCAGAATAGTTACCACGAACGCGAAAGGTAATAGGATACTCCTGCAACATCTTACCACTGTCATATATGAGAACAGACTGTGCCTCATATTCCTTCTTATTATTCTTGTCTGTCTCGGCTGGTAGAATATCATCCTGCACATGAACGCTGAGCGTTGGCAGGTTGGTAATCTGGTAGAACTGGCTGTCATCGCCCTCGCCTGCATGGCCATAGAACTTCAGTTCTGCCACATTACAATAAGAGAAGCCCGGGGAAGAACTGGTGCCTAACTCGCGTATACCCACATAACGCACATAGCGGAAACTTCGACTTACATTGATATCGGTAGTTGTTTCCGTTCCGTTGCGTGGCGTAGTACTGATGAGATAGAGGGGGACGGCATCCATGAAGTCGGGGCTGTTGGCTCCCTCAAAAAGACTCAGCAACATACGGTCGGCATACTGGCTGCCTCGAGCTGGCGTATAGCTGATACGTGTAATGACATATGGTTCGCCCAAATCAAGTCCAACCCACTGCATTTTGCTACCCGTAGCACTATAGTAAGTAGACGGATTGCCATCAAAGGCCAAGGATGCCTTTGATGCAGAGCCGGAATACAGCAGCGAGCCTTCGAGAACACGGTCAACAGACCCGTCATAGGCATGCAATATAGTTACAGAAAACAGGAGGAGAAACAGGCAGAAGAGCCTGATATGTGTAACTTTTTTCATATTATCTGATATAAGAGCTCAATTTTGAGGGTCAAAGTTACACATTTAATCACAATTGGCTTTTGCACACCTTGTTAAATTTAGTTAACCTATGCATAACAAAAAAAGGCACCAGAGTAGTGCCTTTTTTTAATTTGATTGATACAGATAATCGACTTGGTCTTATCAGAAGCCACCGGGACCGCCGAAACCGCCGCCAAAGCCTCCACGTGGACCGCCGAAACCACCACGGCCACCGCCTTGCCAGCCATCCTGACGCTGTCCTTCACCCTGCCCACGTTGCTGACCACGCTGATTGTTATTACGCTGGGGAGTCAGCACCTTCAGGACCTGCTGGGGAGTCAGTATCTTGGCAAACTCCTCGCGATATTTCTTCTGAATCTCCAGACGCTTCTGCATAGTGGCAATCTGCTCCTCCTGACGTGTGAACTGCTCTTGAATCTTAGCATTGGCATCATCGTCAGAGAGTTCCTTCTTGGCATCGTTCTCAGAAGGACGCTGGCGCATACCGGCCTGATTGGTCTCGAACATCTCTGTCTGGTAATCCGTATAGGTCTTTAAGAAAGCCTCCTTGGCATCACCTTTCAAATCAAAGTCCTTTGCCGTACGGTCAGCAACACGCTTAATCATCTCTGCACGCATCTGAGCACGTTCTTCTTCGGAACGCTGTCCCTGCTGGGCAGAAACACTGCCTATTCCCAACAGGACAAATGCTGATACAATAAAAAATCTCTTCATCTTACAATTTTGAATAATGTTTAACCTTTTGTCTGTTTATTTGTCTCACTATCCCTATGACCTGCAAAACAGAAAAAGGTTTAACGAACGGTAATATGAAAGCATGATTGCTTACGTTCATGCTTGACGTAGCATCTTCCCTGCTGACGTAAATCCCTGAGCACTTCAGATAAGACAGGCTTCAGGACAGCATCCGAAACATAAACGCAGGGAGTTCCGTTAACATGACGGACAGGATCAAACCTGACATAGGTTATATCAAAGGTGGTACCGAAACGGTGACAACTCTGTTCACTGGCATTCCCATTGACCCTGCGAAGGCGGGCAACATCATCCTCGGTACGCAGAACACTGGATACGATTATCCTATGCGCAGGTACATCCTTCACATACAAGCTGTCAATAAAATTCCTACCTATCTGCTGTAAGAGATCAGATGCCCTTGGTACCAGATACGGTATACTTTGGCTCATGGCCCTGTCAATACAGAAATAGGGATTGGCAGCAACATAAACCAAATCCTGCTTACGATGCTCCGCTTCCTCTCTGTTTCTGACAGGTCTGACTCCCCAACGGCGGGCAGCTACAATCTGAACTTCTTGTAAATCAGGGAAGCACTCCTCATACGAATGCACGCCCATAACACGATGACGTGATTTCTTCTTGACAACGGACTTCTGAACCACCTCCGTCAAGTTATCAGCCACACTGTCCGTCTCGCATTCCCCACAAGGATGCATAACACCGGGATTACAGGTCCTGACTATTGCCAAAACAGCCACTGTGCCACCACAAAGGCCATAAAATATCTTTTTCTTAAGTCTTCTCATATTTTTTCGCCAACAAAAATACAAAAAAGAATGAAGATTGAAGAATGATGGAAGAAGAATTATTGGTACAAGAAGGAAATTTATGAATTATGGATTATGAATTATGAATTAAATGTCGTACTTTTGCACCAAATTATAAAATAATGATAGAAAAACATATTGTAATTGAAGATATTGACCCCGTCATTCTATACGGGGTAGGCAATTCCAACATACAAATGGTAAAGGCCCTTTACCCCAAACTACGCATTGCAGCAAGGGGGAATGTTATCCACGTGATGGGCGACGAACTGGAGATGTGCGCCTTCGAGGAGAACCTGGAAAAGCTACAGAAACACATCCTTAAATATAACAGCCTTACGGAAGAGGAAATCCTACAGATCCTGAAAGGAGAGAAAACAAACCGAGAAGGTGTGGAAGGAGTTATTGTTTACAGCGTAACAGGCAAGCCCATCACTGCGAGAAGCATCAACCAGCAGGAACTGGTAAAAGCCTACCAGGAGA
>Ga0310786_10010246_pt1 | contig 11808 bp, 2 predicted proteins | sample AusTroGonzalo_MG_FD_203881 | JGI IMG/M metagenome (GOLD analysis project Ga0310786, IMG submission 203881) | Bovine rumen microbial communities from tropical cattle in Woodstock, Queensland, Australia - Gonzalo_03 (v2) (version 2) | ecosystem: Host-associated > Mammals > Digestive system >... | reverse complement strand
ATTTTCTCAAAATGCTTATCTTTTGGTCTTTGGTTCGGAATAGTGTAGTGCTGGCGGTCTATCTATTGTTTTCGGTTGCTTGCTTCTTTACCGTACATGAGCATTCAATCAAGAGTTCCATATCCTTGTAAAGTGTTCTTCGCTCACAGGATATATTATGTCCTTTCAAGTAATTGATTATTTGATTGGTGGAAACAGGCTTTCCTGCTTCTGATTCGGAACGCAAATACTCCATTATTCGGAGTAATTTTATCTTCTGATTATTTTCGCCCATAAGCTGCACTCCCATCTCCTACAATATCTTACAATATATTATAGCATCTTTTGTGCGCCTTGTCAATAGGTTGTGTCACTTTTTATCGACACTTATTTTCGCAAATTGCGACACAAAGAAAAAGGCTGCCATATTTCTATGACAGCCTAAACTTTGAATCCACTGGGTTCAAAGTTGTTTATTCGATTCCTTGCTTCTTGCTCCTGCCCTTTGTCTGGTCCTTCGGCGTTCTCGGCTTCTTAGCGAGCCTTGCAGCATCACGCTTCATCTTAGCCCGTTCAAAGTAGCAAGTCTTTTCACGCTTCGGAGCGTTTTTCTTAGCTTCGATCGCTGCCTGATTCAGTTCATCAGTTACGACTTTCAGCCTTTGCTCCTTAGTATCAAGCTCCTCCTGCTGAGGGAAAGGCTCTGCTACGATCTTCTGTGCTTCTGCGTGGTCAAGCCTGAGCTTTGCGAGGTTATCCTGCGTTCTCTCAATTCTGCCGTCAATGTTGTAGAGGGCAGCTTCAAGACGGTTCAGGTTATGGGCAAAACTCTCAATCAGCTTCGTGGTATGTGAAGCGGCACCTTGCAGACAAGCGGACATACCTCCGCCCATCATGTTGCTGTTCACCGTCACGCTCAGGTCAAAGCCCTGGAACGAGCCGACTTTCACGGGAGTATCCGCATACTTGATAGCCAGTACCGCATCTTCCAAAGCCTTAGCTGCTTCTTTTCTATCAGTGTACTCAACATCACCGATAGTGATCTTGAATACGGGCAGTTTTCGCTCAGGATCAATCGGGAGCTTGCGGAGCGCCTCACGGTCAGTATGAAGATCATCGAGGATAGCAGTAAGTCGCTGTTCCTGTTCGGGGAAACGAGCAATCTTGTCCTCCATTTCAAATACCGTGTTGCGGTGTTCCGCAGCCAGTACCCTCAGTTCCTTCACTTCATTTTCAAGCATGAGCTTTTCCTTGATGCGCTCGTCACCCGTACAGAGTGCCTTGATCTCGGAATAAGTAAGTGCCTGCTGGTCCACATCTTCGCACTTTCTCGCAGGAGTCTTACTTGTCATGATCTGAGAGATAAATTTCTGCTTGTTCTCCAAAGTCTGATAGGAATAAGCGTCGAATGTGCCTTTGGTAACATAGCGGAAGATTTGCACCTGCTTGTTTTCATTGCCTTGACGGATAATTCTTCCGGCGCGCTGTTCCAGATCAGCCGGTCTCCACGGAATATCGAGGTCGTGGACTGCGATCAGCTTCTTCTGGACATTCGTACCCGTACCCATTTTGGCGGTTGAACCGAGCAAGACACGGATCTCTCCGCTGCGGACTTTATCAAAGAGGTCAGCTTTCTGTTGCTCAGTTTTCGCATCGTGGATATATGCGATCTCCTCCGCAGGGATACCCTTAGCGATCAGCTTGTCACGAATATCGTCATACACACAGAAGTCGCATTCTTCTTCAAGAGATTCAACCTCTGCGATAGACTTCTTATCCTTCACATCGTCGGCATCTTCGCCCTCGACCGCTGCTTCTGCCGCCTTGTGCGGAACACCCAAATCACAGAAAATGATCTGCGTGAGTCTGTCCTCAGCCGTTTCAGCGTGGATACGGACAACATTCTCGACACAGCGATTGAGCTTCGTATCGGGATTATCCTCAAATGACGGATCAATCAGGCGCGGATCAAGACCGAGCTTTCTTCCGTCCGACGTAATCTTGAGCATATTGTCGATCGTAGGATCAACATTTCCTGCATTGATAGCATCGGCACGGTCAGCAAGCTCCTGAACAAGCTCCTGCTGGAAGGGTGTAGCTTCGACCTGAACAACCTGATAATCACAGTCAGGCACATCGAGTTTCAGTGTATCCGCCGTCCTAATGTCTGCCACCTGCTTGAACATACTCATCAATTCGGGCAGACCTGTATAGTTGGCAATACGGGTGCGCTCCTTGAAGCCGTTGCCCGCAGGCTTTAACTCATAGTCTGTCTTTTGTTCACCGAAGACCGCAACCCAGTTGTCGAAGTGCTGCAAGCCGTGATCACGCAGGAAGTCATACTCCAAGTAACGCATCATGGTGTGCAGCTCTGTAATACTGTTGCTGAGAGGCGTTCCCGTTGCAAAGATAACGCCCTTGCCGCCTGTCTTTTCATCGAGGTATCTGCATTTGAGGAAAAGATCAAGTGCTTTCTGTGAAGCTGAATTAGAAATTCCGGCTACATTCTGCAATTTTGTGGCGACAAAGAGGTTTTTGAACTCGTGGGCTTCATCGACGAACAGACGGTCAATGCCGAGCTGTTCAAAGGTCAGCGTATCGTCCTGATTTGCCTTTTCGAGCTTATCAAGCTGTTTTTGCAGGCTCTTACGGGTACGCTCCATAGCCTTGATCTGAAACTTAGAGCCTTCGCTCTTTTTCAGTTCTTCAATGCCTTGCAGAATATCGTCGATCTGCGTCTGAATGGTCATGACCTGTCTCTCCTTAGAAACAGGAATCTTGCCGAGCTGAGAGTGTCCGATGATAACCGCATCATAGTTTCCGGTAGCGATCTTAGCGAATAATTGCTGTCGGTTCTCTTTCTTGAAGTCCTTTTTGGTCGCAACAAGAATGTTAGCACCTGGATAGAGCTTCTGAAAATCGTCACCGATCTGCTCCGTCAGATGATTCGGCACAGCAAACAGCGATTTTGTACAAAGACCAAGCCTTTTTGATTCCATCGCTGTTGCGATCATTTCAAAGGTCTTGCCCGCACCAACACAGTGAGCAAAAAGCGTATTACCGCCGAACATAGCGTGTGCGATCGCATTTTTCTGATGATCGTGCAAATGAATGTCCGCAGTCATCATCGGGAAAGAAAGAGCCGAACCGTCAAACTCACGGGGACGGATACTGTTGAACAGCTCATTATAACGCTCCACGATAGCTTCACGGCGAACGGAATCTTTGAAGATCCACGCCTTCAAAGCCTTGCGAATATCGTCAGCCTTGCGCTGTACAACACGGGTAGCATCAATATCCACCACTCGCTTTTCCTTTGTATCGCCCAAGCCGTCAGGCACTTCAATAGTCTTGTAGACCTTCGGCTCTTGCAAATTCAGCAAATGCTCAAAGATGTCATAAGCGTTCATCTTGTGTGTGCCGTACTTCTGAGTCGCAAGCACCGACCTGTCAGAAGATTTGTTGCTTACATGAAAAGAGTTAGCGTGGACGGAGTATTCCACTCCTACGATAGCAGACTTGTTCCAACGTGCAGACGGACTGTCACTCCGCTGATATGCCGGAGTCTGCAACAGCTCATACATGAACTGTTCGTAATACTTCGGATCAAGCCAAGCGGCACCGAGCTTAATGTCAATATCTCCGGCTTTCAGCGGTTCAGGCATAGCCTGTTTCAGTGCTGATACATTGATATTGAAATCGGGATCATACTCAGCGATTTCCTCAGCTTCACGGAGCTTCTTGCGAATATCGCCAGAAAGGTACTCCGAAGCCGTCTGATACTCGTTCTCCGTATGAGGAATCTTGAAAATCTCACCCGTCAGGTCGTGCTTAAGCTCGTCCTCGGTCATACCCGTCAGACTGCTCATGTACTCAAAGTCCACCCGTGCTTTCTCCGCAATGGAGAGTGTCAGGGCTTCAAGTGCCGTGTCAACTTGTTCCACAGCCTTCGGCGGCACAATAGTCCGCTTTGTGAAAATATCGGACTTTTCAAGGAGCTTTGTCTTATCATAGCTCTTTTCCAGTCCTGCCACAAGATTGTAGGACACATCTTCCGCAAAATAACGCTTGTTGGTCTGAGAGTGGATAAGCCCGAACTTCTTGTAGAAGTCATCGTATGCCACATTCAGCTTTGCCTGCAAATCCTTGATAACGCTGTCAGGCTTGTCAAGCTCCATCGCTTCGATCAGCTCACGGGTGAGGTCACGAAGCTCAATAAACGCCTTGAAACGCTTGTGCTGTGCTGTTCCCTTATCGAAACGGAACTCACAGGCAGCGTTATTCTTTTTGAAGAACACCTGATCGTCAGAGAGAAAAAAGCTGTAATTACGCAGTTTAGAGGGAATCTGCACCTGCACACCGTCAGCCGTTTTCGCATAAACATCTCTGCCACGCTCATGACTGATCTCAGCGGAGAGCTTGCCAACCGCTTCATGGAGTGCCGAGCGAAGGTCAAAACCGTCCTCAGCGACAACCATAGTACCGCTGCCGTATAGCTTGTTGCCCTCGACCACCGTACCAAGCACCATATCAGGGTGCTGTTCAAAATACTTGTTGATCGGCAGACCGTCAGCCGTTTCACCGATATGAACCCAATCGGGAATATCGGACATTTCCGCAACAGATTTGCCCTCACGCTTTTGCAGGAAGATGATGTCAGTTGTGACCTCTGTTCCTGCGTTATCCTTAAACGCACCGTTCTTGCCACCTGGCAGACGAATAGCACCGATGAAATCAGCCTTATCAGCCAACATCTGGCGAGTGCTTTCGTCACGCTTATCAAGTGTTCCTGCTGAGGTCACAAATGCTATGATACCGCCGTTTTTCAGCTTGTCGAGAGCTTCTGCAAAGAAGAAATCGTGCAGTTTCGTGGTATCGTGAACGGTATCACGGAAACCAAGCTCACCGAACGGAACATTGCCAACAGCTACATCAAAGCAGCCGTTCTGAAAACGGTTCTGCTCAAAGCCCTGAATAGCAATATCTGCATCGGGATAGAGTGCCTGAGCGATTCTGCCGGACAGCGAGTCGATCTCCACGCCGTAGAGTTGAGAGTGTGCCTGCATAGCTTCGGGCATACGACCAAAAAAGTTTCCGATACCCATTGCAGGCTCTAAGACGTTACCGCCGTCAAAGCCGAAATTGCCGAGTGCCTCGTAGATTCCGTCAATAACAGTCGGACTGGTATAAAACGCATCATTGACCGTTGAACGAGCCTGAGCATACTCCTGCGGAGTCAGCAAATCAGAAAGCTCCTTATATTCTGCGGCCCACTTCGGATCGTCCTTATCAAAAGCCTTAGCCAAAGCACCCCAGCCGACATATTTCGACAGGGTTTCCTTTTCCTCAGCAGTCGCAGGACGCTTCTCACGTTCAAGTGATTTCAGCGTTTTGATCGCATCGACATTGGCACGGAATTTCGCCTTTGCACCGCCTTCACCGAGAGCATCATCGGTGATCGTGAAGTTTTCGCCCTTATCGGGTGCAGTAACTTCCGGTGCAGGAACATCGACCGCAGGAACGATCACCGTCTCTTTTTCAGCCTGAACTGTCTGCTCACGCTCCAAGCTGTCAATGAAATGAAAACTCATAAGCATATCGCCGTTGTCAAGCCGTGAAGTCAGCTCACCGCCGTCAAAAGTCCAGTTCTTTGCACGGTCAAACTCCATGTGGAGGTCTTTGCCCGTAGGTTTGCCGTTTTCATCGAGCTTTCGGGAAGTAAAATCAACGGTGCTTACACCCGTGACGATTCTGCGCTCTCCGATATATTCAGGACGGAGGTGATCGGTGATCTCAAACATCATACCCGGCTGGATCGCCTTTTTGAGCTGAGACAGGTTCTTGACCGTAGGGATTTCGGTCTTTTCTGCATCGGGTGTGACCTCTGCCTTTTTAGGCTTCACGGATGCAGAATGCTCCTTTTCAGGTTCAGCCTTGCCGATATACTCATACATACCGCTATTCAGGAGCTTATCATAGGAGATATTCTCCGTCACAGCAAAACCGCCGCTTTCACGCTGAACGGTGCAATCGTCCGTATAGAACGGTAACGCACCTGTCAGCGAAATAACCTCAGAAACCTCGCCAGTAATCTTGTGACTAAATCGGTCACCGACTTCGACCTTATGGGGTTCAGCCTGTTCTGCTTTGAGTGCAGCTCTCTCCGATTTCTGTTCGGCGGAAAGGTAGGTATCGTCCCTGAGCCGTGATTCTGTCATTGTTGCGACATTGTACCACGAATGACGGAACTTTTCGCCGTTCTCAAAGCTGAATGTGATACCTTGAGAATTGTAGTCAACGAGTGAGATCTTGCCATCACCGCTGTGTCCGCCTGTGCCGTATTCCTTTTTCAAGAAGTCGGCAAGCTGCTGGATAGTCGGGTGCTGTTCCTCATAGAAGTCCTGCACACGGAGCTTGCCGTGAACAAAACCTGTTCCACGGTCAATCTCAGCGGCAAGTGCTTCATAGACCTGAACACCGTCCACTACCGGACCTTTTGCAAATTCGGATTTTGGCTTCTGAGGTGCAGGCTTTGAAACTGTCAGAGGTTCAGGATCACCGAACAAAGAAAGCTGTTCGCCTTGAGCTTCAGGCATTTCCCAAAACGGAACATCAGCATTTTCATTACGCTGAATTTCGTCAATGACCGCCGCATCGGTGAACAGGGGTTTGTCAATATCCTCTGAAACCGCAGGAGCATCTTCGACCGCCATAAGACCAAGTTCATAGGCTGCACCGTCGATCTCTGCCTTGTGGTTTTCATAGGTGTCGATAGAAATAACACCCTCAGCGTTATCTATAATAACAGTCGCACCGAGGGAAAGTGCCTTGTCCTTGATCTCGTCAAGGCTCTCGGCATCACCCTTATATTTCAGCGTGACCGCAGGTACATCATCGGCAGGAGAAGAAGTATCGGAAATATCGGCGGCATCGCTCATAAGCTCTACCATCTGTTCGTCCTTTCCGGTGTGACGCTCAATGACTTCATCGGGAACGGATACAAGGTCAGAGAAGTCCAGTCCAATCAGACCGTTCTCGATCATATCCTCTATGCTGTTATACTGTTCTGTATTGTAAACTTCGCCGTCAAATTCGTGAGTGATCTTGAAATCCACAAGGTCAGCTGTAACCTGAACTGTCAGTTCATCATCGGTCAGCGTAGTATATGCCAGTCCGACATTGTGAAGATCAGAGAAGTCAGCGCCGTCACGATATTCCGCTTCGCAGAAATCGTTGATAAGATACTTCGCTCTGTCAAGCGGAGTCTCAAAGGTACGCTGATAATCCATGATCTCCACAGGTTTGTCGGGATTATGCTCAAGCATTGCTGTTTGCAGGAGCTTCGGGAAAGAGGATAGCTCACGATACGGCTCGATCTCCATTTTATCGCCACGGTTATAGATACCGCAGACAGGTTCACCGTCATAAAACAGCTCACCGACCTTATCGCCGTCAGCGATAGCAAGTTTCCAAGTACCACGCTCTGTTTCCGCAGATTCGCAGTCAGTCCCGAAGAACTTGTCAACGACCTGCTGTAAAGTTTGGAGCTTTTCAGGCTCATGCTTCGGAGGATTCAGTTCAAATGCCTGTTCGATCAGGACGGAATATCCTGCTTCTCTCAGCTTTGCGGAGTATTCGTCTTTGTCCTCAGCCGGAAAACCGACCATAGGCTGCCCGTTTTTCGAGTGCATTTGCAGTCCGAGGACTTCCATACCGATCTCCGCATTTTTGCCGTGCATCTCGTAAAAATCGCCAACCTTGCGGAGCGATACCGGACCTTTATCTTCGGGTTCAGCCTTTTCAGCCTGCTGTCCGCCCTTGCTGATGATCTCAAAGCCCTTTTCCTCCATATCCTGCTGCCAGCCGTCATAGGCAAGCACATCGGAAGTGCCGAGCAGAATACCGCCATAATCGGGTGCGTCAAGGTCTTTCAGGGAAATGCTCTTGTCACTGATCTTCTCGACCTCACGGCGAGCGCCGTCATACATGATAACGTCACCGACAGCAAGATCGGATACCTTTGCAGTTTCGGGTTTCTCCTGCAAAAGCTCCTTTTCACGGAAGAACTCAGGCATTTCGGTAAAGCCGAAACTGTCACAGAAATACGCTGTATCCTTGCCGTCAACAGAAATGACAATAACATCGCTTACAGACAGACTATGCCCGAAGAAATCATCGGGACGGTCATTGTTGAACTGAGCAAATAGTGCTTCAAGCGTAGCATTGCCCCTGAACTCTCCGACCTCACCTTCATACATAAGCTCATAATCGTCCTTGTTGAGCTGAACGCCGTCAGCTTTCAGCCTGTCCATACTCTCAAAGCGGACACCATGATACTTCTCTCCGCTGGGCAACTGATAGATTTTGAAAGTACCCTGTGCCTTTTCCACATCATCATAGGTGCGAATCGGGTGCTGTGCCTTGAAATCGTCGAAGATACGCTGTTCCTCAGTGGTCAGTTCTGAATGTGCTTCAAGGAAAGGAACGAAAATGTCAAGCATTCTCTGCGCTCTTTCCTTATATTCCGGCTGATTGAACGGGTGCTGCGTATAACCAAGGATACCCTCATTATATGTGCGGATATGGTCGATCAGTGAACCGCCGCCCGTACCCTTGCCGTCGCCAATATCAAAGCGGCCGTCATAATTGAACTCCTCACCGCCGATGACAGCAGTAATGCTGAAATCGGTCTTTTTATACCAGCCTGCTTTCAGCTCAGGGATATTTCTCTCCGAGTGCTGTTTTTCATCGAGGTATTCAAGGACAGCATTGCCGAGAGCAAAACTGCAATCGGGGTGTGCAAGGGCAAAATCGTGAACGATGTCACTTTCGCTTACCCATTCATCGCCCTTATCCTTGCCGAAATGGAAGGTCAGGCTATCCGGCTGCTTTTCGGGTGTTTCTGCTTCAAAGCTCACATGATACTTTTCCTTTGCGATGATAGCAAAAGCCTTTTCGGTCTGAACTTCATCACCGAGAATATCATAGAGTGCCTTCTTGATACGGTTGAGCTTCGGGATATTTTCGCCGTTCTCCCAGCCGTGCAGAGCTGCACCGTCAAACGCTGTCAGAAGGTCTGCGATCTTTTCATCGGAAATATCGGGGATAGCATCGAGCATATCGTCACGAACCCACCAGAAAGCAAGGTCATTGAACTCCTCATGGGTGCGGTCAATGAAAGCCTGTCCGATCTCCTCAAAGGAAACAAAACGCTCCATACCGCCGAAACTGCACATAAAGCCGTCCTCAGTCCTCTCCGTATGCAGGGAGTGGCGGAGGTTTTCAGCATAATAATAGGTGCGGTCTGAAATCTCGCCCTGTTCAAAGATAAACTCAATATCTGCGGCCCCGCTGCCCTCTAACAGACCGAGGGCAAGCTCACGGCGAATATCCTCACCGTCATGATAACGCTGGGCAAGGTCATAGAGTGCAGGCTCAGAAAGATGATAGCCGAAAGCAGCCTTGTCGTTGGGCTTATGCTTATCAAGATAACCGCTGTCAAACAGAGGGTAAGCCATGTCCTCCCACTCATCGCTGGACAGTGTACGCTCCGCAAGGAACTTCGCAAGGTCAGCCTTCGGGAACAGCACTTCTTCCTCAGTGGGAACTCTGCTTGCGTTCTCACGGTCAATGACCGTCTGCTTATGGGCAGTCAGGAAGTCAGCAACATCGGATTCCTGCAAAGCATTATGCAGAATCTCGTCATAAGCCTGAATATCCTCAGCGGTGAAAGTCTCGTCAATGCTGTCGATCTGTCCTCTTGTAACATCGCCCACGAACATAGCAGTAATAGCGGCCCTCTGCTCGTCAGAAAAATCGTGTACCGAAAAGAAGTCCGAAAGCTCGATACTGCGGTCAAAGCTGGACTTTGCTTCAAGCATATCGGTGAGCTTGCTGTTTTCGCCGTAGCGTTCAGCCGGAGCCTGGGCGATATATGCGTTGACAAGTGAGAGCATCTCACCAAACTGTGCTTCATCATAACGCTTGTCAAAGAAGTCAGCAAGATCAAGCTGCATATCCTCAACGGCAAGGCGGTGAACAACAGGCGAAAGTGCGATATTCTGCTCCATAGACAGACCGAGGTCAGCCATTTTGCGGAGCATATTTGTCTCACGGACAGCGTTTTCAAGCGCACGGTGAAATGCAGGAGCATTCTCCTTATCGACCGCAAATGCGACCTTGCCGTCACGGACAACAGCATGATAGCTCACGCTTGTTTCAAGGAACGGCTTGACCTTTCCAAACTGTTCAGGTGTGAGCTTGCTCATATAATAATGAGTATCACGGTTCGCACGATAGTCACGGTTTCCGACTTCCTGCGCCTTATCGGGACTTGCAAACTGCTTACGCATATTTACGACTTCGTCCCTGATGTTGCGGACAGCAAAGAGGTCAGCGTGACTTACCGTCAGCGTTCCCTTGCCGGACGGATAGACTCTGCCCGAAAACTGCATACCACGGGCTTTCATGATCTCAGCCATTTTCAGGACTAAATCACGGTCAGCGGAGAGGTACTCCTTCTGCGGGATATAACGATACTCCGCTGAACCGAAAATGTTTTTTTCAGGCGGAGAGTAAGGTCTGTTGGATTTTGTAATGCTCACATTGCCGAGGATATTTCTCAGCCAGTCGGTGTCCTTATCATTTACCGCCATACGAACAGTACCGTTCATTTCATAGGCATAGTAATTGATACCCGATCTTTCAAGTGTGTCTCGCACACGCTGAAAGTCTGAAAGCTGCATAGAGATCAGCGACTTGTCTCTGTTATCAGTCGCATCATTCCACATTCTGTTACCGAATGTAATAAGGTCAGCCACGCTGTCAACCTCCTTTTTCTCAGTCTCATGTTCTACTGCTTTTGGGATACCACGAAGCATATCATTCCAGTCTTTATATGTATCGGGAGTGATAACACGCTTCATGTCGGGATACTGCTCCTGCAAACGCTGGGCAAATTCGTTGCCTGCGGTATCGTTGTCGGAGCATAAAAATACATGGTCGGGCGAAATGTTATTACGGAGCATTGTATCAAGCACAATGTTCGGCTTCACGCCCATCATGGAAACGAGCCTGCAATCGGTCAGCTCTTTATCGTGCATTTGCAGATAGGAGAGCATATCTATTGCCGACTCAAAGAAAAAAGCCTTTTCGCCTGAACCTCTCACGACCTCAAAGCCGTGTCCTGCTGCCGAGCCTGTTGCAATTCCCTTAAATTTGTGGTCGGTCGATGTGCCGACTTTCTCAGCACCGATCACTTTGCCGTCAGTATCGTAATACTTGAAAAGCACATTTCCTGTCTTTTCTTCCTGGGCGATACTTCCACCACGGACAAGAGCCGATACCATATCATAGTCAAGCCCTCTGGTCTTGCACAGGTACGCAAATACTCTCCGAGCATTATCAGCTTCGGCAAGGGAAAGCTCCCTTGCCGTTACTGTTTTCGGCTTCTGTTCGTATGTGCGGGACGGAGTATAGGTGCGGTCGATGTGTTCGCCCGTGAGAGCTTCGACCGCATCAACGAAAGACATTCCCATGTATTCACGCAGGAATCCGATGTTGTCTCCGCCCTTGTCCTCACTGAAACGAAACCACGCACCACGCTCACCCGGACCGTTATCCTTGATGTGCAGGCTATCGTGATTCTTCCACACATACTCTCTGCCGACTTTTTTCAGGTCAAAGCCGTGAGCCATGAGGAACTGAGGAAGATTGACAAATGCCGCCCTTTCTTTCTGTTCGTCAGTAATTCTCATCTATTATTCAAGCCCCTGATTCTTTCTTTTTTTGGGTGTCTGTTCTCTCTGTTGAGGCTTCTGCTGTCCTCGA
>Ga0310786_10010243_pt1 | contig 11811 bp, 9 predicted proteins | sample AusTroGonzalo_MG_FD_203881 | JGI IMG/M metagenome (GOLD analysis project Ga0310786, IMG submission 203881) | Bovine rumen microbial communities from tropical cattle in Woodstock, Queensland, Australia - Gonzalo_03 (v2) (version 2) | ecosystem: Host-associated > Mammals > Digestive system >... | reverse complement strand
TTTTTCATAAAAAATGCGTAAATTTGCAACGTTTTTCAAGTTTGAACGCATTTTTCTTATCAATATGTTTGAAAAAGAGACTTATATTCGACGCCGTGACGAACTGAAACGGCTGGTAGGAAGTGGACTCGTTTTGCTATTTGGCAATAACGAAGCTCCTGCCAATTACCCGGCAAACGGCTATGCGCCGTTCCGTCAGGACTCATCCTTTCTGTACTATTTCGGTCAGCACAGAGATGCCTTGGTAGGCGTCATAGATATAGACAACAACCAAGAGATGCTCATTGGCGACGACATCGACATTGAAGACATCGTATGGATGGGATTCGTGCCCAGCGTCAGCGACCTAGCTTCACAAGTAGGCATCAGTCGAACAGCTCCTATGAAAGAGTTGAAGACCATTGTCAAAAAGGCACAGAGCGAAAAGCGACAGATTCATTTTCTGCCCCCCTATCGCCACGACACCATGATAACCATCATGGACCTTCTTGGCATTCATCCTAGTCAGCAGAAAGAAAGTGCTAGCCTACAACTGATCAGGGCCGTTGTAAAAATGCGTGCCACCAAGGAACCACAAGAGATTGAAGCCATCGAGCGAGCCTGCGATGTGGGTTATGCCATGCATACCACTGCTCAGTTGCTCATCAAGCCAGGTGTCACCGAGCGTTTCATTGGCGGACAGGTAGACGGCATTGCCCGTTCATTAGCTCAGGGTGTCAGTTTTGCCACTATTTTCAGCCAACACGGCGAGATAATGCATGGCAACCCCAGCGATGCTCCTCTAGAAGCAGGCCGACTGGCATTGTGCGATGCAGGTTGTGAGTTGGACGACTATTGCAGTGATAACACCCGAACCATGCCTGTCAGTGGCAAATTCACCCAGAAGCAACTGGAAATCTACTCCATCGTAGAACAATGTCACGACTACGTACTTGATGTTGCAAAGCCAGGCGTGCGATATGCGGATGTCCACTTTGCCGTATGTCGTTTGATGACCGAAAAGCTGAAAGAACTGGGACTGATGAAGGGCGACACAGAAGAAGCTGTCAGAGCTGGTGCTCACGCCATGTTCCTACCCCACGGACTAGGTCATATGATGGGTATGGACGTTCACGACATGGAAGGTCTTGGTCAGATTTATGTAGGTTTCGACGAGGAAACCCGCCCCAATCTTGAACAGTTTGGAACCAACTGTCTACGCATGGGTCGCAAGTTAGAGGAAGGTTTCGTTGTGACTGACGAGCCAGGTATCTACTTTATCCCCCACCTCATTGATCTGTGGCGCAAAGAAGGCCACTGCAAGGAGTTCCTTAACTTCGATCTACTGGAGACCTATAAGGACTTTGGAGGCATCCGTATTGAGGACGACCTGCTGATCACGAAAGACGGTTGTCGTTTCCTGGGAAGCAAACGTATTCCCTACCATCCCGCAGAATTAGAAAACTTTATGAACAAAAACTAATTGATTATTTTAAATGAAGAAACTTTTTTCACTGGCGCTGCTGGCTGTGATGGCCTTGGGCGCACAAGCCGAGAACAAGCAAGACTCGACCGCATCTAACAAACCCGTATTTACGACTATCAAAGAGAATCCCATTACCAGCATCAAAGACCAGAACCGTTCTGGCACCTGCTGGGACTATAGCACATTGTCATTCTTTGAGGCAGAGATCCTGAAGGCCACAGGCAAGACCTACGACCTCGACGAGGCCTTCGTTGCCAACAAGACCTATATGGAGCGTGCCATTCAGGTAGTTCGTTTCCACGGTGACTGTCAGTTTGCTCAGGGAGGTTCTGCCGAGGACGTACTGGCCACGCTGAAGACCCACGGCATCGTTCCCCAGGGCATTATGCCTTTCCCCGGTTCTCTCTATGGCGACTCACTGAACAACTTCAACGAGTTCTTCTCTTTGCTCGAGCCCTATGTGGCAGCTATCTCAAAGAGTTCTGCCAAGAAAATCTCCAACCAGTGGAAGGTCGGACTGCAGGGCATTCTTGATGCCTATTTAGGCGAGTGCCCCAAGGAGTTCACATACGAGGGAAAGAAATACACCCCAAAGAGTTTCGTTAAGAGCCTGGGCATCAACCTCGACGACTACGTGAGCATCACCAGTTACACACACCATCCCTTCTACACCAGCTTTGCTGTTGAGGTGCAGGACAACTGGCGCTTCCCTCAAAGCTACAACGTGCCCATGGACGAGATGATGCAGATTATCGACAATGCCATTAACAATGGTTACACCGTAGCATGGGGTGGCGATGTGAGCGAAGATGGCTTCACCCGCCAAGGTTTGGCCTATGCCATCGACACCAAGAAGACCGAGAGTCTGGCAGGTAGCGACATGGCTAAGTGGCTCAAGATGACAGCAGCCAAGAAGAAGAACCTCATCGATTCTCTGGGTTGTAATGTTCCCGAAGTGGTTCCCACCCAGGAGATGCGCCAGGAGCGTTTTGACAATTGGGAACTGACCGACGACCACGGCATGCTGATTTACGGTGTTGCCAAAGACCAGAACGGCAAGGAATACTACATGGTGAAGAACTCATGGGGTGAGACAGGCGAATACAAGGGAATCTGGTATATGACCAAGACCTTTATTGCAGCCAACACCATGGACTTCCTCATCAACAAGAACGCCATTCCCAAGAACATTCGAAAGAAGCTTGGCATCTAAGCCACATAAGCAATAATTAATAAAAAACGGAAGATTCTGTTAATTTTCAGCAGATTCTTCCGTTTTTTCATTTTTTATCGTTACCTTTGTGTGCTATTTTGCCTTAATAGGCACTTTTAGCCCCTAAAGCGCAGATAAAAAAAATAATATAATGAACTTTAAATGGAATTACGAACAACCTACACCAGAACACAAGCGACAAGCAAACGAGCTGGCTGAAAAAATTGGCATGAGCCCCGTACTGGCCGACCTACTCATTAGGCGAGGCATCAAGACGGAATCGGCTGCCAAACGATTTTTTCGTCCAATGCTCAACGAGCTCATCGATCCGTTTCTGATGAACGACATGGATGTAGCAGTAGACCGTCTTAATGATGCGATGGGTAGAAAAGAGCGCATCATGGTCTATGGCGACTATGACGTTGACGGATGTACGGCTGTGGCTTTGGTGTACAAGTTCCTTCAGCAATTCTACTCGAACATCGAGTACTACATCCCAGACCGCTATGAAGAAGGTTATGGTATCAGCCGCAAAGGGTTGGATTATGCCGCAGAGACAGGTGTAAAACTCATCATCGTACTTGACTGTGGTATTAAGGCTATTGAAGAGATTAGCTATGCCAAGAGTCTTGGTATTGATTTTATTATCTGCGACCATCATGTGCCTGATGACGTTCTGCCAAATGCAGTAGCCATCCTAAACCCCAAGCGCATTGACTCTACCTATCCATTCAAGGATTTGTGTGGCTGTGGTGTGGGATTCAAGTTTATGCAAGCCTTTGCCAAGAACAATGGCATACCATTCTCGCAACTCATTCCCCTACTCGACTTCTGCGCTGTCAGCATTGCTGCTGATATTGTGCCCGTCATGGGAGAGAATCGCATTTTGGCCTTTCACGGTTTAAAGCAGTTAAACCAGAACCCAAGTGTAGGTCTGAAGAGCATCATTGAGATTTGCGGACTGACAGGACGAGAGATCACCATGAGTGACATCATCTTCAAGATTGGCCCTCGCATCAATGCCAGCGGACGCGTACAGAACGGTATCGAGACAGTTGATCTTTTGGTAGAAAAAGACTTTCAACGTGCATTGACCGAGGCTTCTTTGATTAATGAATACAACGAGCAACGTAAAGATATTGACAAGCAAATGACCGAGGAAGCCAACCAGATTGTGGCACGCCTTGAAAGTCAAGAGCATCAATCGGCCATTGTTCTTTATGGTGAAGGTTGGAAGAAAGGCGTTGTGGGCATTGTTGCCTCAAGAATGACAGACATGTATTTCCGCCCCACCGTAGTCCTTTCATGCAATGATGGCATGGCCACAGGATCAGCTCGAAGCGTAGCAGGCTACGACATTTACGATGCTGTAAAGAGTTGCCGCGATCTTCTGGAAAACTTCGGTGGCCACACCTATGCAGTAGGTCTTTCGCTAAAAGTTGAGAATATTCCAGAGTTCCGCAGACGCTTCCAGCAATATGTGAGTGAGCACATACACATTGAGCAGACCGAAGCCACACTCGACATCGAGTCTGAGGTCGATTTCAAGGATATCACCAAAAAGATGCACAACGACCTAAAAAAGTTTGCGCCCCACGGACCAGAGAATCCAAAGCCATTGTTCTGCACACATGGTGTATATGACTACGGCACATCCAAGGTTGTTGGCAAGCAACAAGAGCACATCAAGTTGGAATTGGTCGATTCACGCTCATCGAACGTCATGAACGGCATCGCCTTCGGACAGAGTCAGGCTGCACGCTACATCAAATCAAAGCGTTCGTTCGACATCTGCTACACCATTGAAGAGAATATCTACAAGCGCGGTGAAGTACAACTGCAGATAGAAGACATCAAGCCATCTGAAGAAGAGTAGCACATCATTCATTCCACCCAGTTGGGCCAAGTTCTATGAATGATGGGCTGCAGACTTATTATGGACTACGAACTGATTTTAAAGAAATATTGGGGCTATGACAGTTTTCGCGGCATTCAGCGAGATATCATAGAATCAATTGGCAGCGGACACGACACATTAGGTCTGATGCCAACAGGTGGTGGCAAGAGCATTACCTTTCAGGTGCCAGCATTGGCCAAAGAAGGCGTGTGCATCGTTATCACCCCCCTGATTGCCCTGATGAAAGATCAGGTACAAAACCTGCGCAGTCGTGGTATCAAGGCTTCCGCCATCTATTCCGGCATGAGTCACGAACAAATCATTGTGACACTCGAGAATGCCATCTTTGGTGGAGTAAAACTATTATATTTATCACCCGAGCGCTTATCGTCCGACTTATTCCGCCAAAAGCTGCGTCACATCAACGTCAGTTTTATCTGCGTGGACGAGGCCCATTGCATCAGTCAGTGGGGATATGATTTCCGTCCCTCCTACCTCCAAATTGCCGACATACGTAAGGACATGCCCAATGTCCCTGTATTGGCACTCACAGCAACAGCAACGCCAGAGGTTGTTAACGACATTCAAAAACGATTAGGTTTCAAACAGGAAAACGTTTTCCGAATGAGCTTCAAGCGCGAGAATCTCGCTTATGTCGTACGCCCCACCATCAACAAGGAGCAACAAATGGTGCATATTCTGGAACGCGTCAAAGGCTCTGCCATTGTATACGTACGAAGCAGAAAACATACAAAGGAATATGCCGACCTATTATGCAAGGCAGGCATTCTGGCAACCTCCTTTCACGCAGGCCTTGAAAACAAGATAAAAGACCAACGTCAACACCAATGGCAAACAAACCAGATACGCGTAATGGTGGCCACAAATGCCTTTGGTATGGGCATTGACAAGCCCGACGTACGTATTGTTATCCACATGGATTGCCCTGACAGTCTGGAGGCCTATTTCCAAGAAGCAGGACGTGCCGGTCGCGATGGCCAGAAAGCCTATGCCGTACTTTTGTACGACGCAAGCGACAAAACGAAACTAAAGAAGCGCATTGCCGACACATTTCCTGAGAAAGACTATGTTCGCGCCATATACGACCAATTAGCCTATTTTTATCAAATAGGAGTAGGCTCGGGCTATAACGCCACGTTCGAGTTTCCAATCGACCGTTTTTGCCGCACATTCAAGCGTTTCCCCATTCCCACGATATCAGCCTTGCAGATTCTTACCCGTGCAGGCTATATTGACTATCGCGAAGAAGATGACACGCAAGCCAGGGTTATGTTTATCATCGGGCGCGACGAGCTATATCGCCTTAATGGCAATGGTGCTCAGGAGGATGCCGTCATTACAGCCCTACTCCGCAACTACACAGGACTTTTCCAGGACTATGGCTATATAGACGAGAGTCTGCTTGCAGAACAATGCGCCCTGACCAAGCCTCAGGTCTATATGACACTACGTTCGCTTACACAAAAGCGCATTCTGAATTTTATACCCCAAAAGCACATTCCGTTTATACGTTACACCCAGCGTCGCGAATTATCAGAACATATAGTCATCGGTCCAGAAATCTACGACAATCTTAAGGAACGCTACATCGAACGTATCAACAAAATGTTGGAATATGCCACAAGCGACCTTATTTGCAGAAGTCGCCTGCTACTGAAATATTTCGGAGAAACGCGGTCAGAAGATTGCGGAGTCTGCGACGTCTGCCTCAAAGAACGCCATTAGCTCCGCCCCCCTACTCGTTACGTTTATCAATCCACTTGTAGCCCTCTTTATAGTTCTTGGCAGGAAAGACAAACATATCGTCAGAGATTCCACCCGATTTAAAATTGCTGATTTTTATCTTAGCCCAAAACAGAGCCACCTTTAGTTTCACAAACTTTGGTGCCAGCGTCTTTGCGTCAACCAAAGCACGAACCTCCTTAATAGTTCCTTTCGCCTTTTTATGCTGTTTCAAGATAAAAAGCAAGTCAGTCCCCTCCTTCTTCATGCTGTAGTCAAAATCGTCAAGACTGAACTTAAACTTTCCCGAATACTTGTCCTTCTTGTCCGAGTTTGCCTCATGAATCTCAACCGTCTTTTTCTTTCGAAACACCATATAGGCTGTCGTACCATCATTCCATGTGTTCACACGCTCATCCGAGAAACGTTGTTTCTTTCCCTTATACCATATAGTGCCGTGCGTTTTATAGAGTCCGATGATATTAACATCATAGCGTAGTGTCGAGCCCTGCGGACCAAACACCATATTATATACCTTATCGAAGGTCTTACGCGCCTCATTTTGCTGCAATCCGCTTTGCGCACAAGCCATCATCACGTTAAGCGTCATCACAAACAGTACAAAAAATCTTTTCATTGTTAAAATTATACCTATCTTCGTTTACGTAGCATCACTACAATGCTGATTCTTGGCTGCAAAGTTACTCAAAAAAATTGATATTCCTATAAAATAATTACCATCAATAAACAACTATATAGGTAGTTTTTTTCAAAAAACGATATTATAATACTTTATTTTCGAAAAAAATACCTAAATTTGCAACATCAATTCGATAAAAGAAATGCAGAAATGATCACGTTCATTTTGAGCCTTGTCGCTCTTGTATTAGGCTATTTCATTTATGGCCGTTTTGTGGAAAGAGTTTTCGGACCTGACGACAGACCTACGCCTGCCATTGCCAAGGCCGATGGTGTGGACTTTATGGTGCTGCCTTCATGGAAAATCTTCATGATACAGTTCCTCAACATTGCGGGCACAGGCCCCATCTTCGGAGCCATCATGGGCGCCAAGTTCGGCCCTGCAGCCTACCTCTGGATTGTCTTCGGATGCATCTTCGCTGGTGCCACTCACGACTATCTGTCGGGCATGCTTTCCATACGCAACGGCGGAGCCAACCTACCCGAGATCATTGGCAAATATCTGGGTAACGCCCCCAAACAAGTGATGCTCATCTTCTCGGTCTTCCTGCTGATGATGGTGGGTGCCGTGTTTGTATACAGTCCTGCCCTGCTGCTCCAGAAGTTATGCCTGAGCAACGTGCCCGGCATCGAGATCCTCAGCAACAGCACCTTCTGGATCATCGTCATCTTCGTCTATTATATCATCGCCACGATGATGCCCATCGACAAGATTATTGGCAAGATATACCCCCTCTTCGCCTTCTCGCTACTCTTCATGGCTGTAGCCCTGATGGCGATGCTTTTCGTCAAGATGCCCGATATCCCCGAGGTATGGGAGGGCGTAGGCGAAGCTTCGCTCACCACCAAGAGCATCTTCCCCTGTCTCTTTATCACCATAGCCTGTGGAGCCATCAGTGGTTTCCATGCCACACAGAGTCCTCTGATGGCGCGCTGTGTCAAGAGCGAGAAAATGGGTCGCCCCATCTTCTATGGAGCCATGATTACCGAGGGACTGGTGGCACTCATCTGGGCCACCGTGGCCATGTATTTCTTCTATAACGAACCCACACCTGGCTATCAAGAGATGGCAGGTGGCGAGGAGGTCATCAGCAAGGCGCCAGCCATCGTCAGTCTCGTGTGCGACAACTGGCTCGGACTCTTTGGCAGCATCCTGGCCATCCTGGGTGTGGTGGCAGCGCCCATCACCAGTGGCGACACCGCCCTGCGCTCAGCCCGACTCATCATTGCCGACTTCATCCACCTCGAGCAGAAAAGCGTGCGCAAGCGTCTCTACGTCTGCATCCCCATGTTCACGGCAGTCATTGCCCTGCTCATCTGGCAGATGGCCAACCCCGAGGGCTTCGATGTCATCTGGAGCTGGTTTGGCTGGAGCAACCAAACACTCTCTGTCTTCACGCTCTGGGCCATCACCGTCTATCTCTATCAGCAAAAGAAGAACTACTGGATATCGCTCATCCCTGCCGTCTTCATGACGGTGGTCAGCGTGGTCTATCTCTTTGCCGAGCAGATTTTCTAAGAATTACTCATTTTTAAATATAATTATTATGAAAAAACTACTGTTTTCTTTGCTTTGCGCCCTGACATTCTCAGTCGCATCGCAGGCTCAGACGCAAGACCGTCTGCCATTCGCTAAGGATAAAATCTATGCATCTGCCGGTCTGTCGAACTTCGACTTCAATTGGAGCAAGAATCAAAGTTGGCACATGGACCTGAATGCTAAATGCGGATACCTCTTTGAGGACGATTGGATGATCACAGGCACACTGGGTTACGATTGGCATAAGAAGGGCGACAACACCTTTACCATCGGTGCAGGTCTTCGTTACTATATTGAGCAGAACGGATTATACCTGGGTGCTGGTGCCAACTATCAGAACAACCCCGTCTACGAAGATTTCGTGCCCAGCGTACAGTGTGGCTATGCCTATTTCCTGAATCGCACCGTGACCATCGAGCCCGAGGTATATTATAACCTCAGCACAAAGGATGTAACGGAGTATAGTGGTTTCGGCATCCGCATTGGTATCGGTATTTACTTTGAATAATATACAATAGGTATTTGATTTTTATATGTTAAGTGTAGAAGAACTAAATGACAAACTAATTGACCTCGCTTTTGCCGAGGACATTGGCGACGGAGACCACACCACCCTATGCTGCATCCCCAAGGATGCCATGGGCGAGTCGAAGTTGCTCATCAAGGAAGAGGGCATCTTTGCTGGTGTAGAGATTGCCAAGGAAGTATTCAAGCGCTTTGACCCAGAACTGCAGGTCGAGGTCTATATCAAGGACGGCACCCACGTCATGCCAGGCGATATTGTCATGAGCGTCAAGGGTCGCGAACAGAGTCTGCTACAGACCGAGCGCCTGATGCTCAACATCCTGCAGCGCATGAGTGGCATTGCCACGATGACGCACAAATATCAGCAGGCACTCATCGACGCAGGCACTAAGACACGCGTGCTCGATACGCGCAAGACCACGCCCGGCATGCGCATGCTCGAGAAGGAGGCCGTTAAGATTGGTGGTGGCATGAACCATCGCATCGGACTCTTCGACATGATTCTGCTCAAGGACAATCACATCGACTTCTGCGGAGGTGTTCATAATGCCATCAGTCGCGCCAAGCAGTATTGCAAGGACAACGGCAAAGACCTGAAGATTGAGTGCGAGGTGCGCAACTTCAAGGAGCTCGACGAGGCACTTGCCGAGGGCTGCGACCGCATCATGTTCGACAACTTCTCGCCCGAGGATACCGAGAAGGCTGTGAAGATTGTAAACGGTCGCGCCGAGACCGAATCAAGTGGCGGCATCACTTACGACACCATGATTCCCTATGCCAAGGCTGGCGTCGACTTTATCTCCTTCGGTGCACTCACCCATAGTGTCAAGGGACTGGACATGAGTTTCAAGGCTGCCGGCAGCGACAAACTGATTATTAAATAGTTTCGGCTATCCGCACTAACAAACTGACTATCAAACAAATAATGAAAAAGCAACTCATTCTTTCGGCCATGCTCCTCGCTGCAACGGGAGCCATGGCCTGTACTAATTTTATCGTAGGTAAAAAAGCCTCTCTCGATGGCTCGGTCATCTGCTCATATAGTGCCGACAGCTATGGCATGTTCCAGGGTCTGGCCCACTATCCCGCAGGCAAGCATCCCAAAGGCACCATGCGACAGGTTTACGACTGGGACACCAATAAGTATGGAGGCGAGATCCTTGAGGCCGAGGAGACCTATAACGTCATCGGCAACATCAACGAGTGGCAGGTAACCATTGGCGAGACAACCTTCGGCGGACGCGAAGAGATGGTCGACACCACAGGCATCATCGACTATGGCTCGCTCATCTATATTGCCCTCCAGCGCTCAAAGACAGCTCGCGAGGCCATCGACGTCATGACATCACTCGTCGAGAAATATGGCTATAACTCCGAGGGTGAGACCTTTACGATTTGCGACCCCAACGAGGCATGGATCATGGAGATGATGGGCTGCGCCAGCGACCGAAAAATCGAGAAGGGACGCACGGTCTGGGTGGCCTTGCGCATCCCCGACGATATGATTTGTGGCCATGCCAACCAGAGCCGCATCACCAAGTTCAACATGAAGGACAAGGAGAACGTGCGCTATTCAAAGAATGTCGTGTCGTACGCCCGCAAGATGGGCTGGTTCAAGGGCAAGGACGAGGATTTCTCGTATAATGCCGCCTATGCCGCACCCGACTTCTCGGGTCGCCGCATCTGCGATGCCCGTGTATGGCAGTTCTTTAATCGCTATGCCGACGGCATGGACCGTTATATCCCCTGGGCCGAGGGCAAGGATGCCAATGCCGAGGCCATGCCTCTTTGGGTGAAGCCCAACAAGAAGCTCACCGTACAGGATGTTGAGGCAGCCATGCGCGACCACTTCGAGAACACCCCCTTCTCGCTCGACCAGGACATGGGTGGTGGCATCTGGGAGATGCCCTATCGCCCCACACCTCTTTATTTTAAGGTCGATGGCAAGGAATACTTCAACGAGCGCCCCGTATCCACTCAGCAGGCAGGCTTCGTCTTCGTCTCTCAGATGCGTTCATGGTTGCCCCGCCAGGTGGGAGGCTGCTTCTGGTTTGCCAACGACGATGGCAACATGGTGCCCTTCACCCCCGTCTATTGCTGCGCCACCGAGTCGCCCCGCCCCTACAACACACCAGGAGCCGACGACCTCAATTTCTCGATGGACAACGCCTTCTGGGTGCAGAACTGGGTCAGCAACATGGTCTATCCGCGCTATTCCATGCTCTTCCCCGGCTTGAAGGAAGTGCGCGACTCGCTCGACAATTCATATTTCCGTGCACAGAAGGAGGTCGAGGACAAGGCACTCACGCTCGACGAGGCTGCCCGCACCAAGTATCTCACAGCCTATACCGCTCAGAAGGCCGACCAGATGCTGGCCCGTTGGCGCCAGTTGGCCACCTATCTCATCGTGAAGTACAACGATATGACCATCAAGCCCGAGGAGAATGGCCAGTTCACACGCACCAAATATGGTCTTGGCTCAACAGTAAAACGCCCCGGCTATTCACAGAAATACGCACGCGAATTGGTCAAACAAACCGGTGAAAAGTTCCAAAAGCCATGATGCAAAGGCAAAAATACCACTTTTTTTGAAAAAAGTACCGAAAAAAATTGGTGAACTAAAAAAAAGTGCGTACCTTTGCACCCGCAAACAAGGAACGATGGTTCCGTAGCTCAACTGAATAGAGCATCTGACTACGGATCAGAAGGTTGTGGGTTTGAATCCCGCC
>Ga0310786_10010242_pt1 | contig 11811 bp, 15 predicted proteins | sample AusTroGonzalo_MG_FD_203881 | JGI IMG/M metagenome (GOLD analysis project Ga0310786, IMG submission 203881) | Bovine rumen microbial communities from tropical cattle in Woodstock, Queensland, Australia - Gonzalo_03 (v2) (version 2) | ecosystem: Host-associated > Mammals > Digestive system >... | reverse complement strand
TCGGCATATGCATCCTTAGAAAAGTAGCAGGAGTGTGCTTTTTCGCCATGGATCATGAGAACTGCACTTCTAATCTCCTTGGAATAGGTGAAGAGCCTCGTGTTCATGAGAGACGTACCCGCTGTTGCATTCCAGCCCTCATTCGAATTCAGGCTTCTTGCGTGATATCCGCGCTCTGTTTTGTAGTAAGAGTGATAGTCTTTTACGAAGAAAGGTGCATCCTCAGGGAGGGGATCTACTACTCCGCCTTGTCTTACATATTCACCATTGCGGAAGTCATCGGTCCTTTGTTTATTTACCATCACACGCATGTTGTGTCGTGACTCTTCGTCGTCCTCTGAATCAAAGTACCCGTTACCTGCAACTCTGGACATGTCATACATAGTAGAAGTGACTGTAGCCTTGATACGTGTATCAACACATGCTGTCTGAAGTGCCATACCTCCCCAGCCGCAGATACCAAGAATTCCGATCTTCTCAGGATCAACATTATCCTGCACCGACAGGAAATCTACAGCAGCCTGGAAGTCCTCGACATTTATATCAGGACTGTGCATATATCTCGGTTCTCCGCCTGATTCGCCTGTAAACGAAGGATCAAAGGCTATAGTGAGAAATCCTCTTTCAGCTATTGTCTGAGCATACAATCCTGACGATTGTTCCTTGACCGCACCGAAAGGTCCCGATACCGCAATTGCAGGAAGCTTGCCATCCTTATCCTTAGGGATATACATATCTGCTGCAAGCGTGATGCCAAAGTGATTGGCAAAGGTCACTTTCTTATGTTCTACTTTATCGCTCTTCGGGAAAGTCTTATCCCACTCCTGTACTAAATTAAGTTCTGCTGTTTTCATCATGGATCATTCCTCCTGCCTCAAAGTGAGTCTGTAAAAATCTTGGCAATATCTTCTTTAAGAAGAGGAGCCCATGCGTTCTCAAGTCCTTCGTTATCTGCTACATGTTGTGCCATCTCATCGATTCGGCTTTCATCGATACCGACGTCTCTTAAATGCATAGGGATGTTGATAGATTCGAAGAAGTCATAAGTAGCTTGAATTGCTTTCTTCGCGATATCGAACTTATCAAGAGAACTGTCTATGCCGAATACATTAACGCCATACTTAACGAAGCGGTCGACTGTCTTATCGCTTAGGATATGTGTCATCCATCTCGGTGTGATTATCGCAAGTCCTTCGCCGTGAGTGATGTCATAGTAGGCGGAAAGTGCGTGTTCCATGCCGTGACAAGGCCAGCCTGAAGGACTGTTGCCCAATGAATATATGCCGTTACAGCCGTATGTACAGGTAAGCATCATCTCGGCTCTTGCTGTGTAGTCTTCAGGGTTCTCCAAGCACTTCTTCGCATTTACCATGAGGCTCTTAAAGCCGGCTTCCATAAAACCGTCATTGAGCATTGTGGAATCTTCGCAGAAGTACTGTTCCATGATGTGATTCATAGCATCAGCGCATCCGGCAGCAGTTTGCTTCTTAGATACTGTGAAAGTATACGTAGGATCCAAAAATGACACTGCAGGATAATTAAGGGGATCTACATATCCTATCTTGTCATTGGTCTCGGTTCTCGAGATAACTCCGCCCGGATCGTATTCACTTCCTGTAGCTGCCAAAGTAATAATATCAACGATCGGTATTGAAGCCTGAGCTTTCGTTTTGTAGGAGATGAGATCCCACGGATCTCCGTCATACTTCGCTCCCGTAGCTATAGCCTTGGAACAGTCGAGGACACTTCCGCCGCCTACTGCAAGGATGACATCAATATCATTCTCCTTACAGATTCTCACACCTTCAAGCACACTCGGATCGTACTTGGGGTTAGGCTGGATACCCGACAATTCAAAGATCTCAAAGCCTTTAAGCAACTCCTTGACCTTGTCGTAAAGCCCGATCTTCTTGATGCTTCCGCCACCGTATGTAAGCAATATCTTCTTGCCGTAGTTGCTCATGACTTCAGGCAATTGTTCTACAACGCCCTTTCCAAAGATAAGTCTGGTAGGTGTCATGTAATTAAAGTTTTGCATAACTTAATCCTCCTTCGGTTTGTCCCACGTAAGGACTCCTGTCTTAATTGCTTCATCGTATCTTGATATCTTGTAATTAATACGATCCATCGTCGCCTGATACTTATCGAGGTGCTTCTGGATCTCTTCTCTGGCTTCCGCGAGGATATCCCGTCTTGCCTGAAATGTGCCGTCGCCTTCCTGGAAGAGCCTTACATACTCGATCAACATCTCGACCGGAACTCCGGCGCTTCTCATACATATCGCATTCTCGACCCAGGCGATGTCTTCATCATTGAAGTCTCTTATACCGCCTTTTGTTCTGTGAACTTCAGGTATGACTCCGACTCGTTCATAGTAACGGAGCGTATCGGGTGTAATATCGAACTTCTCGCACACTTCTTTTATCGTCATAAGGAAGACCTCCTTCGCAAAACTTTGTGATCACAAGTTAATTCTACAACTTGGAGTTAACTCCAAGTCAAGTGCTATTTTCAGGCAAAACTAAAGGTCCCGATTTACGGGACCTGTATCGTTTAAGAACTTAAAATATAACTGCCTAAGAGGTTAAATAACAATAGTAGCTATACAAACAAAGCAAAAAATAGCGGTTGTTTTTGAGCTGACTTTTGTTGGAGGGCTATATTTGCTATGGCACAAATACTGAATATTTTATTGCAGATTCAGCAAAATATTCAGTGCACCTTATCTTTATTGCTATATCGAAGTATAATTCTAGTGAATATTTTCCTAACATTGCAGCAAAATATTCACCAGGAGGACAAAATGGAAAGACCTATATATCTGAATGAACTGATAAGAAAAGCTTGAAGTTGATTTTGTATGTAACCGTGGTTCTAACAGGATATATATTCAATCTGCATTATCAATACCGGATAAGAACAAGATGGATCAAGAACAAGCCTCTTTTGTTAGAATCAAAGATTCCTTCAGAAAGATTATAATTGTCAAGGATGGAATTTCACACAATAATGAGGAGGGCATTTACATAATGAACCTATTTGATTTTCTTCTGAAAACTAATGAAATATAGTCATCGGTACTCTTTTAATCCGTCCTTTTCCACCATCACGCCGGCGTTATCTTATAGCCTCTTCCGTAAACTGCCTTGATTTTTTTTCCTGAAGAGCCCAGTAGTTTTCTGAGGTTTTTGACGTGATTATCAACTACTCTGTCTGTACAGAAAGAATCCATTCCCCAGACAAGATCCATAAGCTGATCTCTGGTAAGAACCGTATCGGCATTCTGCATCATCTGCAGTAGTATTCCGTATTCCTTGGGCGGGAGTTCGACTTCCATGCCGTCTGAAGTCACACGAAGTGTTCTTCTATCCAATGTAATATCACCACAAGTCAGGATCCTGTCCTTATCCTCTTTGCGGGTGCGTTTCAAAAGGTTCTTGATCTTGGCACAAAGCTCCTCAACGAGAAAAGGCTTGCATATATAATCATCACAACCCAATTCGTATCCGTATAGCCTGTCCGAAAGACTTACGCGGGCCGTCAGGAAGATAACGGGGATATCGCTCGTATTTCTGATCTCGCGCATCAGGGCAAATCCGTCAAGACCGGGTAACATAATGTCGAGAAGAAGCAGATCATATTGCGAGTTTCTTACCGCATTCAAGCCTTCGATCCCGTCAGATGCGGTATCGAGCGTAAAAACATCGCTCATCGTTCCCGTGATGTAATCGGATATACCCTCACGGATGTTCGCATCGTCTTCGACCAGTAATACCCTCTGCATAACCCCTTTTCCTTCCCGGTCCCGAACCGTCGATCCTTTACATATGATCCTTGAAAAGCACCTACTACCAGATTATATCAAACAATTGCAACCGGTATCATAATCTCTTCCGCGGGATCAATACCGAGACCGAGAACATCTTTGTCTTCTCATCGTAATCGGCTTTGCATATCCACTTATGGATCTCGAAAACGCCTTTAGCTATTGACATTCCAAGTCCGCTGCTACGGGAGTTGCTCCTGGCATTGCTGCCTTTGACGAACGGATCCCAGATCTTCTCAAGAAGCTCTTTATCGACAGGGTCGGATGTATTTGAGACCGTAAGCTTATAATCTCTGCCGTCTCTTGTTGCAATTATATTGATCTTTCCTCCGTCCTTACAGTAATCCACAGCATTCGAGATTATGTTCCCAAAAGCTGCCTGCATCTGTCTCTGATCCAAGCGTGCCATGATCTTTCCCTTTACTGTTGTCTCGATGTTTCTGGCCTTTAGGATATCTTCGTAGGACTTAAGCTTATCCGAAGCGATCTTGACGATGTCATATTGTCCGAGCTTCAGATCGATCTGCTCATTCTCGAGGGCAAGGAGATGAAGATTGTTCATTATCATGTCATTAAGCTTTCCTGTACCTTTTATGATCTCTTCCGCGTAATAATCCTTCTTCTCCGAATGAACATTTGCCTTAAGATTCTCAGCGTAAGAGGAGATGACCATGAGAGGTGACTTCAGGTCATGGATCATGGCTGACATCATATGTCTTCTGTAGGCATTGCCTTCATACTTTGAGCTCTTGATAAAAAGGTGCCTGCCCACAAGTGATGCAAGCGCAAGGGCTAATACATAGAAAAGGATAAACTTTACTGCATAATCCTTCCAGACGATCCAGTAGACATTATTTACTCTGACATAGTAATCCCAGACCATATGGACATTATCCTCATTTACCGATACCGACCTGAATGAGAATGCTATATAGTTACTTGGGCCAAAATACGATACGCATGATTTATCTTGAAAATCCCACCTGGGCTTCATGAATCTGCAATGATTCTCGACAAAGGAAGTACCGGGGGCATAATATTTGATATGATGAGGCATTACTGACAAAAGGGGGACCTGACCATCATCATCATCTTCTGCAGGTGCTTTTACGTTCTCATTGAAATAATCTACATCAAGGTTGTCTTTTTCAAAACTACCAAGAGAATCGCTTTCGACAGTGACATGGCTATATACCATGCAAGGATATTCTCTTTCTACTTGAAAAGAGATAAGATCACTTATTCCGCTTTCTAATTCAGTGCGATCCAATTCGATCTCTTTCAGGTAGTAATATTTGCCATCACGTACGAAACCATCGTTATATTTTTTCCTGTCTAAATAGAATCTGTCAAAATCTTCGTGCTCATCGCGTAACCAGTATTCATATACACCGCTCAGCTTATTTTCGAAAACCAGAACAAGATAGTTTAATGCAAAATACGTGATTATTACACACAGGACAACCGCAACACCCATGCAGCCCAAAAAGTAAGGCCGTGAACCGGCATACTTTCTCAGTGGTTTCTTCATGAATCCGCCCTCCTTAAGCTTTATGAGTCTATCATACCTGCAAATTGTATCGAAAATATATTGTCCGAGTTCAGTTTAGACAAAGTTTTCTTTACGCATTCGTTCGATAAGTTACAATTAGTCAAAACAGTCAATATGTATGACTAATACAGATCTGAGATCCCGAAACGCCTGATATATAAGGCTTTCGGGATTATCTTTTCTTTAAAATACTGTTATTGACGACAGTTTTGACGACAATTACGAAGATTACATTTTCTCTTTTCAATAAGATAAGTGCTATAGGAAGTAATGACAATCTTACAATCTATGATGTGTCACAACTTGCAAAAGATAACGACCTTCAACGACTTTTGTTATTTTGAAAATTTATGATGTTCTCTCAGATAGTCAAAGACTAACAGTAGTTGTGAGTGCTGAAAATACGAGCTTTGTAATAATGTTACTTTCTGAAGTGGGTTTGGGGAATTCGACCCCAAGCCCACATGAACAAAAAGATCGTTTTTGATAAAACCCACTACTACTGGCGAGAGAATTAAAAAGAAAGAGCTCCGGATTGCTCCGAAGCTCTTTGGACATTACAGTTAATAATTTCTGAGTGACAACTTCTACATTGAATAGCATTAAAGCATCAGTTTCCATAATATCTGCATCATAAGTGGCTCCTTCTTCAGATGCTTTTCTTGACGTAACCTGTACAGAACTTACTTCGTCTGTATTGATGATACGGTCAAAGTAATATACTATTCCACCATCCGAACGACCGCAGATATAATTTGCAGTTGCACATGCATCAAAAGATGTTCCATCTTTAAGAGTCACCGTAATGGAGATAACGTCCCAAGGATCCAAAAAAACATACGGACAGATAGAAATAGATGAGATATGTGTAATAAGGCGAACGAATACGTAACTATATAATCATCATCTCGCTTTGGACCACGTTAAGCCGGAAATGACCGCTAGGATCAGGTTTATCGCACAAACAAGGCAATACAGAACTACAAGCGGCAGAATCACTCTGTGATCCGGATCATAGATGCTTCCAAAGAAATCTCTCGTGTATGTAATATACAGGCAATAAAAAGCGGCTACAGCCCCAATTCCAGCCGCTGGCAACAAAGTGTTAAATACCACATATGGTATTTTCCGTTCCTTCAAGGCGTTTCTGCTCATTATTGCCACAACAATAGACATGATAGCATGAATTACGACAAAGCATAGCAAATATAAAAAGATAAGTCTGGCGTTCTTGACTTTAACCTGTTTATATTCAAATCCCCAAAGGATAGCAGACAAAAATGCAGAAAAAAGAGCAATCGACACATCAAAAACCGATATGATTATTGTGAATATAAAACCAGTTGTCTGAAAACCCTTCATATCCAATAATGTAAAAACTCCTCTAGAATAAATTATTATCGACGATAGGATTCCCCCGCGTCTGTTTGAATTATACATCATTTGATACTGCTCGAATGATATTCTTCCGTCCTTTAACACACCTAAGATATAAGTCGTAATCGAAAGATTGGAACGAATGCGCGATTTTCGATTTGCCAGCTTTATTTCGCTTTGAACCGATTTCCTGTATTCGCATCTGTATTCATAGTAGATCTGTATCGTCTGTTTGAGTCTTAACACCAAAAAGGATATTTATAAAATCGCGACGAGCATCAAGTATTCTGATGATCTTAATTGCGTCATCTTCAATACGATAAAAAACATAGTTGCGTGTAGTATAAATATATCTATAATCCGACTCTATTCCATATCTCTCCCATATTCCAGAACCTTGAAGCGGAAATTGGTCCAGCAGCCTGATGCGTTTCATCACTTTCTTCAATTTGTCAGTAGATGTTTTCTCTCCAAATTCAGCAGTCAGATAATCTTTTGTTTCCTCGATATCTTTCAGAGCTTCCGGAGAAAAGTCTATTCTTCGAATCATAGGCCTAATCTCTTTTCAACCTCTTCTATAGAAACCCAGCCGTCCTTAGCTGACTCCTCACCTTTAGCAAGTTCATGAATCAAAGACTTCATTGCATTTAGTTCATCTAGTTCTTTCATACTAACAATCGCGTAATCACCTCTGCCATTCTTCGTAAGATATACAGGAGATCCATACGATACTTCATCTAAAACACTTTTATAATTTCTCAAATCCGATACCGGTCTTATATTTGGCATGCTAATCCCTCCTAATAGATTGTCCATCTGTTGTATGATTTGTAGTTTAATTATACATAATATTTTCAGCAGTGTAAATTATGACAAAAAAAGAATCCTGAATACTCAATGAGAATTCAGGATTCTTATACTGGCGGAGCCGGTGGGACAATCGAGTATACTATTTCCAAAGTCCTCACTCGTCTCCAAAACACATATGTTTCAGGGCTTTCAGGCATTTTATCAATTTCATAAATCTGCCTGGATCTTGATCAATCTGTCGCAAATAGTAGTAAGTTTAGTAGTAAGTTAGATTGCGTTTTCAAAGTAGTCCTGAAGAACAGCGATCTCTCTTTTTTTGAACTCACTGGAAGCATCTGTATAGGTCTTTAGTGTTATCAGGATACCTTCATGCCCCATCATCTCAGATGTTGCTTTGATATCTGCTCCCGCTTCTCTCATCCTCGTAGCAAACGTATGCCTGAGCATGTGATTGTGAATGCGGGGAAATTCGTTGATCAACGGATCCCCGGTTGATCGGATCTCCTGATTGATTGCTTCGCAGATCCTGGTAAGTGCGTTGTTCAGTTTCTGATGGTGCAGCACTTTACCTTTGCTGTTGATAAAGATAAAGTTCGTGTACCCGTCGATCTCTGATTCACACTCGATCCCCAAAAGATCCTGAAACTCTTTTTCCTTCAATAATGCTTCTCTGACAATTGGTAACATCGGCACCGTCCGTTTACTGCCTTTGGTCTTTGGCGGATTTATCTTATAACCTGCTCCCAATCCTTTGCCTTGATCGTAGAACATGAGTGTGTGATTAACATCTATCTCGTCATTCTCGAAATCAATGTCATCCCATCTCAGCCCTATAACCTCTCCCACTCTCATTCCGGTCCACAACATTACTGTAAACACGGGCTGGTATCTGTGGTATCGGCCGGGCTTGGCCAAATAAGCTTCAAAACGTTTCTGTTCATCAAGTGTAAGAGCACGTATCTCTTTAGTCTTCTTTCCGTATTCTCTTTTCAGATCACGAAGTGCGCCGCTACAAGGATTACTCTTTAACACATCGTCTCTCACCGCAATATCAAGAACTACCGACAACACTTTGCGAATGTTCTTTAAGCTGGAATAACTTAAGTCTCTCGCAACCGCTAAATCCTTAAGAAAAATAACAACGCTGCTGTAAGTTACGTTTCTCAGCTTCCTGCTTCCGAACTCAGGTTCGATATATCGTTCATAAAACCTGACATAAGATGCGAACGTCGTTTGTCTTATGCCGGTCTTAACCTTTTTCCATAGCTCGAAATAATCATTGACGGTCGCTTCAAGCTTGGCATAATCGACTCCGTCCAAGATATCTCTTAAGACTTCATCTTCCTTCTTCCTCAGTTCAGGAAGTGTTTTAGCATAGATAAAATGCCTCTTCCCTCTTTTATCGTACCAACTGTACTGAAATGTCTTATTGCTTCTTTGATACTCTCCGTTTCTTAATTTTGTTTTGTTTTGGGTATATCTTTTTTTCATCTTTTACGAACCTCCTATAGTGTCATAAAAGATGTGCCCATGTTCATTATAAACCTGAGCACATCATTATTACATCTTTATGGTTGTTCATTCACTATATAGAAAACAATCCATATAGATACTCTTCGAACGGCTTACGCTTTATCAGCCTTTTATTGCCGTTCCACAACACATAGGGGCAATGAGCGTCACCGGTAAGCTCACGTATCTTATTCGTACCTATGTTGAAGTATTCTGCTGCTTCCTCAAGTGTGAGAAGTGATTTTTCGGCGATGGATAATGTTCTTTCCATATTGATCACACCCCCCACACTGCCTTTACTCTGTCCGAGACCTCGTTGTCATCAATGATCCTGTTTGAAATCTGTGTAATATTTACTTTTACCTGTTCAATCATGGTGATTGACCTCCTTAATTTTTTACCTTGTCGGTATGTAAAGAGGCATTTGCCTCTGGAGGTCTCGGTATTACAGATACTGTTGATATAACCTCGGAATGGTCTAACAAGCAACGTATTTGTATATACAAATACAAGAGCTTGTCAGGATGACCCTGAAACCCATAATGATCCTTCGGATCTTCCGTTGGTATTACCGCAGTATTATTCCTGTCCCCTGCGAAGGGAAAACGTAAGACTCTCGCATTGCTGACTACGAGTACATGGGACTTGCACCCCGAGTGACTGATACGCCCCCGCTGCTCATCACAGAAGTATCATTATTACTTTGTATCTGTCATCGCCTCCCTCAGGGTGCAACCCTGATTCTGACTCATCCCCGTTATCGCTCTCTAAAAAGGTCATGGCGCAGTCGAAATCACATTGGCTTGGCATTTTAACGCCGATACAAGTGAACGTATCTTACGGTCTGGTATTCAGTTGTCAAATTTCGATGAAGGATAAATAATCCTTCACTATTACTGGACATACCCCCTCTGTTTGACGGGGTATCAGAATGCACAAAGTCATTTAGATTTCTTGGTACAATTTGCTTCCGAGAGCAAATCCCCCTCTACTACTACTGGACATTGACCCCCTGTTTTTTGACCATTTTTCTGAAAATTTTTGAAAATAATTTTGAAAAAGGCTCCAGTTGTAACCGATTGGGTACAACCGAAGCCTGAAGATGCAACTCATTGCTAACGATATGCAGTTAGTGATAAGGATAAGAATCAATCATAATTTACATGCATGATATAATGATTTACGAAGGGGTAACCCTTAGATGGGAAAATCATCAGGATAATAGACAAAAGAAGCAGATTCGGAATAACAGGAGAGACAGTAATGTTCGAAGAGTTTGATGCGCAACATGAAGATTTTTGCTGGCTTGAAATTACCGGTGAACATTCCAAAGACGTTTTTGAAAAGCAGGCAAAACAGGAAATATGGGCTTCATGTCCTTTATATGTATGCAAAGACAAACTTAAAGCTGTTGCTAAATCTGAACGTCAAGATGATGTGTTGTTTTTCGATGGTGAGAAATACTATGTTATTCATCTAGCATGGAATAACGGCTGCAAAGATGGTCCCCGGTATAAGGAGCTTCTTCCTAATGAATTGAACGGGTATTTGGAGTGGTATTATTTGAATGTTTAATCATCAGGATAGTTTTCATAAAATAATCGATTTTAATAATGCAGAAAGTATCGATCGTGCAGCGAAGGAATTTGTTTCTTCACATGACCTATTAAAAGTGGATTTCAGCGGATACAGAAAATGTCATATCGGCGATGATAATGATATTGCGAAGCATCCTGGCATGAAAGAATTAATCGACAAAGATAAATACGGAGAGTATCTTGGAAGCTTCTATAACCAGTTGAAGAGAGAGAAATCTCTTGATAAGGAACACTCAGTTTATGCGTTTTTTGATGATGATTTCAGGGTGATGGCCATTGCGTCATATCAATCAGCAAAAAGTTACGCAGCTGAGTTTTTTGAGTATTACGAAAACTATTATGTCGGATTAATGTTCGTATCAATTGGCTGGTCCGATGACTCGTCTAATTTTTTGCTGGGTAGAGTCACATATTATGTTTATGATGAAGGCAAAGTCACGAGGATGATTACAGCCTATGACCTCAGTTCGATTAAGAAATCCAGGATTGACACTGCGGAGTTGGCTTATGAGGATGGAGAAACTGTTATCATTAGCAGCACAGCGAGGATTTATAAAATGCTCAAGAGCGGTTTTGTTTTTGATAAACAATGGGACAATCTCAATCCTCCTGCTGACTCTTCTTCCGGTTCCAAACGAAGAATCGATAACCAAAAGAAACTTTGCAAGAAACTTGAGAAGAAGATCAAACAGGATATGTCACTTGATGAGGCGATACAAGCATTTTTCGACGTTGTTGCTGAAGCCAAACCTAACGATGAGGAGATGCTGCTTTACGAAGTCGGATGCTATTCGTTTGGTGGGGATACAGAGAACTGTTATTTCTGTCTCGTCCGTCAAACTCCATCGCCTGATGATGAGTTCTATCAGATGCTTCTTGAAATTCAGTATGATATCTGTGATGAGGTGCGCTCATTAAGCGAATGTGAGTGGTACGAAAAGGGCGACGATGACCTGCAGGAGTATGTGAAGAATTCCGAAGCATATAATGTGCTTAAGGATAAGCCTATAAAGAAAATTCGAGTTTGGGTTGATGAGACCTGAGATTGTGGTAGTACGAAAAATCATCAGGAGGATGGAATGACACGAGAACAGCAACGAATGTTAAGGGAGCTTAAAGCGGCTCTCCCCAAGCTT
>Ga0310786_10010241_pt1 | contig 11811 bp, 13 predicted proteins | sample AusTroGonzalo_MG_FD_203881 | JGI IMG/M metagenome (GOLD analysis project Ga0310786, IMG submission 203881) | Bovine rumen microbial communities from tropical cattle in Woodstock, Queensland, Australia - Gonzalo_03 (v2) (version 2) | ecosystem: Host-associated > Mammals > Digestive system >... | reverse complement strand
CTTTCACGTACACAAGCGGAAAAAACCAAGATTTTTTGGAAAAAAGCCGCCGAAATGACCTAAAAACGATTAAAAACCGTTATTTTTAAATGAAAATGATATAAAAGTTTTGAGAGGGTAACTAAAGGAGGTCTATAATGCCTAGAAAAACTACTAAGTCATTAAAAGCACAAGCTAAGGAGATACTCCGAATAGCCGAGGAGAGCGGAGTACAAACTAACTACTTTTTCTTAACTACCTTTGATAGATACCAAACTCAAATAGCTATATTAGACGACCTTAAAAAAAGGATATCGGACTCCGAGACCTTGGTTACTAAGGAGTATGTCAAAGGTAGAGAGAATGTATATACTAATCCGGCTATAACGGAGTATAACAGGACGACGGACTCCGCTAATAAAACGGTCTCATGTTTAATAAAGATTATCAAGGGCTTTAAAGGCGAGGGTAGCGCCGAGGACGTAGATCCTTTACTAGCTATCATTAACGGAGGCTCCGATAATGACTCCGACGACGAGTAAAGCTTACTTATATTGTAAAGCTCATGTAAGACTTAAGACTACTCCTAAGTATGTTAAGTTACAAATGAGGTCTTTTATGCGGCTTTGTGAGGGCAAGGATAAAAAGTATAAGGTCTCGGTCTCCAAGATAAAACAGATAGAGGACTTACTCAAGCTTTTAATCATGCCTAAAGGACTTAAAGCAGGTAAGACTCTCTACGAGTGCTCGGAGGGCTATCAATGGCTAACTTACTCCGCTACTTTAGCCGTAGTCTATAGGTCTAATCCTAAAAAGCGTAGATATGAGACCGGTATACTCGAGCTATGCCGTAAGAATTATAAGACCTTTACCGTAGCTACTGTATTTATACTCTTAATGATTACGGAGCCTAGATACTCTCAATTCTTTAGCGTAGCTCCGGACGGAGCTCTCTCTCGAGAGATTAGAGAGGCTATCTCTCAAATTTTAAGGAGCTCGCCTTTAGTCTATAAGTTTAAAGATAAGCCTAGATTTAAGATCCTAAGAGATTATATCTATTTTAACGCTCTTGAGATTAAATATACTCCGCTTAACTATTCAAGCTCTACATTGGATGGTAAGTTACCAAATGTCTTTTGCGCGGACGAGGTAGGAGCCTTACCTAATAGCTACGCTATAGAGGCTATGAGGTCCGGACAATTAAATATACTTAATAAGCTAGGCTTTATTATCTCTACAAAGTATCCAACTATTAATAATCCGTTTGAGGACGAGGTAGCTTACGCTAAAAAGGTCCTAGACGGATTAGTTAAGGACGAGACTTACTTTGCTTTATTATATGAGCCGGATAATACTAAAGATTGGATGACGGACGACCTTATTTTAAAACAAGCTAATCCGGTAGCTTTAGATAGTCCGGCTATTTGGGAGGACTTAGTTAAGAAAAGAGCTAAGGCTATAGCTCAAGAGTCGGCTCGTGAGAACTTTGTAACAAAGCATTGTAATATAATCTACTCCGGAGCCGGTACCGAGACTTACATAGATGTAAGCGCGGTCCAAGAGTGCAAGGTATCTAATATAGATTGGAGAGACCGCGTAGTCTACTTAGGCTTGGATCTATCCGAGTCCGGAGATAATACTAGCGTATCTATGCTAGCAGTAGACGAGGATAATAGGATCCTAGCGGACTCCTGGGCTTTTATACCGGAGGGTAGAATAGAGGAAAAGCAAGCGTCGGAGAGAGTAAACTACCGAGAGCTTATTAAAACCGGTAAGGTTATAGCTTGTGGAGATAAAGTAATAGACTATAAGGTAGTAGAGGACTTTATCTTAGGATTAGAGGAGAGGCTAGGAGTACAAATACAAGCCGTAGGTTATGACCGTTGGAACGCTTTAAGCTCCGCCCAAAAGCTCGAGAGCGAGGGTATAGCTACGGTAGAAATTAGACAACATTCTAGCGTACTCCATCCTCCTACTAAGCTACTTAAAGAAAAGATCCTAAGCGGCGAATTTATGTATACTAATAATCCTCTATATGAAGTAAACTTTTTAAACTCAAGGTGTACTTATGACACTAATAAAAACCTTTATGTAAATAAGAAAAAATCTAAAGGTAAAGTAGATATGGTAGTCTCTACTATTAACGCTACTTATCTTTTACAACAAGATTGTTATTTTGGTGAGGGCGGAGGCTTTACAATTCAAGTGCTTTAGGTTATTTTTAAAGTGTAAAAATGTAAATGTTATCTTACTAATTTTATGAGGTGAGTTAATGGCTTTTAGATGGTTTAAAAAACGTGAGGAGGCAAGCGAGCAAGCCTCCGCTCCTAGTAATACTAATAGCGTAACTCTCGGAGACTCTAATACTCTCTCGGACGTATTATTACAAGCTCTCCTTAACGGAGGAGATATTACTAGAGATATGGTACTTAGTATCCCTCAAGTTAGCGGAGACGTTGACTTTATAGCTAATTGTATCGCCTCTATGCCTATCAAGCTTTATAAGACTAAACAAGGTAAGGTAGAGGAGATAACCGACGACTCAAGGACTAGGCTCCTTAATAACGATACCGGAGATACTCTCGACGCTTTTCAATTTAAAAAGGCTTTGGTAACCGACTACCTATTAGGTAAGGGCGGCTATGCTTATATCGAAAAATTTAGAAATGAGGTAACCGGTCTATTTTATGTAGAGGATGATTACGTCGTAATCAATTATAATTTTCTACCTATCTATAAGGATTATAGAATTTATGTAGGAGACGAGACTTTTAGACCTTACGACTTTTTAAAGATTCTACGTAACACTAAGACCGGAGCTTGGGGAGTAGGTCTAACCGAGGAGGTAGGTAAGGCTTTAGAGACCGCCTATCAAACTATGATATATCAATTAGGATTAGTTAAGACCGGCGGTAATAAGAGAGGCTTTTTAAAGTCGGAGCGTAGGCTTGGTAATGAGGAGATTAGTCTCCTTAAGCAAGCTTGGAAAAATCTTTATGCTAATAATACGGAGTCCGTAGTAGTCCTTAATAACGGACTTGACTTTAAGGAGGCGGCTAATACCTCCGTAGAAATGCAATTAAACGAGAGTATAGATACTCTCAATAAAGAGATAGATAAGATTTTTCATATTTCGGATAATTTTTACGATACTTTTAAATTTGCTATCTATCCAATAGTAAAAGCTTTTGAGACCGCTCTTAATAGAGACCTCTTACTAGAAAAGGAAAAAGGTAAGCTCTTTTTCGAGTTTGATGTAAAAGAAATTATTAAGGCTAATCCAAAGGAGCGCTACGAGGTTTACCGTATGGCTAAGGAGATAGGCTTTATGAGTAAAAACGAAATGAGACGAGCCGAAAATATGAACGATATTGAGGGCTTAGACGTTATCGACTTTGGCTTAGGCTCCGTCCTTTATGACGTTAATACTCATACTTACTATACTCCTAATATTGACGCTACCGCTCAAGGAGGCGGCTATAGTGATAAAGATATCAAGACTATAGAGGAGGAGTCCTTTATAGACGCGGATAACGGTACCGAGAGGACTCGGGAGGAGGCTAATAGTGAGCAACTTAAGAAAAAGGAGGCGGACAATGAAAATAATTATAAGGAGTGACTCCGTAACTCTTGAGGGCTACGTAAACGCGGTAGAGCGTAATAGTAAGCCTCTTACCGAGAGAGGAGTAACTTTTATAGAGAGAGTAGGAGCCGGAGCTTTTAAAAGAGCTTTAGCTAGAGCTAAGGATATCCGTATCTTACTTAATCATAATCCTAATAGAGACCTTGGAGGTCTTAAGGATGGTAACCTCGAACTTGAGGAGGATAATATAGGACTCAAGGCTAGAGCCGTTATTACGGATCCGGAGGTTATAGAGGACGCTAAGAGAGGTAATCTAGTAGGTTGGTCTTTTGGCTTTGAGGATACTAAAGACGGAGTAACTCAATTAAGAGACGAGGAGAGCGGCTTACCTTTACGTAAGCTCTCGGACTTAAACTTATTTGAGGTCTCCATCCTTAACCGTAAGCGGTCTCCGGCTTACGTAGGTACTTTAGTAAATGTAAGAGACGACGGTACCGAGGAGAGGACTCTTATATCCGAGGATTATTTACCGGATAATATAGAGACCGTAGAGGATATTACTAAGGAGGCTATCGCCGAGATTAGAGAGGCTAGCTCCGAGGAGACTAAAGAGGATCCTAAGACGGAGCCTCAAGTAAAAGAGTTATCAAGCGATACTATCGCTAGATATAATAACATTATCGCCGAGCTTAAAAGCATGGTAAAAAATTAATAAGGAGGTAAAGAGATAATGTTTAAAAATCGTAAGGCTCAAATTGAGCGACAAAATGACCTTATCACTCGCGCCGAGGACCTCGTAAATACGGCTATGAGTGAAAAGAGAGAACTTACCGAGGATGAGGCGGCGGAGCTTGCCGAGATTAGAGACGATATCCAAAGGATTAAAAAGTATCTTGATATCGTAGACGATATCGACTCCGCTAGACCAAGTGGTAAAACCGAGGGCGAGATTAAAGAGGCTAAGGACGTTATCGACGGCGAGGACGCTAGAGCTTGTAGCGAGGATAAGGCTAGAGCTATCCAAGAGGAGCGAGCTTTTGAAAACTACATTAGAGGAGCCGTAGTCCATGAGAGAGCCGGAGAGCTTGATATTGCTAATAATGGCGCTATCGTACCGGTTACAATTGCTAAGCGTATTATCGAGCTTGTATACGATATTTGCCCTATCTTGGATAGATCCGAAAAGTATAACGCTAAAGGCAAGCTCGAAATTCCTTACTATCCGGCGGATAAGGATACACAAATTACGGTAGCTTACGCTACGGAGTTTGAGGACCTTACAAGCTCTACCGGTAACTTTACATCTATCGAGCTTAGCGGTTTCCTTGCCGGAGCTCTTACTAAGATTGGTAAGTCTCTTATCAATAATACAGATATCGACGTAGTAGGCTTTATCGTTAAACGTATGGCTTACGATATCGCTAGATTTATTGAGCACGAGCTCTTGATTGGTACTACAAGTCCTACGGCTAAAGTAACAGGTCTCTCTACGGCTACTAATGTTACTACACTTACAAGCGCTAGCGCTATTACGGCGGACGACCTTATTACTTTCCAAGGTACTATTAAGGACGTTTTCCAAGATAAAGCTATTTGGATTATGAGCCCTAAGACTAGAGACGCTCTCCGTCTCCTTAAGGATGATGTAGGACGCTATCTCCTTAACGACGATATTACTAGTCCTTTTGGTAAGGTTTTACTTGGTAAGCCGGTATACGTATCCGACAACATGCCGGATATCGACGCTAGCGAAAAGGTTATCTACTATGGAGATATGACCGGACTTGCTACTAAGTTTACCGAGGAGGTCCATATTGAGGTACTCCGTGAGCTTTATGCCGCTCAACATGCGGTTGGTGTAGTTGGTTGGGTAGAGTTTGACGCTAAAGTCCAAGACCAACAAAAGATTGCGGTCCTTAAGATGGGATCTTAATTAGGAGGTTTAATCTATGGCTTATAGAGCTTTGATATCTTTTACCGGTAAAGTAAACATGGTAAAAGGAGAGGTTAGAGACTTAGCCGAGGACTTGGCTAAGGATCTTATTAAAGCCGGATATATTGCGGACTTGAGCGAAAAGCAAAAGGTAGCTAAGAGCTCTAAGGCTAAGACTAAAGGCGGTGAGTCCGCTAATGGCTAATGATTATACAAAGGTTAGCGAGATTACAGTTAGTGACCTCGCTAACTATCTCCGTATATCGGAGCTAAATAACTCCGATACTACACTTTTAACAAGTATTTTAGAGGCGGCTAAAAACTTTGTCTTATCTTATACCGGTAGGACGCTAGAGCAAGCGGATACTTTTCCGGAGTTTACTCTAGCGGTCTTGGTGCTTTCGGAGGATCTATACGACAAACGTACTTACTCCGTAGATAAGACGGAGGCTAATAAGGTTGTAGATAGTATTTTAGGACTACATTCGATTAATTTATTATGATAGTAGATAATGCCGGTAAATATAAACATAAGATAGATATAGTAAAAGAGACTTACTCCAAGGACGCGGACGGGTTTCCGGTCCGCTCGGAGGAGGTTATCTTATCACCTTGGGCGGATATTAAGACTACAAGAGGCTTTACTCTTATAGCTAATAAAACCGACTTTGAAAAGGCTTATACTAACTTTACTATCCGTTATCCTATTACTACTATCACTCGTGATATGAGGATTAGATACAAAGGTAAAGAGTATACTATTGAGTATCTAAATAATATAAATGAGGCGAGCGTAGAGCTAGAGATACAAGCTAAGGAGGTTACCTTATCTAATGGCTAGTTTTGTAGGCGGCTTACCGGATGATTTAATTAAAATGTTTACGGCTCTCGAGAGAGATACCGATAAAATGCTTGGAGAAATGGTCCAAGCCGGAGCGGAGGTAGCTAAGGCTAACGTAAAATCTAAAATGCCTCAAGCTCTTAGGGAGTCATTAAGCGACGATAATATCATCCTTACTAAAGTCTATAAGACTCCTAGCGACGACGGTATTAATTGTCAAGCTATGATATCCGGATACTTTACTAATAAAGACGGTAAAGTAACTCCGGCTCCTTTAGTGGCTAACTTATTTGAGTATGGACGTAGTGACTCTCCATATCCTAAGCAACCTTTTTTTAGACAAAGTTTTAACAAAGGGCAAATAGAAAAAGCTATGTTAAAAGTACAAGATAAATATATCAAAGGAGGTTAATCTATGAACGAGGCTATCGAGTTATTATTTAATAACTTTTCGGTAGATGGAGTAACTATACCGGTCTCTTACATGGTTTATGTTAATAAACATGGTGAGCCTTACGTAGTCTATTATCAATACGATAAAGATAACTCTTACTCCTCGGACGACGATATCTCCGGATATGTTACTTATTATGACTTTGACGTATACTCTAAGGGTAACTACTTAGCTATCGTAGAGGCGATAAAGTCAATAATGAAAAATGCCGGTTGGACTTGGCAACCTAGGAGAGACTCTCCGGACTTTTACGAGGCGGATACCGGATATTTTCATAAGACAATATGTTTTGCTTATCCAATACAAGAGACTAATTAAGGAGGTTTAAAAATATGGGCAAGAAAACAATTAATCAAGCTCTTAAGGATCTTTTCTTAGGTCTCGGAGGTAATCCGTCCGCTTTGTCGGATAATACCTCCGTATCCGACTATATCGAGGATCTCGAAGGAGCTATCAAGGGCGAGACTAGCTCTATTATTGATGATAATACGGCTAGCGAGTCTAAGGTCTACTCTAGCTCTAAAGTAGAGAGCCTTATCCCTACGGACGAGCTCCCAAGTGTAACAAGTGAGGATATTGGTAATATCCTTACCGTAGTAAGCGACGGAGAGAGCGGAGCTACTTGGGATAAAGCACCGGCTCCAAGTGGTGGCGGTTATATTATTTATGATGGTACCGTATCAAGTAGTACTTTTACTTTAAGTAATAGTAAAAAGGTAGCGGATGTAGTAGCGGATCTAAGCGCTAATAAAATTGTTTATCTTAGGACTAATACCGGTTATGTATACTCTCTTTGTCGATATGACTCCGGTTATGTTGGCTTTATGTCATTATATAGAGAGTCTACTACATGGCAATTATTAAGCCTTTCGGCGGAAACGTCCTCTACCGGTAGTACATTTAGTTTTATGACTAAAGTTATAACTTAAGGAGGTTAATCTATGGCTAAGATAGGTTTAAATAACTTTTGGTACTCTCACTTGACCGAGGCTCAAGACGGTACTCCTACATACAATGGAGCTAAAAATCTTGGTAAGGCGGTCTCTTGTAGTGTATCCATTTCTAATAACTCCGCTACACTTTACGCGGACGACGCTCTCGCGGAGAGTGATACAAGCTTTCAAAATGGTACTATGACACTTGGAGTGGACGACGATAGAGAGGCTACTTTTGCGGACCTCTTAGGTCATACGGTAACGGAGGAGGGAGAGGTTATCTCTAACTCTAATGATATCGCTCCTTGGGTTGGTGTAGCTCGTATTATCGTTAAGATGGTAAATAACGTAAGACTCTATAAGGTAGTTATCCTTAATAAAGTTAAGTTTTCCGAGCCTAGCGACGACGACTCTACTAAGGGAGAGTCGGTAGAGTTTTCTACTCCATCTATCGAGGGTACCGTAGCTACTTTGGCTAATGGCGATTGGAAAGACGTTAAGGTTTTCGATACAATGGACGAGGCTAAGGCTTTTATCCAAACTGTATTCGGTACTACTTATACGGTATCTTATGACGCTAACAGCGGTACCGGATCTATAGACGCTCAAGTAGTAGATTTTGGAGACTCCGTAACTTTGGACTCCGGAGCTACTCTTACTCCTCCGTCTAATAAGACTTTCGGAGGTTGGGCTCTTAGTGCTACGGCTACGGCTAAGGACTACTCCGGCGGAGCTAGTTATACTCCTAATGGAGATACTAAGTTTTACGCATTTTGGGCGGACGCTAATTAATTCTAATAGAGACTTTAGGAGCCTCGTCTTGGCTATGAGGCGAGGCTCTTATCTTATTTAAGGAGATTTTTAAAATGAAAGAAGTATCAAAAGAGATTAATTATAAAGGAAAAACTTACAAGCTTGTTTTTAACCTAAATGCTATGGAGATTATCCAAGAGGAGTACGGTACTATTAATAAGTGGGGAGAGCTTACGGATGGTAAAGGCTCCGGAGAGACGGACGTAAAGGCTCTTAAGTTTGGCTTTACGGCTATGATTAATGAGGGTATAGATATCTCTAATGAGGAGAACGGTACTAACGAGCCTCTATTAACGGCTAAGCAAGTAGGACGTATCCTATCGGATATAGGCTTTGAAAAGGCTACCGAGGATATGAACGAGGTTGTTATAGAGTCCGTTAAAAGTGATGAAAAAAACGTATAATCCATGAGGATGATGAGATAGAGGACGAGCCGCTTAATTTCTCATGGATCTATTTTATATGTAGGGCTAAGCTTAATCTTAGTGATAAAGAGAGTTTTAGGCTAACTTATCGCCAATTTGCTAATCTTTACCAAGCCTACAAAGATACTTTCGACTATGAGCTTTACTTAACTTTAAGCCGTAGGACCTACGAGCAAGTTAAGAGAGAGGCGGAAAAGGCGGAGGAGTGGCTCTAATAAATAAATAGGAGGCGATTTTATGGCGGGCTTTGGCGGAGCGGTCAAATTAACCGGAGAGAGTGAATATAGAAAAGCTTTAAAGCAAATTAACCAAAGTCTTAAGGAGACTAGCGCGGATCTTAAGCTAGTTACGGCTCAATATGCCGCTAATGATAAATCTATAGCGGCTTTATCGGCTAAACAAGCGGCTCTAGCTAAGCAATACGACGCTCAAGCTCAAAAGGTTAAGACTCTTACTAGAGAGTACGAGTCTATGGACGCTAAATATAAGCAAAATTTAGCTAATCATACGTCTTTAAGTACGGCTTTAGAGGTAGAGACCGCTAAATTAAAGCAAATAGAGCAAGAGAGCGGTAAAGCTAGTAAAGAATATCAAGCACAAGCCGAGGTAGTCTCTAATTTATCATCCGAGGTAACCAAAAGCTCTAAAAATATAGAGCAAAATGAGACCGCTCTATCTAAAATGAGGGTAGAGCTTACTAATGCTACTACGGAAATGACCAAGACCGGTAACGAGCTCGATAAAATGGACTCCTCTATCCAAGACGCTAGCCAAAGCTCCGAGGAGCTTGGTAAAGAGGTAGCGGACTCCGGTAAAAAAGCGGAGGAGGCGGCTAACGGAGGCTTTACTATCTTTAAAGCGGTCCTTGCGGATCTTACGGCTACTACTATTAAAGCCGCCGCCGACGGTCTTAAGAGCTTAGGCTCCGCCGCTATAGCTTTAGGTAAGGACGCTATAGCTAGCTATGCGGATTATGAGCAATTAACCGGAGGAGTAGAGACTCTTTTCGGAGCTCAAGGTATGAGTCTCGAGGAATACGCTAAGAGCGTAGGTAAAACTACCTCGGAGGTAGCCGGAGAGTACGCTAAGCTTAATAACGCTCAAGCGGTAGTATTATCTAACGCGGATAAGGCTTATAAGACCGCCGGTATGAGTGCTAACGAATATATGGAGAACGTCACAAGTTTTAGTGCCTCTTTGATATCATCCCTCGGAGGCGATACTTTCGCGGCGGCTAAGGCGGCGGACCAAGCTATTATAGATATGAGCGATAACGCTAATAAGATGGGTACGGACTTAGGATCCATACAAAATGCTTACCAAGGTTTCGCTAAACAAAATTATACTATGTTAGATAACCTTAAGCTCGGATATGGCGGTACTAAAGAGGAGATGGAGAGGCTCCTTAAGGACGCGGAAAAGCTTAGCGGTCAAAAGTACGATATTAATAACCTTAACGACGTTTACTCCGCTATACATGAAGTCCAAACGGAGTTAGGTATTACCGGTACTACGGCTAAGGAGGCGGCTAGTACGATATCCGGCTCTACTAGCATGATGAAAAATGCTTGGGCTAACTTAGTAACAGGCTTAGCGGATGATAACGCGGACCTCGAAAAACTTATTGACGATTTTATCGAGTCTATAATGGCGGTAGCGGATAATTTACTACCGAGGATAGAGACGGTTGTTAAGGGTATAGCTAAGCTTGCTACGTCCTTAATACAAAAGCTTGTACCTCAATTGGTAAAAATGATACCGCCGCTCCTACAATCTACTTTACCTATCTTACTTAATGCGGTTAAGAGCGTATTAGACGCTATCCTCGCGGTATTACCGGAGATATTACCGGTAATCTCGGAGCTTATACCTCAAATAGTAACGACGATAGTATCTCTATTACCATCCATAGTAAGCGCCGGTATAGATATTATATTAGCTTTGATAGATGGTATTACCGAGACTATCCCTCAATTAATAGATATGTTACCGGAGATAATAGATACTATAGTTAATACTCTCTTAGATAAGTTACCGGATATTATCGAGACCGGTATTACATTATTGACGACTCTTATAGAGGGTATAGTAAAAGCTATACCTAAGCTTATCAAAATGTTACCTAAGATTATCCAAACTATAGTACAAGTCTTAATAGAGAATTTACCTAAGATAATCCAAGCCGGTATAGATATACTTATGGCTCTTATCGAGGGGCTTATTGAGGCTTTACCGGATCTTGTAACTATGACTCCTAAAATTATAGCTACAATAGTAGCTACTTTAATAGAGAATTTACCTCAAATAGTCGAGAGCGGTAAAAAGCTACTTAATAGCTTGATAGATGGTATAGCGGCTAATATAGGTAAGCTAGTAGAAAAGGTAAAAGAGATATATACCAAAGTTAAGGATACCTTTAAAGACTTACCGGAGAAATTTAAGACTATCGGAGGTAATGTAATTAAAGGACTTTGGAACGGTATTAACGATAAAGTAGATTGGGTAGTTGAAAAGATTAAAGGCTTAGGCGGTAAGCTTGTAAGCGGCATTAAAAAAGCTCTTGGTATTAAGTCTCCATCTACGGTATTTAGAGACCAAGTAGGTAAGAATATCGCTTTAGGTATAGGAGAGGGCTTTACCGAGGAAATGAGCGAAGTATCTAAGGAAATGCAAGACGCTATACCTACTCTTAGCGTAGATAGTCCGGAGTTTGACTTTAGCGGAGCGGCTAAGAGCGGTATAGGATCCTCTTTAGGTTATGCGGAAATGGTAGCCGCTTTTAAGGAGGCTCTTAAGGACGTATATGTAGAGCTTGACGATCAAAAGGTAGGAAAGTTTGTAACTAAGG
>Ga0310786_10010240_pt1 | contig 11813 bp, 7 predicted proteins | sample AusTroGonzalo_MG_FD_203881 | JGI IMG/M metagenome (GOLD analysis project Ga0310786, IMG submission 203881) | Bovine rumen microbial communities from tropical cattle in Woodstock, Queensland, Australia - Gonzalo_03 (v2) (version 2) | ecosystem: Host-associated > Mammals > Digestive system >... | reverse complement strand
ATAACCTTCTCTTGCTGCTCATTTTCTGCTACACCCTGGGCTTTCTCCAGCCAATAAACAATATGTCTGATGGCATTCGCATATTTGCCATTGGCGCACCATACGCACTCACATATTTCTCCGTTTTCCTTGACAAGCGTAGAGTTGAGCCCATAGGATGATGGTGTCTGTGAATCGGCATTCTTCTGCTTCATCTCTTGATAGAACGCCTCAGCCTCGGCCTGCGTCACACCGTCATAAAAGCTACAAGCAGACGTCAACAACAGGTCTTCGCCATCCGCCTTATTCACGCGCTTGGGAAGCACCGTTTCATCGAAGATTACTGGAAACAGTTCCTGACACATATGTTCTACAATCTCGCCCTCTCTCAGCGGCAGGCAACGGGCATCAACTCTCTGGAGCTGTTCTTTCAACCATTGGGGAGAAAAACCTGGCTTAAACTTCTCACATCCGTAATGATGGTAGATACCGTTAGAAAACCATATCCGTTTCAGATATATTTCCATCGCCTTGAAATCGTCTGTTTCATGGGGTATCGTCAGATCACAATAAACAACCTCCAGCATCTTCCTGATACGGAGATTGTATTTCCCAAACTGATCAAACGTAATATCCCTTCCAAACAAAGTGGCTTTCGACAAATAATAGATAAGCACCTTCTGCTTTAAGGACAGCTTGTCAAAGCCATTCAATCGATATCGGAGCAGTTGTAAATCGGCAAACCGCTCGCTTTGATACGAAAAATCCACAAGTCTTGTTTCCTTATTCCTTAGATTCTTTTGACTTCTTAGAACGCTTAACCACCATGGCAGGGTGCTGCTTGAGGTGCTGCAGACGGTACTCTCGTGGCGTAATACCTACCACACGGTAGAACGACGCATAGAAAGACTGACGGTTTGCAAAACCCACCATGTCGCTGACCTCCTCCATGCGGAGTTCCTGATAACGCTTGTCAACCAAGATTGTCATCGCCTCCTCAATACGGTACTTGTTGACAAAAGATGTGTAGTTCATGTGGAAACGCACATTCACAACAGCCGAAATGTAACGGGTGTTCGTACCGAGGTCTTCTGCCAACTTCTTCGCAGAATAATCCTTATCGCGGTACTTCTTCTGCATCACGATAATATTCAGAATCTTCTCCTGCATATCATCCATCATCCTGGGACTGACCAGACTCCTATAAGCAGCCTCCTTTTCTTTTTTTTCTGTAATGTTATATTTACCCATCTTACGAACGGATTGTTGATTAATAATGCGCAAATATACGCAAAAATTTCGAAATTACCAATACTTTTTGTCAAAAATTAGAAAAAAAGACGCAACTTTCTGTAAAAAACGACTCAAGATGGCAGTTCTGTGCATTTTTTTTCGTATCTTTGCAAAGCAAAAACTTCAAGAATGGCAAAAAAGAAAATATTATTCATCAACCAGGAGATCTCTCCTTATGTCCCAGACAATTATTTGTCGCTCATGGGCAAAGACCTCCCACAGGCCATGCAGGAACGAAATCACGAGATTCGTACATTCATGCCGAAATGGGGTACCATCAATGAACGTCGTGGACAACTTCACGAAGTCATCCGTCTATCGGGTATGAATCTCATCATAGATGATACAGACCACCCACTGATTATCAAGGTCGCCTCTATACAGTCAGCCAGAATCCAAGTCTATTTCATCGACAATGATGACTATTTCGGGAAGAGACTCATGGATAAAGACGAGCAGGGTGAAGACTATCCCGACAATGGTGAGCGCGCCATATTTTTTGCACGTGGTGTGCTGGAAACCGTGAAGAAACTACGTTGGGTGCCAGATATTATCCACTGTCAGGGATGGATGAGTGCCGTCGTGCCTCTCTATGTCAAGACGGCCTACCATGACGAGCCCTCCTTTGCAGATACAAAGGTGGTTACCTCACTCTTCTCAAATGATGTGAATATGGACCTTGGCAGCAACTTCAAGAAATGTCTGGAATTCCGTGAGGCAAAGGCAGAATTGTTACAGGTCTATAATGACAATTTCAATTTTGAGGAACTTGGGAAAATGGCCATAGATTACTGCGACGGTGTCGTGCAGGCAAGCCAGATTGTCAATGAGGAATTATTAAACCACGCCAAGGGAAAAAACATTCCGGTCCTTGGCTATCAAGAAGATTTTGCAGACGCATACGAATCATTCTACGACCAGCTCTTTCCGGAAGAAGCTGAAAATGCAGAAGAATAACAAATTGTAACCACACACATGAAATCAAGATTATTTACAGCGATTGCGTTCATAGCAATGGCACTTATTTCTTGTAATGAAGACACAGGGGTGATAGGTTCCTCGCTCACTGACGAGGCAGATAAACTCGACTTATCAACTGGTATCTATCACGCAACGACCAGATCTATACTTGCCGATTCTATCTACGCCCGCAATTACGATTGCTACTTCGGCAGGGTGAAAGACCCCGAGACTGGCACATATGTCACTAGTGAGTTTATGGCTCAGTTCAATATGCTCGAGAACTATAAGATGCCACAAAAGGAGACTATCTTAACAAAGGCCGAAGACGGGGACATCGCCGCTGATTCCTGTGAGATATGGCTCTATTTCGACAAAGACCTCTGTTACGGTGACACCCTTACCCCTGTCAAGATGAGAATGTTGGAGTTAGACAGGCCCATGGATGATAATAGGACCTACTATAGCAACTACGACCCCGTCGAAGAAGGCTATATCAGGGAAGGCGGTCTGAAGCATGATCTGGCCTTCACGTTGTCAAACCTAACCTACACAGACTCTATACGTAATCTCTCCGGCTACACTGATATTGCACGCATCCCACTTAATGACGCATATACTGATAGGAGCGGAAAGGTCTATAACAACTATGGCACCTACATTATGCGTTCTTTCTATGAATCACCAGAATATTTCAAGAACTCATATACGTTTATCAACCATATGTGTCCTGGCTTCTACTTCCAGTTCAGTGATGGCCTTGGAGTGATGGCGAAACTGAGCAATATTGAAATGCGCGTATTCTATCATTTCAAGAAAGACACAACAACTTATTATGGTGCCATGAGGATGGCCTCCACCCCAGAGGTGCTTCAGACGACAAAGGTGACCAACGATAAGGAAGGACTCAAAAGACTGGTTGCTGATGAGAGTTGCACATATCTGAAGACGCCTGCTGGTATCTTCACAGAGATGACCTTGCCCGTCAATGATATCATGTCTTCAGAGCATAAATCAGACTCACTGCTTTCCGTCAGTCTAACACTCAAGCACATCAACAGCGCCATCCCTCAGAACAAATATCTTCTGGATGAGCCAGCATCAGTACTGATGGTGATGAAGGACAGTCTGTATTCGTTTTTTGAGAAAGAGAAAACCTACGACTACACAAGTGCCTTTGTCGCTGATCTCTATTCGAACAGTTATTCCTTTAGCAATATAGGAAACCTCATTAACCTGATGTACTTGAATAAATTTGTCGGGGAACTGGCAGATCCAGAATGGCTGCAGAAGCATCCCAACTGGAACAAAGTGGTTATCGTTCCCATTGCTTCTACTTCTGTTACAGTGACCACATCCGCTTCGATTGTTTATTCTCTATGTAACGAAATGGGCCTTTCGAGTACACAACTGGAAGGAGGGCCAAACAGTCCTATCGAGGTAAAGGTCATTTATGCTAAATTCAATGAACAATAGCTATGGCTGACGGTTTCTTGGAGAAGCACTACGAAGACTATGAGGCTCGTAAGGCCGCATGGCTTCAGAAGAAAAAGCATTTATCAAAGACAAAAAACAGAAATATTGAGCGCCCCGAAAACGAGGCGCTCTAATCTTTCATCCGAGAATCTTGAATTTGGCGAATTTCAGTAGCAATTGCTTCGTACCCGCATGCAGGAACTGGACGGTGGCCTTGGTATTCTCCCCAGTACCTTCTATCTTAACCACTGTGCCAACGCCAAAGCGCTGATGCTCTATCTTCACACCCTCACGGAGATCTCCCGGACTGGCATCCGTCGCCATCGGACGCGGCGGCACTGCCCTTTGCACAGGCTTAAACCGTCCGCCACTGGCCATGTTCAACTGGCGCTTAAAACCGTCGGAGAATGGATCAACAGGCTTCTCTGGTTCACGAGGGGCCACAGCGCGAGGCTTGGGATCAGCCTTGAACTGCGTAGCCACTGGTCTGGGGTTCTGCATCCATTCCGAACTCCTGCTACCACCTCCGAAGAACGGTTTTCCTCCACCCACTTCACCTTGGACATCCAAGAGGTTAGAATCAATATCCCGGATGAATCGGGATGGCGTGTCATACTCCATCCTTCCGTAGCGCCAACGGTTCTGTGCACAGGTCAGGATACAATGCTTCTCGGCCCTGGTGATCGCCACATAGAGCAGTCGGCGTTCTTCTTCGAGCTCGCGCATCGAGTTCGTACACATCGGTGAAGGGAAGATATTCTCTTCGAGTCCCACCACGAACACTGTCGGGAACTCCAGACCCTTGGCCGAGTGGATCGTCATCAGCGTCACCTTGTCGTTCGAATCCCCGTCGTCACTGTCAAGGTCTGTCAGCAGCGCCACCTCCTGCAGGAAGTCGGACAGATACACCTGGTCACCCTGATCCTCCTCCCTCCTACTCTCCACGAAGTCCTGCATACCACTCAGGAACTCCTCGAGGTTCTCCTGTCGGGAGATATCCTCGGGATTACGTCCTGAGTAGATATCCTTGCTGATGCCCGAGTTCATGATGATGTCATGACCTAACGTATAGGCATCCTCTGTGGTCATCCTACCCATCCAACCCTCGATGAGTTCACGGAAGTTCTGGAGTTTCGTCATCGTCCCCTTACTCACATCCATCGGGAAGAGCACGGGTTCCTTGATCACCTGCCAGAGACTCACACCGTAGGCCTGTGCCGTCTGGATAATCTTTCCTATTGTCGTATCGCCGATGCCGCGTGCCGGATAGTTCACGATACGCTTGAAGGCCTCCTCATCATTGGGGTTGGCAACCAGACGGAAATAGGCGATCACGTCCTTGATCTCCTTGCGCTGGTAGAAACTCAGACCACCATAGATACGATACGGAATACCGTCCTTGCGCATCTGTTCCTCGAACGACCGGCTCTGGGCATTGGTACGGTACAGGATGGCGAAGTCACTCCAGTTGCTATGTTCTTTCCGACGGATGCGCATGATGTCCTGTGTCACGATCATCGCCTCCTCCTTGTCGGAATAGGCTGGTTTCAACTGCAGGCGCTCCCCGTGTTCGTTCTTACTGTAGATATTCTTGGGAATCTGTCTTTCGTTGCGCCGTATCAGTGAGTTAGCCGCCTGTACGATCAACTGTGTCGAACGGTAGTTCTGTTCCAGTTTGAAAAGTTTCGAACCCGTATATTGGCTCTGGAAATTCAGGATATTATCGATATTCGCCCCTCGGAAGGAATAGATGCTCTGTGCGTCGTCACCCACCACACAGACCTGCTGACGCTCTTTGGTCAACTGATACACGATGGCCTGTTGGGCGAAGTTCGTGTCCTGATACTCATCGACGAGCACGAACTGGAACTTCTCCACGTACTTCTGGCGGATATCCTCATGATTGCGAAACAGCACGAAGGTCTGCACCAACAGGTCGTCGAAGTCCATCGCATTGGCCTGACGGCATCTCTCCGCGTACCTTATATATATATTAGAGACCTGCGGACGCTTCTGCTGGGCATCATCACTGGCCCACGCACTCTGCTGGTACTGCTGTGGCAGCATGAGATGGTTCTTCGCCATCGAGATACGGTCGGCCACCGAAGCAGGCTTATACACCTTGTCGTCCAACTGCATCTCCTTGATGATAGTCTTCACCAGCGAACGGGCGTCGCTCTGGTCATAGATGGTGAAGTTCGCATTGAAGCCGATATGCTCTGCCTCGGCCCGCAGGATACGGGCAAAGACACTATGGAACGTGCCCATCTGCAGATAGCGGGCCTGTTCCGCTCCCACCAGACGACCGATACGCTCCTGCATCTCCCTGGCCGCCTTATTGGTGAAGGTCAGTGCCAGGATATTCCAGGGCCTCATGCCCTGTTGCAGGAGCCAGGCGATCTTATACGTCAGCACACGGGTCTTACCGGAGCCTGCACCGGCGATCACAAGACTCGGACCATCACAGTACAGCACCGCCTCCCGCTGACTCTCGTTCAGTTGTTGTAAGATGTCGTTATCCAACTGTTTGTCTGTTTAGTAAACGAAGGGTGTAACCCCTTGTTTCCAAGAACGTTACACCCTCACCAAGTGGTTAAGGATTATTGTTTACTCCTCCACAGCAGCCTGTGCGGCAGCCAGACGTGCGATGGGCACGCGGAACGGAGAACAAGATGCGTAGTTCATACCGACCTTAGCGCAGAACTTCACTGAGCTGGGCTCACCACCATGCTCACCACAGATACCGCAGCGCAGTTCGGGACGTACCTCACGACCTTCCTTCACGGCGAACTTAATGAGACGGCCTACACCAACCTGATCGAGTACCTGGAACGGATCCACCTTCAGGATCTTCTTGTCGAGATATACAGGCAGGAACGAAGCGATATCGTCGCGGCTGTAACCGAAGGTCATCTGTGTCAGGTCGTTGGTACCGAATGAGAAGTACTGAGCCTCTGAAGCGATCAGGTCGGCTGTCAGGGCAGCACGTGGGATCTCGATCATCGTACCGATCTCGAACTCAACCTCGATGCCGTACTCTGCGAAGGTCTCCTTGGCGGCATACTGGATAATATCCTTCTGCTGCTTCAACTCCTTGACAGTACCGATCAGCGGAACCATGATCTCGGGCATCGGGTTCTTACCCTCCTTCTTCAACTCACAGGCTGCAGAGAGGATAGCCTTCGTCTGCATAGCGGTGATCTCGGGGAAGGTGATACCTAAGCGGCAACCACGATGACCCAGCATCGGGTTGTTCTCAGCGAGAGAATCCACACGGCGCTTGATCTCATCCAGGCTGACGCCCATCTCCTTGGCCATCGTCTCCTGACCAGCCAGATCGTGGGGAACGAACTCATGGAGAGGAGGATCGAGCAGACGGATGTTCACGGGCAGACCGTCCATAGCCTCGAGGATACCCTTGAAGTCGGCCTTCTGGTAAGGCAGCAACTTAGCAAGAGCCTTCTCACGTCCGGCAACACTATCGGCCAGAATCATCTCACGCATGGCAACGATCTTCTGATCCTCGAAGAACATGTGCTCGGTACGGGTCAGACCGATACCCTTGGCACCGAAGGCGCGAGCCACCTGTGCATCGTGCGGGGTGTCGGCATTGGTACGAACCTGCAGTTTCGTATATTTGTCGCAGAGATCCATCAACTCCTTGAAGTCACCACTCAGTTCAGCAGCCTTGGTGGGAACCTCACCGGCATAGACCTGACCGGTCGTACCATTCAGAGAGATATAGTCACCCTCCTTATAGACGACGCCGTCGATCTCGACAGTCTTGTTGACATAACTGACGTTCAGGGCACCTACACCCGATACGCAGCACTTACCCATACCACGGGCCACCACGGCAGCGTGAGAGGTCATACCACCACGAGCAGTCAGGATACCCTCGGCAGCAGCCATACCAGCGAGATCCTCAGGAGAGGTCTCGATACGTACGAGCACTACCTTATGTCCGTTCTCATGCCACTCCTTAGCGTCGTCAGCGTGGAACACGATCTGACCGCAGGCAGCACCCGGAGAAGCGGGCAGACCCTGGGCGATCACCTTGGCAGAAGACAGGGCCTTCTTGTCGAAGACGGGGTGCAGCAACTCGTCGAGTTTCTGGGGCTCGCAGCGCAGGATGGCGGTCTTCTCGTCGATCATACCCTCATGCAGCAGGTCGATGGCGATCTTCACCATAGCGGCACCCGTACGCTTACCGTTACGGGTCTGGAGGAACCAGAGTTTACCTTCCTGTACGGTGAACTCCATATCCTGCATATCGTGATAGTGGTGCTCCAGTTTGTCCTGGATACCATTCAGTTCGTTGTAGATGTCAGGCATAGCCTCTTCCATAGAGGGATACTTGGCCACGCGCTCCTCCTCAGAGATACCGGCGCGCTCAGCCCAGCGCTGAGAGCCGATCTTCGTGATCTGCTGCGGGGTACGGATACCAGCCACAACGTCCTCACCCTGAGCATTCACCAGATACTCACCGTTGAACAGGTTCTCACCATTAGCGGCATCACGGCTGAAGCATACACCAGTATCAGAGGTGTCACCCATATTACCGAATACCATGGCCATCACCGATACGGCTGTACCCCACTCGTCGGGGATACCTTCCATCTTACGGTAGAGGATGGCACGCTCGTTCATCCAAGAACGGAACACGGCGCAGATAGCACCCCACAACTGCTCGATAGGATCGTTGGGGAAGTCCTTGCCGGTGCGCTCCTTGATGGCGGCCTTGAACAGCACCACCAGTTTCTTCAGTTCATCGACATTCAGGTCCTTGTCGAGTTTCACGCCACGCTCTTCCTTCACCTTCTCGATGATCTCCTCGAACGGGTCGATATCGGTCTTGTTCACGGGCTTCATCTCGAGCACCACGTCACCGTACATCTGTACGAAACGGCGGTAACTGTCATACACGAAGTGGGGATTGTTGGTCTTCTTCACCATACCCTCGGCCACCTCGTCGTTCAGACCGAGGTTCAGGATGGTATCCATCATACCAGGCATAGAGGCACGGGCACCGGAACGGACGGAGACGAGCAGGGGATTCTCCTTGTCACCGAACTTCGAGTTCATCAGATCCTCGATGTGCTTCACGGCTGCCATCACGTCGTCATTCAACAGTTCCATGATCTTCTGCTGACCTACCTGATAGTATTCGTTACAGCAGTCTGTTGTGATTGTGAAACCTGGAGGAACGGGAACACCGATCAGGTTCATCTCAGCAAGGTTGGCACCCTTACCACCCAGTTCCTCACGCATCTTTGCATTACCTTCGGCCTTACCATTACCGAAGAGATAGACTCTTTTTTGGCTCATAAGTCAATTATTTATTAATGTTATAAATTGTTTTTTATGATTTAATTCCGCAAAGTTAATCATAATTCGGGAGAAAACAAAGAAAAAGAAAGGAAAATTGTAACGCGGATGTGACATTTTTTGGTTTTTTAGCGATTATTTTGTACCTTTGCACACAAATTGAAATCCAGATGGCAAGAAACAAGAAACCATTACCGCTCCTTGAGAGTGTAGAGATAGAGGCTGTGGCCGCCGAGGGAAAGTGCCTGTTCCACTGGAACGACCTCGTCGTGTTCGTGCCTTTCTGTGTACCCGGCGACATCTGCGACATCCAGATCCGTCGTAAGAAACACTCCTTCGCCGAGGGTGAGGTGGTACGCTTTATAAAATATAGTAATGTACGCGCGGTTCCGTTCTGTGCGCACTTCGGCGTCTGTGGCGGTTGTAAGTGGCAGAACCTGCCCTACGAGCAGCAGTTGAAGTTCAAACAGCAACAGGTGTTCGACCAACTGACGCGCATCGGCAAGATCGAACTGCCCGAGTTCCGTCCTATCCTCGGTTCCGTACACACCAAGGAGTATCGCAACAAACTCGACTACGGTTGTGCCAACAAGCGCTATCTGACCAAGGAACAGATTGCGACCCTGCCCAACGACGAGAGCCAGAGTCTGAAGGACGTGCCCGCCATCGGCTTCCATATCACCGGTGCCTTCGACAAGATCCTCCCCATCGAGAAGTGCTGGCTGATGGACGACCTGCACAACCAGATCCGCAACGAGATCCGCGACTACGCCATCTCCAACGGTCTGTCGTTCTTCGACCTGCGCGCCCAGACGGGACTCTTACGCGACGTCATCATCCGCAACTCGGCCAGTGGTGAGTGGCTTGTCATCATCCAGTTCCACTACGACGAGACTGGCGGTGAGCAGGAAGCCAAAGCCCTGCTCCAGCACATCGCCGACCGTTTCCCGCAGATCACCTCCCTGATGTACCTCGACAACCAGAAGTGCAACGACACCATCGGTGACCAGGACATCCTCCTCTTCAAGGGCGAGGACCATATCTTCGAACTGATGGAGGACCTGAAGTTCAAGGTCGGTCCCAAGTCGTTCTACCAGACCAACACCGAACAGGCCTATCATCTCTATTCCGTCGCCCGCGAGTTCGCGTTCGCACCAATTGACAATGGAGAACTGGCCACGGATAATCATCCATTATCCATTATCCATTATCCATTAATCTACGACCTCTACACGGGTACGGGCACCATCGCCAACTTCGTGGCCAAGAACGCGAAAAAGGTCATCGGCATCGAGTACGTGCCCGAGGCCATCGAGGATGCCAAGGTCAACTCCCAGATTAACGGTATTGAGAACACCCTGTTCTTCGCCGGTGACATGAAGGATATCCTCACCGACGAGTTCATCGCCGAGCACGGTCGTCCCGACGTGATCATCACCGACCCGCCCCGTGCCGGCATGCACCCCGACGTGGTGAAGACCATCCTGCGTGCCGCCCCACAGCGCATCGTCTATGTCTCCTGCAATCCCGCCACACAGGCCCGCGACCTGCACGACCTCAACACCGACTACCGCGTGATGGCCGTGCAGCCCGTGGATATGTTCCCCCATACCCCCCACGTCGAGAACGTCGTGCTGCTGGAACGGCGATAAAAGACACGGAAAACAAAAATATACGGGAAAATGTTTGGAAAATCCAAAATTTTCCCGTATATTTGTACCCATATTACCTAAAACAAAATTGATATGTTGAAGAAATCATTATTACTCGCGGTGCTGATGGCGGGTTTCGTCGGCACTGCAAGCGCAGAAGAGCCTGAGTCGCAGAATGCCGAAGTACAGGATCTGCAGGAAGTGGAATCCACACAGCAGAAGACGACCATCGAGGTGCCTGCCTGGGTGAAGAACATCAAGTTCAGCGGCTACGGCATGCTGCAGTATCAGGGACAGGACCCCGAGGGTAACCACTCCAACTCGTTCAACCTCCGTCTGGCCCGTTTCATCCTCGACGGTAAGATCGGCGACTTCGACTGGCGCGCCCAGATCCAGGGCACCAACGCCACAGGTCCCGGCCAACCCACCGTACAACTCGTTGACCTCTATGCCGAGTGGCGCAAATACCCCGAGTTCAAGATCCGTGCCGGACAGTTCAAGCGCTGCTTCACCTTTGAGAACCCCACCCACCCCATCACACAGGGTTGGCGCGGCTATGCCGACGTGATCAACAAACTCTCTGCCTTCGGCGACCGCACGGGTGAGCGCTCTTCCGGTGGCCGTGATATCGGTATCCAACTGTCGGGTGACCTCTTCCCCAACGCCAATGGCCGCCGACTGGTACACTACCAGGTAGGTGTGTATAACGGTGAGGGTGTGAACCAGAAGGATATGGACAACCGCAAGGACTTCATCGGTGGTGTCTGGGTGATGCCCGTCAAGGGTGTGCGCATCGGTGCCTTCGGATGGACCGGTAGCCGTGGTGGTATGCTTGACCCGCTGACAGGCGAGACCCGCAGCGTGGAGAAGAACCGTTACTGTCTCTCTGCCGAGTACGACCTCAACGAATACACCTTCCGTGCGGAGTTTATCCACAGCCAGGGCTGGGGTGCCAAGTCCCCCGGCAACAACACCCGCGAGATCTACTACGAGAATGGTGACAAGGCCGACGGTTGGTATGTGTTCGGCATCGTACCCCTCATCAAGGGTAAACTCCACGCCAAGGCACGTTACCAGACCTATCGCAACCAGAAGAGTTGGGCGACGTCAGTGAATCAGGTGGAG
>Ga0310786_10010238_pt1 | contig 11814 bp, 33 predicted proteins | sample AusTroGonzalo_MG_FD_203881 | JGI IMG/M metagenome (GOLD analysis project Ga0310786, IMG submission 203881) | Bovine rumen microbial communities from tropical cattle in Woodstock, Queensland, Australia - Gonzalo_03 (v2) (version 2) | ecosystem: Host-associated > Mammals > Digestive system >... | reverse complement strand
GCCAACGCCAGGACAGTTTTTATAGCTTCCTGTTCAGTCATACAGGAGGATTGACCTCTTTGGAGACCTCGCAGATACTATCAATCATTTCGCTAACAACGACCCAATCGATTTCATAATTGAGCGTGTCGGCAACTGCGTGGAGTTCGGCAAGAACCCACTCTTTTCTTTCGGCACCGATTTCAAACATTTTCTCAGCCTCAGCCATGAGGTTCATGACGAGGATAATCATCTGAGTCCAATTCTTCTCTTGTGCGGCTTTGTGTACATACTTTACAAGTGCTGCTATCAGAGGTACGATTACGGCGATGCCGCTCAGTATGGATATGATAGCCTGAATCCAAAAATTAAATTGGTCCATTTTTGCCCTCCATTATTTTTTTCATTTTTTCCTCGTTCTTTTTCTCGTCCTCAAGCGACCACTCGCGGTCTTGATAGCGAGTTTTTGCGGTCTTTATCCAACCCATAAAGCCGCATTCGCCTGTGCACGCGACATAGAAACAAGTACATAATGTATCGGGAATCGCGCCCGTAATGAGGTAGAGCCAAATCATCACAATAGTAAATATTAATACTGCTACACCGACAAGGATTAATATTGTATCCATAGTTTTCTTGGTCATATATCTCACCTCTATGAAAAGTAGCAGAATTTGGGTGAGGAATACATCTTTTAAATTTGCTTTTTTTGGAAATTTTTGGTATAATATATATAGAATAATGAAAAGGAGATTTGTTATGATAGTTAACAAGATCGATAATGACAGATACCAGGTCGTACATGATGGTATGAATGAAATTCTGACTCTTGATGAGGTCATGGTGCTGTTGAGCAAGCCAATGCCGCGCCCGCAGACCGAACAGGAGAGGATGGAAGAGTTTTGGGAAAGCGAGCCTGTTTATCCAGAGGAGTGATATGGGAAGACTGAATGTTTTTTCAAAAGAAAATTATTATTCGTGGAAGTGCCCGCTAAAGAATATGCGGTTGTTCTGCTGCAATGTAAAGTATGCTTGGCAGCGTGTGACTCAAGGGTATTGTAATAGGGATGTATGGAATTTAGATTCTTATTATTTGAATCTATTTCATGCAACACTTTTACACCTGGCGGAGCATCATATGGGTTATCCTGGCACAGAGCCATTTGAGGAAGATGAGAAGTGGACAGAGTTTTTGTATGATTTGTCCATCAAGTTTTATCAGGCGAATGAAGAAAACGATTGCTTGCCGCACCCCATGGCTGATAAGTGGTGGGAAGATGTAAAGGCAAATGGCAATTTTGATGTATTAAAGTATGAGTCGCCTTATGCTAAACCCATGTGTGATGAAGAACGTGAAAATTGGGAAAAGCGACAGGCAATATTTGAAGACGCTTGGGCGCGTATGGGCGAGAATTTTCATAGGTTGTGGGATTGAGATATGAGTGTACTGATTAAGGGCATAGAGATGCCGAAGAATTATGAAGGGTGCGAAGTCATTATTCGTATTCAGCCGAACGGAGAAGTACTTGATTTACAAGGCTTCCACATTGGGGCAACCGCTATCCCCGTCCAGCCGTATGACAGACTTATTGATGCAGATGTACTGCTTGAAGAAGTATATAAACTGCGTATGTGGTTATTAGAAAATAATATGCCTGGTGCCGAGCATTGGGTAACTAAAGTATATCAGATGATTGATGAAATGTCGACCGTCATTGAAGCGGAGGAGAAACATGAGCAGATTTCCAAAGGACTGTTGGGACAAAAACTGTGAACACTTTCATGTCACGGACATGAGCGTTGACGATTTGCTTTGCGCTTGTAGTGTGCTTGGCTATGAGTGCGATGCCTGTGATGAAGATTACTGTTACTTACGTTGTCCATTGGCAGAGAAGGCAGAGGAGAGTAAGTGATGACTGAATATTTAGATAAGGAAAAAGCTATAGAAGCGGTCAAAAAACATAGTGGAAATGAATCTGCTATAATTGCAAGTCTTGTTTGTTTGCCGAGTGCTGATGTTGTCGAGCGTAAGCGCGGGAAGTGGTTACGCACTCCGACACATTGGGTGTACTGTTCCGTGTGTAACCGCGAACCACCAAGCGAAACGAATGAAACAACATCCTATTGTCCGTGGTGCGGAGCTAAAATGGATGATGAGGTGGAAGAATGAACACACTGATTAACGCTGCACTTGTGATGGCAATTGGCAGTGAGGAAGTGATGAGAACAATGAATGGTGGTTTTTGCCTACACTATGATTGCTCAAACAGAAACAGCTTTGGTTATTGTAAAACAACGGTCTGTATCAATGAACACTATCAACAAAAGCGGTGGGGTTTACAATCAACAACAAACAAATCTGAGAGCGTGGTTATAAAACAGATTGAAGCGGAGGATGATGATGACTGGATACATAGACCGCAAAGAAGCAATTGAGGCAATAGAGAGTCTGCCGAACTGCTATAACGGATTCAGCGATACCTACGACAAGGCTTGCATCATCGGTATACTGGAAGAGCTTCCTGCCGCACATATACAGATACAGACCAATGCAGACTGCATCAGGGCGATGACTGATGAGGAATTAGCGGAGTGCCTGTACGACATTACAGACAATGGTTATTCAGCAGACCAATGGCTTGAATGGCTGAAGAAAGAGGTGGAAGAATGAGCGAGTATATTAACAAGGGCCGTGTTATTGAAAAATTGTCGAATCTAAGGGATGACTATCTTGATTCGGCATATGAGAAAAAAGACGATGAAGTGTTTGTTGCGCTGATGCGGGCATATGCGAGAGTCACGAACAATTGCATTGAGATTGTGAAGAAAGTTCCGGTGTTAGGTACAGACGAAGAAGGAAGAGATAAAAATGAGTGACTATATTAAAAGGGAAGATGTTTTATTACAGCTTGGGTCAATAACGGCGTATAAAGGTTCTATACCTTATGATACCGCTATTAGGAAAATTAAAAGCATTAAGCCTGTCTATATAGAAGAACACCAGACAGGTAAGTGGATAGACTTAAACAAGCCGACACACATGTGCTACCCTCGTTGGGAATGTTCTGTGTGCCATTTCGCTTCTCATGGTGGAAACTATTGCCCTACCTGTGGGGCAAAAATGGAAAAGGAAGAGATAGAAAAATGAGTGACTATATCAAAAGAGATGATGTAATTGACATATTACTTTCTGATAAAGTGGATATGTCGCCTGCATTTGTAGGTGTAGCAAATGTATTAGGCAATTTGGCGCAATTTGAGGTATATAATGATGCTTGTGACAACCACATAGATTTAGTCAATAAGCTTCCCGCATCTAATGTCGTTGAACTCAAGATAGGTAAATGGCTTCAAAAGCAAATTAGAGGAGACACATACCCCGTCTGTTCTGTTTGCCTTTCACAAGCATGGGATGAAGAAAATTATTGTCCCAATTGTGGGGCACGAATGGAAGAGTAAGAGTGTTTAGACAAATGAAGTGTGATAATTGTATACATTACCATTGGTACACCGACTGGTGTGATAAATGGAAATGTGAAGTTGATGCTCATGAAGTTCATCAATGTTGTGAAAAAGAGGTAAAAAATGATTAAAAATTGGCTTGTCAGGGGCGATACTCATGGCGACTTCTCATGGATGACCAATGGATGCCTGGCTGATTACAAACCGAATGAGACCGCAATCATAATTTTGGGAGATGCGGGATTTAATTTTTATTTGAATACAAATGATGACAAGAAAAAGAAAGCAGTTAACGATAGAGGCTACCGGTTTTACTGCGTAAGGGGCAACCATGAGGCGCGGCCGACCGATATTCCTGGGATGCAGGACATCTACGATGAGGATGTCAAAGGCTGGGTGTATATGGAGATGAAGTACTCCAACATTCGGTATTTGCATGATTACAGTGATTACTGTTTTGGAAAATATTTCACCGCAGTCATTGGTGGCGCTTATAGCGTCGATAAATGGTGGCGGCTGAACAGCGCCGGTATCCACGATGTAAAATACAATAATCCCAAAAAGACGGGGTGGTTTGCCAACGAGCAGTTGACCAAGCAAGAGCTGAAGGAGGCCGCAGAAAAACTTAGCGGCTTGCCGTATGATTTTGTTATGACTCATACTTGCCCCATTAGCTGGCAGCCTACTGATCTGTTTCTTTCGGCAATCAATCAGAGTGAAGTGGATTCGTCCATGGAACTGTGGATGGATAAGTTTAAAGACCATATTAAATATGTAGCTTGGCTTTTTGGGCATTATCATCAGGATCGGCTTGAGCGGCCGCACGTTGAGATGTATTACAAGGATATAGAGAGCCTTGATACAATTTACGAGCGGTGGTTGAAGTACGATGAGACCGGTGAGCTTGATTGGTGGCTGAACAAATCACCCAATTTTTATATGGGAGAATAATTAAATGAGTGCACCAGTACTGTGCGGCAAATGCCGCTATAAATGGGATTTAAATGATAAGTGGGCGCCTGATGGTGTTCCATGCGATTATTGTAAAGAATATGATGCAGAGAATGAAATATATACTGATTTTGCACAATTCGCTCCGTTAACTAATGAAGATAGAGTAAAGAATATGTTTCGAATGGATACGGATGAGCTGGCCGCGCTTCTACATGATTTAAATCCGCATCATACTACATATGATTGGTTTCAGTGGTTAAGGGAGAAAAGTTGATGAGTATACTGATTAAAGGGATGGAGATGCCGAAGAACTGCGAGGAGTGTCCTCTTTCTTTATATCAACATTCTCCGTGTTGGAAAAATGGTGGTGTTATGGATTGGGAAAATCGCCCTAATTGGTGTCCTCTCATCTCCATCCCACCGCATGGGAGATTGATAGACAGAGACGCTTTGACACTCTTTGGGCAGATAGCCACTCGTGATGCTCCGACTATCATAGAAGCAGAGGTAGAAGAATGAGTGTAAGTGGGTGGATTTTATTTGGATTTATAGCGTTTATAATTATTTGCATAGAAGCTATCATAATATGTGCCTCTGAAAATATTATATGGAAAATAATTAGCGGAGTCATTGCTACAATTCTTATAATTGCATCGCTATTCGGACTTCTTTGGTATTATAAAAATACCGCAAGCGGGCAAAGAGAGATAGTAGATCAGAGAAGTAACTTTAACGGCGGATTGGAAAGAACTGTAACTGTGTATACAGCTACAGGAGATATTATTGCGAGATATACAGGGAAAATAGATATTGAAAATAATGACGGTGGGTATGTGATATTTGATTTTCAAGGGAAAAGATATATGTACTATAACTGCTTTGTTGAAATTATAGGAGATATAAACAAATGAGTATACTGATTAAAGGGATGGAGATGCCAAAGAGTTGTGATGAGTGCCGTTTCTTTGATTGGCATAAAGGCATGGGAAATTTTTGCAATATTGATGAATCCATTAAGTATAAAGCGCATTTTGGGAAAGACTTTGAAGTTATGATGGAAAAAATAGGCGATTGCCCTCTTATCGAAGTGCCGCCACATGGGAGATTGATTGATGCGGATGCGTTGACAGGTCAGATGGAGCGTAATTTGTGGGCAATTGAGGATAAGGCAGAAAAGGAACTTGGATTTGACGAAACACTCCGCAGAGGGATGCAGTATGGTCACGCCGTTTGTCTTGATGCTGTTAATGCCACTCCGACCATTATTGAAGCAGAGGATGATTATTCTTGTTCAACGTGCAGATTCAATCCTCCAAGCAGTTGTGATGGGAAACCTTGCACTGTTTGTGATACAAGCGATCCTCTGATGAACTGTTATCAGAAAGCAGAGGTGGACGAGTGATGAGTAAATTGTATCCGTGCGTTTATTGTACGGAAGATGGATACTGCAAAAAATACTCCGATGAAGAAGTGACATCATGGTGTGTTCAAGGCCCTTGTGAAAACGAACGACCATCCAATGCAGACCGCATTAGAGCGATGACGGATGAGGAACTTGACAAGTTTCTTGGTGAAGTGCAATGGGACGTTGCCAACTACTGCGGCGGCATAACACAAAAGCAAGAATATCCAGTTCCAGAGCAAGTGGGAGCATGGCTCGAATGGTTGAAGAAAGAGAGTGAGTAATCACTCTCTTTTTTAAATTTGCTTTTTTGGGAAAATTGTGGTATAATTATAATATAAAATGGAAAAGGTGAGATTAAATGAGTAAACCACATTTTGATGATGAATGGTACGAAGAGCGCGGCCGCGAGCGTGAACGTGAGCAGGAACGGCGCGAGCGTGCCATCAATAAAAGGAAAAGTAGAGAACAATTGTATACTATTCAAATAGAGGAGAATGATTATGGCAAGAAGAGTCACTGACAAAGACATTCGTGAGATGCTGGAAGCCTACGCCCTCTGCGGCAGTTACCAGGGCGTTGCGGATGCGACCGGCTGGTCCGTATCGACCGTCCGCAAATACCTCAACATGGAGCACCCATTTGATACTGCGCCCACGCATGAGAAGTCGGAGTTCAATATTGAGATCCCGTCCATGGAAGACATCGTTCGCCAGTTGACCGGTAAGCAGAAACTTTCTACTCTCACTCCCGCAGAATTAAAGGAAGTCAAAGATATTCAGAAAGGAATGATTGTCTAATGGCAATGTATTTTCAGCTGCTCGAAACGAGCAACAATGGCTGGACAATATGTCCTGTACATGAGATGTTCGGCACACCCTTCATTGAGGGCAGCTACGGCGTTTTTGCATGCCGTATGCTTGGTATTTCTTTCCCCGATTGGCTGCGGCTTTGCCAGAATAACGGCGCACAGTTGTACGGGAAAAAGATTAGGTATGTCATTCCTGTATGGAAACAGCCGAACAAAGAGTTTTTGAAAATGCTGAATGAAAAGGCGACCGAAGTTGCAAAGCGTGTTAATGTGAAGGAGCTGGATTGGTAATGGGTGAATATAAAGAACTTTGTGACAGGCTTGAAAATTATTATAAAGGTTATGTAATGACCGACAATACCAATGCTAAAATAGCCATTCTGTTGAAAGATGCGATGGTTGCCATCAACTCATTGGAGTATGAAAGAGATATGCTGGAGCATCAATTGAATATTGCTGAGAGCGAGATTATGAGGCGTGACTATGGTTAAGACTGATTGTTACTGGTATGAAGAATGGAAAGATATGAATGCTACCTTTCCATGCTGTAAATTGACTAATAATGATATACTTGATTCATGTGATGGGTGTAAAGAATATCATAGTAAATATCATACAACCAATGCAGACAAGATCCGTCATATGAATGATGAGGAACTTGCATCATTTTTAATGCATCCTCGGAGTATGTGCCCGCAATGGGATTGTGATACCTGTCCCGAAGATAATTGGTGCGAGAGTTGTGTTCTCGCATGGCTGAAAAAGGAGTATGAAGATGGCGAAGAAGAATGAAAAGAAAATGACTGCGGAAGAACTGCAGGGTCTCCTAAACTTCCGTCGTCGCGGGTTTAAGATTCCTGCGAAGAAGGGCCGCGGTAGTGAGTACAATCGTGAAGATTTTCGGAAAGACACGAGAAAGGAAGAGGAATAATGAATACGGCTCGTGTAAAAGTGCGTAAAAGACCGGCAATAAGCAATTGGATAAAGAAAAATATGTGGTCTGAAGGCTGCGGCATGGGTGAAGAGTATGGCTATTGGTATAAATGTGCCGAGTGCGGCTGCTCGGTCCAGGGCGGTTATACTGAATGTGGCTATAATTTTTGTCCAAACTGTGGCGCAGATATGAGGAAATGATATGGCAATAATAAACAACATACTTGATATAAATATTCTCCTTGGATTTATTTCTCTCGGTTTGAATCTTTTTGTGCTTGGCGTATTACTTGGCCGCGGGAGTAATGACGATGAATAAAGATCTTATAAAACAGGGTTATCAAATATATGGGGTAAGCGGCAATGCGGTGCCGGCATTCAGTACGGCGACGGTGGCTCATTTTTTACCAGAACCTGGCGATCCCATAACAATTAACTCTATACCATTTGTTCCAGTGCAAACGCCGAAGAAACCTAAACTTCGTGTACCCAACAAAAAGAAAAAGAAGAGTTATGCCTATGCTAAATTCACAAAATAAAATTGTGGAAAAAACAAAGTGTCGTATGAAATGGTGTTATTATCCAGGTCGCCGCGAAGATGGTGAGTGTGATAAATTTTGTTTTTATAACACACATGAAAGACTACCTAAGTGGCTTTACAATCCTAAGAAAATTTCAGCACTCCATTGGCTCGTCTGGCAATGTGAAGCTTGCGGCGAGTCGCAAGAACATACTACACCATTTTGTCCTATGTGCGGGGCGCGCATGGAAAAAGTGGATGAATATGCCATAAGGCCTACTTTAGAAAGTAACCAAAAGGAGGTTTAACAAATGAATAAGATAGACTTTACTGTACCCCTTTCAGGGTCTCAGCTGTTTGACTACCACTCCTATGTTACCGCAAAGAATCTTTGTGATATGTTCCCTTTGTCATTTGAATATGACAAAGACAACAAGCAGATTCACATCCACGGTGAACTGAATGATGTATGGTATGAGCAGTGGTGTCGTGCAGTTTTCTCCATTGGAGAACTTAAACTTTAAGGTGTCCGCATAAGGCGGCCGCCTTATTTTTTTATGAGCACAAATTTGATTTTCTTTAAAATTTATGGTATAATTAAATATAAGGTGAAAAAGTTACATTTTACCTTAAAACTATTTACTAAACAAGGAGAAAAAGTATGAAAAGAATTTTTGCTATACTGTTAAGCATAGTAATGATCTTCGCTCTCGTTGGCTGTGGGTAGACTCCCAATGAAGCAGGCGAAACACCGGTAAAAGTTGGATTTATTTATCTTCATGATGAAAATTCCACCTATGACCTCAACTTCCTTAAGGCCGCGGAAGAGGCCTGCGAAGCTGCTGGCATAGAGCATATGAATAAGACAAACATTCCTGAAGGCAATGAATGCTATGATGCAGCCGCAGAATTAATTGACTCTGGTTGTAACGTTATCTTTGCCGACTCTTTTGGTCATGAGCCATTCCTGCTCCAGGCCGCGAAGGATTATCCGGAAGTCGAGTTCTGCCATGCGACGGGCACAATGGCTCACACAGAAGAACTTGCAAATTTCCACAATGCGTTTGCCGCAATCTATGAAGGTCGTTTCCTTGCGGGCGTTGCAGCCGGCATGAAGCTGAATGAAATGATTGAAGATGGTCAATTTGAACCTGAAGATGCACTGATCGGCTATGTTGGTGCATATCCCTATGCTGAAGTTATCTCTGGTTATACCTCTTTCTTCCTGGGCGCTCGCGCCATTTGCCCGACCGCAACAATGCAAGTAATTTATACTGGTTCATGGTATGACGAGACCGCAGAGAAAGAAGCCGCAATTAGGCTTATTGCAAATGGATGCAAGCTGATTTCTCAGCATGCAGACTCCATGGGCGCGCCCTCGGCGTGTGAAAATGCGGGAATACCCAATGTATCCTACAACGGAAGCACAGCCGCAGCTTGCCCCAATACCTTTATTGTTTCGTCCCGTATTGATTGGGCACCCTATTTCACTTATATCATTGACTGTGTACAGAATGGCAAGCAGATTGACACCGACTGGACAGGAACGATCGCGACCGGATCAGTCAAACTGACTGAGATCAACGAGCAGGTGGCCGCACCTAGCACTGCTGAAGCCATAGCTGATGCTAAGTCCCAGCTTGAAGCGGGCACGCTGTTTGTGTTCGATACTTCCACCTGGACAGTTGATGGAAAGCATTTAACTGAGTATAATGCTGATGTTGACACCGACCCAGCATATACCCCTGATACTAATGTAATTTTTGATGGTTATTTCCATGAGTCAGAATTTCGTTCTGCTCCTTATTTCGATTTAATTATCGACGGCATTACGATAGTAAATAGTTAATTCCTTTTTGGGTAAAGTGGGGAGTCATGTATAATGGCTTTCCACTTTATTTTTGATTATTTTTAAAAATTATGATATAATATATATAGAAAATTGAGAAAGGAGAATATAATGTATATCAAATTGTGTGACAGATGTGGTAGAATTACAAAAAATGGTGCTGCTTTTCTGTTGCCTACTACTGTAAATCATGGTAGTTATCAAGTAAATGGTACTTGGTTTGGTGGAGAAGGCACTTGTTTATGTAATAACTGTTTGGAAGAGTTTTCCAACTTTATGGCAAATCATGAAGTTTATAACAATTTGGATATTCTTCAGCAAGAAAAAGCTAAAACTTAATCTCATTAATATTTGATTTTCTATAAATTTTATGTTATAATATATATAGAAAATGAGAAAGGAGATAATGATTTTCTCCTTCAAATTGTGAAATTTACAATTTCGAGATGAAAATCATTAAAATACCATGAAAAAATGGGATTTAATAGCTCTCGCGATTGAAAGAACCTATTGTGTTCATGTGGATTGGGACGAAAGATTCTTCGAGTGCCCCGAGTGCGGCGAGCCGATCTATGAGTGTGATTGGGATGCCGAAGAGGACTGGATGGGCGATGGTTTGATTGCCTGTCCGGTATGCAATTTTATGTGGGAGATATAATATGGTTTTTATTGCCCATGTGAATTACGATGTAGAAGGCAATGGTGGAAAACTTTGTACTGACCGCATCGTGGTGATGGCAGATGACTTCACCAAAGCTGTTGAACAGATTGAAGGTTACTATGATAGTGACCTTATGGGTTTAAATATAGACTTCATTCACGAGATGAGTTTTCTGTATTTGACCGAATCTGCTGAGGTACAGATCAGAGAGCTTGAAGAAAATCACTATTAAAAATTTGAAAATATTATAATTTTATGTTATAATATATATAGAAAGTGAAGAGAGGAACTCTTCGTTTTGGGAAGTCGGCTGCACGTAAAGCCAACACCCACAGGTCTTGGTCAATTATTCCTGTCACAAAATAAGCGACTGACTTTCGATATGTTGTGCTGTGCATCTCACAAGCGTTCAAGACGAAACGCTAAAGAAGAGCTCCAGCCGCACGCGTTCAAGCCAGGTTCTATTGGCGTTACAAATGGTAAAACCTGCAAGTTGTACAACGGGACTAACCCACCTCGCTGCGGCGGAACGGGGAGTCTGAAGCACTAGTCGGTTAAACTAGCACGCTTCCTCACAAAAATAAGTTATCAATAAGCGATTTCGCGATTCACAATGCAGCAACAACGGCGGCGTGAATGACCGACCGAAAGGTAAGGTGAGATAGCAACCGTAGGGAGTTGTCCACGCTGATCTTATTGCTTCACAGGTGCAAGTTGAAATGAAGCGAGATGTCATGGGAGCATCGGACAGTACGAATTCCCTAAGTGGAAGGTTAGCAAGAGCCAGATCCACTATAAAGAAGGAGTGAACTCGCCGTGCTTGGTGGTAGGACGAAACTAATGTAACCACCAAAGTGTGACCAGAACAGATTGATAGACAATACTGAACCGCACTATAAATACAAGGAAAAGATGTCTATCCGTATCGTTGATTGTTTCGTTACTCAATCTCCCATCTTGGTGGTTCAAAGCAGGAAAACCACCTGTGCAACTAGAGAGTACTGAAGGGCACATTAAAATTAGGAAAACTATGCGTTATGCGGAACGCATGAGGGGCCGCTTCCCCGAGTTGACTATCCCCACTAAGCGCGTAGCCGTAGTCAGTTAATATAAGGTACAGAGAACGAAAAGGGATAATCTGTACTGTTAAAAAGTCCCGAAGATGTGAGTAAGAAGCTCACCCTCTCTAACCGTAGCGAGGTCGTCTAAGAAGTTAAGGCATCGGGCATTAATATTCCTCGTT
>Ga0310786_10010237_pt1 | contig 11814 bp, 10 predicted proteins | sample AusTroGonzalo_MG_FD_203881 | JGI IMG/M metagenome (GOLD analysis project Ga0310786, IMG submission 203881) | Bovine rumen microbial communities from tropical cattle in Woodstock, Queensland, Australia - Gonzalo_03 (v2) (version 2) | ecosystem: Host-associated > Mammals > Digestive system >... | reverse complement strand
ATCAAGTTCGCCGTCATCGTCAACGACATCGGAGAGGTGAACATCGACGCCGACCTCATCGAGAAGGGCGGCATCGTGGGGCAGAAGGAGGAGAGCCTCGTGGCACTGCAGAACGGCTGCATCTGCTGCACGCTGAAGATGGACCTCATGGAGCAGCTGCGCGACATCATCAGCCAGCGGCGCTTCGACTATATTGTCATTGAGGCCAGCGGCATCTGTGAGCCTGCGCCTATCGCACAAACCATCTGTTCCATCCCCACCATGGGGCTGGAATATATCACCGATGGCGTGCCGGTGGTGGACAGCATCGTCACGGTGGTCGACGCCCTGCGCATGAAGGACGAGTTCGGCAGCGGCAAGAACCTGCTGCGTCCGGGATTGGCGGAGGACGACATCGAGAACCTCGTCATCCAGCAGATAGAGTTCTGTAATATCATATTGCTGAACAAAGCCTCGATGGTGACGCCTGACGAGCTGGGGCGCATCCGCGAGATTATCCGCGCCATCCAGCCCAAGGCCGAAATCATCGACTGCGACTACTGCGACATCGACTTCCGCAAGATACTCTTCACTGGCATGTTCGACTTCGATAAGGTGGCAACATCGGCCGCGTGGATCAATGAGATTGAAGGGCACCATGAGGAAGATGAAGATGGGCATGATGGGGCTAATGGGGTTAATGGGCATGATGATGACGATGCCCATAACGCCCATTCAACCCATGAAACCCATTCACCCCACGACCACGACCACCACGAGCACCACCATCATCATCACGACCATGACGAGGGCGAAGCCGAGGAATACGGCATCGGCACCTTTGTCTACTACCGTCGTGAGCCTATGAATATAGGACGCTTCGACGAGTTCGTGGCTCGCCATTGGCCGAAGGAGATTATCCGTGCCAAGGGTATCTGCTGGTTCCTCTCTGAGCCCGACACCTGCTACCTCTTCGAGCAGGCAGGCTCGCAGGTGGGACTGAAAGACTCGGGGCAGTGGTATGCCACCATGCCGGACGATGAACTGCTCGACTTCATGCGCCGCAATCCCGACCTGCAGCGCGACTGGGACGACACCTACGGCGACCGCATGCAGAAGCTAGTCTTCATCGGCCAGCACCTCGACCGCGAGGCCATCACCGCCGCCCTCGACGAGTGCCTGTCGAAGACGTTTTAAGTGTTAGTGGATTTTACTCTGCAAAGTATTTGTAGAACAGCGGTATTGTCTCGATACCTTTGAAGAACTGCTGCAGGGGGTAGTTCTCGTTGGGGGCGTGGATATCGTCGCTGGCGAGGCCAAAGCCCATGAGGATACTCTTCAGACCCAGTATCTTTTCAAATCCAGCCACGATGGGGATGCTTCCGCCGCTGCGGGTGGGGATGGGACGTTTGCCGAAGGTGTCGGTCATGGCACGCTCGGCGGCTTTGTAGGCCTTCAGCTCCAATGGACTGACATAGGCGGCACCACCATGGCAAGGTGTTACCTTCACGGTGACATAGTTGGGAGCCACGCTCTCGAAATATTCCTGGAACAATTTGCTTATCTTCTCGAAGTCCTGGTTGGCTACCAGACGGGTGCTAATCTTGGCGTATGCCTTGCTGGGCAACACGGTCTTGGTGCCTTCGCCGGTATGGCCGCCCCAGATACCGCAGACATCCAGGCAGGGACGGATGCCGGTGCGCTCCTTGGTGGAGTAGCCCTTCTCGCCCTTCAGCGCGCGGACGCCGAGGTCTTTCTTATACTGTTCCTCGTCGAAGGGGGCCTGTGCCATCAGGGCACGCTCCTCGTCGCTGAGCACCAGCACGTCGTCATAGAATCCGGGGATGGTGATGTGCCCGTCGGCGTCGTGCAGGTCGGCAATCATCTTGCAAAGCACGTTGATGGGGTTGGCCACGGCGCCACCGAAGATGCCGCTGTGCAGGTCGTGGTTGGCACCGGTCACTTCCACCTCCCAATAGCAGAGGCCGCGCAGGCCGCTGGTGATGCTGGGCACGTCGGGGGCAATCATCGAGGTGTCGCTCACCAGGATGATGTCGGCTTTGAGCAGTTCTTTGTTCTTCTCGCAGAAACCATAGAGCGAGCCGGAGCCGATTTCCTCCTCGCCCTCGAGCATGAACTTCACGTTGCAGGGCAGGGTGCCGCTTTTCACCATGTATTCGAAGGCCTTGGCGTGCATGAAACTCTGGCCTTTGTCGTCGTCGGCGCCGCGGGCCCAGATATAGCCATCTTTGACCACGGGCTCGAAAGGAGAGGTACGCCAAAGCTCCAGCGGTGCCACAGGCATCACGTCGTAGTGGCCGTAGACCAGCACAGTGGGCTTGCTGGGGTCAAGAATCTTCTCGCCGTAGACCACCGGATTTCCGTCGGTGGGCATCACTTCGGCTTTATCGGCACCGGCTGCCAGCAGCAACTCTTTCCATCGTTCGGCGCAGCGCACCATGTCAGGCTTGTGTTCCTGTTCCGAGCTGATGGAGGGGATACGGATAAGCGAAAAAAGCTCCTCGAGGAAGCGGTCCTTGTTTTGTTCGATGTACTGTTTCATATTTGTGATGTTTTTATTTATTCAAACGAGAGTGCAAAAATACGAAAAAAAATCGTCCCGCAAAATTAGATTTGCGGGACGGCCAATGAAACACAAATTTCTTTTTCTTTAGTGCAGGAATGCCAGCAGGATACCGGCAGCCACTGCCGAGCCCACCACGCCGGCCACATTGGGACCCATGGCGTGCTGCAGCAGGTAGTTGGTCTTGTCGTACTCGAGGCCCACGTTGTTCGACACACGGGCGGCATCGGGCACGGCGCTCACACCGCTGTTACCAATCAGCGGGTTGATTTTGTTACCCTCTTTCAGGAACAGGTTCATCACCTTCACAAAGAGCACACCGCAGAAGGTGGCCACGATGAACGAGCCGGCACCGAGGCCGAAGATCATCACCGATTTGCCGCTGAGGAACACCGAGGCCTGTGTCGAGGCACCCACGGTGATGCCGATGAGCAGCGTGCAGATGTTGACGACGGCATTCGAGGCCACGTCGCTCAGACGCTTGGTGACGCCGCACTCCTTCAGCAGGTTGCCGAAGAAGAGCATACCCAGCAGGGGCAGACCGCTCGGCACGATGAAGGCGCAGAAGAGCAGGCCGATGATGGGGAAGGTAATCTTCTCCAACTTGGAGACCTGACGCGGCGCTTTCATGCGGATGGTGCGCTCCTTGGGCGTGGTCAGCAGGCGCATGATGGGCGGCTGAATGACGGGCACAAGGGCCATGTAGGAGTAGGCCGACACGGCGATGGCACCCATCAGGTCGGGAGCCAATTGGCTGGAGATGAAGATGGCCGTGGGACCGTCGGCACCGCCGATGATACCGATGGCACCAGCCTCATTGGGCATGAATCCCAAGGCCAAAGCACCCATATAGGCGGCGAAGATACCCACCTGGGCCGAGGCACCGATCAGCATCAGTTTCGGGTTGCTAAGCAATGCCGAGAAATCGGTCATGGCTCCAATACCAAGGAATATCAATGGTGGATACCAGCCATTCTGCACACCGTGGTATAGGATGTTGAGCACCGAGCCGTGCTCATAGATGCCTATCTTCAGGCCAGGGTAGAAAGGAATGTTGCCGATGAGCATGCCAAATCCGATGGGCACCAACAGCAACGGTTCGAACTCGAACTTGATGCCCAGGAAGATGAACACCAAGCCTATCAAAATCATGGCTATGTGACCCCATGTCACGTTGGCAAAGCCGGTATATTCCAGGAACTGGACCAGCTGTGTCGACATGAACTCCATGAAGCCACCTGTTGCTAACAAGTTAAACATCTTTGTTTCGTTTTATTAAGTTTAACCTATAACGACCAGAACATCGCCCTCGAGGACGCTGTCGCCCTTGCGGACTTTGACTTCCTTGATGGTGCCGGCAGTGTCGGCCTCGATGTTGTTCTCCATCTTCATGGCCTCGAGCAGCACAACGGTCTGACCAGCCTTGACGGTATCGCCCACGTTGACAAACACGTCGAGAATGGTGCCGGGCAGGGGAGTGGTCACTTTGGCGCCAGCGGCGGCGGCACCGGCCTTCGGTGCAGCGGCCGTGGGGGCTGCCTGCGGACGCGGACTGCTGACGGCAGGCTTCTTCTGTTGTTTGATTTCCTGGTCCACGGTGACGACATACGGAGTGCCGTTCACGTCGAGTTTAATCTCTTGGCCTTCGACCTCGTTGATTTCCACGTTGTAGTCGTTGCCGTTTATCTTGAGCTTATAACTTTTCATAGCTTATCTTCTGTTATTGAAATATTGGTTCATGTTATAGTACTTGGCATTCCACGGGGTCCACTCGCGCTCCACCTTCTGGAGGGTGATAACGGTATTCTCCTCGTCGTGCAGCTCATCGTTATAGAGGTGGATGGCAGCGGCGATAGCGGCATAGACTTCGACATTCTGCACACTGCTTCCTTCCGATACGGGCTTGATGGCCTTGTCTTTCTTGCCCTTTCCGCCTTGTTTCTGCTTCTCCTCGGTGTTCTTGATAAGTTTACCCGAGCCACTGATGATAAGCGAGATGCAGACGAGCGCCAGGAACACTACTGCCACGGCGACTGCCGTGAGGCCGATACCGATGGGGTCGCTCTCTTTGATTTTCTCCGCCTGTTTGGCCACACGGTAGTGGTGGGTCATCATCTCAGCTTTGGCGAAGGCTTCGGGGCCACCGCATAACGGCAGGATGTTGATGTCGTAACCGTAAGGGTTGCGTCCCACAATGAACATCATGCCAGGTTCGATATGCATGGCATACATGGGGCTGCGGAAATCGCGGCGGGCCACGGGGCGGAGGTTCTTGTCGAGCAGGGCCACGTAAGCCGTGTCGTTCACCGCCGAGGCCAGCACCACCACATATTCACCCATGGCACCCACGCTGACGGGGCGCAGGATATTCTTCAGGTCGTGGCGTTTGTGTGTATTGTCGGTCTTGTAGCTGGCGGTAGTGTCGAGGTGGTTGTCGACCATCTTGACGAGGTGGACGGCGCATTCGACGCTATCGACAGCAATAAAGGCTCCCATCTGGGGAGCGAGGCAGATTTTCACGCTCTGGAAATTGACCGTAGGCATGGCGCCATGCATCATACAGCCCTGGTGGGGTTGGCCTTCGGGCTGATGGGCCGGGGCTGTGGCACCTGCCATGGCGTCGGGGCAACCTTCGGGCCGGGGAGGCTGGGCCACTGCAGCGAGGGTCGCGAAGCAGAGCAGACCTGCCAATAGCATTTTATTTATGGTCTTCATTCTTCTTCTGTTAATTGTAACATCAAAACATTCGAAGTGGATAGTCGGTAGTGTGCAGTGGATAGCACTCAGGGCAGAATGCTACCCACTGTCAACTACTTGCTGTCAACTCACTTACTGAGCCTTCTCGCACTTCTTCTCACAGGGCTTGTCGCATTTTTTCTCGCAAGCCTTCTCGCACTTTTTCTCGCAAGCTTTTTCACAAGCCTGGCCTTCTGCGGCAGCGGCTTTGGCCTTGCAGCAGTTCTCGGTGCCATGGTTGGGGCAAGCCTCGCAGTTGGCGGCTTTGCACTCCTCGCTGCACATGCACTGGTCGGCGCAGCAGGTGGAATCCATGGCGCAGTGGTGCTCGCAGGCTTCGACGGCCTCACAGGCGGTGGTGTCGACGGGCTCTTCAGCTTTCTTGTTGTTGCAGGCAACCATGGCGAAAACGGCGACGGCGGCCATTGCGGTAAACAGAACTTTCTTCATTGTTTTGATGTTTTTTTGGGTTATTGAATAAAATTAATTGAATGAATTGTTTACAGAGGTAAGTTACAGTGCTTCTTCATCGGCAGCGTGTCCTTCTTGGTCTGCAGCGCCTGCAGGGCACGGATGACGCGGAAGCGGGTGTTGCGCGGCTCGATGACATCGTCGATGTAGCCATATTTGGCAGCATTGTAAGGATTGGCGAACAGGTCGTTGTACTCCTTCTCCTTCTCGGCGATGAACTTGGCTTTCTCCTCGGGGTCGGTGATTTCCTTCAGGGCGCGGCCGTGCAGCACCTCGGTGGCGCCGCTGGCACCCATGACGGCAATCTGAGCCGTGGGCCAGGCATAGTTGATGTCCGAACGCAGCTGCTTGCAGCTCATCACGATATGGGCGCCGCCGTAGCTCTTGCGGAGGGTGACGGTTACCTTGGGTACCGTGGCCTCGCCGTAGGCGTAGAGCATCTTGGCACCGTGGTTGATGACGCCGTTGTACTCCTGGCCGGTACCGGGCAGGAAGCCGGGCACGTCGACGAGGGTCACCAGAGGAATGTTGAAGGCGTCGCAGAAGCGCACGAAGCGGGCACCCTTGCGGCTGGCGTTGCAGTCGAGCACACCGGCCATGGCCTTGGGCTGGTTGGCCACCACACCGACGCTCATGCCGCCCATGCGGGCAAAGCCGACCACGAGGTTCTTGGCGAAGTTCTCGTGCACCTCGAGGAATCGACCATCGTCAACGATGGCATGGATCACGTCCTTCACATCGTAGGCCTCATTGGGATTCTCGGGGATAATGGTGTTAAGGCTGTCCTCCAGACGGTCGAAGGGGTCGCCGGTGTCCATCATGGGAGCCTCCTCGAAGTTGTTGCTGGGGATGTAGCCCACCAACTCGCGGATGGTCTCGATGGTGCTCTCCTCGGTCTCGCCGACGAAGTGGGCCACGCCGCTCTTGGTGGCATGCACCATGGCGCCGCCGAGTTTGTCGACGGTGACGTCCTCGCCGGTGACGGTCTTTACCACCTTCGGGCCGGTGAGGAACATATAGCTGTTCTCTTTGCTCATGAAAATGAAGTCGGTGAGGGCAGGGCTGTAGACCGATCCGCCGGCGCAGGGGCCGAAGATGGCGCTAATCTGTGGAACCACACCGCTAGCCAGAATGTTACGCTCGAAAATCTCGGCATAGCCGGCCAGGGCGTTGATACCCTCCTGGATGCGGGCTCCACCCGAGTCGTTCAGTCCGATGACAGGGGCTCCGACTTTCATGGCCTGGTCCATCACTTTGCATATCTTGAGAGCCATAGTCTCGCTCAGCGAGCCGCCCAGCACAGTGAAATCCTGTGCGAAGACATACACCTGACGTCCGTTGATGGTGCCATAGCCGGTCACCACGCCGTCGCCGAGGTACGACTTTTTCTGCATGTCGAAATTGGTGCAGCGGTGAGTGACGAACATATCAAACTCCTCGAACGAACCCTCGTCGAGCAGCAGTGCGATGCGCTCGCGGGCCGTGAGTTTCCCTTGTTCGTGCTGCTTGTCGATACCTTTCTGGCCGCCACCCATGCGGGCTTCGCCTCGTTTGTCGAGCAGCTCTTTAATCTTTTGTTCAAAAGCCATATTGTTGAATGTGTTAATTTTTGAATGCGAAAATGTGTAATTCGTTTATTTGCAGCAGAACTCGGTGAGTACGCCCAAGGTGCTCTTCGGGTGCAGGAAGCCGATGTGGAGGCCTTCGGCACCGCCGCGGCTTTGTTGGTCAATCAGTCGCACGCCTTTCTCCTTGGCATCGTTAAGGGCCTGGTCGGTATTTTCCATGGCGAAAGCGATGTGGTGTATACCACCCTTGCCACCGTTTTTCTCAATAAAGGCAGCGATGGTGCTCTCGGGGCAGGTGGGCTCCAGGAGCTCAATCTTAACGTCGCCGCAGCGGAAGAAGGCGGTCTTGACTTTCTGGTCGGTAACCTCCTCGATGGCATAGCATTTCAGCCCCATCACATCCTCCCAATAGCGGATGGCTTCTTCGAGGTTAGTCACGGCAATGCCGATGTGTTCAATGTGTGAAGGTGTCATGTTTTTGTATATTTTATATTATTGTTATTCTTTTCTTTTCCAGTGCAGTATGTATTTGTGCACAGCAGTTTTAAAATGCAAATGTACGAATTATTTTGCAAACGCCGAGGAAATATTATTAACAGCCCTGTAAAAAATATATCGTGCACGACATAATTGCCATTTTAGGTCGGTTCCCAGAGGTTCGCAATAGGGGGAGAGTCCGTCTGCCGACCTTCCACCCCCTTTTTATCGAAATACCCTTTAAAAAGAATATAATCTGCTGGTTATCAGTGTAATGTTATGATGTAGAATATTTAATTCGCTGTTAATTAGCAATAAAGCCCCACCTGCTCCGCACCAACTCCGTACCAAGTCCGTACCAACTCCGACTGTGGTCGGACTTGGTACGGTGTTTTTACGAGCCATTTGGGGGGTCGGTATAATTATGTCGTGCACGATATAATTGCTTTCCGGGAGGTGTTGTTGAGAAGTTTTTGTTTTTCATACCGAATTATTCTGTATATTTGCAGGGTTGATTTTGTGGGGGTGGAAGCATTTAATATTTGAATATTAATTATATGGATAATTTTGTAGTATCGGCGAGGAAATACCGTCCGGCCACTTTCGCCACTGTGGTGGGTCAGGAGCATATCACACGGACACTGAAGAACGCCATCTTGACGGGCCAGTTGCCGCAGGCGTTCCTGTTTTGCGGCAGCCGCGGTGTGGGCAAGACGACTTGTGCGCGTATCTTGGCCAAGACCATCAACTGCGAGCATCGCACGGCTGAGGGTGAGGCGTGTAACGAGTGCGAAAGTTGCCGTTCGTTCAACGAGGGTGCCTCGATGAATATCTTCGAACTGGATGCTGCGAGTAACAACGGCGTGGACAATATGCGCGAGTTGACGCAGCAGGTCTATATCCCACCTCAGACGGGCAAATACAAGGTCTACATTATCGACGAGGTGCACATGCTTAGTGCCGGTGCCTTCAACGCATTCCTGAAGACCCTCGAGGAACCGCCGGCCTACGCGAAGTTTATCCTGGCCACCACGGAGAAGAACAAGGTGATTCCCACAATATTGAGCCGCTGCCAGGTGTTCGATTTCAAGCGCATCGAGGTGCCCGATATCGTGCACCATCTGGAGTATGTGGCGTCGAAGGAGGGGGTGACCTATGAGCCCGAGGCGTTGGAGTTGATAGCCACCAAGGCCGAGGGAGGTATGCGCGATGCGCTGAGCACCTTCGACCAGTTGGTGAATTTCACCCAGGGCAACCTGACCTATCAGGGATGCCTGGAGAACCTGAATGTACTGGATTCGGACTATTATTTCCGCCTGGTGGATTACCTGCGGGCGGGGAATATCAGCCAGTCGCTGCTGCTGTATGAGGATGTGGTGAACCGTGGTTTCGGAGGACAGCATTTCATGACTGGTCTGTGCGAGCACTTGCGCAACCTGATGGTGAGTCTGGACCCCCAGACACTGGTCTTGGTTGAAGGAGGCGAGCGGTTGCGTCAGCGGCTGGGCGCCCAGGCTCAGCAGTGTGGCTTGCCGCTGCTGCTGGGTTGGCTGAATACGGCAGGCGACTATGAATACCGTTTCCGCGAGGCCAACAACAAGCGGCTCTTTGTGGAGATAGGGTTGATGAAGATGGCGTCGGCCAGTCCGGCCATGGCGGCATCGTCGGCCCAAGGTTAGATTGCAAGAAGCCCTAAGGCAGACACCGGCAATAAAGAGACAGCGTCGCTAAGTGACAAAGTGACTGAATCACCCAGTCAGCCAGTCGCTCAGCCAGTCGTTCAGCCAGTCGCTCAGCCAGTCAGTCAGCCTGTCCCCCAGTCCCCTGTTCGCCCGGTCACTCAGGGGGAGAAGGCGTCGTTGCTGTCGGGCTCGATATCAATAGCGTCGGTGAAGCCGGTGAAGGTGGAGACGCCGAGGCTGCAGGCCGAGGTGAAACCGCTGGTGCAGGAGGACTTGGAGCGCTACTGGAAGGAGGCTGCCGAAGAATTGGGCTTGACCGAATTGATGGCCGGAGCGACAGTGAAGCAGGGCGAAGCTCCTGGACGTATCGAGATTGACGCCCAGACGGTGGCGTTCCACGAAGAATTCAAGCCTCACCGCATCAATGTGATGGAGGTGCTGCGCAAAAAGACGGGTATGCCCATGCTGGACTGCAAGGTGAACCCGCTGTTTGTCGAGAAGGACGAGGTGCTATACTCGCCTACGGACAAATATAACGCCATGTTGCAGCGGAACCCCTCGCTGCTGGGGCTGCGCAAACTCTTCCCGCAGATTGATTATTGACGGTTTAAAGCATAAAGTGTTAGCTTGATGGAAATGCAATTCTATAAGTTCGACGGTGCCGGCAACGATTTTGTTGTAGTGGACAACAGGGAAGGTCGTTACAGCCTCAGCGAGGAAGAGATTGCGCGCATTTGCCATCGCCGTTTCGGCGTGGGAGCCGACGGGTTGATGACGTTGGAGCGTTCGGCAAACAAGGAGTTTGATTTCGAAATGAAGTATTACAACTCTGACGGGCGTCTGGGCTCGATGTGTGGCAACGGAGGCCGCTGTATTGCCATGTTCGCGCACCTGCTGGGCATGGGACAGAAGTTGCACTTCCTGGGCTACGACGGTCCGCACGATGCAGAAATCCTGACATGGAACGGCAGCGTGGGGCTGGTGCGCCTTGGAATGAAGCGCGTGGCCGCCACCGAGATATGCCGTATGGAAAACGGATGGTTCCTCGACACAGGTTCGCCTCATTATGTGCTGCGTGTGGACGACCTGGATAAATATGACGTGGTAGGCGAGGGTAGACGGTTGCGTCATCGCGCCGACCTCTTCCCGGAAGGTGCCAACATCGACTTTGTGGAGGACCTGCCCGACGGGCGCCTCGCCGTGCGCACTTACGAGCGCGGTGTCGAAGACGAGACATGGGCTTGCGGCACCGGCGTGACCGCTTGCGCCATTGTCACCGGCAACCACCGGCTGGTGACCCGCGGCGGCGACTTCCGTGTCGACTTCGAGGCCACCGGCACCGCCTACGAAAACGTAACCCTCACCGGTCCTGTAGCCCTTAATTTCACCGGCGTATGGACGCTTAACTCTTAACGGAAACATGGACCTTTTCAGCGCTATTGACACCGAGCCTGTGCGCAAGCACATGGAGGAATTGGCCGCCGAGCTCGACCGGCTGAACTATGAGTACTATATGAACGACCGTTCGCTGGTGAGCGACGAGGAGTTCGACCGCATGATGCGTGAGCTGCAGGATTTGGAGCACCAGTATCCCGAACTGGCCAATCCCCTGTCGCCCACCAAGCGCGTCGGCGGCGAGGTGAACAAGACTTTCCACCAGGTGGAGCACCGCTTTCCGATGCTTTCGCTGGGCAACACATATTCGATTGAGGAAATTGAGGAGTTTGAAGCCCGCACACGTAAACTCCTCGACGGCATTCCCTTCAGCTACAGCTGCGAGCTGAAATACGACGGAGTGGCCATCGGCCTGACATATCGTCATGGACGGCTGGTGCAGGCGGTGACGCGTGGCAACGGTGCTGTGGGCGACGACATTACCACCAACGCCAAAACCATCCCCACCATTCCCCTGCAGCTGCGCGGCGACTATCCCGACGACTTCGAGGCCCGCGGCGAGGTGGTCTATCCCTTCGACGCTTTCGAGGCGATGAACCGCCAGCGCGAGGCGGAAGGCGACGAACCCTTTGCCAATCCGCGCAATGCCGCCAGCGGAAGCCTGAAACTGCAGGACTCGGCCGAGTGCGCCAAGCGTAAGCTGATGTTCTGCATGTATTTCATGATGGCTCCCGATGGTATCACACTGCCCGATACACACTATGGGAGGTTGGAGTATGCCCGTCAGATGGGATTCAAGGTGCAGCCTTACATCAAGGAGTGCAAGAATATTGATGAGATAAAAGCGTTTATCGACCATTGGGACAAGGCCCGGTGGGACCTACCATTCGGTATCGACGGTGTGGTTATCAAGGTCAATCAG
>Ga0310786_10010236_pt1 | contig 11815 bp, 3 predicted proteins | sample AusTroGonzalo_MG_FD_203881 | JGI IMG/M metagenome (GOLD analysis project Ga0310786, IMG submission 203881) | Bovine rumen microbial communities from tropical cattle in Woodstock, Queensland, Australia - Gonzalo_03 (v2) (version 2) | ecosystem: Host-associated > Mammals > Digestive system >... | reverse complement strand
TTAAATAATACCCACCCCCGACCCCACCCGTGCGGGAGGGGAGACTATATAGAAAGAGAATATGAGGAATAATAGATTTGAGACAACAGATGCTTCAACTTATCAGTTGCTGTTAGATAAGGCAAGAGAGATGAGAAGAAATCCTACTGAAGCAGAATCTGTGCTGTGGAATTTTTTGTCTGATAATAAAATGGGCGCTCATTTCCGTAGACAACATCCTGTCTATGGCTATATTCCTGATTTTATTAGTCTCAAGGATAAACTGATTATTGAGGTTGACGGTGGTTATCATCTTGAAGGTGAACAGCCAGAGGTAGATGCCGAGCGAACAAAGTATCTAAATGAGGAAGGTTTCATTGTTCTTAGATTTACCAATGAGGAAGTTCTATGTAACATAGATAATGTATTAGAAGAGATAGAGAGTTGTTTAGATACCTCTCAACATTCTAACCTCCCCTCCCGTTCGGGAGGGGCTGGGGGTGGGTGCCAGATTGGCTTCCGCATAGGCATGGGATACGATGTCCACCAGTTGGTGGAGGGCCGCGACCTGTGGATGGGCGGCATCAAGTTGGAGCACACCATGGGCCTGCTGGGCCATAGTGATGCCGACGTGTTGATTCACGCCATCTGCGATGCCATCCTTGGCGCTGCCAACATGCGCGACATTGGCTATCACTTCCCTGACACCTCGGCCGAGACCGAGGGCATGGACAGCAAGATCATCCTCAAGAAAACCATCGAGCTTATTGCCACCAAGGGTTATCACCTGGTGAACATCGATGCCACCATCTGCGCCGAGAAGCCCAAGATGAATCCCCATATCCCTGCCATGCAGCAATGCATGGCCCAGGTGATAGGCTGCGACCCCGATCAGGTGTCCATCAAAGCCACCACCACCGAGAAGCTGGGCTTCACAGGCCGACAAGAGGGCATCTCGGCCTATGCCGTAGCCCTCATCGAAAAATAGAGAAAACGTGCGTTGCACCTTATTATATATAAGAGACACATTGTTCCTACTATCGAAACACACTGTTTCCTTTATGGAAACACTCTGTTTCGATTATGGAAACAAACTGTTTCCACTATAGAAACAAAGTGTTTCCACTATAGAAACAAAACGGAAACAAAATTTAGACCAAAACAATATGACTAAGAACCAACCGAAACTTATCTTGAAGGGACACGATGAGATCTACCTCATCGACCTTGACCAGGTGCTCTACTTTCTGGCCGACGACCATTATGCCCATGTTTATTATGCCAACGGCTACCACTGCATGGTGCCCTATGGCCTTTCAAAGATTGAGAATTGCTTACAAGAAATGGAGGCCGACACCTCGTTCTTGATGCGCCTTAGCCGCAAATACATTATCAATGTCAACCATCTGCAGCGTGTGAGCACTGTGAAGGAGCTGATTGTTCTTCTTGACAATGCCGGTAATGCCGTGACATTACACGTGTCGAAAGCCGCTTTAAGAGAGAATATGGAATTGTTCTCTAGACACTAATTCCACGAAAAAAAACATATATTTCACGAATAACGCATACTTTTTTATTACACGTAACACTTTTTATCGTATCTTTGCCTTTGTTAGCATGTGAATGCTATACGTAATCTAATGACGACTAATACCGTATTTCTGACCAAAAACACTGGGTAGAATACTATTAATTAACATAATTTATTACTATTTATTAACTACAAATTATTAAGCTTATGAAAGCGCAATTTATTTACTCAGTCGCTGCGTTGGCAACATTCCCAATCGTAGTGAATGCACAGATTGAAGCCGTGAATATCGGCAAGATTACTGCGTTGAAGGACGGTACCACTTGGACAAAGGAGACAAGTGACCTTGCTAAGGGTAAGTACACGTTCAAGAGTACTGTTGTATCTACTGGTACAGCAGGTAAGAAAGCAAACGTTTATATCTTGAATGGCGTGACTGTTTTGGCATCTGGCGAATTCGAAGTAGGAAAGTTGATTTCTCTTGATTTCGATTTGGATTTGGTTGGTGATGCTAAAACAAAGGTAACGGTTAAGGTGGTAAGCGAAGCTGCTGCTGCCGATTTCGTTGTTGATGAGTCTCTCATCCAACTGAACTATGATTTCACTAAGGTTGCCCAGTTGTTGAAGATTGAATACAACAAGGTAACCAATGCTTTGGCTGCAGCTAACTATGAGGAAAAGGCTCAAGATGCTCAAGGTTATAGTGCATTGTATGATCGCATCGTAGCAATTGCTGGTGCCAATTATGCATTCTATGCAGCCGACACTGAGGGTTTGCAGGCTATCTATGCTGGTGATCAGACCAATGTTGCTGTTTTGAAACTCTACCAGGAGATTGGACAGGCTCTTACTGTTGTCCTTGCAAAGGAGAAGAAGTATCAGCTGGATCTGCTTGATGGCGATGACGGCTTGGGCGGTTTGCTCGTGCGTTATAATGCATTGGCAGCAAGTGGTGATGTGATTTCTTATCAGACAAAGGCTCTGAATGATGCCAAGAAAGCTGCTGAGGATGCACGCGATGCTTATAATACTGATGCTACTGCAGAGAACCTGACAGCAGCCAAGAAAGCTCTGGGCGCCTATGGTGAAGCACTTGCATTTGAAGAGGGCGTTAAGAAAGCCAATGAGGAGGCTCACAACGACCTTCTGAAGACTCTGAGCGCTGTATATGGTGGCACAAATAGCTATTATGATGCAACCGTTACACAGATTAAAACCCTGTATACCGCACGTTATGCAGACCTGAAGAAGGATTTGTTACCTGCTCTGAATGCTATTGTTACAGGTGAAGACTATGCTTCTGTAACCAAGGCTATTAAGGATTCATACGAGGCTAAGACCGCTAAGTCTAAGAAGTCAGAGCTTGAAATCAAGATTTATGAGTTTAAGCAGAAGCTGACACAGAAGGTATCTGACTTTAATACTGTGAAGGAACAGCTGGCAGCTGTTTACGAGACCTATGATGCAGAGAAAGAGGCTGCTGATAAGTTGGTGAAGGACGCAAAAGACTTCCTGGTAACTTATAAGACTGCTGTTGATAATGACGTAAAGGATCTCTTGGACTTCATTGAGGCTAACGATGAGTTTACAACTGTTGCAAACCTGACAGATGCAAAAATCACGGCTTATGGTGAGGCTATTACTGCTGCTAAGGCTGAATATACAAAGCAGGCTGGCATCTATGCTGACTATCTGGCACTGAAGGATGAAGTGAAAGCTCAGACCACTTCGCTGGATGGTGTTAAGGACGACATCGATAAGGATGCTAAGGATACCAAGAAGTTGAGCGAGGAGAAATTCAAGCCAACAACTCTTTGGAATACCACAATTACTGGTATCGGTGACAAGATTAAAGCACTTGATGGAGCTGTTGATAACAACAAGACCGATGCTACAGCTTTCAAGGCTAAGGATGAGTATAAGAAGACCTTGCAGGGTATCAAGGATGCCATTAAGACCCTGAAGGAAAATGCCCTTCAAGCAACGGCACTCTTTGCTGGCTACTATGATGAGTATACCACAGCCGATGAGCTCCAGAAGGCTTTGATGAATCCTGCCGTGGAGCCGACGGACGACCTCACCAAGCTGAATGTTTGGACTAACCAGGTTACCATCGACGACGCAGTTAAGGCTCGTACACCTTACAAGAACTTCATTGATAATACCGAAGGTAGCATCACAAAGGCTATTGCTACTTTGAAAACTAAGCTGAATGTGATGGATGATAGTAATACAGGTCCTTTGAAGGGATTTGAGGGTACTATCCTGGATTATCTGAAGACAGATGCTGTTAAGAATGCAGCAGGTGCTGTTACCACAGGTACTGCTACTATGGAAGCTATCAAGGCCAACTATAAGGCTGATGAGCAGAAGTTTGCTCAGCAGATGGATATTGAGGAGTGCAACGGTATTCGTACCAATATTAATAATAAGGCTCTTGTATTCGAAGCTGCTATTGATGTACTCGAAAAGAACATCAAGGATGGTGTATATGGTGTTGTTAAGGGCAAGAAGTTGCAGGATGAGCTCGACGCTATCACCAAGAAGATTGATGATGCCAAGGCTGTTGCTGCTAAGGAAGACGCCACAAAGGACGATCTGACTAAGGCTTACAACTCTATCAAGGACTTGATGGATACCGATATCAAGACTGCTCAGGATAATGCTAAAGACTATGCCGATGCATTCAAGGAATACCTGGACAACTATAATGAACTGGTAGGTACCCAGGACGATACTTCGGATAAGAACACCAAGTTTGGTCTGGATAAGAGAGTTGCTGAGCAGAAGACTATCATTGATGGATACACGAATTTGGTTGATGCTCAGAAGACTACCTTCAAGAACAATGTCGATGCCGTTAGCGTAGAGAAGACTGAGGGCGACAAGAAGGTTACATACACCATTGCTAACATCGTGTCTATCATCGAAAAGGCTAAGAACGATGAGGTATTGACTGATGCAGAGGTTACGAAGTATCAGAATATCATCAAAGATCTGAAGGATGCTACCATGGGTCCAAGAGTTCAGGCTAGTTACATGAACGATTTGGAGGGTAATCTGAAATCTATCAACTTCACTAAGGCTATGGAAGATGTGCTGAAGGCCGATCCTAACGATGAGGGCTTCTTCTATCTGTTGCTTACTGGTGAGACGACTAAGGGTCAGTACAAATTCGACTTCAATGCTCTGAAGAAGAAGATTGAGGAAGATACCAATATTACTACTGACGAGAAGAATTCTTATAACGGTGAGATTATTGCCCTGAAGGCTCTGGTTGACGATGCTGCTACTAAAGCAAAGGATAACCTGGATTATTTCAAGGATGCCAAGAAGCATTACAGTAACGTACCAGCTGCTGGCTCTTCTGATATTAAGGGTGCCCTGCAGCGTTATGACGAGGCTTGGGAGAAGTTGCTGAAGTGCCCATCTTCAAAGCTTGAAGAGCAGAAGACCGTTATCACTGGTATGAAGGCTGCTTTGGATCAACTCCGTACAGATGCTGAGACCAACTATAACACTGGTAAGGCTTCGGCTAATGATGCTAAGAATATTGATGACCAGATTAAGGCCATCGAGAATAAGGTTGAGGAGTACACCAACGAGGCAAACTACAATGCTCAGGTTGCTGCCGACAACAAGGCCGTTTACGATCGTATCCTCGCTGCTCGCGAAGCTGTTGATGCTGTTTATGCAACGTCTGCAACCGTTATCAACACCTATAAGAACTTCCAGAGCACTGAGCTGAAGGCTGCTGCCGACCAGGCTAAGACTGAACTTCAGGCTCTGCTGACTTACCTTGAGGGTTATGATGCTAAGGTTGGTAAGATTAAGACGGATGCTAAGGCTGAATACGACGCAACTGTTTCTCCTGACTTCTTCGATAAGGCTGAGACATATAAGGCTGAGTATGAAAAGATCCAGAAGGAGATTGAGGATTTGACCAAGGCTCTTACTGATAAGATTAATGAGCTCGCAGGTGCTAAGGTTGCAGCTAGCGTGAAGAATTATACCGATGCAATCGATGCTTCTAAGGCTAAGGTGGCTAAGTTCTCTGTAGACGATAAGGATCTGACAACTGCTGTTCTTAACAACTTGTTCAAGAATATTGATAAGCTGTTGAAGGATATCAACGACGTGAAGGAGGATGGCACCAAGATTAATCTGCTTGACGCTGCTCTGGTGGCTGCCGCTAAGGAGAATACAGGTATCTATGCTTTGATTCCTCCTGTAGAGCAGGATCAGGCTCAGGCTGCTCTGCAGGCAATTATCGCTCTGAATACTAACAGCGGCTTGCTGAAAGATACAGATAAGGGTACATTCGAAGGCATCGTAGATAAGGCTACCTCAACTGCAGCTGCCGATCGCAAGGCTTGTGTTGACAACTTCGCAAGTTACAAGAAGACGTTGAACGACCTGAAGGCTAAGGCTGACCAGATTGCTAAGGACAACAAGGCTATTTCTGATGCTCAAACAGCAATTAATAGCGCAAACTTTGCTCTCTACCTCTTGAATGATAAGTACCAGAAGTATGCTGCTGGCTATCAGGTGAAGGAGACTGTTGAGCAGATTGCTGCAGATCTTGCGGCTTACGACGCAGAAAAGGTGACGGCTACTAATGCTGCCGACTGGGAGAAAGCTGCCAAGGCTATCTCTGAAAGAATCGAGGCTGTTTACGTAGCTCTCTATGACTTTGAGGTTCCTGTTATCGAGGGTCTCATCGGTCAGGCTAGGGAAGAACTTCTGACCTACGAAAAGGATGATAAGGCTACTATTGCAGAGGGTATCACTATTCAGGAGAATAAGCTGAAGGATGCCAAGGCTGAGGTTGAGAAGTATCTGAAGGATCCTACGAAGGGTAAGTCAAAGAAGGCTACTCTGTTGGAAGACCTGAAGACCATTGAGAGCGCTTTGAATGGTTTCATCAACACCATTTTGAAGGCTAACGGTGGTGAGGACACCAACCTGAATGCTGTTATCGTGGCTAACCTCGAAGCAGAAGTTAAGGTACAGGAGGATATCCTGGATGCAGCTCCTGCTAATTATAGCACTGCTATCCAGACCGCTCTGACGGATGAGTATAAAGCTATCAAGGCTGATATTACTACCTTGAGGACTTACATTACCACTCATAAGGATGAGATGTCTGCTTACCAGGCAAATGCTGAGGCTATGCTGAAGGATATTAAGGATGCTATCGTAGCATTGAAGGCTAAGGCTGATGACCTGAAGGCTAAGGAAGATGCTGAGGCTGCTGAACAGGCACTGATTGCTCTTGCCCAGACGTGGAAGACTGCAGAAGGTCTGCTTACCACAGCCGATGGTAAGATTGTCTTCATGAAGTCTCAACTCGAGGCTTACGGCAATGGAAGCAAGTATGCTAACAAGGTATCTAAGCTCGACGAGCAGTATGGTGATGCCTATGCTATCTTGACAACTGCCAAGGCCGAAGCTGAAGGTAAGGAGAAGACTGCTGACAAGCAGAAGGTGGCTGATAAGGCTGTGACCGATATCACTGCTGCTCTTGTTGGTTTGGAAGGCAACTGTGACGATGTTGTAGCTCTGTCTAAGGCTGCTTACATTGACGCATTCATTGCCGATCTGACGGCTCAGATTATTGAGGATAGTTGGTCTAACAGTGATAACTACACCAAGACCGACAAGCAGACGCTCACAACGATGAGAGATAATCTGATTCAGTCTGTAGCTCTCCTGAAGGGTAAAGCCGAGGGTAAGAATCAGGCAGGAGACCAGAAGGTTGGTAACGCTGTTATTAAGGGTGTTATCACCACTCTGAACGAGGGTGCTACCCAGTTCGGTAAGGATTTGAATGCTCTGGTACAGGCTGTGAAGGATCTGTCACTGGCAGAGGACGTGAAGGGTCATATCACTGGTGGTGATGAGATTGGTGCCGACGACGTTCAGGCTCTGATTAACATCATTATCAATGGCCAGGAAGGCGAGCAGGATCTTGAGATCTGTGATATCAACGGTGACGGCCGCATCACAGTGACCGATATCATCTGGCTGCAGTTCTTCGATATCTTCCACGAGTGGCCTAACATGGCTGCTGCTGCACGTGGCGGTTACGAGATGAGCGACGCCGTGAAGATGGAGGTTGTTTCTACTCGTGGCAACATCACTCGCCTGGCTATCAACCTGAGCAACAACGACAGCTATCGCGCATTCCAGATTGGCATGCAGCTGCCTGCAGGCGCTAAGGTGGTAGGACAGAGCCTGGGTGACCGCGTAGAGAACGCTTACCTGATGCACTCACAGGCTACAGAGGGTAACGTACGCTTCATGACCATTGCATTCAACAGCGAATTCGCTGGCAATGAGGGCGCCGTGCTCTATGTAGACGTTGAGAACCTGAATGGCGATGTAGCCCTGACTGAGGCTTACTTCACCAACGTTGAACTGAATGAGGCCGACCTGCTGAGCAGTGGTCAGACAACCAGCATCCGCGAGAGCATCACCAACGCTCTGGAGAGTGCAGGTCAGAAGATCTACAACATGGGTGGCCGCGTGATGAATGGCCTGAAGAAGGGCATCAACATCATTCGTCGCAACGATGGTTCTAACGAAAAGGTTATCGTGAAGTAGCGTGTAATCTCTCATAAAACAGGTGTGGGGTGGCAGTGGCCATCCGGCCATTGCCCCCATCCTTAAACATTTAAGTCTAACTCTAAAATCTTTGAGATATGATTCTTAACAACATATTCAATAAGGTGCGTATCAGCAAGTTGGCATTGCTCCTGGTGTGCTTTATAGCCCAATCGGCTATTGCCCTTGCCGACAACAAACTGTATGTTGCCGACGTGACGATTGCACCTGATAATAATGGTCCTGTAGAGGTGGCTGTATGCCTGGATAATGATGTTTCGGGCGTGACATCTCTGTCAATGAACATTGAGCTTCCTGCCGGATTGAAGTTCGTTGAATCGAGTTACATGGGCAAGAAGATTATTGCTGCCACGGCAACAAGTCGTGCCAACGGTGCTTCTATCATTGGTGATCCTACTACAGGTAGAACTTCAGTGGTGTGCCTGAACGGTATTAACGCTGGCACAGGTGCCATCTTTACATTTAAAGTGATGCCCAATGCCAACCTTGGCTCTTTGGGAACCATCAAACTGACGAATGCTGAGATGAGAGCCGGTTCTGATGTCTACAGCGCTGCCAACAACACCCTGATTGTTGAGAACGGTAAGGTGGTGAAGCCCAGCACCATGTCGGTTGCTTTCAGCGAGACAGAATTTGCTATGGATGCTGCTGAAACCCACAGTGTGACTGTTAGCCTGAACAAGAACGTGCTGACTACTGTCAACGGTTTCCAGGCCGACGTAACACTGCCCACTGGATGGACTGCTACCATCACTAACGGTATTCTTGTTAATAGTGGTACAGGTACTCGTATTCTGAGCACCACTGCTATCACTGACCAGGAAGGCGCTCTGTTCACCATCAACCTGAAGGCTCCTGCTGAGTTTGGCGAAGGTCCTGCAACGGTGAAACTGGAGAACATCTATGTAACTGTTGGTCTTGTTGAGGAGGTTCTTAATCCTATCGAACTGACCATCAATCCTAATGATTTGACGGCTGATGTTGAAGCTGCTAATGCCAAGTTGGCTGATTTGAAGGCTGCTGCCACTGCTCTGGCTGTTTCGGCTGAGGCTAAGGCTTACGAGGCTGAGAATGTGAAGACTGCTGTGGCTGCTGCTGAGCAGGCTATCGCTGCTGTTGCTCCTGCTATCGAAGCTGTTGAGGCTAAGATTGCTGAGGGTAAGCTCTCTACTGAGAATAAGGAAGCTCTGGCTGCTTTGATTGCTGCTGCTGAGAAGGCTATCGCTGATGCTCAGACTGCTATCGCTGCTGCTGAGAAGGCTTACGCTGATCAGAAGGCTCTTGACGATGCCGCTGAGGCTGGTGCCAAGGCTTCTGCCGAGGCCTCTGTTACTGCTCTGAAGGTGGCCATGGAAGAGGTGGTTATCCTGGAGGGTGCTAAGAACTACGACGCTGAGAACGTGAAGGCTGCTGTGGCTGCTGCCGAGAAGGCTATCGCTGACGCTAATGCTGCTATCAAGGCTATCGAGGATCTGATTGCCGAGGGTAAGCTGGCTACCGAAAATAAGGTGGCTGTGGCTCAGGCTATCCTGGCTGCTCAGCAGGCTGTTGACGCTGCCGCTGATGCTGTTGAGATTGCTAACGAGACTTACCTGCAGCAGAGAACCGACGAGGAGGCTGCTGCTGACGCTGCTAAGGCTAAGTTGGCTGAGTTGAAGGCTGCTGCCGCTGCTCTGGTTATCTCTGAGGCTGCTAAGGCTTACGAGGCTGAGAATGTGCAGAAGGCTGTTGCTGACGCTGAGGCATTCATCGAGGTTGCTAACGCTGCTGTTGCTGCTGTTGAGGCTAAGATTGCTGAGGGTCACCTGGCTGACTCTAACAAGCAGGCTCTGGCTGATTCTATCGCTGCTGCTGAGGAGGCTATCGCCGATGCACAGACTGCTATCCAACTGGCCGAGGAGGCTTATGTAATGCAGAAGGCTAAGGACGAGGCTGCTGCTCTGGCTGCTGCTAAGGAGGCCCTGCAGAATGCTCTTACCGCTGCTAAGGCTGTGAGCGTTGAGGGTATGACTGAGGAGAGCGTGAAGGCTCTGAACGACGCTATCGCTGCTGCCGAGGCTGCTCTGGCTGCTGAGGACGCTACTGTTGAGACTCTGAACGCCGCTAAGGCTGCCCTTGAGGCTGCTGTGAAGGGCTTGGTTCTGGCTCCTGTATTCGCCGATGGCACTTACTACATCTATAATCCTGCTTCTGGCAAGTATATGGGTGCTGGCTCAAGCTGGGGTACTCACGCTGTGATCAACACTGAGGGTCTGGATTATATCCTGACTTACACCGATGGTAAGTATACAATCGACTCACAGGTTTCTAATGGTGGCAACAGTCACTTCCTGAATGGTGAGTGGAACGACGGTGGAGCTATGGGTTGGATCTTCGCTAAGGCTGCTGACGGTGAGTTCACGATCAGTAATGGTAGTGCATTCCTGACTGCTCAGGAGAATGGTGAGGTTCTGCTGAAGGACGATGCTACTGCCGAGGCTGCCCACTGGGTACTGAAGACCAAGGCTGAGCGCGTGGCCGAGCTGGCTGCTGCAACAAAGGATGCTCCTGTGAATGCTTCGTTCCTGATTGCTGCTAACAACTTTGGACGTAACGACTTGCGTAACAAGACTGCATGGACTGGTGACGATTACTCTGTAGGTGGTGACAATACCAACATGAACGCTGAGAAGTGGGGTGGTAACTCACAGACCTTCGATATCAAGCAGACCGTAGAATTGCCTAACGGCGTCTATAAGGTGACTTGGAACGGTTACTATCGTTACAACAACACTACTGAGAACACCAATGAAGTAGCTGCTGCTGCTCATGCTGAAGGTACTGAGGTGATCAACTCATTCGTTTACTTGAACGATAAGGACTATGCTCTGACAAGTATTGCTGACGAGGCTGCTGTTGCCACATTCGGTAAGATGCCATTCTCTCAGGGTGATGCAAGTGCTGCCTTTGGACAGGGCCTCTATGAGCAGAGTGCTGAGGTTACTATCGAGGATGGTCAGCTGATTATCGGTATCAAGAAGATTAATCATCCAGGTACTGACTGGACTGTATGGGATAACTTCCGCCTGTCATACCTTGGCGAGGCTGATGGTCCTGATGATCCTGTTATCGCTGCTCCTGACGGCTGGACTAACCTGGTGGTTAATGGTAACCTGGCTGGTGAGCTGAATGCTAACTACTTCTCGAAGGAGTCTCCTTCAACTGAGGTTAAGACTGCTGCTATCGTAGCTGGCGCTGGTAAGGGTAGAAGTCACGGTATCGTGGTTAAGTCTGCTGACGAAGCTTCTGGTGCTGATGCATGGAACACCCAGTTCTGGATCAAGTTCAATGAGCCTCTGACTGCTAATTCTAAGTTGCACGTTGAGTTCGACTATGCTGCAAGTAAGGCCGCTAAGGGTTCTACTCAGGCTCATGCCGCACCTGGCGATTACCAGCACTGGGCAGCTATCGGTGACGTGAACTTCACTACCGAATGGCAGCACTTCTCAGCTGATATCACAGTTTCTTCTGAGATGGCTTACGGTCAGAATGGTCAGGGTCCTGGTATGATTAGTATTGCCTTCAACCTCGCTGAGGAGAAGAGCGCTACTGAGTACTACTTCGATAACTTCGGTGTTTGGGCTCAGATTGCAGAGCTGCCGAAGGAATGGAAGAACATCATGGTGAACGGTAATATGG
>Ga0310786_10010235_pt1 | contig 11815 bp, 20 predicted proteins | sample AusTroGonzalo_MG_FD_203881 | JGI IMG/M metagenome (GOLD analysis project Ga0310786, IMG submission 203881) | Bovine rumen microbial communities from tropical cattle in Woodstock, Queensland, Australia - Gonzalo_03 (v2) (version 2) | ecosystem: Host-associated > Mammals > Digestive system >... | reverse complement strand
GTTTGCGGTTCTACAGTTGTTCAAGCACGCAAAGAATGTAGACAACATATATGTGCTGACAAATGGGAAGAACCAACTGCTGCATAAGTTCAAAGAGAAGTTTGATCTTGACAAGCTGTAGATTGTCAATGTAGACAATGAGTTTGAGCAGTTGACTGAAGAAGTCCAGTATGTGCCATATAGAAAAAGACATTCTCTGTTCATGTTTGCTGAATTTCTAGTGTTCAGTCTTCCTGTGCTTAGAAAGTATGATCACATATTGTCACTTGACATTGACATGATGATGCGCAGAGACTATGACTTCAGCTAGTTCAAAGTGCAGTCTGGGAAGAAGCTCAGCGCAATGTTCCATGATCTGCATGTATGCACTAAGAAGCGACTAGACTATGGGACTAAAGTCATCAATGATGAACGCCTAAGACTAGGCGGCAAAAAAGCTTAGAGCAGCTGGTTCAACCCAGGCTTCATGATGATTGACACAAAAACTTTTGACATGGACAATGCTTTTGGATAGATGAAGTCATTAGTGAAGCATAAGATGTCAATGAATGACGAGTCTATGCTGAACATTGTCTTTGATGAAGATGAAGTTGAGCATCTTGGCATAGAATGGAATTTCTTCACTAGCAACAAGCAGCATCCAATTGAAGAAGTCAATCCGTATTTTGTGCATCATCTAGGCTCTTTGAAGTACAAGATCAACAACAAAAACAGTCTATTCAAAGACATGTTCAAAGATGAGAAGTTCTTCAAGTTTTTGGTAGACAACTCACTTCTAAGCAAGCTGAAGTGATTTACACATCAAGACCGTTGAATTCAAGCATTGCAAACTCTATTGGCTTGATGTTCATCCAAGACTCTTTATAGTTCCGTGCCGAGAAAAGGCAACCATCTTCAGTGGTTGCCAGCTTCAACAACTATGTAATTCAGAAGATCTGTCACATTGTTCATATTGATATTGCACAGCAAGCATTTGCATTTTTTCATGCGCAAAGTGTAAATAAAAGTATAAAAATATCCTAAAAACAACGAAGCATCCAGACAGGCACAAAGCTCTTGTTGGCTGCCTCAACTCAACAAGGAAAAAACAATGGAAATACTGACAGAATTTGAAGGTCTTCAAGAAGCATTCAGAAAAGTCAAGCTAGACGAGAGTGTGATGCCATATGTGAATGGCGTGCTCGTTGATGATGTTGCATACAACAAAGTGCAGAAGCTGCTAAACTGCCCAGAGATGGTCTCAGCTCACAAGTATCTGCTTGATCTAGATCTTGAGCATCTAGATGAAGAAGACACTGAGAAGATCAGCAGACTATATGATCTTGGTGTGAAGCGCGGCTTCATTGAAGATGATCTCACTGACTGGGACAAGGAGCTTGACAATGATGCAATCAACACCATTGTGAATGGTGATGCTGCTCAGGCCGAGACTAAGCCAGCAGCTGAAGCTCCAGCATTCAAAGATGACAGTGCCTGCTGGACAGTCATCTACTCAGCAACAGCAAATGACGGCGCATTGAAGACCGGTGAAGCTTATTCAAATGCCACTTCTTCTGATGCAGCTAAAGCTGATGCTAAAGCAAAGCTGTCAAACATCGGATATTCAAACATCTCAATTCTTGCTGTTGAGAAGTGTGCTGAGCCAGCTGATCCAGTTGAAGAGCCTGAATGTGGATGCTGCTGTGACACAGTTGTTGACATCATCGGCGAAGATGATGAAGAGACAGCTGATGAAGGCACGTCCGAAGAAGAGGAAGAAGTTGTTGTTGATGTGACAGGCAGTGAAGAAGAGGAAGAGAAGCCTGAAGAAGAGACTTCTGATGAAGAGGAAGATGACGGTGCAAAGTTTGAGCCGCCTGCTGAAGAGACTTCTGATGAAGAAAAGACTGAAGAAGAGCCTGAAGAAGAGAAAAAAGAGCTCACTTATGCTGAGAAGAAGCAGCTGAAAGATGAGTACCGCAGCATCTTCAAAAAGCTCATCGGCAAATATGAAGTTGCATTCAATGAGCTTTCACTTGACCAGAAGATTGAGTTTCTCACACAGCTCTCTAAGCAGTGGCAGGACAAGCCTGAGGACTTCGAGTTCATGACTGTCAAAGAGATTGAGCAGCTCAACAACATTGTTGCCAAGGATGAAGAAGCTTCTGAAGAAGAGACTGAAGAAGAGCCTGAGCAGCAAGAAGAGAAGTCTGATGAAGGGAAAGAAGAAGAGAAGCCTGAAGAAGAGACTTCTGATGAAGAGGAAGATGACGGTGCAAAGTTTGAGCCGCCTGCTGAAGAGACTTCTGATGAAGAAGAGAAGTCTGACGAAGAAGAGAAAGAAGACAAGTGACATTGGAGACATCTATGAGATGCTATGACATAGATGAAGAAGAGGACTTGTTTGCTCCAGACTTGATAGATGAAGCTGACAGTCCAGAAGATGTTGTCACAGTGCAAGATCTGATCAACTGCTTGAGAAAGTACGCTGAGCCCGATGACAAGATAGTCTTCAGATGCAAGAAGAAGAACTTGATAATGGAGATGTCTGACATCATGTCAAAGGGCACTGTTGCTGTAGTTGACCTCAAGCCTTCATATGATGAAGACAATGACTTTGACACTCTCAAAGAGGGAAGAAGCAGCAGCTACTTCAGAGACTTCGGCGGCTATGCTGGAACCGGACGTGCTCCAAGCAAAGAGCACATCATCAGAGGACGTGACATCAGCTGGTTCCCTCTCTGGCAGCTTGATCCAAAGCTGAAAGACACTACTGTTGGAACACAATGGCGCATGGGGCCTGTCAACTATGAGATGGTCCACAAGGACATCTTGTATCCTGAGCGTGTGTACAAGCCTGGCACAACATTTCTTCGCAATGTGAATGTCGCTGAAGGCCCTTATGCTGGAAAGCAGATCTACATTGCACTTCCATCTTACTTTGATGCGGTAGTGAAAGATGATGCTGATGCAAAGAAGATCATCACTGACTTGGGGCTTCCACTGGACATGACATTCGGCATGAACCCCAAAGATGACTACACAGCAACATATGTCATAAGATGACAACATGAAAGACAAGACTGAAGACATTGAGCATTCAAGATGCTGTGCTAAGTGCAGATACTTTGAGAAGCGCACATAGTTCTGCAGATATAATCCTCCAGCTGCGGTTGTTGTAGTTGACAGAAACGGACAGCAGTCTGTGCAGTCTGTCTTCTCAAAGATAAGCATGCCGATGATAGACTGGTGCTAGAAGTTTGAGAGCAGCATGCTTTGACATATGTCTAGCATCATTGGCAAGTGAAGCGGTGGAGCATTCCACCGCTTTTCTTTTTATGCACAGCTCATGCATAAGAGTAAATAACAACAACAAATTTCCACTTTGACTACGATTGTGAGACTTCATGAACACAACAGGAAGCAACATAAGCTTTGACAGCGATGACTACAGAAGCTTTGCAGCAAGGATGCTGCAGAGCATGGGCGCCAGCTAGACTGTAGAAGAGATTCTCGATGCTGACAAGATGTATCCGCTGTTCATTGCAAAGCAGCTGTCATCAGCATATCTATCTGACACAGTGTTGATTGCCGCATAGAGCATGGAGCTTGTGCAGCATCAGAACTTAGTGATTGAAGACTTGAGCTCTCAGCTCAAGACAGCAAACTAGAAGATTGACTAGGTGCTTGCAACATTGAGCAGCATCATAAAGAACGGCATTGTCGTAGTTGACCCCGACGATCCTGGCAGTGGAGGAAATAGTGGACAAGATCAGCCTGGGCATGACGACTAGCCAAGCTCAAATTTCTATATTGTGTCATTCTATGATGAAGACCGCTCAACACTTCTCAAGATGGAAGAAGTTGCTGAGGGAGAAGTTGCAACACCTCCAGATCCGCCGTCTAAGACTGGATATGACTTCAGCGGATGGAGCGGCATATGGCAGAATGTGACAGCAGATGAGACTGTCATTGCCACTTATAAGCCAAAGCATTTCATAGTCACATTCAATGCAATGGGCGGACAGGCTAGCAAGCTCTCAGCAGAAGTTGTGTTTGACAGCACGTATGGACAGCTTCCTGGATGCACAAAAGACGGCTGCTCATTCATTGGATGGCAGCTGCCCAATGGCACAATAGCCAGCTCTCAGACAAAGGTCAAGACTGCCAGCAACCATGAGCTGAAAGCTGTCTGGTCTGAGCAGACATAGCCTGGCGGAGATGACCCTGAGAATCCAGACACGCTCCATGGCTGGACAGTCACAATCAAAGAATATGACAATGGTCCTGTCATAAATATGCAGCAAGTTGAAGATGGACATGATGCCATATTGCCAATCAACAATCCTGAAAGAGCTGGATACACATTCTTAGAATGGTCAAACTACAAAAACATAACAGCTGACACTGATGTATATCCAATATGGCAGCCAAATGAGTATGTGGTAACATTTGACTCAACTGATGGATATCTGACAGCTGATGTCGCTCCATTAACTGTGCTGTTTGGGCATTCATATGGAGAGTTCACTACACCAGAAAACTAGCTACCGACACCTGAAGGGCTAAATGGTGACTTCTTAGGCTGGTACACATAGTCAAAGGGTGACAATCCTGTTGACTGCACAGACATAGTAGAAGATCCAAAAGACCATGTTCTAAGTGCTAGATGGCACAGCATATATGAGCAGGATGATGAATCATCAGACAATGACATGCTAGTTGACTTTGTAAAAAGTGAATTTGACATGGGAATTGCTGAAGACATCAGAATGTTTGGATACTAGCATATGTTTGACTATGACTACTTGAACAGCTTGAGCAACTATGATGCAGCTCCAGAAAATACATGAACAATGACTAACAAAGGTGGCAGACAATGAGTCTTCATTTCAAAAGCATTCCAGTCATATCATATGAAAATTGCAGTGAAAATGACTTCATAATAGAATTTCCATCAGATGGTGACTTGACAACTAAAGTTGACATTGATGAGATTCCACAATTCTATGCTTTCATATATCCAAAGTGCATTGATGGATCTTGGTTTGAAATACATGAACATCATACTGAAGCTGGGCCTAATGACTACAGTTATGACAGCTTAGATGATGGACCTATAATCTACAATATCATTCCAAGTGCATTTGATGATGACTATGTTGAAGATGATGAATACTGGCCGCATGAAAGATACAAGATAAACGGCTAGATTGTAGATGGAAAATGCTTCATAAGATGCGGTATGCATCCAACATATACCGAAGACTTCTATGCAGGAGAGAGAACATATTCATATGAATACGAGATAATAAAGCATAGTCCATCTAAGCTGTCATGCAATATAGAACAATGCAATGCTAATGTCACATAGTTTATCAGCTACCAGACAGAGACATCTGGATCCATCTCTAGCACAAATGCATAGACTGGAGAGACAACATATGAAACACAGCTGACAGGATACAACCACAGCTTCTACATTTCATTTGACAATGCTTCAGGCTAGCCATACTATCAAGACAAAGACAAGATAAACTGTGCAATCGAAGGAAATTTATTCTACTCAGTGAAGTCTGGATCTGACTATGTCAAACCATGGTCATATGACTGCATTGAAGATCTGGACTAGACATATGTAGAAGATGATGAAAATATCATAGATGGTGTATCTAATGGATCTTCGCTTAATATTACTCCTAAGTATGCATTTAAAGAGATAAATGTTCCAGGGCATAGCAAAAATGAGCAATATGTCTTGAATGCCAGCATCAGAGTCAACACTAAGCTAGTTGATCTTGTTCCGGCTGTGCAAAATCTAAGCAGCATTCCAATAACATCAACTTTAAGCAATTAGACTGTGAAAGTCATTCCCTATTAGACATTTGTTGATTTTCTGTCTTCATAGGGCATATCAGTTATATCTAATTGGCAAGACAATCCAGAAAGTCTAAGCAATTATGTGAAAACACATAAAGCAAAGATATTAGCTGACAACAATCTAAGCGGTCTAATATCTGGATATTCCGCATTGAATCTAAGTGATGTGACATCGGCATCAACTATTGCTGTGCTAAGCAATGCAGCAGAAGCAACAACAATATCATCTAATTTGACAGCAATTGCTGGCTGGCAGCTTTCAACAATCGGCTATGATGTGAAATGTCATAGCAAAGCTGAGCACAATGACTATGAAACTATAAGACGATATTAGTATGATGCCAATGGGAATGTGCTTGAAGACATAAAAAATAATTTCTACTAGCAAAGCTTATATGACAATCGCATTATTGATGTCTCAAGTATGCCATCAACGGGATTTTTTAGTAATAGAGCCGGCTCTGTTGTCAGTGTAAAGAATTGCCGTATGATCTCTGGCTATGATTTCTTAGATGCATTCATGCCATTGACAAAAGACATTGACTTTGTTGTTGAATGTCATGTCAGCAATGATGTATATGTGTCAAGCATTCCATCTATATTCAAATACACAGATGAAAGCACTGAGATAGAGCAGCTGTCAGCTGTGAGATATAGACCATATGGGCATGACTTTGCAGTCATTGACAACATTGCAGAAGATGACTGCGCAGACAATGGTCTAAAAAATGACTTCTTTCACGGCTGCAAGCATCTTGTGTCAAAGGCATATGCATCAAAGAAAGATCCACCTGAGATTGTAGAGACTAGCGGCTGCATTGACTCATGGCTAGCTGACTGCAATGTCAAAACATCAGACATGCTGTCAGACGAATTCTTCTACATTGACAGCATACGAACACATGGCAATGCTGCAGTCATTCCAATATATGACTATCGTGTGAAGTTCATGGCTGTGCTGTATGATCCACCACTATCTAACATGATGGGATACAAAAGCTACAGCAGAAACCAAAGCCGCGGCTCTATAGACATGGACTAGATGGATGTGAAAGTCATTGCAGACTAGCTAAATAAAAAATATGGGCAATAGACAATTGACGGAAGACCTGACATCAACTGGCTGTACATTCCAATGGACTACAAGAATGAGTGCGATGTCAACATGGGATTCAAGCGGATGATGTTCAGTGACTTGGCTGTGTTTCTATATCTATGTGATGGATGGACATCTAGCAGTCAGCAAGGGCTTGTGTTTGCTGTCAAAAATGGAGTTGACGGCAATGTTGATGCAAACATCATCAATTATGAGAATGCTAAGATCTAGACAGACAAGTCATTCATGCAGAACATCAACAAACGAATGAAGAGAGCTGTTGTCTTTGCTCCATGCTGTGCAGCAGGAGCTGCTATAATGCCTGGAAACCAGACTGTCAGCAGCTCAATGATGCCTAGCATGAACTATTTGACATCACTGACTAGTGATGTCACAAACGGGCAGACTAACAGCTCAACTTGGTACACTAGCACATAGTTTGGCTTAGAGCAGTATTGGTCAGAGAGATATAGCAAGACAACTAATGATGATGGCAAGACTTTCAACTATGAATATGATCTAAGTGGTGAGAATGCCGTGAAAGTGTTCTTCCCATGGACATATGACATAAACTATCTATGCAATGATGATATCAAAGCTTTGTCATCATCAACAACTGAGCCATCTATGCTTGACATACGTGAAGCTAAACCATATTCTGCTGCCAATGCAAACACTACAAATGACAACAACAATGCGCGTTCTTGTGTGTTTGATAAAGCCATATTTGACTTCAAGAAGAAGATATTTGAGCTTGTGACTGAGCTATTTGATGAATATGTCAAAATAGTTGACCCTGAGACAGATGATGATGCAGCTAAATATGGCTAGGGATGTCACGGAGACATGTGCTAGTACATAATAAGCTCTTTTAATACAGAAAAAGAAAACATAAAGAAAGCTGCAGATAGAGCACTTGCACAAGCAAATAGTGATGAAAATGATGACTGGCTGTGGAGGAATGGTGCATATGCATTTGGGGCTTAGTACTTCAACTTCCAGAAATACAGAGAGATGTCTCCATATGGCGGCTTTGTTGACATACTATATGCATTCTTGATGTCCACAAACTTCAGAAAGAATGCTTAGAAGCTAGAAGACAATATAGCATCAACAAATGCATACAACTTCTATGATGAGCAGCGTAGCTGGATATACTACTTCACTACAGCATTCACAGCCTTCATGCTTAGTCTTGATGACCAAGAATTCATGGCTAGCAAGATGGTTGACTTCATCTATGACAACATCATATCAAACAATAATGCATATAATAATAATTATTTTAATTCAAACAACATTGAAGATGAAGACATAAAAAATAAATTAAAGACAGACATATTTGGCAATAAGTCAAAATTGACATTAAGAGAGATAAAAAATGCTATCAAGATCAAATATCCTCCAGCTAACACGTTAAGCATGATAGATGACTTCAATTCTGCAATGCTGTCAGACATGAATGAATTTGTAAGAATGTCAAAGATATATGATGGTGTTGAGAAAAATGCATATGGAATAGAAAACAACTTCATTGAAAGACTGAAGTTCTTCTTTGACAAGCTGCTTTTCAAAGATCCAGACAACTACTTCTATGAATATAATGAGCAAGATGAAGAGTCTTCTTAGCATAGAGCTATAAGACTTCTGTTCTCTGCAGTGATGAAGTTCATCTATAAAGCTGGCTAGTACATCATGAATGATCCTGAAGCTGAAGCTCTTAGAAAGATATATCTCACAGACATATTCACTGGAAAAGAGCTCATAAATGCCGGCAAAGCATATGAAGAATATATATAGCAAGCTCTGCAAGAACATGAAATATATATGGTGAAGAAGCTGGCAACAAACAACTAGTTCTATGAACGCATCAGAAACATCATTGTGTTTGTCGGTCTATTCAACAGGCCACGAGCTGCAATGTTTGTCTCAGACATCAAGAAAAAGACAACTTAGCAAGCTTAAGCTGCTAAGACTTAAAGCTGGCAATAGCATATATAAAACAAAAAGTGAGATCAAATAGATCTCACTTTTTGCTTCTCTTCATCTGCTTCTTCAGCACTTCTGTGAACTTCCTGAACAAGAGATTCCCCTTCAAGTAAGCTTCGCTCTCGATCTCTTCGAGGTCAGGGTCATCAATGACGTTCTCTCGCGCATAAGTCCTGCGGATGAAGTCTAAGTTGTCGAGAGCTTGTGAATGATGCACAAGCTCATGGCAGTATGAGCGCAGAATGTCTTTGATGTGGCGGTTGCTGATGTATAGGACAATAGTGCTAGTCTCAGGCTGGTATCCACCAGTTGATATCAAAATGTCCGACTTGTCATTCACTTGCTAGTCATCACCGACTAGCTCAACAGTAGGAAGCGGATCAATCTCCATCTTCTGCTGCCTGAAGAAGTCATTTATCTTGCCTATCCAGAACATTGTAAGTTGCTTGCTCATATGATAATTATTTACTTTTGATGATACTGCAGAAGTGTAAATAATGATTGAAATCGAACAACAAAGACAATGCATGCTAAAATGAAAAGAAGATACTCAAGACATTTCATATGTGAGGCAATTGCCTATTGGAAGAAGCAGCTAGCAAACTTGAATGAGTCTGCTGAGGAAGAAGCAGCTGACAACTTCAAGACAGACAGATACAGCTATCAGTTCAACCCCAAAGTAGACACTGACTTCTCAAAGCCATAGGCAGACAAAGGCTATGGAGCAGTTCTAGTGGCTATTGCAACTCTGCCAGCTGAAGAGAGGCAGACAAGAAAAGATGTCCTAGCAGCTGCATTGCCAGGCAATCCAAAAGTCGGACAGCATGGCTACTACAGTGTAGTGTTTGACAGACTTCTCAATGCTAAGCTGATTGAGCGGTCAAAGCAGCTTGGATGCTATGTTCTGACTGATCTTGGATACAGATACTGCAAAGAGAAGGACTTGATCTAAGCTTAGTCTTTGATCATAATGATGAAAGCCAGCTGAGACATCAGCTGGCTTTTGCTGCTATTATATGTTGACAACTGTCCAGTTTGAAGGGCAGGCTGACATGTCTCTTACAAGTCTATTGTCACCGATGTCGCCTAGTTAGCTGAGAACTTTCCGACAATCTGCCCGTCTTTTCTGAATGTCACTTGGCCGTTTCCAATTGACCAAGATGTCACAAACTTTGTGTCATTCTTCAAATCTGAGATCCTAGTCGGCATTGCTTTCTTCAGCTCTTCAATCTGTGCTTTGAGCTCTTCAACTTGCTTGCGCAGGTCAGCAGTCTCTTTTGCTTCTTTTGCAGATGCTTTAGATGCTTTTGGCTGCTCAGCAGCTGGCAGCTCAATCACCGTGTCAGCCGTCTAGTCAAGAGTGAACTCACCGACAACTTTGCCTCCCTGCTTCAAGACTACTTTTGCTGAGCTCTTCTTCGGTGCATAGATCGGGCATCTGTTGACTTGAGCAATCTCAACGCCATCTCTAGCGCTGACAGTCTGCTTCACATACACAACTTGCGGTGTCTGAGCTTTCTTTGCCTCATCTTCAATGCACTTCTTCAAAGTCTAGTCGCCGATCCAGATGCCCTCAACGCCGCCAGCTGGATTCAAGCTCATTGTCCCTTTGCCGTGAGATGCATACTTGAAGAAGATTGGCTTTGACATGTCACCGTTCCAAACAAAAGAGAAGTCATCAGCACTCAATGTCTAAGAGTTGAAGCCAAGCGATGTTGAGAACGGCGCATCAGCTTTGCAGAACAAGCCAGCTGAAGTAGACTTGTAGGCAGCTGTTGACTCAACTCCAATGACTTGAGACTAGCTTTCTTCTGCAGGCTTCGGCTGAGAAGCTTTCATCGGAGCAGGCTTCTGCTTCATGTCTTCTTCAGACAAGTACTTCAGCTCTGAGAACGGTGTCTTGCCGTCACCACGCTTCAAGTATGCATGGCTGCCACACTGCACAACTGCCAGCTCACCAGCTGGCAGCACAAAATTGTTGTCTGCCCAGTCTTGGAAAATGCTCATCTAGCATGTCTTTGGCTCATTCATCTTTTCTGTACTCGCTGTCTACTGTTCTCTTTATCACATCACCACAGTTTGGTGTGAAGAACCAGCTAGCTGGGCAGCCCCAGATAGAGTCTTCAACTCGATATTCTTCAAGACCGCTGATCTTCCTATACTGCTCATTGAGACGCGTGTTCTCAAAGCATAAGTCTGTCTGATGGTCATATCTAGGTGAAGACAGCCACCATAGCTTCAAGTTTGCTTTCTAGCGCACAAGCTCTTGGAGAGTCTTGATCCCATAGCCCTTCTTGACACCAGTCATCTCATCAAAGTACATGAAGCCTGGGCAAGGGTCATTCTGCCGGCAAGCTATCACAGCTGTGCAGTTCTCAGGAGTGAATCTACTGCCAATGAAGCCTGCATAGTAGATGCAGTCTGGGCTAGTCTTCTCTATTCTCTCAGGCTCCCAATGCTTGACAGTGTAGAGCTTCTGCTAGCCAATTTCATCAAGCAAGTCAAGACAAGCACTGCGATCCATCTTCATAATTGTGATGTGCTATTCAGACTCTTCCAAAAGCTGCAGCTGCTGCTTCCAGAAGCTAAGAGCTTCGCATATGTGATGACGAGAAAAATGGTTCATGATATTATTTACTTTACATATTGCAAAGCAAATCATCATATAGTTAAATGCATTCAATGAGGCATTGGAATTCCAAATGAAAATGACATTGAACAGCCATCATCACTAAAATAGACTAGATCAGAATTTTTGTATTTTTCTATCATGTCTTCTGGAAATGAGATGGGTGTTATGTCATTTTCTACGCAGCCATCTTCTTTAAGCAAGCCAATTTCTTCTGCTGTCTTTTTGCATAATGCATCAAA
>Ga0310786_10010234_pt1 | contig 11815 bp, 6 predicted proteins | sample AusTroGonzalo_MG_FD_203881 | JGI IMG/M metagenome (GOLD analysis project Ga0310786, IMG submission 203881) | Bovine rumen microbial communities from tropical cattle in Woodstock, Queensland, Australia - Gonzalo_03 (v2) (version 2) | ecosystem: Host-associated > Mammals > Digestive system >... | reverse complement strand
TGTGGACAGCGTGAGAGTGGCTACAGGTGACATCCTGGCCGCCAATTTCATTACATCGGGTACCAATCATTATGCATTCCGATACACATATCATAACGAGCGCGGAGAGTACTTTGACGAGAACGGAACAAGCCTGCGCCGTGCATTCCTGAAAGCGCCCTTAAGCTACACACGCATAAGCTCCAAGTTCTCAAACGCCCGTCTGCACCCCATCAAGAAGATAGTCCGTGCGCATCACGGCGTTGATTATGCCGCCCCATCAGGAACTCCTGTATATTCGGTGGGAGACGGTGTGGTGACCGCCAGGGCCTGGGACAGCAAGGGAGGAGGCAACTATATCAAGATCAAGCATAACTCCACATACACTACCGAGTATATGCATCTGCGCGGTTTTGCCAAGGGCATAAGCGTGGGTACGCATGTGTCACAAGGCCAACTGATAGGCTATGTAGGTATGACAGGTACCGCAACCGGACCTCATCTGGACTACCGTGTATTCAAGAACGGAACCGCCATAGACCCGCTGCGTATGGACTTGCCGGCTGTGGATCCTATTAAAGAAGAGGATATGCCACAGTATCTCAGGACTGTGAGCGGATACATGAAGATGGTAGGGCTGGCCGTTCCCGACAGCTTGCAGACGGATACCATAACAAGCATACAATCAAATGATTAAGAATGTAATCTTTGACTACGGAAACGTCCTTGTTGACTGGAATCCCGCATATCTTTTTCTACCCGTATTTGGAGGCGATGAAGAGAAGTGCCGGTTCTTTACTGATAACGTCTGCAACCGCGACTGGTTTACACGCATGGACCGCGGAGAGGATATGGACAGATGTGTTGCCGAGTTGCAGGCCGCATATCCCCAATATGCCGATGCCGTAGCGATGTTCCGTGACCGTTGGTTTGATATGTGCAATGGAGATATTCCAGGTATGGTGGAGATAATCCAGGAACTTAAAGACAAAGGAATAGGTGTGTATGGCCTCACCAACTGGCCGGCCGAGACGTTCGCTGAGGCACGCCGCCGTTTCCAAACACTTGCAAGTATTGACAATTACGTGGTATCAAGCGCTGTAAGGCTGGCCAAGCCCGAGCCGGCAATATATAAGCTGTTGCTGTCAAAGTTCAATCTTAAGGCTCAGGAGTGCGTTTTTATTGATGATCGCGCGGATAATGTGAATGCCGCAAAAGCCCTTGGTATGAGTGGAATTGTCTATCCCGGTTCTGCAGCATTATTGCGTCCGATGCTCAATCAGCTTCTCTGATAAAATGATACAATTGGGGTCTGACCCCTTTTGTATCATTTTTAGTGTTTTTAATGAAAAAAGAACCTGAAGTATAGCTATTATACAAAATAAGCAGTATCTTTGCACCGCTTTTAAGGGAAAGGTTGACTTCGTCTTCCTCACCACGCCACGACAAAGAGAGCAAGCTCTCTTGATTCTTCTGAATCGATAAAAAGAATGAACGAGTTCCTTCTTTTTCTCAATTCAAAAGAATACAAAGAAAACCAGTTTTCTTTGTTCGTCTGGCTTAAGGTTTGGTTCCGTAGCTTAACTGAATAGAGCATCTGACTACGGATCAGAAGGTTCCGGGTTTGAATCCCGGCGGAATCACCAAAAAAGCGGACATCAAATGATGCCCGCTTTTTTTATGCTAATAGTCTGTTTTTATTTGTAGAGGAAACGACGGATAGACATTTTGGGAGTCTTCTCAAACGGAACGTCCTGAATCTCAACCTTAGCCAGCTGGCTATAGACAGGCAGCAAGCGGTTAGAGGTCAGACGGATATTCTCCGGTATGGCATCCTTGGCTTCATCATCCAGAAGAGCTTTTGCAATGGCCTGCTCATCGAGATATACCAGTGCCACCAGCTTTCCGCCACGGTCCACAACGACAGACTCTACAACGTAATCCTGATTGTTCACGACCGCCTCAATCTCCTCGGGGTATATATTCTGTCCCGAAGGACCCAGAATCATATTCTTGGAACGTCCGCGGATGAATATGTTGCCATCGGCATCCATAATACCCAAGTCACCGGTCTTAAGCCAACCGTCATCGGTAAAGGCGTTTGCAGTTGCTTCGGGATTATTATAGTAACCAATGGTTATGTTTTCTCCACGGGCCTGTATCTCACCAACGACATGCTGAGGATCTTCAGAGTCTATGCGGATTTGGGTAATATCAACAGGTCTGCCACATGAACCGGGCACATATGTACGCCATCCGGCATAAGCCATCAGCGGGCAGCCCTCGGTCATACCGTAACCAACCACATACGGGAACTTGATTTTCTTGAACAAGCGCTCAACTTCAGGATTCAATGCGGCACCTCCCATGATGAACTCCATCACATTACCGCCAAATGCCTCGCAAAGACCGTCTTTTACCTTCTTGTAGATAATACTGTTGATGCCGGGAATCTTGGTGAGGAACTTTATCAAAGGCTTGTCCAATGTGGGTTTTACCTTGCTCTTATATATCTTCTCCATTACAAGAGGAACTGTGACAAGAAGATAGGGCTTGACATCGGCAAAAGCTTTGAGCAGGCTTGTGGGAGTGGGGGCCTTGCCCAACCAATAGATGGATGTACCGTTGCACAAAGGATAGATAAACTCAATGACCAGGCCATACATATGAGCCATCGGGAGCATGGAGACTATCTTGTCGCCAGCCGGCATATAACGCTGGTCAAAATCCACGTTGGAGCTGAAGTTGCGGTATGTAAGCATAACGCCCTTGGGATCTCCGGTAGAGCCTGACGTGTAGTTGATCGTAGAAAGATTGTCCCAGTTGTCGGTAGGATAGACCACATCATCAGGACCGAACCCATTAGGATACCTCTTGTCAAACAACTCATCAAGATGTTCAAATGCATATTGTATCTTATCATCGCCACAATACAGCAGATTAAGGGTATTGACGTCTATAACGGCACGCACCTGAGGCATCTTGGCTATATCCATCTTGGACCATTTGTCTGCATCAGTAAAGAGGGCTATGCTCCCGGAATGGTTGACCAGACCCATGATGCTGTCCGGCTTGAAATCGGCCAGGATGGGAACTATTACGGTCTCATATGTATTGACAGCCAGATAAGCGAATCCCCAACGGGCGCCGTTCTGTGCGCACAATGCTATGCGGTCACCCTTATTTATTCCGGCATACTCAAAAACGATGTGAAAACGGGCTATGGAACGTGCCATCTGGGCATATGTGAATGTTTCGCCACCGATATTGTTCAAAGCGGGCTTGTCCCAGTATTTACGTGTTGCAGCCTGAAGTCTCTCAAGATAATGAGGATATTTCTCCATGTGATTCCTTTGTTGAATTATATATGCAAAATTATCATTTTTTCAATGACATATCAAAAACTGCCGTCGATTCTTGGCAACACATCATCATTTTCAGTACTTTCGTATCGGCAAGAAAGGTAACATGAGCAATATACCTGTACATCTGTTATATACATTGCTTGGCGTTTTCAGTTTCATCTGTGCGCTGTCAATAGCATTGTTCAAGCAAAACAAGAACAAGAGCCATTGGATACTCATGGCCATACAGATTGTATGGAGCATAAGGATGCTGGTGTATGCCCAGCTTTTCAATCCGGAGACGTGTCATATGATATGGACGTGGCCTGTCTATATAATAGCCAGCATGGCATACGCTCCTTTGTTTTATCTGTTTACCACCGAACTGACAAACCTTAAGGGTATTACCAGAAAAGACTACATGGTCTTTATTCCGATAGCATCGGCCACTACCATGTTCCTGATAATCTATCTTGGCGGAAGCATCACTACGCTCAGAAAAATCCATGAAGACGTCATACTTAACGGCAACTTTCTGGCTAGCAACATAAAGTCTTTCAACATCATTGAGTATCTGTGTTATCATACGGCCAGGACTGTCACATTCTGGTTTGAGGCAGGCGTGCTTTTATGGTGCGGATGGTGTATGTACAAGTATGAGGATACCATCAATGATTATTTCTCCTCAAATTACGGAAAGTCTGTAAGCCAGTCAAGAATCATCTCCGTGCTTACAGTGATAGGAGTGGTGGTGGTGCTGTTGCGTGAAGCATCGCCCGATTACCAGCAGGAGATTAATATCCAGAAGATCATACTGATACTTGTCACCTTTATGTATCAGCTTGCGCTTACCGTAATGGCGTTCAGCATAGATTACAGTGCCGATGACATAAGGCATATGCTTGAGAAGGGCGACGGCAGGCAGCTCAAGCCGGGTATTGCCGAGAACCGTCAGGAACTGACCATCTCAAACTGCTGGAAAAATCTGGAACGTCTCATGAATGAGCAGAAGGTATTTCTGGAGCCGGACCTGAACCTGATTGAGCTGGCCCAGAGGCTAGGAACCAACCGCACATACCTGTCGCTGGCGGTAAGGCAGTTCAGCGGCAAATCATTCTCGGACTATGTAAATCATGCCAGGATCATGTATGCGCAGGAACTGCTTCTAAGGGGTGAATCAACCAAGAACGTGGAGTATTCGTGCGGTTACATAAGCAGTTCCACATTTTACCGTCAGTTCCAGAAAATAACCGGGTATCCGCCATCAGTCTGGCTAAGGATTCAAAGAGAGAAAGAAGTGGAATAGGCTATTCCAGGAAGAATTCGTTGGGCATCAGTATTCCCAGTGTCACACCGAACATAGAGGGGTTGTAGCTTGATGTGGAAAGATCCAGAAACGCATTGAACGATATTCTCTGGTATTGAGCCACAAACGTAAGCTCGGTCATGAACTGTGTACCTGAAAGCGCTTTTCCATATGCTGCATATCCTCCGTTATCAATGATGGGACGGGTAGGCTGGAATACATAAAACTCGGAACGCAGGTGGAATATGCTGTTTATTATCCAAATAGGCTTAAGACCGGCTGCAAAATAGGCATTGGCCGAAAAATCCGGGTCAAACACGAACTTGCTGTTTACGGTGGGACGGAAACTGCCCGCCTGCATCATGGTTGCCTGGAAGTTGGTGGAGAAGTTTCGGGATGAATAATAGGCTTCAAACAGAGTTCCCAACGTAAAATGAGGTGCCATTCTTATATAATGCTCCAGATTGGCATGTGCCTGGAGCCATGAACGGTCCATGGAGTGATAATCGGGAGAATACTCATTCTGGGGTCTGAACAGGTCATTTTCAGTACCTATGAAAGCACTTATGGTTTCTGATTTTCCGCTTGTGGCGTACTGGATTGTATTGAGAGTGTTGCCGGTAAAAGTGACTGATCCGCCCAATATGTTGTGACGGTTACAGTCATATCTGAATCCACGCAGGTCAATGTTGCTTGACTGGGAATAATAGTCCTTATGATGCGCCACGCCAAAAGAGAACACAGCCTTGTAGTTGTTCAGGAACGGGCGTGACATCTTTATCTTGCCAAAGAACTCGATGGACTTGTTAAGAGCGGGCATGAACTTATCGGACGAGAAGATGAACAGGCCGGACCTGAAGTAGTTCATGTTGTTGTATGCCAGTTGGACCGTGAATGACATGGGAATCTGGGTGGCCATATCAAAGCGGGTGAGCAACTGAGCGTTGTTGTATGACCTTCCTACCTGTCCTTCAAGCAGATATGACTCCGATGCCTCACCGATATGGCTATAGGAGACCGAACCGTACAACTGGCTGGAGACAGACGTGGACAGACCTCCTCCCAATGTGAATGTGGGGTGGTCATCAAGTTTTACGTTAAGTTTCAGGACAAATGATGAATCCTGCTCCGTGAAAGACGTACCGGGCACAATCTCACTGATGGCGTCGTCCGAAAGGAGTTTGAAATAACCGGACTTGAAGTCATTGAAAGTGAAATTGCCCTCTCTGGCATTAAGTTCCTTCTCAAAATAACGTTTCTGCGCCTGATTGACACCGGTCACGTTTACATCGCTGAATACGAGTTCCGGGATGCGTTTCTTGAATGAGTCACGGCTTCTCTGCAGCTCCAGGGTATCGCGGCGGGCGGTTGTCCTGGACTTGATGGAATCCATCAGCAGCATGGTATTGCGGTATCCAAGATCAGCAACCTCATCTATCTTATGGAAATCAAACAGTCCTACACTTCTAAGGTCAAACTCAACCTTTACGCCAAGTGCCGGATCAAGATTGTAATTGCTCTTCTGGATAATCATGCTGCTTACCTGACCCATGAGGTCATACTCATCGGGGATCTCTATCTCAGGCTCGCCTGGAGCAACGGCAACCACACTTCCCACAATAAAGTCAGGCTTGAAATCACTTAGCATGACATCTACAGGGAAATTGTCATAAATGCCTCCGTCATAAGCGATTATGCTGTCAATCTTAATGGGGCGGAATACAAACGGGAATGACATTGACGCCCTGACCGCATCACCCAGATCACCTTTGGACAGGATGATGGAATTCTTGTTGAATACGTCCGATGCAACCGCCCTGAACGGCACGAAAAGATTGTTGAAATCATTGTCACATGCTGCGGATGCGCCGGCAAAAACATCGACAAAAGCCAGATTCATCTGGAGAGGATCCACAACGCTGTTTACCATAGGGCGAATCACGGTCATGGAGTCCTTGATGGCTATCTGTGCTGATATCAAGGCCGGAGTGGGAGGGTTCTGCTTGAAATAGAACTGATACTCCATATCCTTGGCACCCATATACCAGTTCTTGAAATCATCGGAGCGTATCAGCTCTTCCATCTCATCAGGGGAGTATCCCATGGCATAAAGAGAGCCTATGACTGCTCCCATGGAGGTGCCTGTGACATAATCAATGGGAATGCCGTTCTCCTCGAGGGCGCGTATCACACCTATGTGAGCCATACCTTTGGCTCCGCCGCCACTCAAGACCAGACCCACCTTCTGGGCCGGCAGAGAGACAGACAGCAACAAGGCTGAAACAAAGGATATTATAGCCCTCTTGAACATGCGACAGTTTGTTATGCACTCCAAATATAGACAAAAAAGGGCACGGATGTACTTTCCGCGCCCTTTTTCATAAAAAATATCTGCTTTCAGATAAGTTCCACGCTACGACGGATGAATGCAGCCAGAGCTTCGCCCTTAAGCATTCCGTTCTGAAGCAGGGCCAGATCAATCAGCTCATGTACTATCTTGTTGCCGGCTGCATATTCCGTATAGATGGCCGATATGGCATTCTCAGCATCAGTTATCTTGCCGTCAATCTCTGTCATTTCATCCTTTTCGGCCTGAGGCACTTCATCATCTTTCTTGCCTTCACGTGCCTTACGAAGCTCTGATTGACGTTCCTTGAGAGAATTAAGCTTCTCTTCCTCGGGCTTTACTTTTGCGTCACATGCGGTACCGGCCTCATCCAGAATCTGCTTGATAAGCTTATGGTCCTTGTTGAGTATTACGGTGTACATATCGGGCATGTCGCCATAGAAACTCATTCCGGGCTGTATGGCTGCCATGTCCTTCATACGGCGCATATACTCGCTGCAGGTTACCATAACGGGTAGGGCGGACTCGCCGAGTGACTGGGCATCGACATGGAAATCGGCCTTTTCAATCTTGGGCATCTGGCTGCTGAAGACCTTGGTGATCATACGCATCTGACCGGCCGGAAGGTCTGTCTTGGCAGCATCTTCCTTGGCAATCAGATTGTCTATGGAATCGCTGTCCACTCTCTGGAAACGGCTGTTGTTACCGAACTTCTGCTCCAGCATGCCTATTACCGGAATGTCAAGCTGGTTATCCATGAGCAGGACGCTGTAACCCTTGTTCTTGGCGGCCTCGATGTATCCAAACTGCTCCTCTTTGTTGGTGGCATACAGATATATCAGATTCTTGTTCTTGTCGGTCTGGTTATCCTCGATGAGTTTCTTGTATTCCTCAAAAGTGAAATACTTGCCGTCCGTATCCTTGAATAGGGCCACTTTCTCCATCTTGCCGTAGAAATCCTCCTCGGTAAGCATTCCGTAGTTGATAAAGAGCTTCACATCGTCCCATTTCTGCTCAAACTCCTTGCGGTCATTCTTGAAAATCGAGGTCAGGCGGTCAGCCACCTTCTTGGTGATGTAACCCGAAATCTTCTTGACATTGGAATCACTCTGCAAGTATGAACGGGATACGTTAAGAGGAATATCGGGAGAATCAATGACACCGTGCAGGAGAGTGAGGAAATCCGGAACTATTCCCTCAACCGAATCAGTCACGAATACCTGGTTGCAATAGAGCTGAATGCGGTTTTTCTGCAGATCCAGGTTTGTCTTGATCTTGGGGAAATAGAGAATACCGGTGAGATGGAACGGGAAATCCACATTAAGATGTATCCAGAACAGAGGCTCGTCCTGCATGGGATACAGCTCACGGTAGAAGCCCTTGTAGTCCTCATCCTTGAGCTCGCTGGGAGTCTTGGTCCAGAGCGGCTCGACATTGTTGATTATGTTGTCCTGGTCTGTCTCAACCTCCTTGCCGTCCTTCCACTCTTTCTTCTTGCCGCAGGCAATCTGAACAGGCAGGAAACGGCAGTATTTCTTGAGCAGGCCCTGGATAGTGGTCTCCTGAAGGTATTCCTTGCTGTCATCATCAAGATAAAGTATGATGTCTGTGCCGCGGTCGGTCTTATCGGCATCGGAAAGCTGGAATTCGGGTGATCCGTCACAGCTCCATTTTACAGCCTGGGCACCTTCCTGATATGACTTGGTAATAATCTCAACCTTCTTGGATACCATGAATGCGGAGTAGAAGCCAAGACCGAAATGGCCTATGATGGCGTTTGCGTCATTCTTGTATTTCTCCAGGAAATCATTGGCACCCGAGAAAGCTATCTGATTGATGTACTTGTCAATCTCGGCTGCAGTCATACCTATGCCGCGGTCACTTACGGTGATGTTGTCCTTATTTACGGTAACATGTACCGTAAGGTCACCCATCTCACCTTTGAAATCGCCCTTTGAGGCCAGTGTCTTGAGCTTCTGGGTGGCGTCAACGGCATTTGAAACTATCTCACGCAAGAATATCTCACGGTCGCTGTAGAGAAACTGTTTGATGATCGGGAATATGTTCTCGGTCGTTACTCCAATCTTACCTTTCTGCATAACTATATTGTTTTAATTATTTTGTCTTGCCCAATATGGTACAACAAAAATGCCAGACGGTTTCCCGACTGACATTTTGACCGAACACAAGTCCTGTTGTGACTCTATGTCAAATCATTTGGCCGCCACCGACACTACAAGGTCTGTCTTATCGGCATTAGCGTCTACTGCAAGACTTGATCCTACCGGACATTCGCCGTCTATCATAACTTCGGCAAGTTTGTCCTCCACATAGGTCTGGATGGCACGTTTAAGCGGACGTGCGCCGTATTCACGGCTGAATCCCTTGTCTGCCAGAAACGACTTGGCGCTGTCAGATACTGACAGGGAATAACCCATGCCTTGCATCCTGTCCGAGAGTTGTGAAAGTTCAATCTCGACAATACGTCCAACTGCATCACGGTCCAACTGGTTGAAGGTGATGATCTCATCAATACGGTTGATGAATTCGGGCGCAAAGGATTTGTTCAATGCCTTGCGTATAATATCCTGACGGGCCATCTCTGTACCGGCATCCGATGTGTCAAATCCTATTCCGCGACCGTACTCCTGAATCTGGCGGGACCCAATGTTGGAGGTCATTATTATTATGGTGTTGCGGAAATCTACCGTACGGCTCTCGCTGTCGGTCAAACGGCCCTCGTCCATAACCTGAAGCAGGATATTGAATACATCCTGGTGAGCTTTCTCAATCTCATCAAGAAGGACGATGGAGTAGGGCTTGCGACGCACCTTTTCGGTAAGCTGGCCGCCTTCCTCATATCCTACATATCCGGGAGGGGCTCCGACCAGACGCGATACGGCAAACTTCTCCATGAACTCGCTCATGTCTACGCGGATAAGGGCATCGGCTGTTCCGAACATCTGCTCGGCAAGTTCCTTGGCAAGCAGTGTCTTTCCTACACCAGTAGGTCCCAGGAACAGGAACGACCCTATGGGTTTGTTGGGATTTTTCAACCCGACACGACTTCGGCGTATAGCTCTAGCCAAAAGATCGATAGCCGAATCCTGCGCAATAACCTTAGACTTGAGGGCAGGGGCAAGACCTTTAAGACGCTCGCCCTCTTCACGGGCTATCTTCTGCACCGGAATGCCGCTCATCATCGACACGACAGTAGCTATGCTCTCTTCATCGACAGTCTCCCTATGGCTCTTGAGTGACTGTTCCCAGTCCTTACGCATCTGCTCAAGCTCATTCTCCAGAACCTTCTCCTGGTCACGGAAGCGGGCTGCAAGCTCAAAGTCCTGACGGGCAACCGCATCATTCTTGCCTTCACGGGTAAAGTCTATCTGGCGCTCCTTGTCCTCTATCTCCTTGGGGACGGAAAGATTTGACAGATGCGTACGTGAACCGGCCTCATCCATAACGTCAATGGCCTTGTCAGGGAATGAGCGGTCGGTGATGTAGCGCTGAGCCAGGCTTACGCATGCCTTAAGCGCATCATCGGTGTATGTCACATTATGATGATCCTCATAACGGTCTTTTATGTTCTCCAGGATCTGAAGCGTCTCCTCTGGTGTAGTGGGTTCTACAAGTATCTTCTGGAAGCGGCGTTCCAATGCACCGTCCTTCTCAATAGACTTGCGGTATTCATCGACCGTGGTTGCGCCTACGCACTGCACCTCGCCGCGGGACAATGCAGGTTTGAGCATGTTGGCAGCATCCATTGACCCGGGGGCCGATCCGGCACCTATAATGGTGTGAATCTCGTCTATAAACAGGATTATGTCAGGATTTTTCTTGAGCTCCTGAATGATTGAACGGAGTCTCTCTTCAAACTGGCCGCGATATTTGGTGCCTGCCACCACGGCAGCCATGTCAAGGGCCAATATACGCTTGCCGAAAAGCATGCGTGACACTTTTCTATGCACAATGCGTTGCGCAAGTCCCTCTACAATGGCAGACTTGCCTACGCCCGGTTCGCCAATCAGGATAGGATTGTTTTTCTTGCGACGGGTAAGTATCTGCGCAAGGCGCTCAATCTCTTTCTCACGTCCCACCACGGGGTCAAGCTTGCCCTCCAGGGCAGCTTGTGTCATATCGGTACTGAAACTGTCCAGCACGGGCGTGCCGCTGCCGGATTTTGCGGCGGTTGCAGTCTTGCCGGGCTTGGATTTGCCGGAATCCGAATGGGATGAGATATCCTCTTCATCATCCTCGTCATCATCGGACAGTCCCATACCCATCTGTATCTCAGCGCCTCCGTTGTTGAGCTGGTCAAGCAGATTACGGTAATCCACCTTATATTCGGAAAGGATCTCTGCAGTCCTGCTGGAACGGTCACGTACAATGGCCAGCAGCAGATGCTCGGCCTCGACCTCTTCCTTTTTCTGAAGCCTGGCTTCAAGCATGCTTATCTTGAGCAGTCTGGTGACGGCAATGGAGAGCACTATCTTCTCAATGGGAACCTTGTCCGCATGGGCGTCGGCGGCGGTATTCCCGGACTCAAGACGCAGCTTGAGCTCATCCAGGTTTACGCCCATCCTTACAAGGAGTTCGACAGCCTTGTTCTGCCCGTCGCGAATGATTCCCAACAGCAGATGCTCGGCCGTGACCTCGGAGTGGGTGAGACGCTCAGCCTCCTCCTTGGAGAGTGATAGTATAGAATTCAGTTTATCTGACAATCGATATTCCATCATAGTTAATCATGTTGGGCTATGGGCCCGACTAATGCAAAGATAATCGGTTTTACGCCCGGTTCATACCTGTTTTTCCAATAAGATATCAACAAATCACATA
>Ga0310786_10010233_pt1 | contig 11815 bp, 8 predicted proteins | sample AusTroGonzalo_MG_FD_203881 | JGI IMG/M metagenome (GOLD analysis project Ga0310786, IMG submission 203881) | Bovine rumen microbial communities from tropical cattle in Woodstock, Queensland, Australia - Gonzalo_03 (v2) (version 2) | ecosystem: Host-associated > Mammals > Digestive system >... | reverse complement strand
TATTTCTGCAAATTTAATGAAACTATTTCTTATTCTCCAGAATCCTCACCAGATCCTGCTTCATCCCAAGGTCGATTTCGCGGTAGCGGTTGAAGGCGCGGGAACCTTCGGCGTGGCCGGTGAGGGACGCGACAAGGTTGGGGTCTTTGACCTGCCGATAGATATTCCCCGCGAAGGTGCGGCGGGCAAGGTGGCTGCTGGCAATTTCGTTCAGCGGGTGCTTGACCTCCTTGCGCGTGACAGGGTCCAGTTCCGTTACCAGACGGGTGATGCCGGCCACTTTGAAAGCAGCCTTGATGTTGTCATTGTAGTTCTGCTCGCTGATGAAGGGGAGCAACTGCTCGCCGGGGCGATTCTTGTACTTCTCCACAATCTCCATGGCTATGGCGTTGAGAGGGACGACAACCGTACGCCCGCTGAAATGCAGCGTCTTCGCGGCGATGTACTCAAGGGCGCCGTTCTGGACGGACTGCTTGGTGTAGGACATCAGGTCTCCCACTCGGCAGCCCACATTACACTGAAAAACGAAAATATCACGCTGCTCCTCCAAAACTTTTGTAGGCATCGGTGCGCGGTAAAGAATTTCCACCTCGTCTAGTGTCATGATGATAGGCGTGCCGTATTCTTCCTTGGGCATCTCAAAGTCCGTGAAGGGCCAGTTCTTGGTATATCCGTTCTTGATGCACCAGGAGAAAAAGGCTTTGATAAGTTTGAACAGGCCGTGCAAGTAGTTTTCGCTGCGCTCAGAGAAACCGCGCTTTTCCGGAAGGGCGGCCATAATCTGCGGGTACTTCTCTACATAAAGGTACTCGTTCTTGATATAGTCGCGGAGATCGTTCAATGTATCCACATTTACCTCATTGATATCAAAAACATACCGGCTCATTCGGGGCATGGAAACGCGAATATAGACTTCGTAACGATGAATCAGACGTTGGAGGACATGGTAATGGCGCACGCGGGAATTGGATAGCTCGCGCCCGTCAGCAAACAGATTAAACAGTTCCTCGAAGTCCTTCCTCCTGCTTTTGCGAATCCTCGGTGCCAGACTCTTACCTTTGCAATAGTTCTCCACTGTCTTTTCCAGCCACTCCGGACCGACTCTGTCTTTTTCCTTATCGATGGCGTAGGCTTCGGAAATATAAGTCCTGATTGCCGACATCTCCTTGGTAATATTCTTCCTATCCTCCTCCGGAATCAGCACACGCTTCTTGAGGTCAGCCGCTTTAGTGTCCCACCAGATGGGATCAATGAGAATCTTCGTGACCTGCCGCTTGCGGAAAGTCCGGCCGTCCGATACGCTGATGTGCAGTGGCACACGCTCGCCCTCCGCCGTCTTCTTTGTTGTCCTGAGTTCAAACCTTATCGTCATACAGCACCCAAATTGTGTTTGTAAGCAAAGGTATGTATATTTTTCTATTTGGACAACATTTGGACAACATCTTTTCAGGCAAAGTAAAAAGAATGACAAAAGATTACAAATCCAATGACTGGCAATAATTTATTAAAATATTATTAATCAGGCATTTGTTATAATAATAACAAACCGTATTCTGCCGGATTCCCCCGTATTCTGCTACGGCCCCGTGCGTCCCTCCCGAGGCACAACAGGACTTTGTAAGTTGTTTATTTTCAAATACTTAACAAAGTTCCGATATTTGTATTCACCAGTTTTGGACACTTTTGGTAACCATTAGTGATTCCAGATAATAATAGAAGCTCCACGGCATAGGGGTGGAGCTTCTATTATTGTCGGATAGAAAACGCCCTGTTCTTTTCCTTATTACTGCTATTCTGTTGTAACAGCGCGTGCACCCCAACCTAAATTACGCTCATATGGCTGAGTTATTATCATCTGTTCAGGGTGTGAAATATACCAAGAATCATTTGGATTATTCAATGTCAGATAATACGCCTCACGTTCCGGCGAATTATTTCTGGTAGAAGTCCAGTATAATCCTTGTTCTCCTGCGCTATAAAAACTGGTACCTAACCAACCTCCGTTTAGCGGCAAGAAAATGCTATTCTCGTTTGTTTTGCTTGATACTTCAAAACCAAGGATTCCATTAACTGTTTTTGCTGTCCAGTTGCATCCGGATATTAATTCTAAACACTCCGCATTTGTGGGCAATCTCCACGATCCGCCATATTTTACATTTGCCAGGTCATCTGTAAGCTCCAAAACAGTCTTTCCGTCAGATGTATTATACTTCGAGAAAGATATCGTGTACGTTCCTGAGTCATAGTAATCTACCAAGCTATTGCTCTCCCAAGCATAACCTTTGGTCTTTCCTGTTCTCCATACGGGTGTAACAGCGAAAGTATTGCCATATTTGTAATAAGGTAACAATTCGCCCCACGCATAATAGTCACCATAATCTTGAAGATTCTTTGCTCCCACATTGATGTTGGCCCACTTTACAGATAATCCAAGATCTACTGCTGTCGGAACAGTAACTTCGGGGATGATTTTTTCGTAATTATACACTTTATTTGCTGTCAAGGTTTGTGATGCGCCACCAAGTTTCATTACATTCCCTTCAATTGATAGAATAGCTCTATCAAGCACAGTCCCTCCAGGGAACGCAATTGTAAAACTTAATGAAGTACCATCATAATAAGCATATCCACTAACAGAATAAGAATTCCTATCTGTTACAGTTACCACCTTATCTCCTGGTGACATTTCTATTTCAGAATAAGACGTAACTCTAATATGGAATTTGATGAAAGAACTTGTCTGCTGTAACGCAAAAGAATGTCCTTCGTATGTTCCAGATCCAGTTATGTTGCTATAATACTTAACAGCGAGGTCAAATGCGCCAGCAATGCTTGAATCATAATCTGGAGCAGAATTCAGAGTCGCCGTAAGCGCCAAATCAGGAGCGGGGCTCCCAATACCAGTATATATTAAATCTCCACTGAACTTCGCAGATGAAGTTCCGGCACCATCAACGAGGTCCAATGTGCCGCTAATATCTGTTCCTGAAATATTTAGTTTATCTGTCGAGTTAAAAACAAGAGTTCTATCATCACCAGAAACAGAAACCTTTGTGCCTTCTGCTTGCTGAACAGTGACAGTATAGGGTATAGTAATACCATTTGTTTCTATAGATGTTTGGTTTTCTTCATGAGAAGGAGTTATCAATAACTCTGACTCTTTTTCGCAAGACAATGAAATAGCCGTAAAAAGGAAGACCTCGATTAGATTTGTAAGTATTCTTTTCATTTTCTCAACTTTTCATTTTAATAATTCACCATCCTTCACTTAAGTCATCTCCATTTTCCATAGCAGATAGTGTGGCGTTAGTACTAATGGTCAGAATAGAGTCTTCTATTCTGATAATCATAACATTTGTTACAGGTGGATTATACAATTCCTTGGTCATATTGATAAGTATTAAAGACAACGACAACAAGGCGACACTTTCACACAAGGTGTCACCCCAAAATATATACTATTGAATATCAGTAGATTATACCCCCCCCTAGATAGGGCCGAGCTCAAATAAATATATGCTATGCTATGCAGATATTCATCTTACAAATGTAGTGTTTTACAATCAAAAAACATAGGATAAACCAAGTAATATTGCCAATCAAGAATATTGTGATAACGGTTAAAAAAAGCGGAAACAAACCTTTGCTCATTACTTGATAGGCTGCACAAAGATTCCTATCTTTGCAAGTAGGAAAGGTCATCGGATTCGGTCACTTTTGGTCACTTTTGGTCACCTTTTCCGCTTATTATTTGAATACACCGAAGATTATTTTATCCTGTTAAGGGTCATAGCTTTCGATAGCTACCAAGAATACACGATAGCCACCGATATAGCTATATCCGCCCGAGGCACAGAAAGACCTTGTAAGTTGCTGATTATCAAGCGCTATACAAGGTCTTTCTTTTCGAATTCCCCAATTTTGACCACAATTTGACCACGATTAATGATTTGTCTTGAGTGGCGTTGGTGCTATGTATGGGGCTATAAATCCAGAAGCCCTTATCTCTTTGACACTGTCTGAGGATTCTTCATCGAAAGGAAATAGTCAATCTTATCTTTGTCTTCGGCAAGGAAATAAACTACGAAATCTTTTGTGCTGTCGGTAGGCTTGGCGACTTCTTCAAGAATATCAAGATAATTCTGGACAACGGATACTCTGGAATATCTTCGATATTATTGACAAAGCGAATCATCAGAAATCATTCAGCCAAAGGGTTGTTCTTTTTACTTGCAGTATTCCCGATGGAACCAATAAGCAAATACCGGGTCGGCAAAATAAACGCCTTCAGGTTTCTTATCAATGAGCTCCTTGCCTAAAAGAACGTTCTCTATCCTTGTTATATTTGATTTGCTGCCCAAGCGATATTCCTCAAGTGTGCCTGCGGAAGAGAAACCAGTATGTATACCCGCATCCAAAGCTTTCAGGTAGTTCATCTGGTACGCCGTCAAATTGGCCAGCTGGCGCATATACAAAGCCGATGTTTGCCTTATCAGAAGCTCATAACCACTATCAAGATTTTGCTCGGTAACTTCTCTTTCGGTCTCTATCATTACATTCCAAGCCAATTGCTGTACGTATGAGGAGTATAATTGAACTTTATCGCATAAACGCCCGGCCATTTCTTCTGAAATAATCATTCCTCTTGTCCCGAAGCGCTGGATTATATAGGTAATCCACTCTTCTCTGGGAATTGCTTCCAGGAAAAACATATCGCCAAAATGATAGAATGGCATGGACTTGTCTTGAAACAGTTTATCCATCATATGTTTCTTGCTTCCGAACAGACAATATGAGACATTCTTCTGCAATTGCCATATGCCTCTCGCTTTTTTTTGGAATTTTTCAGTATCCGGGAATTCCCCAATTTGCTGAAATTCATCAATGCAGACAACGATGTTTATTTTTCGCTTTTTTGCGATTCTTTCCGGAAGGTCCAGAATTTCTTCCGGCTTTTCTGTTTTTGGGCCAATCCCCAGAGAAACGGAAAACTCCTGTGCCGGGTCTGGAGATAAGGATACTTTAGGGGATAATCGCGCAAGAAAACTCTTTGCCAATGTCATAGCCTGTTCCGCCTTGGTTGCAAGGCTTTTCAGAATGGCTGATGCAAATCGTTCGTAAAACTCATATTCGTCTCGACAGTCATAAACATCCATCATAACAATCTTGATTGACGGATCTGTGATTTGTTCACTGGCTCGATAAACCAGAGATGTTTTACCGGTTCTGCGGGGGGATATCAAGATAGTGTTCACGCCGGCCTCAAAATTCATTCGAAGATGCTTGGTTTCTGCCTTCCTGTCGGTAAAATTCTCCCCGAAAACAGCTGTCCCATATACAAACGGTTTGCTCATACGACTATTTGTTTTCGCAAATATAGCACATTTCTTTTATTCCACAATATTGTGGACCACAAAAATGTGGAATATGCAAAAGTATATCTGCTATTAGTTGACTACGTTTTGACCACATTATTTGTGGGTTATTTTGAATACACCCACACAATGTATAATCAATTATGGTTCAATGATTTGAATATCCCACAATGAATACACAACAGCCCCCTATAGCCAACCATACAAATATATCCGCCCTAGGCACTAAGCAATGGTATCACAATTCATACCGGACTAATGCAGCACGCATCACTTGAAAATGGCCGCTGGGCCGAACTGTCATTTGCCCAGCAGATGGCATAGCACTTTTTGCTACTCCTTAACCAGCCTGACGGGGTATTTTCTTTGGCCGATGCCGTTACGTCCCAGTTCTTCCCAGGTGTAGTAGCCTTCCTTGTCAGACGCTTTGAGCAGCGGGTTCAGAATGATTTCGTTCATGTAGCATCCATCCTGGCCAATAATGTAGAAAGACCTTGCCGATCGGCTTCCCATAGGATATAGGAAGGAGACGCTGTTGCCGTTGTTTGCGGTATAGAGAATCCAATCCTGTCCGTCCTTTTGCTCTGCGCCCTGCACGCAGTTTTCACGGAGTTCACGGATTTCGGCCAGGGTAGGCAACCTCCAGCCATTTGGGATGTCCACTTCCGGGGAGGTGTCTTCATCGGCCCACATGACACTAAGCCCCATATCAATGGCTTTGGGAGTTTCCTGGGCACAGACGCTAAATGGAAGCGCAGCCAGGAGCAGTGTTGCAATAAAGGTGATAATTTTCTTCATATTACTGTTCTTCAAAAACGGCAAGTTCCCGGATAATGGGCATGCCTTTGGCTTTGTCTACTACAAAACTGATCTCCGTAACTGTCTCCGGGGCAAAGTTGACTATTTTCTTGTGTCCCACGCAGCTGCCGCTGGCCAGCCGCTTCCCACCCTTACCGGGGATCAATCCATCAATGTGCCACTGCAGGACCCTTTCTCCATAGCGGATGTTCTCCTGGATATACAGGTGGTCAATGGTAACCGGATGGTCAAAGGTCAGGGTAATCTTCTCTCCCGTACCGGAAGTGACGGCGTAAGGAGTGCCGTACTTTTGACGGATAGCATTGCCGAACTGCGCAAAACGCTCAACATCGGCATCCGGGACCAGACCACGCTTGTCAATCACCATACCCACAAGCATATTGGTGTTGCGTCCCACGCTGCTCTCATACTTTTTAAGGAGCTGGTCCGTAGGGAAGATCTGGCTGTCCTGGCCTTCGTGCCAGAACCAGCCGGCAAGGTAAGAGCTGTTAAGGCGCAGCGGGAAGTCAGCCTCTCCGGGGCACCAGTAGGGAGCATTGGGGTCTCCGGAATAGTCATCAATCACAGCCTCGCCGCTGGAATTGGTAGTAGATGGAGCCGTGGCCCAGCATGCCCAGGGCGCGTTTCCACTCTCATTGCCTATCCACCGAAGCAGATTGGGGAATCCCATTGGGCCCTGGAAAACAATAGCGTTGGGCTGGTATTCCATCAACAGCGGCAGCAAGTCCGGGCCGCCCTGTGACGTAGGGATGATGCCACCGTCGAACCAGATTTCAAAAAGGTCCCCATATTGGGTCCAAAGCTCTGTAAGCTGCTGCTCCACAATAGCGTTGTACTCATTCTGGGTGATCTTGGAGGATGCCGCGGGGCGGCCCGGCTGGGCTACGTGGAGATAGCCGTTGGCCTGCGCGCTGGCATATATGCCGGGCTTGATGCCGAACTTCTGGCAAGAGGCGATGAAATCTGCCACAATGTCTCCCTTGCCGTCCCGCCATGGACTGCTTGCTACGCTGTAGGAGTGTGCCTTGGTGGGCCAAAGGCTGAAACCGCTGCAGTGTTTGGCCACCAGCACGGCGTATTTGGCCCCCAGCGACTGTGCCGCCTGGAGCCACTGATCCGTATCCAGAAGGGTGGGGTTGAAGATATTTGCCGAGGGATGCGTGCCGAATTTCTCCCAATCATATCCTGGCTTGAACACCTGCATGTCCAGATGGATGATGACGCCGATCTCCGCATCGGCCCAGGCAATCTGGTTCTCATTAGGAACTACTACACCGTCAATGAATTCATACTGTGGCTCTTCCACGGATGGTTCAGGTTCAAGGGTTGGCTCCTGCTTGCCGCCATCCTTTGAGGAACAGCCGCAGGAGATGATGAAAAAGGCCGAAAGGGCTGGAAGTAGTGATTGGATTCGCATAATGTACAAATATACAATAATTTGGGTCAACGTACTCGCTTTTGACAATGAGATGGTTTTTCAGTGCAACACAGCGGCCCGTTTTTGTTAACACGTTGATTGTTAGCACATTATGCAAAGTCCTCCCTGTCGAACCGCAGGGAGGAAAAATTGTAATCGGCTTATTATCAGCGTCTTAAAGAAAACGCCCGCTAACGCCTGGTGCAGCACAAAGCCGCTGGGAAGAGGCAGGACACTAAGAAGGCGGCTCTTGCGAGTCGCCTTCTTAGAAGTATTAGTAAATCTTTACTCTGCGCAGCAGCGGACATAGTATCCACGAGCCTTGCCATGGCCATAATTGGCAAACTTCGGACCAGCATAAACGTAGATGTTATAGGCTGTATCAGCATTACCTGAACTATCCTGATGTGCATTCCACAGGACCGTTCTGAAGGTAACCTTTGCCGAACCGCCATCGCAGTAACCAGCGCAAGGGAAGACAGAAGCAGGATTACCCAGGGTGAACCAATAATTAGTAGAGTTGTAGCCCCACCCTGTTTCATTTGTCATATCAGCCTTCCACAACGGCTTGTTAGTATCACGATTAGGAACCCTATAACCTACCGGGCAAGGATCATATATTGACTTGGTGGTATTATCTCCCCAAAGTGTTCCATCAGCCGTGGAATTCCAGTCATTGTTAGTCAGAGTCTCTTTTTCATTAACAGTCTCATATTTTCCTCTGGCAAACAGGGTTGGATTCTGGATGGACTCTGCAATTGAAATCTGAATCTTTTGAGCCGTAGGTGATGTTCCGGCGACTTTTGCGAATTCAGAATATGCTCCTTCAGTGGAAATACTCCTTGGACCGGGGAATGGATCTTTACGACCCCACTGGTACCACATACCCATTGATGTTACATCTATCTTGGCATCTGCACTGGCAACGGCCACATCAAGTGCACCCAGATTACGATCCATCATTGGTTTAGTATGGATGCCATTGTCAATAGGCACCACAGCTGTAGCAGGAACCCAGATATGCCAGCTCCAGAGGATTGTACCCTTGGAATCCTTGACAGCAATAAGTGCGTTACCGGCGTGAGGAGCTGCGGGCATCCTGAAGTATACATATCCGTCATAATACTCAACTGCATCAATGACAGACTTGGCAGTAACCGAAGAACCATTGTTCCAGGTTTCCCAAATAACAGATGCAGATGCGATAGAGGCTATGGATTCATTGCTGTTACCCTTGACTGTCTTGAACTTAAAGGCCTTGGATGCATTGGAGTTCTCCGCGGTTACCACATAGCAGTTGGCTGATGCCTCCGCGCTCTTATCCACTGCACTTGCCTTTTCGGTGGGATCAAACTCAGGAGCTTCCTCAATCTTTACGCAACGGATGGTACCGCCACGAGAAGTTTTGGTGCTTGTACGTCCATGATCACTACCGGTACGGACATTCATAAAGTAACCGTCATTGCTGCTGTTTGCATAAGCGGTCCAAATGAAGGTGCGTTTGCCGGAATACTCACGGTTGCCAGCTTCATTGATATAGCCACAGAAGGGGAATACGGCGGCAGGGCTGCCCAATGTGAAATAACGACCGTCCGTGCTGTCACTCCAACCTGTTACGGTGCTCAAATCTGAGCTGTGAAGAGGCTGACTGTCATCACGAGCCGGTACCCTGTAACCTGCAGGGCAAGGGTCATATACAGTCTTCACTGAGTTTTGCCAAAGTGTAGGGGTATCGGCAGCTGGATTCAGCCAAGGACCCCAGGTATCCGTGGAGCTATAAATTGCGAATTTTGTAGGATTAGCAATGGTTTCATCGACCGTCATATGGTCACTAGCCACAGTCATTGCTGTACCACTAATCAGGGCATAACTGCTTGAATCAATCCTCTTTGCCCCCAAGAAAGGATCCTTACGGCCCCACTGATAATTGAGACCATAGGATTCTACAGGAACGCTGGAGGTTGTAGCAGCAACCAGAGCACCCAGGTTTCTATCCATTAACTCGTGGTTATAGATTTTTCCGTAAGTGCTTGTCTCAATCACAGTTTCCGGAATCCAGATGTGCCAGCTCCAGATGATTTCCTTGTTGGCATCAAGGGCGGCAATGAGGGCGTTACCAGGCTTGAGGGTGCTGGGAGTCTTGAAGTAGACATAATTGTCATCAACATCCCAATCAACTGCTGCAATAACGCTGTTGGCGGTTACCTCATTGCCATTGTTATAGGTCTCCCAAAGGAGTTTGACAGAGGCACGGTCACCGGCGGACTCTGAGCTGTTACCCTTCACGCAAGGAATCTTATACTTACCAGGGGCGGTAATCACGTAGCAGTTGGCAGTCTCTGTGGCACCCAGGTCTACGGCATTCTTGATAGAGGTGTGGTGGTTAGCCTCTGCATAATCAGCTGTAGGATAGGGGCACTTGGAAAGAACCACTTTAACTTTACCCTCAAAGTCACCGGATTCATTGAAGATGATATCATAAATGCCGGCCTCAGTATTATTGATTGCATAATTGCTTGACGGCCAAGCACCATCCCAGTTACCGGGATGCTTAATCTTGAACTCACCGTAAGCGGGGAAAGAAAGACCCTTGGCAATGCATGTAGTTCCGTCCGTAACAACGGCCACATCGCTAGCCCACGAATTGTCAGTCATATTACCCATAATAGTCCAATTCTCACTGGCAACGTTGAACTGCTCATAAGGAGTAATATCAGTTGCCGGCATCTCAAGAATCTGGCCACGGCCGGGAGAAACCGTCTGGGCCTTGAGGTTCTTGTTCCAAACAACTATACCATTCTCATCATAGATGACGAAGGACAGCTTCGGCGTAGTCAAAGCCGGTATAGGGAAAATGAAGGTGAAAGGACGCTCCGCATCGGTAGCTTCGTAGTTCAGCCAAATGCTGTTGAGCTCTGCATTGGCGTCCCCGTCCAGAACCATGGCCGAAGTGCCTGCATCGGCAACGTTAATGTGATAATTACCGTAAAGCTGCTGGTCTGCCGTCATGCCGATTGAATGTGCACCGGCGGGCAGGTTATTGATGGTAACCTTAACGGCGGCACCGGCATGCTTGAACGCAACGGAAATCAAGTCATCTCCTCTATGGTCTACGGAAGCCACCAGCGGAGTGAGCATCTTACCGGAGGTGTAAGGCGTATTGTCAACGTCTGACGTATTACCATAGGAACCTGCCATCTTAAAGTAGACTACACCGTCCCAGGCACTGTTGAAACTTCCGCCCTGACCCTGCCATGGGAAGAATGCGGCATAGGCATTGGCATAGTCAAAATCACCAGTATAATCCCATACAAACTCACCCTCGTCCGATCCGGCCGAACTGTACAGGGTAAAAGGCTGGCAGTCATTCCAGCCGGAAACGCCAACACCAATCTTATCGTTTTCTGCCCATACAAGGCCATAGTCTGCATCCATATCTGCCTTAGTGACGAGATTCTCAATGGAGGCCTTAAGTGAGACGGAATTAGCGTCCGGAGTTACAGCTTCCTGCTCTTTAGCGCAAGAGAAGAAAAGGGTAGCCACAGCTACAATAAAGAATACTTTTTTCATAACCTGCTCCTCCTTTTAATCATCGTCCTCATCCCAGGAGCCGCCAAGCGGATCCATGGTCTCAACACCATCTACGCTGTTTACCAGCAAATCCCCCTCTGCCTCTACATCGTAGATCTTGACGCGGGGTGATAAGTAATTCATTTTCATATATCTAGGTATTTTTGTATATCCTTTTGGTTATGTTTCAGTCGCCCGCGCACGCGAGCAATAAAAATGTGTCAATTGCAAATATACTAAACAATTTGTTATAAACCAATTGCCACCCATCTATTCTGCGTTTTGTGAGACCTTGGTGCAGGGGCACTTCGCCTGACGGCTCGTAGGTAGTTGCTCTGGATTTTTCCAGCCCGCTGCCTTGCGGGCTGACGAGGGCTGTCAAAACCCTAGGAGCTCATCTTGGAGATCTTATGCCGACGCCATGTACCGTTGGTTGCGGGCGTTATCATCCACCCCAGCCGTGAGGGGGGGTGCACATATATCTCAGTGCCCGGCTTACGCCTGAACCCCTCACCCCCGTCATTCAATGAGACTTTGTCCTCCGATTCAGAGTTGGTGCCGCGGAAGATGGGGCAGGGCAGGTCACAAATTGTCACCGGTACGACCATATACTGTTGCAGGTTACTTGCCAAAC
>Ga0310786_10010232_pt1 | contig 11815 bp, 6 predicted proteins | sample AusTroGonzalo_MG_FD_203881 | JGI IMG/M metagenome (GOLD analysis project Ga0310786, IMG submission 203881) | Bovine rumen microbial communities from tropical cattle in Woodstock, Queensland, Australia - Gonzalo_03 (v2) (version 2) | ecosystem: Host-associated > Mammals > Digestive system >... | reverse complement strand
GTCATATAACGCACAAAAATAGCAATTTTATCCGTATCTTTGGTTCTCCAATGCATCCTGCGATGAAGCTCATCTTTGCCACCAACAATCCGCACAAACAGGAAGAGGCCCAGGCCATTCTGGGACCTGCCTTCCAGGTCCGGACACCCGCTTCGCTCGGTTTTCCCGGCGATCTTCCCGAAACCCATGAAACTCTCCGCGGCAATTCCGTCCAGAAAGCCAGTGCCGTCTGGAACCTGTTCCAGGAAGACTGCTTTGCCGACGACACCGGACTGGAGGTCGATGCGCTGGGTGGCGCGCCGGGCGTCTACTCGGCCCGTTACGCCGGCAGTGACAAGGATCCTGCCGCCAATCGGCGCAGGTTGCTCAAAGAACTCGAAGGACTGCCCTTCGAACAGCGAAGCGCGCGTTTCCGTTGTGTCGTGTCGCTCATCCAGGACGGCGACCTTCACATTTTCGAAGGGACCTGCGAAGGTCACATCGCGCTGCAGGAAAGCGAAGGAGTCCAAGGTTTCGGCTATGATTCAATTTTTGTTCCAGAAGGAAGGGACGTGACCATCGCCGAAATTTCCATCGAAGAAAAGAACCGGCTTTCCCACCGCGGAAAGGCCATGCGGCTGCTGCAATGTCATCTGTTGCAAAATCCCGGATCGTCGTCCTCCATCTGACGAAGTACGCCGAATCGAGCGTAGTGCTGCACGCCATCGACGCGCAGAGCGGGCGCCGCAGTTTTCTCGTGCGCGGCGTCAAGCGCGGGAATGCGGTGGCGGTCTTCCATCCGCTCAGCGTACTCGACGTCGTTAGCGCTGAATCGCCCAAAAGCTCGCTGGCCTGGCTGCGCGAATGGGAACCGGCCGCCGTGTTGCACGAAATCCGCGGCAACCGGATCAAAAGTTCCGTGGCCATGTTCGTCAGCGAGGTGCTTTACCGGAGTTTCACGACAGAGTTGGCGGATCCGCAGTTCTTTGAATGGCTCTGTGGCGCCATCGACGTCCTTGACCAGGAGACAGGCAGTATCGCCAACTTTCCGTTGTGGTTCCTGGTCAGCTATGCCGTACAACTGGGCTTCCAACCGGGTGACCCGGTGGAACCCCAGGGCATCTTCTCGCCTGCTGAGACCGACTTGCTTCTGAAAGTGCTCCGTTCGCCGTTCGAGACAGCCATGTCCATCCCTTTGTCGGCCGAACGCCGCCAGGCCTTCTCTCGCAACATGCTCCAATACCTCTCCCACCACCTGGGCGCCAATATCGACGCAAAAAGCCTCGACGTGCTGCACGCGGTGCTGGCGTGAGCCTAGCGTGTGACGAGGATGGCGTTGGCGACGGGGCGTTCGCCGGCGGGGTCAAACTTGCGGTTGTCGGAGGGATGATTGACCACTTCGCCACGGACGACCATGGTCGTTGAGCCGCCGCCGTCGAGGTTGATGGCATCAACGCAGCCGAGGGCTGCCATCACCTGCTGGAGTTCCCGCATCGACAGACCGGCCGCCTCGCGGTTGCGACCATCAGCCACAACGAGCAATACCGTTCCGTCCGCCTTTCGGCCGACGGCCGTCCGCGGATTCCGCCGGGTGTTGAAGTCGTTTTTCACCAACGTTTCATCTTCGCCGCCGATCAGCAGGACAGGGCCGGCCGTCACGACATCTTCGGCCTCGATATCATGCTCCCAGCGAGCAAGGTCGTCGCTCTTGAGGACATACATGGCACCTCCGAAAGTGGCAACAGCGCCTTCCTGCCGTACACTGCGGCCGTTCGGACGGTTGTTTTCATAGGCATCGTAGGCATTTGGCGCCAGCTCCCGGCCGTCCACCCGCAGATAGTTGACGGAGCCGTAAGGAGCGCTCATGTTGAAGAAAGAGCCATTGACAGCCGCAAGTGCGCACTGCTTTTCGGCAATCTCCGTGGTCGTCTCCAGCGTGCGGTCCATCGCCGGCACGATGTCGAAACGAGCCCCCGGCGCCACTTCCAGCACACAGAGATACTGGTTGGCACCGAAAAGATTCTCGTTGAAAGCTGCCCTATGCAGGGTGATGCCTTCGGCCACAGGCTCGTGATGCCACTCGCCCACCCAGAGCAGTTCGGTCTCCTGGGCGCGCAGAGGGAGTGACAGGAGGAGGGCAATGACGATGGCGATGAGATGCCGGATCGAGTCCGGCATGACGGGACGAGTCAAGCCGGGCATGACGGAATAATTATTCTTCAACAAGTTCATAATCAATGATTTTTTGTTCAAGATTGGCGCGAAGGACACGGACCTTTATCGGGTCGCCGAGACGAAAGACACGGCCGGAAGCCTTGCCGCGCGTTTCATATTTTTCTTCATCAAACTGATACCAGTCGGAACGGATCTCGCGCAACGAGATCATGCCCTCGACCTTCGTCGGGTCGATCTCCACATAGATGCCCCACTCCGTGAGGCCGCTGACATGGCCGTCGAACATCCGGCCGATCTTGTCCTGCATGAATTCCACCATCTTGTATTTGATGGAAGCCCGCTCCGCATCGGTGGCAATCTGCTCACGCACCGAACTGTGCTCGCAACAATCTTCATAGAAAAGCTTGTCCTGCGAAGTCGCTCCGTCCATGTACATGGCCAGCAACCGGTGCACCATCATGTCGGGATAGCGGCGGATGGGCGATGTGAAATGCGTATAATACTGGAACGCCAGACCGTAGTGCCCCACGTTGTCGGTGGAATAGCGGGCCCGCGCCATGCTGCGCAGCGCCAGCAGCTGCAGGGCGTTTTCTTCTGGCTTGCCCTTGGCCTCCTTCATCAGCGCATTGAGCGCCCCGGCAGCTTCCTTGGGGTTGGACGTGTCGCCCAGCTGATGCCCGAAATTCTTGGCGAAACTGCGCAGGCTGTCGAGTTTTTCCGGATCGGGATCCTCATGGATACGATAGACGAAGGTCGGGTTCTTGGCCTTGCATTTCTTCGTGGCGTATTCGGCCACACAACGGTTGGCCAGCAACATGAACTCCTCGATGAGCCAGTTGCTCTCCTTGCTTTCTTTCTGAATGACATCCAGCGGCTTGCCCGTCGCGTCAACGATGACTTTCATCTCGGGCCGCTCGAACGAGATAGCGCCCTTTTCGAAGCGCTGCTTCCGTAGAATCGTGGCGAGTTCATGCAACTCTTGTATCTCGGCAGCCAGCGGGCCTTCTTTTGTCTCAATAATCTGCTGCGCCTGCTCATAATCAAACCTGTAGTCAGAATTGATGACCGTGCGTCCGAACCACTGGCCGATGACCTTGGCCTTGGCGTTCATCTCGAACACGGCGCTGAAGGTGAGTTTGTCTTCGTGGGGACGGAGCGAACAGAGCCGGTTGGAGAGCTTTTCGGGCAGCATGGGGATGGTACGGTCGACCAGATAGACCGAGGTCCCGCGGGCGAAGGCTTCCTTGTCGAGCACGGAGCCTGGCGTGACGTAATGCGTGACATCGGCGATGTGGATGCCTACCTCGATGTTGCCATTCTCGAGCTTGCGGTACGAGAGCGCGTCGTCGTAGTCCTTGGCGTCGGTCGGGTCGATGGTAAACGTGGTCACGCCGCGGAAGTCGCGTCGGCCGGCCAGATCTTTCTGGGTAATGGCATCGGAAATCTTTTCGGCGGCCTGCTCCACTTCCGGCTCGAAGCGGTAGGGAAGCTGGTATTCCGCGAGGATGGCGTGCATCTCCGTGTCGTTTTCGCCGGGGACGCCCAGCACGTCGACAATGCGGCCCAGCGGTTCGGGACTGCGCTTGGGCCAGTCTGTCACCAGTACGGCCACCTTCATGCCGTGGGCCGCCTGTTTTCCGCCGATTTCCGGCAGTTCCGAAGGATCGTTCACGTCGATACGGATATCGTAGGGCATGTTCTTGCTTTCAACAATGGCCCAGACCTGCCTGCCGCGGACCACCAGCACGCCGATATGGGGCTTGGGACTGCGATGGATGATCTTAACCACTTCGCCCTCCAGGCTGCGGCCTTTCAGCCCGGCCTGGATGCGCCGCTTTGACACGGCAATCTTCACGAAGTCGCCGTTGAGCGCGAAGTGGAGTTTCCGCATCGGAATGAAGATATCGTCTTTCAAGCCCTCCGCTTTGACAAAGCCGAAACCGTCGCGGGAAAGCGAGACAATTCCCTCGAACTCTTCCACGCTCTTGGAGCGCCGTTCCTTCGTCCGTACCGGCTCCTGTCCGCCCCGGGCCAGGCGTATCGCCTTTTTCAGCGCGCCTTCTCCTGATTTGTTGGTATTTTTCCTGTTTTTGGCGTTTTTGCGATGCGAAGTTGCCATATATTCTGTAATTTTGCGCGAGTCACTCTGATAAATAACAAATATACGAAATATTATGCAGAAGAAAGTATTGTTGATGATTCTTGACGGATGGGGCGAAGGTCGCCACGACTATTCCAACGCCATCTGGACCCAGGGAACGCCGAATATCGACGCCCTCCGTGCGAAATATCCTGCCGGCCACCTGCAGGCCTGCGGCGAGTATGTCGGTCTGCCCGACGGACAGATGGGCAACTCCGAAGTAGGACACATGAACCTGGGCGCCGGCCGCATCGTGTACCAGGACCTGGTCAAGATCAATATCGCCTGCCGTGAGCATAAATTACTGGAAAACAAAGAGATAAAAGCGGTTTTCGACTATGTGGCCTCTTCCGGGAAGAAACTCCACCTGATGGGTCTGACCTCCCACGGCGGTGTTCACTCCTCCCTCAACCACGTGTATGAACTCCTGCACGTAGCCGCCGACAAAGGCCTTGACAAGGTCTACGTCCACGCGCTGATGGACGGCCGCGACACCGACCCGCACAGCGGCAAGGGCTTCGTGGCCGAACTGGAGCAGAAGATGGCGGAGACGACCGGCAAGGTCGCCACGGTCTGCGGCCGCTTCTACGCCATGGACCGAGACAAACGCTGGAACCGCATCAAGGAAGCCTATGACCTGCTGGTCGAAGGCAAAGGCGCTCCCTTCACTTCCGCCACCGAAGGCATCCAGGCCTCCTACGACGCCGGTGTGACCGATGAGTTCATCAAGCCGATCGTCGTCACCGACGCATCCGGAGCCCCGCTTGCCAAGATCGAAGAAGGCGACGCCATCATCTTCTACAACTTCCGCAACGACCGCGCCCGCGAACTGACTACCGTGCTGACCCAGCAGGACATGCCCGAAGAAGGCATGCACACAATTCCCTTGTACTACTGCTGCCTCACGCCTTATGACGCTTCGTTCACCGGCGTCCACATCCTCTTCGACAAAGAGCTGGTGCAGGATACCCTCGGCGAGACTGTCGCCAAGGCCGGCAAACGCCAGCTGCGCATCGCCGAAACTGAGAAATATGCCCATGTGACCTTCTTCTTCAACGGCGGCCGCGAGACCCAGTTCGAGAATGAGGACCGCATCCTCGTCGCTTCACCGAAAGTGCCCACCTACGACCTGCTGCCGCAGATGAGCGCCCCCGAAGTGGCCGAAAAACTGATTGACGCCATCCGCAGTGAAAAGGAAGATCTCATCATCCTGAACTTCGCCAACGGCGACATGGTGGGCCATACGGGCGTGTACAATTCAATCACCCGCGCCGTGGCCTGCATCGACCGGCTGGTGGGCCGCGTGGTGGAGGAAGCACTCGCCAAAGACTATGTAGTGCTTCTGACCGCCGATCACGGCAATGCCGATTTCGCCGTCAATGCCGACGGCACGCCGAACACCGCCCACTCCCTCAACACCGTACAGTTCGTCGTCATCGGTGCCGGACCGGAAGTCAAGACCGTCAAGGACGGCGCCCTCTGCGACGTCGCTCCCACCATCCTCAAGTTCATGGGCATCCCGCAGCCCAAGGCCATGACCGGCAAGTCCCTGATATAAAACATCTCTTAAAAATATACTACCATGAGCGAAGAAACCTTGAAAGATCCCCGCGACCTGAATTCCGACGGCAAAGTGTCCCTCGACGAAAAAATCAAATGCGCCGCCGCCAAGGCCAGTAAGAAATTCAATGAAGTAGCCGACGAAATGGTCGACAACGCTAAAGATCTCTACGAAAAAGCTGCACCGAAAGCCAAGGAAGTCTTCAGCGAGATGAAAGGCAACGCCGGCAAGCTGATGGACGATGCCGCCGGACTGGTGGACAAAGCCCAGGCCGGTGCCGCCGACCTGATGGACAAAGCCAAAGACAAGATCGACAGCCTGAAAAAATAATAGAAGAGGGTGACTCTTTTCTATGTCTCCCGCGCCATCAGGCGCTAGCGAAGACCGGGCAGGGAGAGCCTAGCGCAATAGCAAGGTCGGAGCGACGGGGTTTACTCCCGATGGTCGTGCTCTCGCCTACGGCTCGGGTGGGGCAGAGCCCCGTAACTAAAGTTTTACCTCCTTCACCGCGTGGTGACGGAGGTTTTTCTTTTCCAGGAAATTGTAGAGTTCGTAGCCGGGAGCGACATTGTACTTTTTGGAGATGAGACTCAGGCGGTCGTCGATGCCGTCGTGCTGGAAGAGGACGTCGAAGAAGAGGCGGGCTTTGCCTTTGTGGTGCTTGAGCTCCTTGAGCAGGACGCTGCGGAGTTCCGGCGTGGCAGCTTCCAGCGGAATCTCGACGTGCAGTTCCTTGAAGAACTCGTCCCTGGTGTTGGAGAGCAGCATCATGTTCAGGATGCGGAGCTCATAACTGTCTTCGGAAGACGTGTCGTCGTTCTTGCGGAAACGCGGCCTGGTTGTGCATTTGATCAGCAGGGCCGTGTGAACCTGCATGTATTGCATGAATTTCTCGTAGTCTTTGCTGAACAGCGAGAAGGTATGGCTGCCGGTAAAATCTTCGAGAGTGAAGCGGCACCAGGGCTTGTTGCCGCTCTTGGTATAGCGTACGTCGCAGTCCGAGATCAGGCCCGCCACATAATACTCTTTATTTTGTACGGACTTGTCGGTCTGCAGCGTACGGTCGATCTCGTCAAGATGGGCGATGTCGATCGTGGCAAACTGGTCGATCTCAAACTGGAAGCGGTCGAGCGGATGGGCCGACAGGTACATACCGACGCATTCCTTCTCCTTCCGGAGCAACTCCATCTCGTTGGCTTCCACTTTGGGCGGAATGGCGGGCCGCACCGGCTTCATTTCAGCCATGTCGCCAAACAGGCTCATGCCTGCTGACATCGTATCATTCTGGAACTTGGAGGCGTAACGCAGCAGCGCATCCAGATAGTTTTCGTCTTTTCCCGTCTCGAAGAAATACTGTGAACGGGTCATCTCGCTGAAACCATCAAAGGCGCCGGCATAGACCAGGCACTCGATGACCTTCCGGTTGATGACGCCCAGCGGCATTCGTTCCACGAAATCGAAGATGCTGGCAAAAGGACCGCCTTTCTCCCGTTCGGCGATCACGGCATTGATGACGTTGGCTCCTACGCCTTTGATGCCGCCCATGCCGAAACGGATGTTTCCCTTCTTGTTGACCGTGAACTCGGTGGCACTCTCGTTGATGTCGGGTCCCAGAACCTGGATCTGCCAGCGGCGGCAGTCGTCCATGATCTTGGTAATCTCCTCCATGTCGTTGAGGTTGCAACTCATGTTGGCGGCGAAGAACTCGGCAGGATAATGGGCTTTCAGCCAGGCCGTCTGGTAGCTGACCCAGGCATAACAGGTTGCATGCGACTTGTTGAATGCATATTCCGCAAAAGCCCGCCAGTCCTGCCAGATCTTGTTGAGCAGCGCATTCTCATGTCCGCGGGCGCGGCCGCCCTCCATGAACTTGAAATACAGCTCCTCCATGTCCTTGATCTTCTTCTTGCCCATGGCCTTGCGGAGCTTGTCGGCCTGGCCCTTGGTAAAACCGGCCAGCTTCTGCGACAGCAGCATCACCTGCTCCTGATAGACCGTGATGCCATAGGTGTCCTTCAGGTACTCCTCCATCTCCGGCGTATCGTAGGTGATGGGCTTGACGCCTTGTTTGCGGTCTACGAAGTCGGGGATATAATCCATCGGACCCGGCCGGTAGAGCGCATTCATAGCGATCAGGTCTTCAAAACGCTCGGGCTGCAGTTTTTGCAGCCACTCCTTCATGCCGGGCGACTCGAACTGGAAGATGGATGTGGTATCACCGCGGCCGTAAAGTGCGTAGGTCGCCTTGTCGTCGATGGGGATGGCCTCGATGTCGATGTCCAGGCCGTGACCTTCCTTGATCAGGTCGAGCGTCTTGTGGATGATCGACAGGGTGTTGAGGCCCAGGAAGTCCATTTTCAGCAGGCCGCATTCTTCGATATAGTGGCCGTCGTACTGGGAGGTCCAGACGTCCAGGCCCGTATCCTTGTCTTTCGACAGGCAGATGGGGATGTAATCGCTCAGGTTGCCCGGGCCGATGATGGTGGCGCATGCATGCATGCCTACCTGCCGGATGCTGCCTTCCAGTTGTTCGGCGTATTCCAGGACTTCCTTGTTGAGCGCATTGTCTTCTTTTTTCAGTTCTTCCTGGAACTCGGGCACCAGACGGAAACAGTTTTCCAGCGTAATCTTGACGCTCTTTTCTTCCCATTCTCCCTTTTCGTTTTTCTTGCGCTCGAACAAGCGGGGCGGCACCATCTTCGAGAGGCGGTTGCTCTCGTCGATGGTCACATGGCTGATGCGCGCCACATCCTTGATGGCGCCTTTGGCCAGCATGGTGCCGAAAGTAATGACACGCGAGACGTGATCAGCACCATAGGTCTCTTCGACATAGCGGTGCGCGGCTTCGAGATTTTCAAAGTCCACGTCGATATCTGGCATCGATATGCGCTCCGGATTGAGGAAGCGCTCGAACAGGAGCTGGTACTTGATCGGGTCGAGATTGGTGATCCACAAGCAGTACGCCACGACACTGCCGGCGGCGGAACCACGGCCCGGGCCCACGAGCCAGCCTTCCTTGCGCATGGCCCGGATGTAATCCTGCACGATCAGGAAGTAGTCAGGAAATCCCATCGAGGCGATGGTCTTCAGCTCAAAGTCAATGCGTTCTTCCTGCTCGGGGGTGAGCGTCTCGCCATAACGGATCTTTGATCCCTGAAAGGTGAGATGGCACAGATAGGCCACGGACTTGCAGAAATCGTCGCCCCGGTAGTTGCCTTTCGGATCGTTCTTGCCGGCTTCGATATAGGGCTTGTACAGGTCCAGATATTTGTCAATGTCGCGCAGGAAATCCTCGTCGATCTTGAATTTGGGCAGGATGTAATCGTGGTCGATCTTGTAGAGTTCCACCTTGTCGGCGACCTCCAGTGTCCGGGCGAGGACTTCGGGATGGTCGGGGAACAGCGCGGCCATCTCCTCTTCGCTCTTGAGGAATTCCTGCTGGGTGTAGCGGAGGCGTTTCGGATCGTCGATGTCGGAGTTGGTGGTCAGGCAGATGAGGCGGTCATGCGCCGGTCCGTCTTCCTTGCGGATAAAGTGTACGTCGTTGGTTGCCACTACTTTCACGCCCATCTCTTCGGCCAGTGAGAAGATTACGGGGTTGACGATCATCTGGTCGCGGTAGACATCTTCCGGCCCGCCGGGTACCTCTGTCTTGTGGCACATCACTTCCAGGTAGTAATCATCCCCAAACACGCGCTTGTGCCAGCGGATGGCCTCCCGGGCCGCCTCGATGTCCCCGTCCACAATAGCACGTGGAATTTCACCGGCCAGACAGGCGGAGCAGCAGATCAGGTTTTCGTGGTACTGCTCGATCACTTCGTGCGACACGCGGGGATTGTAGTAGAAGCCGTGGATGTACCCCTCCGTGGATATCTTCATCAGGTTCTTGTAGCCTTCGTAGTTTTTGGCCAGGAGCGTGAGGTGATAGTAGCGGCGGTGGTCGTTGTCTTTGAGATGATGGTCATAATGCCGCGTCACATACACTTCGCAGCCGATGATCGGCTTGACGATGGGCTGCTCGTTCTCATCGAGGTTGCTCTTGTCGTAGGCGAACTTGAAGAACTCCTTCACGCCATACATGTTGCCATGGTCGGTAATGGCCAGGGCCGGCATGTTCAGCTCGCGGGCGCGGGCGAACAGTTTCTCAATATCGGAAAAACCGTCGAGAATCGAGTATTGCGTGTGGACGTGAAGGTGTACGAAAGACATGGATCAGGCAGGGGTTGAAAAACAAAGCAAGATACCAAAATTTACCCGAAGACACAAAAAAACCTCCGTCGAAACGGAGGTTTTTGACGAGAATCCCGCGCCATCAGGCGCTAGCGGAGGCCGTTGCGAAAGCCTGTGCAATAGCAGGCCGTAGCGGCGGGGTTCGGGGCAGAGCCCCGTAAACACTTACATCATTCCGCCCATCCCGGGGTTCATCGGGGGCATGGCGGGAGTTTCTTCCTTGATGTCAGCGAGGGCGCATTCGGTGGTCAGGAACATGCCGGCTACAGATGCAGCATTCTGAAGTGCGACGCGGACCACCTTGGTCGGATCGATGACACCGGTCGAGAACAGATTCTCGAAGGTATCGGTACGGGCGTTGTAACCGTAATCGTTCTTGCCTTCTTTCACCTTCTGGACGATCACGCTGCCTTCCTTGCCGGCGTTGGCGGCAATGGTGCGGATCGGCTCCTCGATGGCGCGGGCCACGATGCGGATGCCGGTAAGCTCGTCTTCGTTCTCACCTTTGATCTTGTCCAGGACTTTTTCGGCGCGCACGAGGGCGACACCGCCACCCGGGATAATACCTTCTTCGACAGCGGCGCGGGTAGCATTCAATGCATCCTCGACGCGGTCTTTCTTCTCTTTCATCTCGACTTCCGAAGCGGCGCCCACATAGAGGACGGCCACGCCACCAGCGAGCTTGCCCAGACGCTCCTGGAGCTTCTCGCGATCGTAGTCGCTCGTGGTGGTCGCAATCTGCTTGCGGATCTGGTTGGCACGGTCGGCGATGGCATCCTTGTCACCGGCACCGTTGACGATGGTGGTGTTCTCCTTGTCGATGACCACTTTCTCGGCACGACCCAGCATGTCGGGCGTGCAGTTCTCAAGGGTGAAGCCACGCTCCTCGCTCACCACGACGGCACCCGTCAGGGTAGCGATGTCCTGCAGCATCTCCTTGCGGCGGTCGCCGAAACCGGGAGCCTTGACAGCCGCCACCTTCAGTGTGCCACGCAGCTTGTTGACCACGAGGGTGGTGAGGGCTTCGCCATCGACATCCTCAGCGATGATCAGCAGCGAACGGCCTTCGCGGGCGATGGGCTCGAGAATCGGCATGAGGTCTTTCATCGTGGAGATCTTCTTGTCGGTGACCAGGATCTGCGGCTGGTCGAGCACGGCCTCCATCTTGTCAGGGTTGGTCATGAAGTAGGCGGAGATGTAACCGCGGTCGAACTGCATGCCTTCCACGACTTTCACCTCGGTCTCGGTGCCCTTGGCCTCTTCAACGGTGATGACGCCGTCTTTCTTGACCTTGGCCATAGCGTCGGCGATCAGCTTGCCGATGGTGTTGTCGTTGTTGGCGGAGATGGTGCCGACCTGCTCGATCTTCGAGTAGTCATCACCGACGGCCTTGCTCTGTTTCTTGAGATCTTCGACGACAGCGGCGACAGCCTTGTCGATGCCGCGTTTGAGGTCCATCGGGTTGGCACCGGCAGCCACGTTCTTCAGACCCACGTTGATGATGCTCTGGGCGAGTACGGTTGCGGTGGTCGTACCGTCACCGGCCTGGTCGTTGGTCTTGGAAGCGACTTCCTTGACCATCTGGGCACCCATGTTCTGGAAACGGTCTTCGAGTTCGATCTCCTTGGCTACCGTGACACCGTCCTTGGTCACCTGCGGAGCACCGAATTTCTTGTCGATGACGACGTTGCGGCCTTTCGGACCCAGCGTCACCTTCACGGCGTCAGCCA
>Ga0310786_10010229_pt1 | contig 11819 bp, 8 predicted proteins | sample AusTroGonzalo_MG_FD_203881 | JGI IMG/M metagenome (GOLD analysis project Ga0310786, IMG submission 203881) | Bovine rumen microbial communities from tropical cattle in Woodstock, Queensland, Australia - Gonzalo_03 (v2) (version 2) | ecosystem: Host-associated > Mammals > Digestive system >... | reverse complement strand
AGACACACCACAAGAATGTACGTGTCAGCAATGTCTATATTGACCAACAGCGCGATAGTCGCGTCAATCATAATGTCATTACCCTTCACAATGGTATCACTCGTAACAAACTTGACCTGACGTTCTCAGGCGAGGGTGCTGAGTGTCAGTGTTATGGTTGTGTGATAGCCGACAAGCATCAGCATGTTGACAACAATACGCTGATAACGCATAAGGTACCTCATTGTACATCGAACGAGCTCTATAAATATGTCCTTGACAATCAGGCTACAGGTGCTTTTGCTGGTAGAGTCTTGGTGGAACACGGGGCTCAGAAGACAAGCTCACAGATGACCAATCAGAACTTGACGGCTACTAAAGAGGCACGAATGTATACCCAGCCCATGTTGGAAATATATGCTGACGATGTGAAGTGTGCCCATGGTTCTACTGTAGGACAATTGAATGATGCAGCTCTCTTTTATATGCGTCAGCGTGGTATCTCGTTGGAGGAGGCCAAAGTGCTATTGCAGAATGCCTTCATTAACGAGGTGATAGATAAAATGCAACTTGAACCTCTACGTGATCGTCTACACTATCTGGTGGAGAAACGCTTTAGAGGAGAACTCAACAAATGTAAAGGATGCCAACTATGTAAGTAATATATGTATAAAACCAGACTCTTTCATTTTATTCCTTTTTGTTTCGTGGCACTCGCTATGATGTTGTCATGTGCTAAGGGTAATAAAACTGGTCCTATTTCATCGCATGTCGATAGCGTATTGTTCGATGTCGGCAAAGATAAGCTATATACACGTGTGCTGGAGCTGGTCGATAGTTTCGAGTTGTTTGGCGGCCTGACAGAGTTGAATGCCAATCGTTGGCGTGGTGTGGCCTATTATCATCAGGGACAATATCGCATGGCAGAGGTTTACTACAAGAAAGCTCTCGAATGTGAAGTAAAGGATGATCAAGATCAGTTGAGTTACAACAAGGTGGCCCGACGTCTGTCGGAGCTGTTGTTGGTGAGGGGCGATTATGAAGGGTCTTTGCGTGTTGCTATACCCGCTGTAGCACGTATGGATAAAACGGGTATTGGTTCTGACATAGACTATGCTATTCTACTGAATAATATAGGCTGTTGTCAGTTGAATCTCGGTCAGGATGCAGAAGCCCAGAAGAGTTTTTATACGGCCCGTGGTCATTATGCCAACCGTTGGCAGACAGATAAAACCAGTCGTGGTTTCCAAGAGGCCGTATTAGGTACGGTTTATACCAGTATGGCCTATATCAATACCCGCCGCTATTCAGAATCCATTTATTGGATTGACCGCACGGAAATGTTGCTGGACAAGTATCGTCAGCGTGCCGATGCGCGTGTTGAGTATTTCGACGAATATCAGGGACGTATCTACATCATGCGTGCTGTGGCTATGCAAGGCTTGAAAAAGTCCAAGGAAGCAGCGAAAGCTTATCAGGAGTTTCTGAAGACCGATTATTCGAAAACGGGTACGGGTCGCATTAATGCCAACGATTACCTGATTGCTGCGCAACGATATAGTGAGGCTGCTGACAACTATCGTTATCTCGATCAGATGTTTGAACAGACAGGTATGGAACTGTCGCTCGACAATATCCAACTCTATATGTTGCCAAAGTTCCGTGCTAATTTGGAAGCTGGACGACGAGATTCAGCCCGTATCATTGCTGCAAATATCCTGACTTTGTTGGATTCAGCCATCACGGCCCAGAAAAATAGTGCCACAGCAGAGTTGGCAACCATCTATGACACACAAGGCAAGGAGGCAGAAATTGCCCGTCATCAGGCGAATCTTACCCAACAGCGCTTGGTAAGTACAGGTATTGCACTTGTGTTGATTGTCATCTTCTTCGTCGTCTATACCTTGCATAAACGCAATTCAACGAAACGCCTGTCGGCAGCTCACCAGAAATTGGAAGAGGCCCACAGCAAGTTGCAGACCGCTTATGACAAACTGGAGGAGACCACTGCGGCAAAGGAGCGTATTGAGAGTGAGCTGCGTATTGCGCAGGACATTCAGCGTTCTATTGTACCAAGTGTATTCCCACATCACGATCATCTTGATATTTACGCCTATATGATGCCGGCTAAAGAGGTGGGAGGCGACCTTTACGACTTTGTTCTGGAAGATGACCATCTCTACATCTGTTTGGGCGATGTGAGTGGCAAGGGCGTACCAGCAGCACTTTTCATGGGTCATGCCACGCGTATGTTCCGTGCGCTGGCCAGAGAGAAGCATACGCCAAAGGCAATAGCGACTCTTCTGAATGAAGAGTTTACGGAAGGCAACGATAACGGCATGTTTGTCACCATGTTCATTGCCTATATTGACCTGAAGACAGGACGCATGGATTTCTGTAATGCAGGTCACAACCCACCAGTCTTTGATGGTAAGTTCATGGAGATGGAAACCAATGCGCCTATTGGCTTATGGCCTGAGTTGGAATTCGTTTGCGAATCTGTGGAGAACATCAAGGGACGTATGCTGTTCATATACAGCGACGGACTGAACGAGGCAGAGAATAGCCAGCAAGAGCAGTTTGGTGACGAACGCATGCTCCAGATATTGCAAAACAGTCATTTTGATAGTGCCAAGAAGGTTATCGATAATATGCGCGATGCAGTTGAGAAGCATCGTAATGGAGCAGCACCTAATGACGACCTGACGATGATGGTGCTGAAAGTAGATTAAAATAGCAAATAGAAAATGTACGATATTCAAAAGATTAGACAGGATTTTCCCATTCTTTCACGTGATGTTTATGGTAAGCCGCTGATATACCTCGATAATGCAGCTACGACGCAAAAACCTTTGTGCGTGCTTGATGCTATGCGCGATGAATACCTGAACGTGAATGCCAATGTGCATCGTGGTGTGCACTATCTGTCGCAGCAGGCCACAGACTTACATGAGGCAGCACGTGAACGTGTGCGCCAGTTTATCAATGCTAAGAAGATAGAAGAAATAGTCTTCACTCGTGGTACGACGGAAGCTATCAATCTGGTAGCATCCTCGTTTTGTGAATCGCAGATGCAAGCAGGTGACGAGGTGTTGGTGACGGAGATGGAGCATCACTCCAACATTGTTTCCTGGCAGCTTCAGGCCCAAAAGCGTGGAATCGTTGTCAAGCACCTGCCTATTACGGACGATGGCCGTTTAGTGAGTTGCGATACTATCGCAACATACTTGACGGAGAAAACCAAGTTGGTCAGCGTTGCTCATGTCAGCAATGTGCTGGGAACGGTAAATCCTGTCGAAGATATCATTAAGATAGCCCATGAGCACGGCATTCCTGTCTTGGTGGATGGTGCTCAGAGTGCTCCTCATTTTAAGGTCGACGTTCAGGCGATGGATTGCGACTTCTTTGCTTTCAGTGGTCATAAGATGTACGGCCCAACAGGTATAGGTGTGCTGTATGGTAAGGAAGAATGGCTCGAGAAGCTGCCTCCTTATCAGGGTGGTGGCGAGATGATTGATAAGGTGACATGGGAAAAAACCACCTTCGAGCGTTTGCCCTTTAAGTTCGAGGCAGGCACTCCCGACTATGTTGCTACCCACGGACTTGCCAAAGCTATTGACTATATTGAAGCCATTGGCTTTGACGCCATCCAAAGGCATGAGGAAGAGCTTACCAGCTATTGTATGGAGCAACTCCAAACTATAGATGGCATGCATATCTATGGTCCAACGGACAAGCGAGACGCAGTGGTAAGTTTTAATGTGGGCGATATCCATCATTTGGATATGGGTACACTATTAGACCGTTTGGGCATTGCTGTACGTACGGGTCACCATTGTGCCCAACCCTTGATGGACCGTTTAGGCATCTCAGGTACCGTTCGTGCTTCTTTTGCTCTCTATAACACGAAAGAGGAAATCGACACTCTTGTTGCAGGCATCCGTCGTGTCAGCCAAATGTTTTGAGATGTTAGAAAGCTGTTATTATCAGGGTAAGATAGAGGCTGGTTGCGATGAGGCTGGTCGTGGTTGTCTGGCAGGCAGCGTGTTTGCTGCCGCTGTGATACTGCCTGATGGCTATCAGAACGAATTGCTGAACGATTCTAAGCAACTGACAGAGAAGAAACGTTATCAGTTGCGCGAGATTATAGAGCGTGACGCTGTGGCGTGGGCTGTGGGTATTGTCACACCAGAGGAAATTGACAAGATAAACATTCTGAACGCTTCCATCCTTGCCATGCATCGAGCCTTAGACCAACTGAAGGTGCGTCCAGAGGCTATCATTGTTGACGGCAATCGCTTCAAGCCTTATCGTCAGCCAATAGCTAATAGCCAAAAGTCAATAGTCATCCCCCACACCACCATTGTCAAGGGCGATGGTAAATATCTGTCTATCGCTGCTGCCAGCATTCTGGCCAAGACTTATCGTGATGACTACATGAACCGTTTGGCAGAGGAATATCCGCAATACGACTGGCTTTCGAATAAGGGTTACCCTACGAAGAAACATCGTGATGCCATTCGTCAGTATGGCATTACGCCTTATCATCGTAAGACATTTAATATGTTAGGAGACGGTCAGCTGACCCTTGAATTCTCTGACAAAGATTAGTTAGCTGTGACATGCAACGAATTGAAGACACGACGCTTCAAGCACTCTGCTTGTTCGGGTGTCAGCAAATCGCAGTCGTCCAAATGCATGAGTATATCGTAAGCTTTCAGATAAGCCGAACGAATCTGGGGAGCAGCAGATAAATAAGAGGTCCAATAGGATTCTTTATCAGGAACACAATCCATTACGTAACGAATGAAATCATCGTCTCGTAAAAACTGTTCAACCGTAGTATAGATTGTTCGTTTCATGTATTTCGTTCTTAATGAATAGCTTGCTATCATAAAGACGAAACACATGTTATATTGTCATCACTTTCTCACCTTCTCACTCTCTCACTCTCTCACCTTCTCACTCTCTCACTCTCTCACCTTCTCACTCTCTCACTCTCTCACTCTCTCACCTTCTACATCGCTGCCTCTCTGAGTTTCAGCATACCACGATGCATGAGGTTGCGGACAGAGTGGTAGTTCATCTTCATGATGTCGCAAATCTCATCATATTTACGTTCTTCCAAGTAATAGAGCGTAATAGCCTGACGCTGACGACGCGTGAGGTGATTCATCAGATGGGCCACCAGTTTTGTCTGCATTATCTCGCGTTCCGTTTTCAGATAGTCGCGCTCTACATCGTCCGAAGCACGTCTGTAATCGTAGTATTCCACTTCGCCATCGTCCATGAACGTATTGCGACGGAACTCGTCGAGCAGGCGGTTTTTTAAGGAAATGATAAGATAGGAGCCCAGATTATTGATGGTATGTTTTTCGTTTCGCTTGGTGTACACCTTAACAAACACGTCGTGGATGCAGTCTTTCAGCAGTTCTTGGTCTTGCGTCAGTTTCATGCCGTAATTGTACAGGCTTTGTACATAGAGGTCGTACAATTCTGAGAAAGCGTAATCATTGCCAGCACAGAATTCTGCTGCCAACTGCTTAGACCGTTCTCTCATCTTCTTTTGTTTGGATGCCCAAGCTGTTTCTTGTTGTTTATTAGTTCCCGTCATAATAATCAAGTAGTAGTTTGTTTGTTTCACCTGCAAAGATAAGCGAAAAAAAGGAAATAGAGGCATAAAAAAGTATTAAAAAAAGGAAAATCGAGGAAATTTCCTCCTTTTCCCTTTCTTCTTTTGGTTCGCAATCGTTTACGTGCGCCATTCACGACGAATTCGTAGATTTTTCTCGTTTCAAGACATAAAAATCTTGACACTACGAGGTGTAGGCAAAAATACGGCCTACGAACGGATTTTTGCTACATCACTAAGAAAAAATATTTCCTTAACTAAGAAAAAAGTTTTTCATAGTTATAGCGCAATTTTTATCTAGTTAAGCCCTCTATCCAATGGCGTGAAAATTTCGAACATTTGTTTTCGCGCCATGAGGTGTCAAGGTAGGTGTTAGGTACCTGTTACGCTAACACCTACCTCATGCTATCCCCTTTGTACAAAGGCTTTCTTGAGGTCTCAGGTAGGAGGTTAGGTGTTTGCATGAATATCCGCATAAATACACAACATAGGTTTACCGTAAGTAAAACGCCGTTTTACTGCCAGAGAAAGGCCGTTTCTCTCGTAGCAAAACGGCCTTTTACTACGAGCGCACTAAAAGTGCATATACATTCAAAATAAGGAACCAACCGATATGGCTGGCTCCCCCTATTTAAGACTGTTTGAGATTCAATCAAAAACCTGTCCTTTCTATTGTGCACGAGAGCCATAGAGGTAGAGAGGGTACTACCTTTTTATCGTTTGAGCCAGTAATCAACGTTATTGATTGATAATTTCCTGCTCTTTACCAGTCAGACAGTTCAGCCTTGGCCTCTATCCTTGCCTCAGTATTGTCGTCAAGTTCTGGAAAGAAGTCCATTTTTGTCAGACGCTCTACCTCGTCTACGCTGCGTACGGCATTTGCCATTGCCTGCTTTTTACCAATATTCTGATAGACGAAACCAATGGCTTTAGGCGAGCCCTGACGACAAAGTACCACCTTGAAGAAAGCCTCAGGTACCCATACCTTATTTCGCCCGATGGTCTTCTGTTCGCCACTTGTAGTAAACAGCGGACCACAGACGATGTCGACGGCACCGTACTTTCGTGCCCATTCACGACACAGCATTTCCAGGTCGTTCCATTCGTATTTGTTCAGGCCATGATTCTGCGGACAGATGTTCGTAAAGAGAAACGACTGCGTCATTGCCAACTGATCCCATTTGTTGTCGCCAGCCGGACACATGTGTCCTCTGTCGTAGCGCGAGTTATAGTAGTCGTTGTCAGTGGCACGCAGTCCTTGGGCAATGTCTTTGTCCTCCGTGAACACCTCCTGTTCACGCTGTATGCGCCCCGTTGTATGGGCTGCCGTCAGATGCCAAGCCACCCAGTTGGGCGTCTTTGTTGTCTGGTTGTACGATGTGGTATAGCCTCTACGATGCAGTATCTGTTCAGGGCGGTCCTTCAGTGGTGCAGGAATCTCAAACAACCTGACCTGCTTCGCCCTTTGCCCTTGTTGTCTGGCCTCTACCTGCTGACTATTGGCCTGAACAGCATATAGTCCGTCCACTTGCTCTGCCTGCGCATTGCTTGCCTTGCCTTTACAACCAGTAGCCAGCCATACCACAGCCGCTACCAACAAAACACTCCCAAATCGTTTCATAAAGTTGATAGTTATCTCTGTTATCGTTTGAGCCAGTACAGGCCTTTGTCGATGCTGCCCCGTTGTTTTTGTGAAGTCAGGGCTCCGCTCTTGGCGTCGATTGTGAAGATTTTCAGTTTGTTGTCGACAGGCACAGCATGATTAGTATCGTTATAGATAAGTTCACCCTGTGGACCATAGAGGCGATAGATGCCGTCTTTGGCACGTGAGCTGTCAACCTGCATGGTGGCGATGGCTTTCAGGAGCGCTTGGTCTTTGACAGGGACAGCAGCACATGAGCCGCCAGCCATCAGTGAGGCCCAAGCCATTTCTGGCGCTTTCTGGGCAGAATAGACAACGGCCTTGCCAGGATACTGCGAGCGATATTCTGAGACAGCACGATAGACATCCTCGAAACGGGCACTGCCAGTCTTTATCTTTCGCTGATACTGGCGTGGTGCCATATTGACGCCACCCTGTGGTGTGTATTCGCCTTTGTTATGGTAGAACCACTGCTCGATGTCTATGATATCAACGACCTGTGAACGTTTGGGGTCTTTCAGTATGGCATCCTGCACATCTTTGTTGACAGCCAAATCCACTAACACCTTACCGTTTTCCTGTTCCCATTCTGCAATGACATCGAGCCAGAACTGGACGAAATGCAGGGGGCCAGTGAACTCTTCGCCAATGGAATGGATGACATTGGGTTGTCCCTTGAAGGCATCCAGCGACTGGCGGATATACTGGCGATGCAGTGTGCGCAGGGTGGGGTTAGTGACGTCATAGAACAGCGTTGCCGTAAAGATGCGCTTGTCGCCTGTGAAGTTGACAGGTTCCAGGAAAGGCGTATTGTTGACGTTGTTGGCTGTGCGCCAAGGACAGTCCACCCAATGGGCACCAGCCTCCAGAATGTTATGTTGGAAGTAGTGCTGGTTCTTCAGCAGGATGCCAATGGGTTCAGTCTTCTTGGCAAACTGCTGCAGGCGCCAGAAGTACCACTTGTTAAGTGTAGTAAGGTCGTATTTCGACATACCATCCCACGCCAAAGACCCTCTTAAATCCTCCCTGTTCAAGGAGGACTTTCCTTCTCCCCCTAAACAGGGGGAACCAGAGGGGGTCACACCCGTGCGGGCAAAAGGCTGTTCGTAGAAGGGGGCCCACGCATCGCCATCCTTACGACGGATACGTTCATGGTCGTCGCGACGGCGATCTGTCCACAGACCATAGTTCTGGCTGAAGAGCAGGGCGTTTGTACGCTGCATCTCTGCCACCACGCTGTCAATGCGGTCCGTACCACCCGTTCCCTCTTGACCAGGCACGAAACGTGTGAGGGCAGGCTTGGCCTTCGCCATCGAGGCATCAATGGCCTTGCCGTTCCACCAAGGTGTCTGGTGTTTGCCACCAACAAGCAAGCTGCCGTCCTTGGTAAGCCAACCGTTGGTGATGGCGTAGCTAGCAGGACTAGCAACACTAGTTTGACTAGTAATACTAGAAAACGGCTTGGTGGGCGTGATGTCGCCCTCAAAACGAGCAGCTTCTATCCATTGCAGCAAGGTCTGGCGAGGCTTAAGGGCCTCTTCAGCCAACTTCATCGCCTCTTCGATGGTTGGCGAACTGCTGGCGTTGGTATTCCTCTCTAATACGCGACATTGTTGTGACACATCGTATCCCAAGCGCTTCTCTAATTGCGAGGCAAAGAGAGAGTAGGGCTTGACGTGTTCGTTCATCTCCGTATATTCGCCATTACCTTGTATCTGTCCCCAACAGCCACGCGAATAGTTGCGATTCAATGAGTCGGGTGAATAGCAGAACAGTCCTGATGCTGTGCTCTGCCACATGGTGCTGTTGGCTGTACTCCAGCCAGCGCCAAACTTGTCCAGTTCCCAATTCTTGAAGACGATGTCGTTGCCATCAATGTTGACGATGTCGAACAAGATGCCTGGAGCCCATGAGGAGATGGCACCACTTGGACCAAAACTCTCGAAACTCTCACATTGAACGAAAGCATTGGGTCCTGCTGCCGTATGACCTACGGCAAAGTCGTTGATGCCGTGTTCAGAGTAGCAACGCTGGAAGAGCGTCATCTCGCCAAAGGTCAGGAAGGTGCGACGACGGAAACCACCAATCTCTGAAACGGGATGTTGAGATATACAGTCTTCTACTGTGACCTGTTGGGCTGACTTCTGAATGACAACGGCAGAGCCGGCGAAATGCCGGAAGTTGACCATACGCACCCAGCAGTTCTCTGCCTCAGCGACATAGATGCCATCCCAACAGTGGTCTTCGTCCAAAGGACGTGCTTTATCGTAATCAGACTCCAGCGAGAGGTTTTCTACGCCACACTCGCTAATCTTCCCCTTGTCTTCATAAACCATAGCCTTCGCGCCACCCCATCGTTGTTCAATGCTACAGGTGATGGGAGCGTTCAGCGTCACTTGGTTGCCCTTGACAGCAGTAATCTGACGATTCCATCGCAGATCAATCTCGCCAGGATGCCAAGCCCAATAGCCCATACGTTTGCCACCACCAAACGAGGCGCAACCTAAATAGTCTATCCATTCTTGGGTGGAAGGACGGCAGATGGTTATTCTGCTTTTGGCTGTTAGCTTTTGGCTATTGGCTATAGAAATTGTTAACGAGCCGGGTTGGACATCGGAAATAGAAAGTGTGTCCCTGATGATGATGTCGCGCGTACCTTCTATATATATAGCAGCACCACGACCGTAACCCGTCTTGAGAAGAATGGTCTTGCCACGTCCTGAACCTCGTAATACGATGCCACTGGTACGGATGCGCAAGGGCTCGCTGATGGTGAAGGTGCCTTCGCCCAGCAGTACGGCACCACGAAAGCCCGTCTGCTTATCGGGCTTCTGCTGGCTAACCCAGTCGATGGCAGCCTGGATGCGAGCTGCATCGTCCTGACCTGATGGTGTGACATAGGTGACGGCTTTTACTGCAGGTATTGGCTGTTCAGAACGATGGTAGCCACAATACGAGTAATCCATCGGCACCTCTTGGGCAGCCGATGGGATTAATAGGGTAAATGCGACAAATAGGGATAATAAGAGTCTTCTCATACTTTATTGTTTCTTGGCTTCTTCTGTGCGTTTCATCCAGGCATCACGTTCCTTCTTCAGGTCGTAGCCTCGAGCTGAGAGCCAGTTGTTGGTACGTCCACGATATTTGTCGAACCAGAAGTGCTTACCCTTTGAGTCGGCAGCATCCAAGGCATATTCGCGAGCTTCCTTGAGCCAAACCAGGATTTGAGCCTTCTCCTCATCCGTCAGCGAAGGAATCATTTCCAGCTGTGCATTGTAGTCGCGCTTCAGTCGTCCGTATGTCATACCATCCTTCACGGCATCAATCTGCTCTTCGTTCAGATAGAGTGCTAAGGCTGAGGCCAACTCGAAGTGATGCTTGTAGAGTTCGGCATTGAGGGCATCCTCCTGCGTTTTCTTGTCATACTTCGCATGGATGTCGTTCAGCAGGAAGTAACGGTTGGCGATGATATTGCGTACATTTTCCTCTTTGTTAGCATCGCCCAAGTTCAATCCGTCGACTATTTTCTGCGCGCGCCCCTTGATGGTTTCCACATATTGAGGGTCCTGCCCTTCCGTCTTGAGGGCTACTTGGGCGCTTGCCGTGATGGTAAACAGCGATAGTATCGCTGTATACAGTACCTTTTTCATAAGCTTACATCAGTTTGCCTTTAGCTGCCAGCGTGTCGTAGTTGTTGTTCACATTACGCCAATCTGTCTTGGTCTGCGGATTGATACCATTGATATACTTCTCGATGTTGGTATAACCGTCACCATTACAATCCTTCACAGCATCAGAAGGGTCGTTGGGGTTTAAGCCATACTGCTTCTCCCACGCATCAGGCATACCGTCTTTGTCAGTATCAACATAGGGCTCCCAAGCCTTGTACTCAGGATAGCCGCCCATCTGACGGGGATCGGTAATGATGCCCTGCTTATATGAGTCCTGAGGCAGACGACGATACTTGAAGAAGCCCTGTTCGTTCTGTGACTTTTTGGCCAGACCCCACATGTCACCATAAGGATTCTGCTTCACGCCAGTCTTCTTCTCAATCTTTGCCAACTCCTTCTCGTAGTCCTTCACATAGTATGCCTGACCTGTGCGAACCTCCTCGCAGATGCGCTGGTCCACGATATCACGACAGGGGATGGTAGCACCAGCATTGCTGAGTACCCAGTCGAAGGCCTGCTCTGCGCCCATCACCTTCAGGTAAGGCATCTCGAATGGTTCGTTCGAACGCATCAAGGCTAACTCCGTCTCATCCATATCGCCATCCTTGTCGGCAGTCTGGACGCCACCTTTCCAGTTGTCCTTGGTAATCTCAGGGAAGCCTTCCATGATGTTGCCAACGGCATAGACACGACCAAACTGCTTGTAGGGGAACAAGCCCTGCGAGCGACTCTCAGCCTTGACGATACGATGGCCTACCGGACTATCTTTGTCTGTCAGGGGACCTGGCTTGTAGTAATTGTTGATGAAGTTCGACATCGTGGTGAACTCGCCACCATCAGCCGTACGGTGTACCCAGTTATAGACGACGTTGTTGACGAAGTTGAAGACGCCACC
>Ga0310786_10010228_pt1 | contig 11819 bp, 8 predicted proteins | sample AusTroGonzalo_MG_FD_203881 | JGI IMG/M metagenome (GOLD analysis project Ga0310786, IMG submission 203881) | Bovine rumen microbial communities from tropical cattle in Woodstock, Queensland, Australia - Gonzalo_03 (v2) (version 2) | ecosystem: Host-associated > Mammals > Digestive system >... | reverse complement strand
TTGTTGCCCAATCTGGAGCATCATCAACTGCCCTTGGGGTGCAAAGACTATTCAGAATATTATCTGAAATTGAAAATGGACAATTGAAAATGGACAATAAAAAAACTTTCAAATTGAGTAAAAATAATTGACAAAATACTTGCATAATTCGAAAGAATTTCGTAAATTTGCAAAGTGAAAGATGAAGGGACCACTGCAGGGTCTTTTTCAATCGTCACACGTGATGTTTGCAATCTTCATACGTGATGTTGGCCATCGTCACACGTGAACTTTGCAATCTTCACTAGGGATAACAAAACAAAGTCTTTAACCTTAAAAATTTAGTACAAATGATTAACTACAGCATTATGATTATGGGCACCAAGCCCGGTACGAAGAAGGCCGACATCCAGGAGACCAAGGCCTACGGAACCGCCCAGGTTCATGAGGTTCTCGACCTCGACGCTTTCTGTAAGCACATCGCCGACCACAACAGCCCCTTCTCCAAAGGTACTGTGAAGGGTATTCTCACTGATGCCGTCTCTTGTCTTCGCGAGCAGCTCCTCGCAGGCAACAAGGTAAGTCTTGGCGACCTCGGCAGCTTCCATTGCGAACTTGCCACCGAAGGTGCCGACACCACCGACGAGTTCAACGCTCAGAAGATCAAGGCCGTGAATGTCTGCTGGACTCCAGGTCAGGAGTTCAAGAATCTCCGCGACGACGCCACCTTCAATCTCGTTCCTAGCCGTAAGGCTCAGGCCGACGCCATCGAAGTAATCAGGAACGAAGAGACAATCCAAGGTCTGGAGTAAACCTCCAGCCTTGAATAAGTGAAGAGTGAAGAATGAAGAGTGAAGAATTTTTCTCTAACCGCTAACCACTATGAAGAAGAACAACATCTGGGAACTCATCCTAAAGGTCATTGTCGCCGCAATCACGGCAGCATTAACGGCGATAACCACGACCTCCTGTATGGGAAGAGGTCCGTTTTGAAAAGAAAATTCTCCCTTAACTCTTGCGAGTAAGGGAGTTTTTTTGTAACTTTGCAGACACAAACGATGATTCAGAGAAACGTACAGACTCAGGAACAGACGCAGCAACAGGTGCAGACGCAACAGTTGCTGCCTCAGCAGGTTATGCTCGTCAGGCTGATGGAAATGCCTGTGGAGAGCCTGCAGCATCGCGTGGAGCTGGAGTGCCTGGAGAATCCGTGGCTGGAAAAGAAAGACGAGGAGGACCCCCTAGCCCCCTTTAGGGGGAACGAGGAGGGGAGCGGGGAATCTGCCAACGACGATGCTTCCTACGACTATCGCAGCGAGGACGACATTCCTGACTTCCTGACTGGGGCGAGCCACAGCAACAATGCGGCGGAGTTCATGTCGTACGACGATACGCTTTCGCTGACCGACCAGTTGCGCGAGCAGATGGCGGATTTCGACCTCTCGGACCACGAGAAGGAGCTGATGGAGTACCTCATCGGCTCGCTCGACGAGGACGGACTCCTGAAGAAATCGCTCACCATCCTTGCTGACGAGGCTGAGATTTATCAGAATCTCGACACGAATGCGGAGGAGCTGGAGAAGGTACTGGAGGTGCTTCAGCAGTTCGACCCGCCTGGCATTGGGGCGCGTTCCCTGCAGGAGTGCCTGCTCATTCAGGTGAGGAGGGACGAGGACAATCCGCACAAGAACTTGCTCGAGAAGCTGCTGGACAAGTGTTTCGACGACTTCATCCACAAGCGTTGGTCGAGAATTGAGGGGCGACTCCACATCAGTCACGCTCAGGCCGAGCAACTTCAACGCGAGATTCTGAAGCTCAATCCGAGGCCAGGAGGAACGCTTGGCGCCAAGAGTGCAGATCGCGCTCAGAGCATCCAGCCCGACTTCTATGTGGATACGGACGAGAACGGCACGATAACGGTCACCTTGAGTCGCGGCAACCAGCCTTCGCTCATCATCAGTCCCGATGTAGAGGGGCAGCAGGACGCTTTTGTCCGTCAGTATGTGGAGCGAGGGCAGATGTTCATCAACGCCCTTCAGCAACGCTCTGAGACGATGATGCACACCATGCAGGCCATCGTGAAACTGCAGAAGCCGTTCTTCCAAGAAGGCGACGAGACGCTGCTGCGGCCCATGAAACTGGACGATGTGGCAGAGGCAACGGGCTACGACATCAGCACCATCAGCCGAGCCGCGAACAGTAAGTACGTAGAGACCAGCTTCGGAACGTTCCCGCTGAAGTGGTTCTTCACGCACAAAGCCACGCAGAACGACGAGGGCGGCGATGTGACTGCCAGACAGGTGATGGCGGCCCTTCGACGCTATATTGAGCAGGAAGACAAGCGACAACCGCTGAGCGACGAACGCCTCACACAAATGCTCCACGGCGACGGCTTCAGCATAGCTCGCAGAACCGTGGCAAAATACAGAGAACTGATGGGAATTCCAGTAGCAAGAATGAGAAAATAAGACCCCCTACCCCCCCTTAGGGGGAATAATAATCAATGAAAAGTGTTCTTCTCATAGCACGCATCCTTTCCGCCGTTTTCCGACCATCGTACTATCCGACAGTCGGAACGGTCATCTTGCTGAGTTTCACCTACTTGAGTCTCTTCCCTTGGAGTTTCAAGCTCTGGATTCTCGCACTCGTTTACATCTTCACTTTCTGCTTGCCGGCACTGGGAATCTACATCTATCGCAGACTGCATGGCTGGAGCGCTTTCGAGCTTCGCAAACGCCACAAACGCGCCGTTCCCTACATCATAAACATCTGTTGCTACCTCTGCCTGATGCACATCTTCGCCGTCACTCACATGCCTCATTTCCTCATGGCAATCGTCGGCATTTCGTTGCTCATCCAATGTGCCTGCATCGTGGTGAATATCTGGTGGAAAGTCAGCACGCATTCGGCAGGAGCAGGAGGTGTAATCGGCGCTATCATCGCCTATTCGGCCATCTTCGGCTTCAATCCCATTTGGTGGCTCTCGCTCGCAATTTTCGTCGCAGGTTGCGTCATGACCAGCCGTATGATACTTCGTCAGCACACCCTCGGGCAAGTGCTTGGCGGCACCCTCATCGGCATCGTCTGCGGCATTGTTGGAACAATACTAATGTAAACTCACAAACTCATAAACTCACATGACCCCAATCGTAAGCATTATCATGGGCAGCACAAGCGACCTGCCCGTTATGGAGAAAGCAGCTAAATTTCTCGATGAAATGGGCATTTTTTTCGAGATGAACGCCTTCTCCGCACATCGTACGCCTCAGGAAGTTGAAGCCTTTGCCCGTTCTGCTGAAGAGCGCGGACTGAAGGTCATCATAGCAGGAGCAGGAATGGCTGCGGCTCTGCCTGGCGTTGTGGCTGCAAGCACCACTCTGCCCGTTATCGGAGTCCCCATCAAGGGAATGCTCGACGGACTCGACGCTATGCTCAGCATCATACAGATGCCTCCTGGAATCCCCGTTGCAACTGTTGGCGTGAATGGCGCTCAGAATGCCGCTATCCTGGCAGCAGAAATGCTCGCCCTGAGCGACGAGACGCTTGCACAGAAGCTCCGCGACTACAAGCAGGGCCTCAAGGACAAAATCGTCAAGGCAAACGCGGAACTGAGCGAGGTGAAATACAACTTCAAGACTAACTGAAATGAGACGAAAGACGCACGAAGTTAAGATTGGCAAGCTGCGCATTGGTGGCGAGAATCGTGTGGCTGTGCAGAGCATGACCACTTGCTCTACCCTCGATACAGAAGGCTGCATAGAGCAAGCAATTCGTATCATCGAGGCAGGTGGACAGTTGGTTCGACTCACCACTCAAGGCACTCGCGAAGCCGAGAATCTGCGAAACATCAAGGCTGGACTTGCGGCTCGAGGTTGTGGCGACATTCCTCTTTGTGCCGACGTTCACTTCAATCCGAATGTGGCCGATGTGGCTGCGACGATTGTGGAGAAGGTGCGCATCAATCCAGGCAATTATGTCGACCCAGCCCGTCAGTTCAAGACTTTGGAATATACGGATGAGGAGTACAAGCAAGAATTGGCTCGCTTGGATGAGCGTTTCTGCCGTTTCCTCAATATCTGTCGCGAGCATGGGACTGCCATCCGAATTGGTGTGAATCATGGCAGCCTTTCAGACCGCATTATGTCGCGCTATGGAGACACTCCCGAAGGCATTGTGGAGAGCTGCATGGAATTCCTTCGCATTGCTGAACGCGAGAAGTTCCGCGATGTGGTTGTGAGCATCAAGGCTTCGAACACAGTCATCATGGTGCAAAGCGTTCGTCTTCTCTGTCAGCAAATGGAGAAAGAGGGAATGGATTATCCTCTGCATTTGGGCGTTACAGAAGCTGGCGAGGGCGAGGACGGCAGGCTGAAGAGTGCCGTTGGAATAGGGGCTCTGCTCATCGACGGCATTGGCGATACCATTCGTGTCAGCCTCAGCGAAGAGCCTGAATGCGAGATTCCTGTGGCGCAAAGCATTCTGCAAGCGGCTCGAGTACAGATGCACAAGACGGAATACATCTCTTGTCCAGGTTGCGGAAGAACGCTCTACGACCTGCAAGACACCATTCGTCGCATCAAGGCCGCAGTCGAGGAGAAAGCCAAGACGGATGCTCGCTATCGTACCCTCAAGATTGGCATTATGGGTTGCATTGTGAATGGCCCAGGCGAAATGGCCGATGCCGATTATGGCTACGTTGGTGCGGCTCGAGGCAAGGTCTCGCTCTACAAGAACAAGGAGTGCATCGAGAAGAACATCCCCGAGGCTGAAGCCGTAGAACGCCTCATCGCTTTCATCGACAAAGACCTGGAGGTAATTCACAATTCATAATTCATTTTAACTCCCATAAAAACTTCTTGTTAACTCTTAACATTCCATTATGATTATTTAACGATGCAGGAGGTGAAGGTTGTGGAAATATTCATACCTTTGCTGTCGAATTTATGAAAAAGGACAAACATAATGAAATCATTCATCCTTTGCCTCCTGCTTCTGTGGCCCCTTTGGACTGTTGCGCAAGAAGAAGACGACACCACCTTTCAGATAGCCCGTGTACGCACGTTGGAGGAGGTTTTGATTAAGGCCGAAGAGCCTGCGTGGATAAGAAAGAAGCTGAAACTTTTCATCCAGAAACGAGAAGAAAACTATCAACAAAAGCCATGCTTTAGCGAGTTTGATTTCTTCTTTCAAGATACAGGCTCCGACCTCCAGCGTGGTTCTCTACGCACCATTACGGACTCTCTGACGGCCTATAGGTTCCAGAGCCAAGGCTTGCTGCTCTCGCCCTCAATGGCGCAGATGAAGCAGGATAGTGTCTTTCAGATAGCACCCGAACGAAACACGGTCTTCGGCACCGATACGGCCTGCGTAAGCCAGCCTGATAGCGCATATGTGCGTTGGGAGTATCTCGACGAAATGCTTTACCAGAACCTCATCCGCTCCCTGGACAAGCACTTCCTCAGGCAACATCGTTTTGCTGTAAATGGGGAGTTTGAGCATCCGAATCCCAATGTCGTGCAGCTCGTCTTCTGGTCAACCAAGTATCAGTTGGATCGTGGCTATCTGAACCTCGACACAGCCCGTTGCATGGTCTTGGAGGCTGAACGCCATAGTGGTTTGGATTGTGTAAAGCACGAGTTCTGCAACAGCTTTGCCCTTTGGGCATTAGACAGATTTATAAAGCTCCAGCTAAAGGACTGGTCCATCCTGCTGCGTGCTGCCTATACCGAGGAAGGTCAGCCTCAGGAGTTCCAATATCAGTCGCAAAGACATTTCGCCTCTTGGAGCGATGTGAAAAAGAAACGTCGCGAATGGATAGATAACAAGACCACCTGCCGAGCCTCGCTTCTCCTCCAGCCCACCTCACAAAAAGCTCAGTTTCCCGACCTCATAGACATCTATCCCCCAAAAAGCATCGAGATAGTAAACTCCAAAAGCCGTCGCTACCAAATGCAGGAACGCCTCAGAAAAGTTCCCAGACAATATGTCCTGCTGAAAGAGTAAACTGTGCTCCCCTGCACATTCTATGGCTGCTTTGATGACTATCAGGATGCCTTGACATCTGAAGTCCACTTTTGATGCATGGAACGCATCAAGCAAGAGTCTGGCTCCTGCGTACCAAGTGTGCTGGAAGAAAAAACTTATAGCTTTATGGCTTTTATTTGATAATTCTTCGTACCTTTGCACTGACAATCATCAAACAATAACTATGGAACTCATATATCTTCTCTATCTCATCATAGGCATCGCTTTGGGAGCCGTTGGCGTTTATTTCGCTATGCGGTCGCAAGTGCAGGCTGCTAAGGAGCGAAACGCTTCGACTGAGCAACAGATGCGCGAACAGCAGGAGACTTTCCGTCAACAGATGAAGGTTCTTCAGGAGACGCATCAGCATCAGATTCACGATCAGCAGGAGGCTCAGCAACAACAAATGGCGCAACAGATGGCGCTACTTCGAGAGCAGATGAGCACCACCTCCGAGCGCGTCCTCAAAGAGCGAGCAGTAGAGCTTTCAGCAGCCAATAGCGAGCAACTCGCCAAGATTCTCAACCCGCTTCAGCAAGACCTTCAGCAGATGCGAACACAAACAGAGAAGATGCAGAAGGACCACGACGATTCCCTTCGCGAACTGAAGGCTGCCATCCAGATAAATATGGAGCGAGAGCGAGCTATGGGAGAACAGACGGAACGCATAGCTCAGGCGCTTACAGGACAGAACAAAGTGCAGGGCAACTTCGGCGAACTCAAGCTGACTCAAATCCTTGAGCAAATGGAGTTGGAGCGTGGCTTGCAATACGATACGCAGGAAACGATGCGCGATGCTCAAGGTCGTACCATCACAAGCGAGGAAGGCCGTCGCATGATTCCAGATGCAGTCCTGCATTTCCCTGATGGTCGCGACGTCATTATCGATAGCAAGATGTCTTTCACAGCCTTTGTGGACTATATGAATGCGGAGGATGAAGAGGCTCGGAATGAAGCTCTTCGTCGCCATCTTGCAAGCATGAGGCAGCACGTCAGAGAGTTGGCGCAGAAGCAATATTTCCGCTATGCAAAGAGCGACAAAGGAAGGCTCGATTTCGTGCTGATGTATGTCTTTCAGGAAAGCGCTCTGCAACTGGCTTTGCAAAGCGACACAACCCTTTGGAAGGAGGCTTACGACCAAGGTGTGGTCATTTCAGGAAGTCAGTCTCTCTATATGACTTTGCGCGTGCTCGAACTCACTTGGAAGCAAACTCGCCAAGTGGAGAATCAGGAGAAGATGATGCAATGTGCAAACACTCTGGTAGAGCGCGTCCAGCTCTTTGCAGAACGATTCGGCAAAGTCGGCGAACTGCTCGACAAAACTCGTCGTTCTTTCGAAGACCTTACTGTCGTTACTGCACCTTCAGGTCCCAGCATCACCACAGCTGCTCGCAACCTCCTCAAGTACGGCGCTCAGGAAAACAAGAAGAAGAAATCGCTCAACTCGCCAACCCTTTTGGAGAGCACAGAAGAAACAGAATAATCATTTCAGGATAAACAATTATGAAACTACATTCTCTAACATTTTTGCTTTCGGCAGTTGCTTTGCTGCTGACATCAAGCATTCAGGCAAAGCCTGAGGAAACAACCACATCCGAAGAAACGCTCTACGACATTTGCGTCTATGGAAGTACGCCTGCGGGCATTATGGCGGCTTATACGGCCAAGCTGAAAGGCAAGAGCGTACTCCTCGTTTCTCCAACAAAACGCATAGGCGGACTTACTGCTGGTGGTTTGGGTTGGACGGATATTGGTGATAGCACGAGCCATCGCCGCATCATCAAAGGCTTTGCCCGCGAGTTCTATCGTCGAATTGGTCAGCATTACGGTATGGCCTCTCCGACCTTCTATTTCGAACCAAAAGTTGCGCTTGCTACGTTCCGAGGATTCCTTGATGAAGTCGGCTTGAAGGACACCACAGACATTTGGTATCAATGGCGAATCGTGAGTGCTGAGAAGGAAGGAAACGAGGTGAAGAGCATCACGCTTGAAGACGCCACAAATCCGAAAGTAACGCCTCAAAGAACGGTTCGAGCCCGCATCTTCATGGATTGCAGCTACGAGGGCGATTTGATGGCAAGGGCTGGCATTACTTATACTGTTGGGCGCGAGAGCAAGACAAAATACAACGAGCCTGAGAACGGCGCACAGTGCCTCAACAAGCATCAGTTCTGCGACGGCGTTGACCCATATGTCATTCCAGGCGACCCTTCCAGCGGTCTGCTTTGGGGCATTATGAGCGACCCGATGCCTGCCAACGGAACTGGCGATAATCACATTCAGGCCTACAACTATCGTCTGACTTTGACCAAGACGAAACCTTTCCGTTCTATCACAGCTAAAGTGCCTGACAACTACGACCCCTCGAAGTACGAACTCCTCTTCCGTTGGATGGAGAAGAAGGGCTGGAGCAGCTACGGTGACTGCATCAAATGGACCTATATGAAGGATTCTTCTGGCCCTAATTCATGGAATGCCTACAAGACGGACAACAACAATAACGGTGCATTCTCGACCGATATGATTGGCTACAGTTGGGACTATCCTGAGGCAACCTACGAGCAACGCGACTCCATCGCCAAACTCCACGAGGACTACACCAAAGGTCTCCTCTATATTCTTTGGACTGACCCTCGAGTGCCTCAGAACATTCGCGACGAATACAACCTTTGGGGCTATCCGCTCGATGAATACGAGGATAACGAGAACTTCACGCCTCAGCTTTATATCCGCGAGGCTCGAAGAATGATTGGCCGAATGGTGATGACTGAGGACTATTGCCTCAAGAACAAAGTGGCAAACGACCCGATTGCTTGGGGAGCTTATACGATGGACTCGCACAACTGCGGCAGATATGTTGTGAACGGCCAAGTGAAGAACGAAGGCGATGTTCAGCGACACTTGACGAAAGGCCCTTACAATATCTCCTATAAAGCCGTAACGCCCAAGGAATCGGAGGCTCGCAATGTCATCGTGCCAGTCTGCCTCTCAGCCTCTCACATCGCTTATGGCAGCATTCGTATGGAGCCTGTTTATATGGTCTTGGGCGAGACGACAGCTTTGGCCGCCATTCAAGCCATCGACGAGCACGATTGTTGTGTGCAGGAGGTTGATGCTTCCCGTTGTATCGCACAATTGGAGAACGGCCTTAACATTGATCGTTGCGAAACGTTGCCAGAGGTGATGAACTCTGTTTCTGTCGATATCACGAGTCGAGTTCTTGCAAATCCTTCGTTCGAAGAAAGCTTCACAAAGAACACTCAACCGCCAACAGGTTGGATGGAGTCGCCTGAAGGAATGACTCTACAACGCAGCATGAACAAGACCGCCAAGAACAAGGACGGCCAGCAAGCTTACGTCTGCAAACCTGCTTCGGGCAAGACTATCAACACTCCTCTCAGGCTCTATCAGCAGATTCCAGCCGAGAAGTTGGGTGCTGGCATCTACAAAGTTTCCTGCAAAATGTGGATTGAGAAGGACTTCTACGGAACTGCCTGCCTCTTTGCCGACAATCAGCGAGGCGACAATTGCAATGTGCAGTACTGGACGACGGAGCCCTACTATCGCAACGGCACCAGCGGCTACGACAACATCACTTATACTGACTACAGAACCACCTTTGCTCGTCATGCTGGCGGCTTCAACTCCTCTACGGCTCAGAATATGCAAAGAATGGTGGTCTATATCACCCTTCAGGATGGCGACGACCTTCTTCTTGGAGTCCGCACCAATAGTGCCAATCAGGGGAGCGACAAAGCAGGAGCAGGTTACTTCATGGTCGATGATTTCCATGTGGAGAAACTGGCGGGAATGCCTGTGGCGCAGGACGATTTCTGCGACAAAGTCTTGACCAACTACGACTTCGAGAAGAATCCGCAAGGCATCAGTTACGACTGGAACCTCAAGACCACCATCAACGAGGCCAATAATGGCCCCATTTATGGCTGGCAGAGTAACGCCTGGACGGACAACTACGGAGGCGTTTCCGATGGTACAAACCTCGAGTGGAAGTGGGCTGGCTATGTGGCAAGCTCGAGCAGCGCCATTCCCAACGACTTCCGCCTCTACCAGACGATTCCTGCCGAAAGCCTCGAGCCAGGCATCTATCAAGTGAGTGCTCGAATGTGGCAATATGCCTCGAAGTTGGGCATCACTCGGCTCTATGGTCAAGCTGGCGACAAGACAAGCGTTCAATACTATGGTGTGGAGAGCAAATACCCTGCAAACATTCTGACTGAAGGTGAGACAGCAACCTTCGCAGGCCTTTCTGCCAACACCACTACTGGTCGCGTCAACGATATGGCGCTCGACATCGAAGTGGGCGAAGGCGAGGACCTTGAGATTGGTGTCAAGAGCGGCTACGGAGCAGAAAGCAATAACACAGCCGGAGGCAATCACGGCAAGTTCTATGTCGATTTGGTTCGTGCTTGGAAGGTTTCCGACCTGCCTGTCACTTACGACGAGAACTCTGCTGAGAACGAGATTGTTCCGCACACATATTATAATAAGGTAGTGCTGAACAAGACCTTTGTTAATGATGAGTGGCAATTCGTCTGCTTCCCCTTCTCCCTGAACGCCGCCGACATCGAGACCATCTTCGGTAAGGGGACAGAAGTTGAGTTCTTAGAACCCCTTGGAATCTATGGCGGAAACGAGGAAGGACAAGAAACGCCGTACGAACCTCATCCACGATACTTACCGATTAATGTAATAGAAGCTGGCTTTCCTTTCCGCATTCGCCCCACAGACGCTCTGCCCTCGCCTATCATCTTAGAGCATGTGAGCGTGACAAAAGATTCTCCAACGGAAGAATACACTCAAGATGCATACTACAGGTTTGACGGGCAACACCCTTATTATTCCATCGTTGGCACCTTCCAGAAGACAGACGAAGCACCTGCCTTCTCCGCCATCCTTACCTATACTGACCCTACAGGCATCAATGAAGTGAAGAGTGAAGAATTAAGAGTGAAGAATGAGGCTTGGTACGACCTTGGCGGCAAGCCAGCCAAGCTCCCCCTAAAGGGGGCAGGGGGGTCTATCTACGTCACCAAAGGCAAGACCATTTACAAATAAACTACTAACAAACAACTATTATACTATGAGAAAGAGACTCACATTTGGGGCCGTTTGCCTGACTCTATGCTTGTCGGCAATGGCAGAAGTTAACATCATCCCCAAACCCACTTCTGTAGTGGAGAAAGAGGGCGAATTCTGGTTTGCGAAAGGCTTCACTATCGGCTATAACGACACAAGCCTCGAGCCTGCTGCCAACTATTTGCAGGATATTTTGACGCAAACCACAGGCCTTTCCTTCAAGACCAAGGTCGGCAAAGGCAAGATTCAGCTCAGCCTGACGGGAAACGACGAGAACGACGAAAGTTATACCCTCGAGTCCGACAAGAAGGGTGTCCGCATCAGTGCCTCCAGCTATCGCGGCATCATCAATGGTATTGCGACACTGAGGCAGTTAATGCCAATTAAATGTAGGTGGAACTGTTGTTTGTTCGGAGGCTTTCATGAATTCTATTGGGAAATACCCTCCGTCACCATCAAAGACAGCCCCAACTTCCATTGGCGCGGACTTATGCTCGACCCCGTTCGCCACTTCTTCTCCGTAGAGGAAACCAAGACTCTGCTCGACCAAATGGCGCTCTACAAACTCAACAAGTTCCATTGGCATCTCTCTGATAATGAGGGCTTTCGCATGGAGGTAAAGGCTTATCCCGGCCTCACCTCCGATACTGTAGCTTGGCGAAACTTCAACTACCACGACCGCCAGTGCCTCGAGCGTGCCAGCAAGGAGAACAATCCAT
>Ga0310786_10010227_pt1 | contig 11819 bp, 12 predicted proteins | sample AusTroGonzalo_MG_FD_203881 | JGI IMG/M metagenome (GOLD analysis project Ga0310786, IMG submission 203881) | Bovine rumen microbial communities from tropical cattle in Woodstock, Queensland, Australia - Gonzalo_03 (v2) (version 2) | ecosystem: Host-associated > Mammals > Digestive system >... | reverse complement strand
GGTTCCGTAAATTATTGCGGTCCATCGCAATAATATAATCATAGTATTGGTAATCCGAGCGGGTCATCTGTCGGGCGGTTTTGCCCTCGCAGCCGATACCATGTTCGGCCAGTTTGCGCCTCGCTGGCGGATAAACAGGATTGCCGATTTCCTCGGTCGAAGTGGCCGCCGAAGCAATTTCAAATTGCCCCTCAAGACCTTCATTCTTAACGAGTTGTTTCATCACAAATTCCGCCATGGGGCTGCGGCAGATGTTGCCGTGGCAGATGAAGAGGATTTTATGGATGGGTTGTTTCATAAGTCGTTATTTTCCAAGTAAATCATTAATCACCACCGAAGCACAGAAAATGCCAAAAGCGGCTGGAAGGTAGGAAATTGTGCCCACATTGGAAACCTTGTTTTGTTCATCAACGCCATCAGTAATGATGGCCGATGCATCGACAGGCTCAGGCGAGAAGACGACCTTGATGCCCTCAAAAACGCCCAAACGATGCAGCCGTTTCCGAATGTAAAACGCTAACCTGCAATGGTTTGACTGCGCAATGTCGCAAATCTCAATCTTCTCGGGGTGGAACTTGCCGCCCGCGCCCATGCTGCTCACAATGCGCTGGTTGTTCATCTTGGCGTAATAGAGCAGAAACACCTTGGGTGCCACCGTATCAATGGCATCCACCACATAATCAAAGGGTTGTGCCATGAGGTCTATGATGGCTTGGTCTTTCAGGTATTGGTGGAGGACGGTCACTTCAAGGTCGGGATTGATGTCGCGGAGGCGGTCGGCCATGACTTCGGCTTTCGGGCGACCGAGGGTGCTTTCCAAAGCCAAAAGTTGGCGGTTGCGGTTGGTCACATTCACCACATCGCCGTCCACGATGGTCATTCTTCCGATGCCCGCACGGGCTAATTGCTCGGCGGCATACGCGCCCACGCCACCCAAGCCAACCACAAGCACATGCTTGGATTTCAAGGTGTTGATGCCTTCGTCACCGATTAATAAGCGGGTTCTGTCTTGCCAGTGTTCCATAATGTTTGTTTTGTCACAAAACTTGCAAAACCGACAAAACCTTTTTTCCATTGGAAAGTCGCCAACCGGCTCCTTTCCTGCGACGACACGGTTGTGGAGTCGCTATTCGATTAATTAGGTTTTGCATTGTTTTGAAGGTTTTGTGATGAATAAAAAACTCGTGCAAAGTTAGTAAAGATTTGTCTTTGTAGAGTAATAATACCGATTTCTAATAGTTTTGCGGCAGCATCATAAATCTTTTCAATACCAATTTCAGCCATGTCAGTCTCCAAGAAAAGCAACTCCAACGGTATGTTTTTCAACGACTTGCAAATCCTTCTTTCAGGGTGTAACAAACTCTCCCCAACCGAAAGATACAGTCCTTGTCCCGTCAATTGTTTGATGTCTAGTTCCGTCCCGTTGAAACCGTGCAGAATCCAAGGCTGTTTGGCTTTGTGTTTTTTGCGCAGGGCGATAATCTCGTTGTGGCTTTTCACATCGTGCAGAATCATCGGCTTTTTTAGGTTCTCTGACAAGACAATTTGTCGTTCGAAAAGCCTGATTTGTTGCTGGTAACTATTCGTGTGAAATTTGTCCAATCCCACCTCGCCGAGTGCCATAACTTGTGGCTGTTGCAAATTCTCTTTCAGTCTATTCAAGGCTTCATCGATCTGAAAATCAGCCTTATCCAATGCCCACGGATGAATGCCGTAACTATAATAGCCTTGCTCGGGACAGGGCGTTTCCAAGTCCAAATTGACAATTTGAATGAGATTGTCGCTTGATTTGGCTGAATGCGTGTGTATGTCAACAAAAGGCGTTTTCATGAAAGTTTTACTTTACCCATGGATTACCAAATATCCCCATCAAGATAAACATGGAAAAGAGTATCACTATGGTAAATACTATGCACCACAATGACCTTTTGAAATTTCTGTCATAATCCTCATTACAAAACAGTTCCTTGATTTTCAAATAGCGCTTTTTATAAAGAAACAGCAAACCATTGAGGCCAACATCAACAATGGCAAAGATGATAAAAAATGTAGTGGATGGGAGAGGCAAAGGAATAATAAAACGAGATATTATATAAAGCAGGAGAAAAAAGCCACTGTAACACAAAAGACTTATTGGCAATAATGCAACCACTGCGGCAAATCTATCAGTTTCCTCACCCCCTTGACCATCTCGTTTTTCCATCCTAAAGAAGAAATAGAATAACCGATAGTAGGCGTTTTTTAGATGCCGTAATAAACTCATGACTTAACTTGTTTGCATTGGTTTCATTTGCAAATGTAGGCACTTTTTTTGAATTGCAAATGGGAAACGGAATGATTTATTATTTAGCGGATTTGAATAGCAAGTGAAAATAGAAAAACATGGGTTTAAGGCTTGTCTTTTTGGAAAATGTGTTATTTTTGCCGATGAAATAAAGATGAAAAAATGCAAACAACAACAGCATCTAACAAGACAATATTACCTTTTTTGTTCCCGAAACAAACTGAGGATGAAATCGTTAGAGAGATTATATCGGCTGAAAAATCAGGTGATATGACATGGGAAGAATTTATCATCGAACAAAGTAAATGGGAACAGGAACACTTGAAATAAAACCCAAATCCGAAAGGCGGTTTGTTGTTACCCGACGTTTCAAAACCAAACTGAACGAGATTCAGGAGATTGGATATCAGTTATTTGGAAAAAATGTTGCTGTTTCTTTTAGGGAAAAGATTTTAGAACGGGTTGTATTGGTGAAAGAATTTCCTGAGATGTATCCCTTGAGTCGTTTTATCCCAAGCACAGAAAAGAAACAATACAGAAATATCATTTTTGAGAAATATTATGTCGTTTATTCTGTGACAAAAACGACTATTCGCATAATAACGATTATTCATCAGGCGACGAATCCTAAAACTATTGGGAAAATTAGATAGTATGTTCCATAGGATTGTAAACAAAGACTTTTTGCATTAAAATTTCCTGTCCCATGGAACAGAACCTCCTGCAAACGAAAATTGCTTATTTGAAGGGTGTCGGGCCGAAGAAGGCCGAAATCCTCCAGAAGGAATTGGGCGTGGCCACCTATCAAGACATGCTCAACCAGTTTCCGTTCCGTTACATCGACCGCAGTCAAATCCAAAAAGTGGCCTACATCAACGATGACAGCGTTTATTATCAATTGGTTGGGACAATTTCCAACATTAAGATGATTGGCGCACCGAGAGCCACACGAGCCACGGGCGTGTTCACTGACGACAGCGGCAGCATCGAAGTGGTGTGGTTTCTCGGACTGAAATGGCTCAAGAATCGCTTCAAACCGGGTGTGAAGTATGTGCTGTTTGGCAAGGCTTCCGAGTTCAATCACAATTTTAACTTTGTCCATCCTGAAATCGAGGAGTACGACCCCAAAGACCCGCTCATCGGCGAGGGCTTACAAGGCGTTTACAACACCACGGAGCGTATGAAAGACCACGGATTAGGAACGCGCACCATCGCCAAGTTGCAGAAACTGATTTTGCAGCAGGTTTACGAATACATCCCTGAGACGTTGCCGAAAACCCTCATCGAACAAGAGCAACTGATTCCGAGGAAATACGCTTATTATCAGATACATCTGCCCGCAAACAACATCGAAATCCAGCAGGCCACGCGCCGACTGAAATACGAGGAGCATTTTTTCTTCCAACTAAAAATGTTGCGCAACAAGATGCACCGCGAGCAGGCCATCAAAGGTCACGTTTTCAGTGTGGTAGGCGACTATTTCAACGGCTTCTACAAAGACCATCTCCCTTTCCCGCTGACCAACGCCCAAAAGCGCGTCATCAAGGAGATCCGCAAGGATTTAGGCTCAGGGCACCAGATGAACCGCCTGCTGCAAGGCGATGTTGGCAGCGGCAAGACCATCGTCGCGCTGATGGTGATGCTCCTCGCCTTGGACAACGGCTTTCAAGCCTGCCTGATGGCACCCACGGAAATCCTTGCCACGCAGCATTTTGTCACGCTTCAGGAGCAACTGAAGGACATGAACATCAACTTCGCCCTGCTGACGGGTTCCACCAAAATCGGAGAGCGAAGGAAGATTTACGCTGGTCTGGCCGACGGCACCATGCAAATCGTGGTGGGCACCCACGCGCTGATTGAAAGCAAGGTGGTTTTCAAGAACTTAGGCTTGGCCATCATAGACGAGCAACACCGTTTCGGGGTGGAGCAAAGAGCAAAATTCTACGAAAAGACGGAGATTCCCCCACACACCCTCGTGATGACCGCCACGCCCATCCCGCGCACCCTCGCCATGACGCAATACGGTGACCTCGACGTGTCGAAAATCGATGAGTTGCCGCCCGGACGAAAGCCCGTGCAGACGCATCACGTTTACAGCGACGACCGCTATCGCATTATGATGTTTATGAAACAGCAAATTGCGCTCGGACGACAGATTTATGTGGTCTATCCTTGCATCAAGGAGTCGGAAAACACGGATATGATTGCGCTTCAGGAGGGTTACGAGGCCTTGCTGCACGACTTCCCCGAGCCGCAGTACAAACTTTGCGTCTGCCACGGTCGGCTGAGTGCCGAGGACAAGGACTTTGAAATGCAACGCTTTATTAATAGGAATGCACAAATTATGGTGGCCACGACGGTCATCGAAGTGGGCGTGAACATTCCTAATGCCACGGTGATGATCATTGAGAACGCTAACCGATTCGGGTTATCGCAACTGCACCAATTAAGAGGTCGTGTGGGTCGTGGTGCCGACCAGTCGTATTGCATTCTCGTCACTGACCACAAACTCACCGCCGACGGCAAGACCCGCATGAAGACCATGTGCAGCACCAACGACGGCTTCGAAATCGCCGAAGTCGATCTGGAACTTCGCGGTCCGGGCGAAACGGGCGGCACACGCCAATCCGGCCAAATCGAAATGCTGATTGGCGATTTGCAGAAAGATGGTGCATTAATTCCACAAGTCCGCGAAGCCGCCATCCAACTTTTGGCCGATGACCCGAAACTCATCAAGCCCGAAAACAGGATGCTTCGGGAGCATTACAAGGAGTTGTTTGCACAGACTTTTGATTGGAGCCAAATAGGATAAACCAACGCTAATTTTCTGGAAATAAAGTGTTTATAATTTTATTATCCGAATAATAATTATTCCAATAATAAAATCTCATTTCACCTTTCTAAACGAATAAAACTTATTAGTCAAGTAACTGAATGTCACGCAGATGATGGAGATGATGACGTATGAAACGGTGGGCCACCAATGTAACACTTCTACAAAGAGTTTCAGGCCGAAATAGTTGATAAGGAAGTTCACTATAGTAACCATCAAATACCTGACAATCTGTGTTCTGCCGCGCAAGGTAGATCCAGAGAAACTTATGTGTCGTGCCATCCAGAAGCCTGTAAGGAATGTGATTGGAAACCTGAATATAAAAGCCGCAATGTGAGGCGTGAAGGCCACGAAACCAAGGTCAAAGACTTGACCTTTGAAAACGAAATGATACAACACATAATACAGCACCCAATCCAAAGCCAAGTTCATACCACCGCAAGCCGCGTAGCGGAACAGTTCAAGGCTCATAAACTTGCGAAAGGGCGGATAGAAGAAGTCGATGACCGTGGTCAAAGTGCATTCAATCCAAAGTTCTATTTTTTTCAGGGCTGACATGGAGTTTTTGAAGCGGCAAAAATAAGGAATTTTCGGGTTTGTGGCATCGGTCAAGCGAATAACGCGCCTAAAGTCACCACCTGCTGAATCACGCCGCTGTGGGCGTTGTGTTTCAGGTTTAACGTTGTCACCAAAGTCAGGTGTACGACTTGTTTGAACGACAATTGCTCTTGCAAAGTGGCGATTCTCGCTCGGAATTTCATCTCGTCGTCGGCAGTCGGCTCGTATTCTTTCGAGAGAAACTTCATTTCGCACAGGTTGACTACGCGGTCATCACGCACGATGAGCATGTCGATTTGCGTCCCGCCGTGGTCGTTGTCGCCGCGCACAATCCAAGCCGATTCTTTCGAGGCCACGTTTTCAACTCCCAACGCCCGCTTGATTTGACTGACATGTTCGAAGCAGACTTGCTCGAAAGTAATGCCTCGCCAAGCATTGAGCGATGGCATGTTTTGGTTGTGTTGCCAAAAGGAGCGGTCTGTAATGTTTTGGTTATCAATGAATTTAAGATAAAAACGGCAAAATGGGTCGGTGAGTTTGTAGCGGATTTCCTTTTTGCTGTGGCCGAAAGGGTGATAACTTTCGATGAAGTCGCTGGCCGCAAGTGTTTCGAGCATCTTGCTGAACGTTCCGCCAGGATTGACGCCGAGACTTTGAGCCAACTCAATGCGCGTGAAACCGATGTGTTTTTTTGCGAGCAACCTAACCGCCGCCATATACGCCTCTGGATTGACAAAGAGCGAACCAAACAGCCGTTGAAACTCCATGTCGAGTTTCGCGTTTCTTTCAAACAGCAATAAATCAACGTTTTGTGCAAGGCTTTTTCCTTTTTGGAAATAGTTAAGATAGTAAGGTATGCCGCCGAAAATCATGTATGCTTCCACTAAGTCATAGTCCGACATGGCGATACCTTTTCGCTTGAAAAATGTCTTGCATTCGGCCAACGTGAACGGCGACAGTTTGATTTGCCAAGTCAGGCGGTCGTAAAGGCCACCTTTGTTATTAATGAGGTTGTCGAGCATCCATGAGGTTGCACTGCCGCAAACAATGAGCATCACACGGTCGCGCCACGCACCCCAAGTGTTCCAAAAATGCTCGAAAGCCACCAAGAATTTGGAGCGAGGCGAATCCATCCAAGGCAACTCGTCGATGAAGATGACTTGCCGTCCGCCGTCATCGAGTTCGTCAAGCAGTTGGCCCAACATCCTGAAGGCTTCCATCCACGTCTGCGGGCAACTGCTTTCGGCCATACCGTGTTGCGTCAAACTGGAATAAAACGCCTCAAGTTGGTCTTGCATGTCAATCTTGCGTTCCTTGTCGAAAGGCGACATTCCGCTGTGATAAAAGGCCATTTTGTTTTGAAAAAGTTCTTTCACGAGATAGGTCTTGCCCACACGACGACGGCCATAAATGGCGACAAACTCTGCTTTCCCACTGTTATAGAGATTGTTAAGTTCTTCAATTTCTTGCTTCCGTCCAATGATTCTATCCATCTTTTTGTCCTATATTTAGCCGCAAAGATATAAAAACTTTTCGATACGGCTGAATATATGGATATTTATTTGGCCGCAATCGCATAAAAACACCTTGATTCGGCTGAATTAAACCAAAATCAGACCCAAATTACTTCAAAATCCTTAAGCAAATCGGAGGCTTTCTCCACATCGTCAGTGAAACCCAATACATATCCGCCACCGCCTGAGCCTGAGATTTTTACGCCGAAATGGAAGTTATAATCGGTCATAAAAAGGTCGAGCGTGTTTTCAGTTATCATCGGACGGAGGAACTTCAATTGGCCTTGGGTGAGTTGTTTCAACGATTTGAAAAACAATTCATTATCGCCTGAAATCATCGTGTCAATGCAAGTCTTGACGCAGGGCAAATATTCCGTTTGGAATCGGTTTAAGAAGTCAGGATTTTCCCGTTGTTCTTTGAAATGGTTGACTAAAGGCTTGGTGTTGCTCTTTATCTTTGTGTCAATCAGGCAGATGTGGATGTCTTTTTTCAGGAAATCATCTGAAAGGATTTGTACGCCTACTGGTGTAATTTTGAACGGTTGGCCGAGATAGCATTGCAGAGGGTCGATGCCAGAACTGCTGCCGTGGAAGTGGCTCTCCATCAGACCGAAAAAGGTCTTCAGTTGGAGGTAGTCATCCGTTTTTTGAATGGCGTAACGGTCGTAAACAGCAGCAACCAACGTTCCCGAACTGCCCAAACCATAGCCCGAAGGCACATTGGAGGCCAAAAACAGGCCTTCGTTCAGGTCTTTAGTGAGGGAAACGAAGTCAAGTAGGCTTGAAAGAGTTTCATTTTCAGCGAGATAATCACGAAAACGCTTCAAACTATGGTTGGATTGGAGCGAGGCAGAGAGGTTCCGACTTTGTGGAAATTGCCATTGTGCCGAAAAGCGTTTCAGCGGAATCATCAGCGCGGTGGCATCGAAAATCATCGAATACTCGCCAAAAAGGATGACTTTGCTATAGTATCGATCTTTCATTGTTATAGTTTTTTCGAACCGTCACCAACATGGTCTGCAATCCAACGGCCTTGATCACAATAAGTTATCAATTCGCTTTTGACAAAACTCTCCACTTTTTCCGCCTCGCTGTCAGGATAGAGCAAATGCACATTGGGACCGGCATCCAAAGTGAAACAAAGCGGGATTTGTGTCTCGTTTCGGAAATTCCTGACCGTTTCAATGATGCGCAAAGTGTTCGGTTTCATCAAGATAAATGACGGGTTGGAGCACATCATCAAGGCGTGGAGTTGCAGGGCTTCCGACTCGGTGATATTAATAAAGGTGTCCAAGTCGCCCGACTTCAAGGCCGCAAGCAAATTTTTGATATTCTCGTTGGCTTGTGCATAACGCGCTGGAGCGTAGGGATTTCCCTCCATCAGTCCATGTCCGGCGCGACTGGAAACGGATTTTTGCGCATCGCTGACAATCAGAATGCTATCATGGAAAGTCTTGAATACAGGATGAATATCGTTTTCCAACGAAACTGCATATTCATCGGAACTGCCTTTGCAGCAGTCTGTTGCGCCCCAAAGTGCCATTTTGGGAAACACCGAGCGTGATGCGCTGCCAGAGGCCAATCGTGAGAAATAGGAGGCTTTAGTTAAGGTCCCTGAGCCCGTCGAAGGGCCGACCAACAAAGATTCTATTTCCATCAAACACATCACAAACGCGCTCATCGACGAGGCCGAGGAAGCAATACCCGAAGAATGAGGGAAGGTGTTGCGACTCTCGATCTTCACATGCAGTTGATTAATGAAAGGAAAGAACACCTGATTCTCAAGCAGAAACTTCTCGATTTTTGCGCCGAAGGCTGGGTTTTCCTTACCCTCGAAGAAGAACTGGAAACCGAATCTGTCGGCTTTTTCAAAGCCGATGAATGTCTCGGAGCGACATTCCGACAAGGTGAAACTAATCGACGGATTTTGAGGGAGTTGTTTGCCTCGTTTGCCCCAATATTTCACCAAGGCGATGTTCGATGGGCTTTGCCAACCTACTTTGCCTTGAAAGCCGTTCGGCATTTCGCCTTTGAAGGCTTCGTTTAACCATTTGTTTTCCATTTTTTCGTGTTTTCAGGGTGCGAAGATAGGAAATTAATTGGAATCCTTTGTCACTTTGTGAATGATGTGTTTATAATCTGCTTAATTTGGCAAAAAAAATCGAAATTGAGCAGATTATAATTCTTATTTTTCCTATTTTTGCAATTGTAAAACACTTGTAAAATGATAGGAAGAGACAAAGAGAAACAGGAATTGATGGATGCGTATCAATCTGATTATTCGGAGTTTGTTGCAATTTATGGTCGGCGGCGCATTGGCAAGACATTTCTCGTTAGGGAAACATTCGATTACCAATTCACCTTCCAGCATTCTGGCAACTCACATGCGCCAATGGCGAAGCAACTTGAGGCTTGGTTTGCCTCGCTAAAAAATTGTGGATGGAAGGGCGAAAAGATTCCCGAAACTTGGATTGAGGCTTTTGCTATGCTCAATGGACTCATCAAGGCATCGCGTAGGACACGCAAGGTGGTTTTCATCGACGAAATGCCGTGGATGGACACGCCCCGTTCTTTTTTTGTCTCGGCATTGGAATATTTTTGGAACAACATGGCCTCGGCGCGAAGAGATGTCTTACTCATCGTCTGCGGCTCGGCCACCTCGTGGATTATCAATAAAATCATCAAGAATCATGGGGGCTTGCACAATCGGGTGACGCGACAAATACAATTGCAGCCTTTTACTTTGAACGAATGTGAGCATTACGCAAAAAGCATGAAATTGGCTTTCGACCGTTATGCCATCATCAAAGGCTACATGGTTTTTGGGGGTGTGCCGTATTATTGGTCGTTGTTGAAAAAAGGTCTGAGCATCGACCAAAACATTGACCAACTGGTTTTCAATCCAACGGGCCGCTTGCATTCTGAATTTGACGAATTGTATGATTCCTTGTTCCGCTCGCCAGAGGATTACATTAAAGTGGTGACGGTGCTGGGACGGGTTAAGATAGGCATGACCCGTGAGGAGTTGATTGAAAAAGGAAAAATCACCAATAACGGCAAGTTGAGCAGGATTCTTGGCGACCTCGAGCATTGTGGATTCATTAGGAAATACAGGGCCATCGGAAGTGCTCAGTATAAAGCGATATATCAATTGATGGACAGTTTTACCCTGTTCCATTTCAAATTCGTCCAAGAAAACAAGACCAACGACCCTGACTTTTGGATGCACAGCATTGACACGCCGACCTACAACGCTTGGAATGGTTTGGCTTTTGAACGGGTTTGTTTCCAGCATGTTGCGCAACTGAAACAAGCATTGGGCATCAGCGGAGTGCAAACCAATGTTTTTGCTTGGCAGGTTGAGGCATCGGATGATGGTCTTGCCGGCGCACAAATTGACATGGTCATTGACCGCGACGACCATGTGGCCAATCTTTGTGAGATGAAGTTTTCCGATGAGGAATACCGCCTCAGTTCGGCCGAAGACAAGCGTCTAAGGCACCGAAAAAACAGACTTCAAGAAGTTCTTTCCAAGCGAAAATCTATCTTCATCACCTTGATTACTCCATACGGATTAGTACGCAATGAATATGCAAGTAATGTTCAGAATGAAATTACTGGTAATGAATTATTTAAATGAATATTTATAAAATTATAATCTGCTCAATCTTGTAAAAATAACCTAAATTGAGCAGATTATATTCTTAAAACAGATGGCTTTTGAAAGAGGTTTCCAATCGTTTTACCCTCTTACATTCTTCTAATAAACATCAAATCAGTATCCGGCCCGAAGGCGACCTTGAACTGGAAATAATCATAATCGCCTTTCCTGAGATTAATGGAATAGGTCTGTCCGAGAGTCAGGTCGTCGAGGATGATGTCCACATGGTGTCCGCATAGGCAGTCGCTCCACGGATCCTCATAGAGGAGGGCGATGGAAATACTTTGTCCTTGCACGTCGATTTCATGCCAGATGGTGTCCGTGCCGCAGAAAAAAGGCGTGTTGGTGGTGCTGATTTTCAACTTCGTGTCGTCAACCGTAGTCACATAAATCGTGTCGATATACGGATTGTCGTTGCCACGCGGATCATCTGTGAAAAGGACAATGTCGTTGCATCCCGAAACGAAAAAGTCGGAAACTTTGGGCGACTGGGCCTGTTGCTTGTTGCATCCCTCCAAGGCAAGGAATCCGATGATGAAAAATGCCGTCAGGGTGATGATGGTTTTGCTTAACTTGTTCATAACATTTAATTTAGCGGTTAATTGAAATCTGATTTTAAGTTTTCGAAAACTTTTTCGGCAAAAGTATAGAAAAATTCCGCCATTTTTTCAAGTCCAAAAGCCACTACAAACTTTTGTTGAGAAAACTTTTTGCAATAAGTTGAAAACTAATGAATTGAAAAATTCGTATTACAAACTTTTTCGGTCAAATCCAATCGAAAATCGAGGCTTTCCCGCAACAGATTCTTAATTGAGAACAATTTTCTTGTACCCGAAAACCACCTCCAAGCCTTTCCCTTTGAAATATTCTCTCACTTGGGTATCGTCCCATTCCGTTGCGGCCAAAATGAAATCTCCGCCCCAAGCACCCAAAGATTTCAAAACACCCTCGAAATCGGGGAAACGCCTT